>Ga0306926_10003340_pt1 | contig 16610 bp, 14 predicted proteins | sample flu12Cox44000178_FD_203759 | JGI IMG/M metagenome (GOLD analysis project Ga0306926, IMG submission 203759) | Lab enrichment of tropical soil microbial communities from Luquillo Experimental Forest, Puerto Rico - flux8day.12C.oxic.44.000.178 (v2)... | ecosystem: Environmental > Terrestrial >... | reverse complement strand
AAATTTCCCGAATCGGTTCTCAAGGCGCTTGAATCGGTTGCGGGAACGCCGATAGGGAGTGCCAGTTTTGAGATCCTGCCGCTACTTTCCTCTCCTTGCGATATGTACGCCATCGCGGTTCTGGCGACTCGGATTCTTCTGGTGGACGAAGAAACTACGCTTCCCGTCGCTTTGGACGAGATGTTGAGCCTCGCGCGTCAGGTCGCAAATGAATTTAAACCTGATGTCTCGCTGCGGGAGAGACTTCTGAAGATTGTGGAGCGAGATCGACGGTGGGCGGCGTCCCTAGGACCGCAGCGGCTTATCCGGGAGGCGGCTTCCCGGGATGTTGCACCACGGGTCCTTCCTGCCGACATATGGTGGGAGACGTTGGGGGCTGTTGTTAGACTTTTTCCTGGAATCGGACCCGACAGTGTCTGCAGAGATTTTGGTGATGCTCCTGTTTCGGCGTTGGATCGTATTTTTGAAGAGACGATCAGTCACATTCGTATCCTGCTCTTACGGTCGCGCAGCCTAGTGGTGTCCGATTGGAATCAGAATTTGGAAATTCACGACGCAATCTACGAGGTGATATCGAAAAAACAGGCCACCGGCTAAAGAAACCGCCCAGGGAAGTGCCTCGGATGGAAAATGGAATTCCCGGTAGGGACGGCCTCCGTGCCGTCCCATTCTTCTCCTCTATTTAAATCAAGGCGATACTGCCCAGATCTCAGCGACGCGATTCTTTGCGAGTTGACGAGGGTCGAGGAGATCCGTGCCGCCCATCGGAACGATGTGCATTACGTTCTGGACACCGCACTGGTCACGCAAAGCCTCCATTACTGACTGCGCTCGGCCGGTCGAAATCTGCAGGTTCCTTTGGTCGTCACCTTGCTTATCCGCGTAACCAAGAATAACGATCACAACCGTTGGATCGTCGAGCATCTTTTCGATGTCTGGCTGTTGGAATTGAGACTTCATAAACGCAACATCCTGGGGTGCGATTTTCGTCAGCGATGAATCGAATGGCACCGTGAAAAGAAGTCTCATCGCGCGCGCGCGATCAACGGCGCTGTAGAGTCTGTCTTTATTGGACTGTGACACATTTGGCATCGCGTCGATCCGCTTCAAAACGTCTCTTCGCAACGCCGCGGTTTCAGGTGAGTTGAAGTCGCTGGGAGGCGAAGGGGAGGGCGCGGGTGTTGCCGTGGGTGTAGGCGTAGGGGTTGGGGTCGGTGTGGGGGTCGGTGTCGGTGTCGGAGTTGGGGGGGGCGTCAAGGTTGGAGTGGGAGTGGGATTCTGCTTTACTTGAATAACTCCTGGTTTGATTCCAACGGTAAGCAGGATGGCGACAATCGCCAGCAGCACTACGATGGAAACGCCGATGGAGAGAACCAAAACCGGCGACGGCCCGCGTTTCGGACCGATCGGCTCAAGTGGCGAGCCGCATTCGGGGCAGCGAAACTCTTTGGTGACGACGGTGATTTTCTCATTTCGGTAAGCGAGTTTGCAACCGGAATAGTTCGTGCATTTGCCGATGCGCTGAGCCATAAGAGAAAATCGATTGATATAATCCGAACGCAACGCGGTCAATCGCCGATCACAGAAATGATCCTTTTGGCTGATCATTCGGCTGAACGCGCTGCACCCATCCCGGTGAAACGCCTGTTTCGCAAGTCCCGCATTGAGTCAACTTATCACGGATGCGAAAACTTGTGACAATTTCAGGCTCGCGTTCAACAGTACGTGAAAGTAGGTTTTTGCTGATGAAACGACCGGCGCAGTTGAGGATCGATGAAAAAGTCGAGGGTCGGGACAGAATCCTCAGCTTCCGGGGTTCGGCAGATATTCTCGCGATGCCGGCAGTCCAGGGATTTCTGACACGTTACGAGAAAGAAGACATTCGGCTGCTTCTCGTCGATCTATCTGAGACCGAGTTTATTAACAGCCCTGTTTGGGCGGTTATCACGCTTTTCGCCCGGAAGCGCCAGAATGAATGTCGTGTGGCAATCGTCGGAATGTCGGCCAGAATCAGGGGTTCATTTGAAATGATGGGGTTGCAAAAAGAGCTGCCGTCTTTTGTCGATGTTGACTCTGCAAGGGGGGAGTTGCTGCAATGATTCCGCAGTCTATTGGTGTCCTGTCGCCCAAATAACAGGATGATCACGAACAAGATCGGTTATTCAAGCCTTGTCGTTGAGCTTTTGCAATCAACAATAACGACCGTTGTCCGTCCTTCGGCCGCGACGATCGATGACATTATATCGCAAATGCGGTCGATCGGCTTGGGCGCGCTGCCCACCGCAAGTCTTATAGCGGTTACCGCCGGCTTTGTTCTAGCCCTCGTATTGGAAATCCAGTTGAGCCAGATTGGAAAAGTGGAGATAGTTCCCAGCCTCCTCTGGATCATTCTAACAGAGCAGGTGGTGCCCGTTGGTGTGGCATTAATCTTTGCGGGAAGAAGCGTCTCCGCTGTCACAGCTGAACTCGGATCAATGCAGGTCTCCGAAGAAATCAAGGCGTTGTTTACGATGGGCATTGACGTCGTTCCATATCTGCTCGTGCCCCGCTTTCTCGGATTTCAAATCATGCTGCCTGTCGTCACCCTTGTCGGGATTTACGCATCGCTGCTCGGGGGGTGGCTTCTGTGCGGTACCGTACTTAAAATGGGTGTTGGCGACTATATCTATTATACCTTCGACGGAGCGAGTTTTCGGAGTGTAATGATCGCCCTAGCCAAGAGTATGTTATTTGCATTTCTGGTTGCGACAATTGCATTCTATAAAGGGTTGAATGTTCGCAACGGTTCCCGCGAAATCAGTGAAGCGACCACACAATCTGTCGTGGGAGCTGTGATAGTAGTAACAATCGCGAATGCCGTTGTTACTTCCTTTCAACTGGCGTAAATATGGCCGGTAAAATTGCCGAAGCTCAGAACTGGTTGCCCGATTCGCCAGTATCGGATGAGGCGCCGATTCTCGAGGCTATCGATATCACCAAGACTTTTCCAAATGGCCGTACGGTTCTGAACCGGATCAGCTTCCAGGTTCTTCCGGAAGAGACCTTCGTTATCCTCGGCGGCAGCGGTTGCGGAAAGAGTACGCTTCTCAATATTCTGATTGGAGTTCTCGAGCCGACCTCTGGTCAGGTGCGAATTTTCGGCGAAGATTTGCGTTCATTGCGGGGCGACCGGCTAAAAGCGGTCCATGTCCGGTGTGGCATGCTGTTTCAGTCGGGTGCATTGATCGAATCCCTTTCGCTCGTAGGCAATATTCACCTTCCATTGCGCGAGCATTATCGAGGACTGACTTCGGACGTCTTGTTTGAAACCGCTCGGCTTAAACTCAGAATGGTTGGCTTGGAGGAACATGCGGAGAAGCGCCCTTCCGGAATCAGCGGCGGCATGAAAAAGCGCGTCGCTCTGGCGCGCGCGCTAGCGCTCGATCCGGATCTTGTTTTCGCAGATGAACCCACATCAGGGCTTGATCCCGTGAGTACCCGCGAGATTGACGAAATGTTCATACGGCTCACAAGGAGGATCGGCGCGGCTGCGGTTGTCGTTACACACGATATTTCCAGCTTTTTTCGAATCGCACATCGTGCGGTAATGCTTGGGGGAGAGCGTGACGGCGAATTGCAGGGCCGGGTAATTATGCAAGGGAGCCCAGAGGATTTCAAAGCGTCGCGCGATAAAGTGGTTCGAAGGTTCTTTGGATTGGATGAGCTGGAGACTTCGGCTGACGGAAAATGAACGGTGGTGATTTGAAGAAGAGGCTGGGATTGATCCTGGGGGTAGCCCTTGTGCTGCTGCTCTTTGCTGGGCTTTTCTTCGGTGTCGAAGATAATCCCTTCAGGAAGCCATTTTTGACTTTTTCGATTCGATTCGATGATGTCGCGGGGATTCGCGAGCGCTCTAAAGTATCCTTTTTGGGGATCCCGGCAGGTTACGTTAAAAGTTTGGAGTACGCGCCTGGGAGCCGGGAATCACAAGTGAAGGTTGGAGTGGTGATCACAAGAAGACTGAATATTCCTTCGAGCGTACAGGCCTATTTGGTACCTACGCTACTTGGCGATGCGTCCATCGCGCTGCGGTTGCCTGGGAAAAATGAACGGGAGGGGACGGGATCCGAGGTGCAGGACAAACCCCTGGTTGAAGGTGCGGAAATCGTGGGCATCCATTCGACCAAACTCGAAGCTGTCATGCCGGGTTTCGATGAGAGTCTGGCTAAGATTGAAAATCTGGGAGCTTTGGCTGAGAAACGGCTGAATAGCATAGGGGAGATTGTCGATCGTGGAGTGGCAGCCTTGAACGACCTGTTTGCGGAGAAAGGCCCTCAGGGTCTGACGAAAATCGATCAACTCATCAGTTCGCTTCTGGATATTATTAATGGGCCGGAAGGTCAGAAGGATCAATCGCTTCGTAGCCAGCTTGAGACGATCGTTAACAACCTGCGCGTGAGCAGCGAGAGCATACGAACCCTCGCGGATGTACAGGGCAGACAGCAAGGGAGCGTAGGTGAGGTGCTGCGCGTGTTCGAAGAGACCGCAAGGAAGCTTGGCGAAGATGCAGAAATCGCTCAAAAGCTCATCGGAAGGATGGGACACACGAGCGAAGCGGTTACGCAAGCAAGCGAACAGGTGAAAAACCTGGCCAGCGTGGCCACGGAGGCTATATCGGAATTTCATAGCCGGCCTTTCCATTATTTGACTACGACGCGACCACCACCCCCTCCCAGGGACCGGAAATCCAAGCCCGCACCATAAAATAGTGTCCTGTCCCCGAAATAAGCATGCCTTTCGCCGCAGGTCAGTTGGCTGTTTTTCGAGGCGCGAGCGACGATCATATCTAAATCGATACGTGAGGAGCGAGCAACACGGAAAAACAGCCAACTGGCCGCGGCCCGGAGGGTTGCAATGAAAATGGGCCGGCGGCGGCGTTGCTCGTCGGTTACGTATCGCTCTAGATATGCGCCCTCCTCGCGCCTTGCCGGCGGCCCATTTTGATCGCAACGAAAGATATGCTTATTTCGGGGACAGGACACAGGTATGGAAGATCTATTTCAAAGGAAAGAGCTAGCCTATCGATGCCTGATCGATGCCGCAAAGTCGTTGAGCAGCGCGGCAGATGTCGATGAGCTCGTCGGCCGAATTCTGCTTTCTTCCCGTGACGTCATGCGATGTTGGGCGTGCTCCATTTCACTGCCAGATGCCGAAAGTGGAGATCTGATTATTCGAGGAACACAGCCGGAACTCAAGAATCAGGTGCTTCGCGTCCCGGCGGGAAAGGGGATCGCAGGACGCGTCCTCAGGACACGACAACGCGAAAATACTGCGAATGCTCAGTTCGATGCTGATCACTACGGGGGCATTGGATTGGAGACGAAAACACCCGCGCTGGCGATGCTCACCATACCTTTGCTGGACGGGGAGGTTTGCCACGGGGTCATGCAGGCATTAAATCCGAGGGATCGCGATCAATTTGACGATTTTGACGAGGAGGTATTCCTGGCCTTCGGTTCGCTCATCGCAACGACCTTGACACGGATCCAGGTACAGGAGGCCGCAAAGCAAAAGGAGATCGAGGATGCCTATCGTCAAGCCGAGTTATCGATTGCCCGTAGAGCTCAATTCTCCTTTATGCCGCCGCCGCATGTTGAAGTGGGCGACCTGGAGATCGAGGTGTTTCAGGAGCAGGCGGCTGACGTTGGAGGAGATTTCTATGCTTATCATGAGATTGGAGAGGATTCGCTGCTGGTTGCCGTGGGTGACGCAAGTGGCAAGGGCATTCCAGCTGCTCTCGAATCGGCCAGAGTCTGCACGCTCCTCTCTTTGAAAGCCCAGTCCTGCAGAGCGGACGGATTAGGGAAATGGCTGGCGGATTTGAACGGGGTAATCCAAGCGACGGCTGAGAAGGCTGGTACACTCACGACCTTGGCCGTTCTTTTAATCGATCGTACAAGGCGCCGGGTTTACGCCTGCAGTTTTGGCCAGTTTCGCCCGCGTTACCTTTCCGCAGAGGATCGGTGGGAAGAATTAGCCTGCCCTGTGTATCCACCTCTGGGGTTGTCCTCGGCACAGACATTTGCGCCAAGGTGCGCCTCCTTGGCGCTTGGAAGAGAATGGCTGCTTTTAACGGATGGCTTCGTGGAAGCTCGCGGTGCAGGAGGTTCGCAATTCGGCGAATCTGCGTTGGACGAGGCGCTGGCGGCCTGCAACGAGGATCGGTCCGAGTTGCTTGCGATCTTGGAGAATCGCTGGCGTAAATTCAGCGAAGGGGGAGCGGAACGGGATGACGCTACGGCGATGCGGATCGTCGACAAAGCAGCGCGGCCTCCTTCACGCTACGCTGGCGAGATTTCGCCTGAGACCATACCCAATTTGCGCGATTTCTGCGAGCAGTGGACCTTAAACGCGGGCTTCCATGAAACCGATGCGTACCAAGTCGTGCTCGCTTTCGATGAAATACTTACAAATACTTATAAGCACGCCTATCACTCGCGTTCCGGACCTGTATCGTGCACCGCATTTGTGGATGAAAATGCACTTCACTTTACGCTCATTCACTGGGGAGAAGGGCTGAGTTCGACCGACAACATGAGTCGGCCTCCTGATGCCTCACGACTGGGCGGGTATGGTCTTCCATTCATTCATCGAATTTTTGATCACGTGGCGTTCAGCAGGAATGTGGAGTGCTCGACGGTTACTTTGTCGAAGCACCTCAAGTTTTAAATGATGGGAGGGACGGCCTCCGTGCCGTCCCACTAATCGTCCTCGTGTTCCGAACCCCGAAGGGGATTCACCACAGAGGCGCAGAGGGCTACGCCGCACGGTGCCCACCGTGCGAGTATTGGTGAACGCCGGCTAAGCAACAAGCATCCCGCTGCGCATAAGAGACACCAAATTGTTTTTGACTCGCTCTTTTACCCCGGCTTCCATACCGGCGTTTTCGGCGGGCCTTTCTCCCTCCGTTTGTGCTCGGGCCGATGTTATGAACGCGATCATCCCGGCCGTTAAAGCGTCAAGGTCGCGCGTGCCGTCGAGCAGCGACAGAAAATGCTTACTGGCGGCATCGGGAAGTTTCATACTCCTGTGAAGTTGAGTGGAGATTGAAGTGCCCAGTCGAAGTTGTGCCTGAGCCAGGGGGCTGATGGCCGGCCGCTCGCTAACCCTGTTCACGACATCCGGAGGCCGAATCCTTAATAAGACAACACCGGCCAGATAGGACTGTTTTAATGCAGAGGCGATCGTTGCTGCTTCATTGCCCGATCCTCCTTCAACCGACTTGCCGGGCTCCGTCTGTTTCACGTGGTTCAAAATCTGTTCGAAGGAAACTGAGCAAGGCCACTGGGAACAGATATACGAAAGTCCGGTGCGCCAAACAGGGTGCGTGATTTCCACTTTTCCGCCGCGTGGCGATTTAAACTCGACTGGTGCGTCACCGGCTTGTTCCGGGTCACTCATCGCCACAGAATCGCATTCGGCAAACAGCTCCGGAATCCGCTCGTCGGGGAAGGTGGCAGAGAGTTGGGTCTCTTTTCTGCACAGGAGCGTCTGACGGAAGCCGGTGCCGCACAGGAAGTCCTTGTATTGTTCCCGAACGATCTCGTCTGCAGCCTCTAACTCAGCCATCCGCCTGAGAGTTTCATCTGTAAACAAAGCCTGGTCGGATGCGTCCTGCACAGCCTCCCCAACAAATTTCAAATCGTGACGTTCGGCCGCTTCCATGAATTCGTGAAAGTAAAAGGGTTGAGCGGAGGGACTCAGATCATCGTGATAGAGACTTTCGGCTTGGTACTTCTCGAGGCGCGCCAGTTGCGAGCGGAACGCTTCGGTATAATAGTCCGGCTTGATTCTGCTTTCGGCCACGAATTTTATAAGCGCGCGCGCCTGCGTTGCTTTTTCGTCCACGCCTTCAAATTTCTGCGTGTGAAAGCACATCATGTGACGGACCAGGTCCCGGAAATGGCATCCGGGGTAAGCGTTGTAGCTAATGTAGGCGATCCCCTGCTGGTTGAGCAGTTCCCGAGAGATCTCAAGGATACGCTCGCGCACCCGCTGCGGAACCCATGAATAAACTCCGTGGGCAATAATGAAGTCGAACGTTCCAAATTCATCGGGATTCACGTCGCAAATGTCCATCGCCTCGAGAGTCACATTGTGCATTTTCAACTCGGCGACTATTGCTGCTCCTGATGCTATGGGGACCTGGCCAAGGTCAACGCCGACGAACTCACTTCCAGGGTGTTGAAAAGCCATGGACACCAAATTGTTCGCAGAGCCGCATCCCAACTCCAGCACACGACAGTGATCGATTGGGGCCGGAAACATTCCGCGTAGATAGGCTGCGGTCGCGAGGCGGTTCGGATGAGTTTGTGGGAAGAGACCCGAGGGATAAGGGACTTCGTCGTAAGGGGTGGCAGGTAGGTCCGGGGCTTGCATGCAGTTCAATGAGATGCAGAAAAAAGGACTGTACAAGTCTAAAAGGTTCTTGTGTGTTAGAATGCCGGATGGGTGTTGCAGACGATTTGCTAAAACCGATTTCGGAAGATGCTCCATGCGGAGCGGACCTGTCGTACGATGTGCGTGTCCAGGAACTGGAGACATTAGTCAGGGGGAAACCCGAAACGCAGTTTTCCGCTGCCGAGCCTCCGGATTGGAAGCAGATACGTGGCCGATGCCTGGAGCTGTTTGCGGAGTCCAAAGATCTGCGCGTGGCTTTGACGCTTTCCGTGGCGCTGCTGGAACTTGAGGGGCTTACCGGGTTCCGGGAGGGCTTCTCCTTAATGGGCGGGCTTCTTAAGAATTACTGGACCACGGTCCATCCGCAACTCGACCCTGCAGATGACAATGACCCGTTACAACGGATGAACATCGTCGCCTCTCTTGCGACTCCGATTGGCACATTTGGCGATCCCTATCAGGTTCTCGATAAGCTGCGTCGCGCGCCGTTGGCCAACTCGGCTCGGATGGGGCGGTACAGTCTCGCCGATATCCTGAGGGTGGAAGCCGGGACTACGGGTGGGGGACAAGCACAAAGTCTGACGATGCCCCAGATCGATGCCGCGTTTCGCGACACCAACCCTGAGGAACTCGGTGAGAGATATCGCTGTGTCGCGGATTGCCTCGGAACCGTAAAGGAGATGGATGATTTCATCATGGCGACCGTTGGTGCGGCCAACGCGCCCGACCTGGATTTGCTCACCCGCGAATTGACTGCGATACAGAAACGAATTGCCCCGCACGTCGTGACCGCGACTGTGACGGTGGAAGGTGCGCAGGGAGTAGCGGCATCCGATTCCGCGTCTGAAGGTGCCCAGGGGGCTTTTTCTACCTCCGGAGAAATACGAAGTCGTCAGGAGGTAACGAGGTTGTTGGAGAAAATCTGCGACTACTACGCCCGGGTTGAGCCCTCGAGCCCAGTGCCGTTGCTTCTGAAGCGGGCCGCGAGGTTGGCGGAGATGAGCTTCATGCAGATCATTGAGGATCTTTCACCCGACGGGATCGCGCAGGTACGAACCGTGACTGGTGAAAAGGAAGAATAGGCATTCGGCCCAAAATACAAAGTGTCACAACGCAATTGACAAAATCCTGATAATCTGGCGGTATCGATTGAGCGAAAAAGGATGGGCAATTCAGGTGATGACTGCTGTCTGTTACGAAATTGTTCGGTTCCTGCTTGAGCGGCATCTGTCGCTCGCGCCCGGTAATAAACTGGCAGTATCAGGTGGCGGTGGGTCCTTCTTTGCGCATATTCTCTTTGTAGAGACGCATCGAGAGTGTGGAACTTCGTGCGTTTTTTAATCCCCTAAATCTGTTTTTATGGCAAAAGCTAGCAGCCAGAAGTTTATCGCCCGGAACAGGGCGCCGCGCGTCCAGATTGAATACGATGTAGAAGTGTACGGCGCGCAGAAGAAAATAGAATTGCCTTTCGTGATGGGAGTTATGGCAGATCTCTCCGGAAAACCGGCTGACCCGTTAGCCCCAGTTGCGGATCGCAAGTTCCTCGAGTTCGATATCGATAATTTCGACGATCGATTGAAGGCTACGAAACCGCGAGTGGCCTTCAGCGTTCCAAACACGCTAACGGGAGAAGGCAACTTGAGCGTTGATATCACTTTTGAGAGCCTCGATGATTTCTCCCCTGGTGCTGTTGCGCGGAAAGTTGAGGCGCTGAATAAGTTGCTGACGGCCCGCAATCAACTGGCGAATCTTATTACCTACATGGACGGGAAGACGGGTGCAGAAGAGTTGGTGAAGAAGCTTTTGGGTGATTCCGCACTTCTCAATGCGCTTGCTTCCGCTCCGAAACCCGAGAGCGCGACCGCTTCCGAAAGCGCTTAAATAAGTCAAAACACATATGGCCGAACAGAATCCTCAGACACAAACTGCCGGAGCCGTGGTGACAACGGTCGAGGCAAATGAATTTGAGACGCTCCTGGATCGCGAATTCAAGCCGAAATCCGACCAGGCAAAAACAGCGGTTCAAGAGGCGGTAAAGACCCTTGCGGCACAAGCTCTGGGCGCTGCGTCCTTGATTTCGGACGATGCACTGGTGACCATCCAGTCCCTGATTGCCGAACTCGACCGAAAGCTTTCGGAACAGATCAATCTGATCATTCACCACGACAACTTCAAGAAACTCGAGGGAAGTTGGCGAGGGCTTTATCATCTCGTCAGCAATACGGAAACGGATGAGATGTTGAAGATCAGGGTAATGAATGTCTCAAAGCAGGATCTGGCGAGAACGCTCAAAAAGTATAAGGGCGTTGCCTGGGACCAAAGCCCAATCTTTAAGAGAGTGTACGAGGACGAGTATGGTTCGCCCGGAGGCCAGCCGTATGGGTGCCTGCTTGGAGATTATTATTTTGATCACACCGCGCCCGATGTTGAGCTGCTTTCCGGTATGGCGCAAATCGCGGCTGCCGCTCATGCACCCTTCCTCAGCGCCGCTGCCCCAACGGTGATGAATATGGATACCTGGGGAGAGTTGAGCGATCCCCGGGATCTGACCAAGATATTTCAGACGCCCGAATATGCGCCTTGGCGTTCTCTTCGGGACTCGGAAGACTCAAGGTATCTAGGACTCACAATGCCCCGGTTCCTCTCGAGGATGCCGTACGGAGCGAAGACAAATCCGGTCGACGATTTCGCTTTCGAGGAAGACGTCGAAGGCGCAGCTCACGACAAGTATGTGTGGGCAAATTCTGCGTATGCGATGGGTACAAATGTCACTCGCGCATTTAAGCTCTGGGGTTGGTGTGCCAGAATTCGCGGCACGGAGAGTGGTGGGATGATCGAAGGTTTGCCGGTTCACACTTTCCCGACGGATGACGGAGGGGTTGACATGAAATGCCCGACCGAGATTGCCATAACCGATCGTCGCGAAGCGGAGCTTGCGAAGAACGGTTTCATGCCCTTGTCACACTACAAGAACACGGATTACGCGGTATTTATTGGCGCGCAGTCGCTCCAGAAACCGGCGGTATACGAAGATCCGGATGCGACTGCCAATGCGAATCTTGCAGCGAGGTTGCCTTATCTCTTCGCGACCTGCCGGTTTGCCCACTATTTGAAATGCATGGTGCGCGACAAGATCGGTTCTTATAAGGAGCGTGCCGACATGGAGCGATGGCTGAACGACTGGATCAAGCAGTTTTGCGTGGACAGTAGTACGGCTTCTGAAAGTCAAAAGGCCATGCGACCACTCGCGGCTGCTTCGGTGGAAGTAACCGAGGTCGAGGGCAATCCCGGCTACTACAACTCAAAGTTCTTTCTGCGTCCCCACTATCAGCTCGAAGGGCTGACCGTCTCTCTACGATTGGTTTCGAAACTCCCTTCAGCTAAGGGAGGGGGCTAAATCGGTCGATAGAACTATTTAGTTGATAAACTGTCTCCGCACAATCGGCGGCGGTTGCTGTTGCGCCGCAGCAAGCTACCGGCTGTTCGGGACTAATCGGTCGTTCGGTTACGGCGCCAAAAACACGAAAGGATACAGATAAACTATGGCAGTAGACATGTTCTTAAAGATCGACACAGTCGATGGTGAATCAAAGGACTCCAAGCACAAGAAGGATATCGATGTTCTCGCCTGGTCCTGGGGTATGAGTAACTCCGGTTCGGCTCATGTCGGCGGCGGCGCCGGAGCTGGAAAGGTAAATGTTCAGGACCTCAGCTTCACCAAATGGGTTGATAGCGCGACGCCGAAGCTGGCCCTGGCATGCTGCGATGGCAAGCATTTCAAGGACGCCACACTGGTCGTTCGAAAGGCCGGTGAAAAACCGGTTGAGTACATCAAGATCAAAATGGAGGAGGTTTTGATCACCTCCATTTCGACGGGAGGCTCCGGCGGTGAAGATCGACTAACAGAAAACGTTACGCTCAACTTTGCCAAGGTAGCCCTGGATTACGTTCCCCAAGACGACAAGGGCGCGGCTGGAACAGCGATCCCAATGAAATGGGATATTGCTGCGAACGTTAACGAATAAATAGCTATAGCGCGCTGAATCTCTAATAGGAGCGAGGGCAGGTTATCGTCTCATCTCTCCAGGTTCATTTAGAGAAGGATCCGCGCCAGTTGCAGAATGAGACGAGCGGCGGGCTGGCCTTGGCTTTGCCGCTCGGGAGCCTTCAGGATTTATCAGTTATCGTTGTCTGAGCACTAACAATGACCGCAGAACAATTGCTCAAGGAGGGGAAGCTCGACGAGGCTTTAAAGACTCTGTTTCAGGTGGTGCGTGATAAACCCGCCGATGCAAAGTCTCGCCGGTTTCTGTTCCAGTTGCTGAGTGTGCTCGGCGACTGGAAACGCGCCGACACTCAACTCCAGGTGCTCGGCGAAATGGATTCGGAGAGTATGATGCTCGCCCGCATCTTTGATCCGGTACTCCGTTGTGAAGCATTTCGAGCGAATGTTTTTACCGGTGGAAGGACTCCCATTATCTTCGGTGAACCGCCGGAATGGATTGGCACCTTGGTCCAGGCCCTGGAGCATTTTGGGAAAGGGGAATTTAAAGCCGCTGGGGAATTGCGCGCGAAGGCTTTTGAGGCAGCTCCTGCGACTTCGGGCAAATTGAATGGAGAATCTTTTGCGTGGATCGCTGACGCGGACGAACGCCTGGGTCCGATATTAGAAGTAATTCTTGAAGGCCACTACTATTGGATTCCGTTCTGCAGGATTCGCAAGATCTTCATCGAGGCAGCAACAGACCTGCGGGATCTTGTCTGGGTACCCGCTCAATTCGTCTGGGAAAACGGAGGACAGGCTTCGGGCCATATTCCGACTCGCTATCCCGGGACGGAGCGTTGTGCAGACGGGCTGTTGAAACTGGCGCGCAGGACGGAATGGGAAATGGCAGGTGACTTTAATATTGGTTTCGGACAGCGACTGCTAGCAACAGATACTAACGAGTATCCACTGCTTGAGATCCGAACGATCGAGCTGGATGCTTCGGGAGCAACAACGCAATAACGCACCCGAGGCGACGTTATGGCCGAGGGGATCACTCCATTAGATCGCCTGCAGCCTTGCTTGCTGGATCGTCTGACCGACGATCAGCCGGACAAGGCTGAGGAGAGCCGTACGCAACGGATTGTATCGTTGCAGCGCTACAAAGCTGGCGTCTTGCGCGATCTGGAGTGGCTTTTCAATTCGATTGGGCACCTTCCCGATGAAAGTGTCGGGGAGCTGACCTTCGGCGATTACGAAGAGGCCTTTCGCTCCGTGCTGAATTTTGGGATTCGTCAACTTTACGGCAGGTTGGCGCCTGACCTCGAAGAAATCGAGCAGCAGCTGACGGCTGCCCTGATCGTGTTCGAGCCGCGAATTAACCGGAAAACTTTGAAAGTTAAAGTAGAGCTTGATCGCAACTTCCTGGCAATCGATCTGACAGGCGAATTGTGGGTTAATCCATTACCCGAAAAGCTCTTTATCAAGACTCAGCTCGATCTTGAGGCGAGCCATTGCATTGTGAGGGACGCTGTTCATGGATGAGCGTTTGTTGGCGTATTATAACGCCGAACTAAGGCATCTCAGGGAGATGACGGGGGAATTCGCGAGAGAGTTCCCGAAGATAGCTGCACGTCTCGCGCTGGACCGGGAAGCAAAGGAGGCCTGTCCTGATCCTTATGTAGAACGATTGATTGAGGGATTCGCGTTTCTGGCCGCCCGCGTCCGTCTGAAGATGGACAGCGAATTTCCGCGGTTTACTAACACGCTCCTGGAGACTGTCTATCCTCATTATCTTTGCCCGGTTCCCTCGATGGGCGTTGTGCGCTTCGAACCTAACCTTGACGATCCCGGGCCGGAGAATGGATTTCTTTTGGAGAGAAACACGGCTTTGCGCGCAAATGACGATGAGACATCCTGCCAGTTTCGAACCGCACATGAGGTTCGCCTTTGGCCGCTAAAGCTGATCGATGCCAGATATTATACTCGCAACATAGCGGAACTTGAACTGCCCGGATCGCTGGAGGCACGAGCGGCCTTGTCCATCAGGTTCCAGGCAACCGCAGGCAAGAAGTTTAACGAGATGAAAATTGATCGGCTGCCCATCTTTATCCGTGGCGCCGATGAAGTTCCCGTCTGCATTTACGAGCAGATTTTTGCGCAGGCCACCCAGATCATTGTACAGCCGCCGAAAGGGTTGGGTTTTTTTCGCGAGACTCTTCCGGGCACTGCCATTCACCGAGTTGGTTTTCGTGAGGAGGAAGCGATTCTTCCAAGAAGCCCACGAAGCTTCGAGGGTTATCGCCTCCTTAAGGAATATTTCGCCTGCCCCCAGCGGTTCCTGTTCTTCGAATTGACCGGTCTTGCGCATTCCATGCGAAGGTGCGCCTCAGATCTGGTCGACATTATCGTGACTTTTCGATCCGCCGAGCCCAGACTTGACAATCGGCTGGACGCGAACAGCTTCGCACTCTTCTGTGCTCCTATCGTCAATCTTTTTCCCAAGAGGCTTGATCCGATCCTTATTTCGGACCGTTTCTCAGAATTTCATGTGGTGCCAGAGCGGACCCGGCCGATTGATTTCGAAGTGTATCAGATTCAGGACGTGGTTGGTGTCCTTGCGCAAAGCAATCAAGAACAGCAATTCGAGCCATTTTACCGCGCTCGCGACAGCGCAGGGCCCTCCGGGGCGTATTATGCAGTTCACCGGGCGCCACGTGTTCTTACCGCTAAGGAAAAGAAATTTGGAGCGGTTTCATCGTACAGCGGTAGCGAATTATTCGTATCATTAGTTGATCCGAAAGCGGCGCCGTATAGCCGGCGCTTGAGTCAGCTAAACATTTCGGCTCTTTGTACAAACCGGCATTTGCCGATTCAGTTACCCGTGGGAATCGGCGATACGGACCTTTCCACGGAACTCTATGCGCCGCTGACCTCCATTCGGTGGCTTGTTGGCCCGACATTGCCAATCGCATCAGTAGCGGAGGGGGATCCTGAATGGCGTACCATCAGCCATTTATCGCTGAATTATCTTTCGCTTCTTGACGCGAAAGATGGGGAGGGAGCAGCAGCATTACGAGAATTGCTGATGCTTTACGTCAATCGCCATGACCAGTTCATGACGCGCCAGGTAGAGGGAGTCCGATCCGCGACGTCCGTTCCGATCGTGCGCCGTATCGCTACGAACGGTCCGCTGACGTTTGCGCGAGGACTCGAGATCATATTGACAATGGACGAAGGGGCGTTTGAAGGCTCCGGGATATTCGTTCTCGGAGCCGTACTTGCAGAATTTTTTTCCCGATATGTTTCGCTTAACTCGTTTACAGAGACTGTCATCATTTCGCAACGCCGTGGAGAGATCATACGATGGCCGAGCAAGATAGGACGACGCCCGATAGCATAGTCGACTTAATGGCTGAGCGGCCGTTTGCCTTCGATTTCTTTCAATCCGTCCGAGCGCTCGAGGCAGAGTTCCGGGATCGGCCGCGGGTCGGAGCATCCACGCGTCTGGACCAGGACTTTATACGTTTCTGTCAGGAGCCATCGTTGTCATTTGCGCCTTCGACTCTCCGATCCGTCGTGCGGGCACGCGGGCTCATCCGAATTTTTGTCAATTTCCTTGGGATGTTTGGACCTAATGGTCCGTTGCCGCAGCACCTGACCGATTTCGCACGTGACCGTGAGCGAAACGCTCATGATCCAACCTTCGCTCGGTTCGTGGACATCTTTCACCACCGCATGTTGTCCTTTTTCTACCGAGCCTGGGCTTCCAACCAGAAAACGGTCGATTTCGATCGGCCCGAAGAATCGCGCTATGCAGTCTTCTACGGAAGTCTTTTTGGGATCGGAGCGCCGGCGCTGCGGAACAGGGATTCGGTGCCTGACTTTGCGAAAATTCATTTCACTGGACGACTGGCTGCTCTGCCTCGCAATGCCGAAGGTTTGCAATCGATATCGCAGGATTATTTTGGTATTCCGACAAACATCCAGGAATTCTCGCCCTACTGGATGACGATTCCCGCTGAGAATCAATGCCGGCTGGGGGAGTCGCCGGAAACGGGTAGCCTCGGAATAACGGCAATTGCCGGTTCCCGTAAGTACGAACCTCAGCTGAAATTTCGAATTCGAATGGGGCCGATGGAACTCGATGTCTTGTATCGTTTGGTACCCTCTGGCAAAAGCTTTA
>Ga0306926_10003338_pt1 | contig 16616 bp, 15 predicted proteins | sample flu12Cox44000178_FD_203759 | JGI IMG/M metagenome (GOLD analysis project Ga0306926, IMG submission 203759) | Lab enrichment of tropical soil microbial communities from Luquillo Experimental Forest, Puerto Rico - flux8day.12C.oxic.44.000.178 (v2)... | ecosystem: Environmental > Terrestrial >... | reverse complement strand
TCTTCGTCCAGGTCCTGCCTCGCGCGCGGAGTCAGGGCACCTGCTCCAGCATCGACGCCCACAACCGGGTGAAGCCGGGAAAGGTCTTCGCCACGGTGGCCGCGTTTTCCACCTCGATCCCGGGGACGGCCAGGCCGAGCACGGCGGCCGCCATGACCATCCGGTGATCGTCGTAGCTGGCGAACGGCCGGCCGCTGGCCCGCAGCGGCCGCGGCCTGATCTCCAGGCCGTCGGGCAGTTCGCTGACATCCCCGCCGAGCGCGCCGATCTCGGCGGCCAGCGCCGCCAGCCGGTCGGTCTCGTGGCGGCGCATATGCCCGATGCCGGTCAGCCGGGACGGGCCGTCGGCCAGCGCGGCCAGCGCGGCCGCCACCGTGGCCGACTCGCTGAAGTCGGCCAGGTCGGCGGTGACCGGCCGGATCCGGCCGGCGCCGGTCACGGTCAGCCCTGCGCCCCTCCCCATTCCCTCTTCGCTTTCCCCCTTCACGTCCATCGTGCAGGTCGCGCCGAAGGCGGTCAGCAGGTCCAGGATCTGCCCGGCCGGCTGCGAGGTCACCACGGGCCAGTCCGCGATCGTCACCGCTCCGCCGGTGACTACTGCGGCGGCGAGGAACGGCACGGCATTAGAAAGATCAGGCTGAACGATCACCTCGTGGTGCCCGATGACGCCAGGGTGCACCCGCCACGTGTCGGGCACGCCGGCCGGCGTGCCGCTCTCCCGTGCCCACGTCTCCACCTCGGCGCCCGCATCCCGCAGCATGGCGACCGTCATGGCGATATGCGGCGCGGACGGGGCCCGGCCGCCGCGGTGCCGTATCTCCGCGCCCTTGTCGAACCGCGGCGCGGCGAGCAGCAGCCCGGACACGAGCTGGGAGGAGGCCGAGGCGTCCAGGGTGACCGCGCCGCCCGGCAGCGATCCGCCGCCGTGCACGGTGAACGGGACGGCGCCGCGCCCTCCGTCGTCGATGACGGCCCCGAGTTCGCGCAGCGCGGCGAGGATCTGTGCCACCGGCCGCTGCGCCGCCCTGGCGTCGCCGTGGAAGTCCACGCGGGCGCCGGTCAGAGCCGCGACGGGTGGCACGAAGCGCAGTACCGTGCCGGCGTTGCCGACATCCACGCATGAGCCGGTTCCTGGCCGGCCGGGTGCCACGTGCCACGACGGCGCCGGGCCGACCGCGCCTGCATCGTATTGTCCGTAGTCGGTGATCGTGGCGCCCAGTGCCGTCAGCGCCGCGCGCATCAGCAGCGTGTCGCGGGCGTGCAGCGGCCCGGCGATGGTGCCGGGCCCGCCGGCGAGGGCGGCGAGCACCAGGGCCCTGTTGGTCATGGACTTGGAACCCGGAATGGCCACGCGGGCGCGCACCGGGCCGGTCGCGGCGGGGGCCGCCCAGCGCCCGGCCTGCGGGCCGTCGTGCTCCATACAGGTGAGCCTAGTGCGCCGCCTGGGCCGTACGGCTCACCCGGTGCGCTGGCCAGGAAGCGTGGCGGCCCATGTTTGGCACGCTGGTTTCTGGCTATGAAAAGGCACATTCTCATGCATCCTTCAGCCTTCTTTACGACACCCAGGTGAGAGCACATGTGCGGCCGGTATGCGTCGGCGCGGAAGCGCCAGGACCTCCTCGAGGAGTTCCGCATCGACCGCGACCGGGTGACCAACGACCTCGAGCCCGACTACAACGTGGCACCGACCAAGCCGGTTTATGCGGTGCTCACCCGCGACCGGCGCGGCCCTGGCGAGGGCGCCGGGCCGCCGGAGGAGGCGGCAGCCGCGGCCGATGTGGCCAGGGAACTGCGGGTGGTGCGCTGGGGCCTGGTGCCGTTCTGGGCAAAGGACCCGTCCATCGGCAGCCGCATGATCAACGCCCGGGTGGAGACGGTGGACAGCAAGCCCGCGTTCCGCCGTGCGTTCGCCAAGCGCAGGTGCCTGCTGCCCGCGGACGGCTTCTACGAGTGGATGAAGGTCTCCGACCAGGGCAAGGTCCGTAAGCAGCCGTACTACATTCACCGCGCCGACGGCGGGGAACTGGCCTTCGCCGGGCTGTATGAGCTCTGGCGGGACAAGTCCTTCCCCGAGGACCATCCGCAGGCCTGGCTCTGGACGTCCGTGATCATCACCACCAGCGCCCCGGACGAGGCGGGCCGGCTCCACGAGCGGATGCCGATGGTGATCGACCCCGCCCGGTGGGGCGACTGGCTCGACCCGGCCAACGGCGACGCCGCCCACGTGCACGCGCTGCTGGCGCCCGCGGCGGCCAGCGGCCTCGCGTCCTACCCGGTCGGCACGGCCGTCAACTACGTCAGAAACAACGGTCCCGGACTGATCGAGCCGCTAGCCGGTGACCCGGCCCCGCTCGCTTGAGGAACGGCGGCGATACCCGGGGCAGCCCACGCCATAGCGCTTCGCTTCGCCCCTGCCTAGAGAGGAGGACACACCGTGGACACTGCGATCGCACGTGAGCGTCTGGAGGAGATGCGCGGCCAGATCGACAGGTCGATCCTGGTACTGCAGGGAGAGCATCCTTCGGGACGTGCCACCAGCGACTCGCCGCAGGATCCGGCGGACGCCGGTACCACGCTGTCCGAGACGGACCGGACTGAGGCCGCCCTGCTTGCGGTCCAGTCTCAGCGGCGGCTGGTCATGGACGCGCTCGTGCGGATCGACCGCGGGGTCTACGGGACGTGCGCCGACTGCGGCAAGCCGATCCCCGAGGGCCGGCTGGATGCCCGGCCGGAGGCGGCCCGCTGCGTGGCGTGCCAGTCCAAGCGGGACCGGCGCCATTGAGGGCAGCTAGCGGCCCCGGCCCGGTGACGAAGGAACCGGGCCGTAGGCCATCGGGGGTTCCGGGGGTCGTCCCCCGGGCTAGCGGCCCCGGCTCGGTGACGAAGGAACCGGGCCGTCGGCCATCGGGGGTTCCGGGGGTCGTCCCCCGGGCTAGCGGGGCTTGCGCGCGGTGGCGACCAGGCTGATGCCGAACGCCTCGTCGGCGCTGGCCCCGGCCGCGGGATCCTGACCGGCCTGCAACTCGGCGCGCACCAGCCGGGCCATAGCCCCGGGCTGCTGGCGCAGGACGTGGTCCACGGTGGACGGGGACAGCACCGTCCGTGGCCGGATCGAGGTGACCTCCAGGCCCGCCTCGGTGAGCAGGTCGTAGAGTTGCGCCGCGCCGAAGCACCGGGTGATGGTCCCGTCTGGCCACGGGATAAGCACCACCTCGGCGTATGGCAGGTCGGTGAGGTGGGCCCAGTGCCGCTGCTCGGCCAGCATGGCCATGCCAAGGACCAGCGAGTCCACGCAGGCGAGCAGCCTGCCCCCGGGCCGCAGCACCCGTGCGATCTCCGCGGCGACGTCCTCCGCCATGAGGTGCCTGGACAGGGCGCCGTCCTCGGCGATGACGCCGTCCGCGCAGCCGTCCGCCAGGAACGCCAGGCTGCCGGGCTCGGCTACCACCGCGGCAACCCGGCCGGCCGGTGCGCCCCGCTTCGCGGTGGGAGGCGCGCCGGGATGCGCGGTCACGACCCGGACCACCGTATGCCCGGCCGCGGCCGCCTGGGCCGCGCAGGCCGCGGCGGGCCCTGAGATGTCCACGAGCAGCCGCCGCCCGGCGGGGAGCCAGGCGGCGAGCTGGGCTTTGGCCACCGCCCGCTGGAACCGCCAGTACGCAGTGAGCGAGCCTGGCCGGAGCACGGCCAGCGGGCTGGCCGTTGACGTCGCCACCCTTGACTCCATCCGCCGTCCGACAAACCGGCGCGGTCAGCCGACCGCGCCGGGATCGGCGGCGCGGGTTCGGTTCAGCGCACCGCGCTGGCACACGGTGACCATCGCGACGGCCGCATACCCCGGCGAACCGTTATGGCTGATTCTCCCCAGTCTGCGGGCGACCTCACCTGACTGACCGAGTTGTCCGCCCGGAATCTGGCCGAGTTGCCCGGCCGGAATATCGTTCGGGCTGGTTTCGCCGCTGGCCCTGGCGGAATGAACAGGCTGCCGCCCCTGTTGCACCCGGCGTGCTCATGACCAGTAGCGCACCCGTGGATGATGTAGCTCCGGTGGCTGCCCTCGGCCGGATCAGGCCGGGCCATGTATTCTCCCGCCCAGACGGCATCGGTGGCCGGGCGCGGATGCAGACACCGGAGGAGGTGGGTCCGGTACCTGAGACACTCGAGGAGCGCGGCGAGCGGTTCGAGCGCGAGGTGTTGCCGTACCTGGATCAGCTCTACTCGGCCGGGATGCGGATGACCAGAAACGCGGCGGACGCCGAAGACCTGGTGCAGGAGACCTTTGCCAAGGCCTACGCCTCGTTCCACCAGTTCGAGCCGGGCACGAACCTGAAGGCGTGGTTGTTCCGGATCCTCACCAACACCTTCATCAACACGTATCGCAAAAGGCAGCGTGAACCACAGCGGGCCGGAGCCGAGGAGGTCGAGGACTGGCAGCTTGCCAGGGCGGCCTCGCACACGTCGTCCGGCCTGAAATCGGCCGAGGCCGAGGCGCTGGAAAGGCTGCCGGATTCCGATATCAAGAGTGCCCTGCAAGCCCTGCCGGAAGAGTTCCGCATCGCGGTGTACCTGGCTGACGTCGAGGGCTTCGCTTACAAAGAGATCGCTGACATCATGGGCACGCCCATTGGCACGGTGATGTCCCGTCTGCACCGGGGGCGCAGGCAGTTGCGTGAGATGCTGCAGGACTATGCGGCCGATCGCGGCATGGTCCGGGCGGCTTCAGCGGCAGGGCCGCAGCGGGAGAACGGCGGCCCTGGGGAGGACCAGAAATGAGCTGTGGCAAGCCTCATGAGACGCCGTGTACCGAGGTGCTGGACGGGCTCTACTCCTACCTGGACGGCGAGCTAGAACCGCCGACCGTCGGGAAGATCCGCCAGCACCTCGAGGACGAGGGATGCGGGCCGTGCCTGGAGGAGTACGGCCTCGATGAGCTTGTCAAGAAGCTCGTCCACGACCACTGCGGCCATGAGCGGGTGCCGGACGAGCTACGGGCCAAGGTCCTGGTCAGAATCCGCCAGGTCCGGGTGGAACTGAACGTCACCCAGATCACCGAGTAGGGCGTGCTGGCCCGGGGAGCGACCCCCGGACCCCCGGGGCGCCGATGGCGCCTGGCCGGCAAGCCGGCAGGCCCCATCGCGCGTACCGGGCCTTACCTAACGGATCGCAAGCGTGCGCAGATCTCGCCGATCACGTTAACCTTTGTGCTGGCGGCGATTGATGGGCCTGTTTGGCTGGTCCGAGGCCCCGCCCCCGGCATGCCCTCGGACTGGCCCCGCCCCCGGCAGCGGAGGTGACCGATGCGGCACCCGGCTGAGTTCCCGGCTGCCGCCTATCCACCCATGCCCGTGAGCACCCCGCCGACGGTGATCCCGCCAGCATGCTGACCGGAACCGGGCACCAATCGCGCGGCGGACGCACCTCGAAGCTCTCGCCCGCTGCCTGGCTGTACGTGGCCGCCGTGGTGGTGGCGGCGGTCGCCGTACTCGGCCAGGCCCTGGACGCCGACCCCGACCTGGACGGCCCGGTACACCAGGCGTGGGTCATGGCCGTGCTCGCGCTGCTGTTCCTGATCTGCGACTCCGCGCCGACGACCCTGGCCTCCCGGCAGTCCGCCTGGTCACCGAGTTCCTCGGCGACCCTGGCCGCCGTGGTGCTCGTCGGGCCGGTGGGCGCGCTCGTGGTCGGCGCGAGCTCACTGCTGTCCGTGCGGCGTGGCCTCGACCTCACCCAGCGGGTGTTCAACGCGTCCATGTACGGCCTGTCCGCCTGGGCCGCGGGCGAGGCCTACCTCGCGCTCGGCGGCCAGGTCGGCCACCCCAGCCACCAGTCGTTCCCCGGCATCATCGGGCCGTTCGCCGTCGCGGCCGTGGTCCAGGTGTCCCTCAACCACGGGCTGCTGTGGGGGATGCTCATGCTGGTGCCGCCGGCCGAGCCCGGGCAGCCCGCCGGGGCGCTGCAGCGGCACCTGCCGATGCTGTTCTTCTCCGATCTCGGCTACGCGACCCTCGGCCTGCTCATCGCCGCGCTGTGGAGCGTCGGCGGAGCGTTCGCGGCGATTCTCGTCCTGGTCCCGCTGTTCGTGGCGCGCTGGGCGATCGGCCAGTTCGCCGCTCAGGAACGTGCCTACGCCGCCACGATGGCCGCGCTGTGCCAGGCCGTGGAGACCAAGGACTGTTACACCAGGGGCCACAGTGAGCGGGTCTCCCGCGGCTCGGCCATGATCGCCCGCGAGGTGGGCATGCGTGGCCGCCGCGTGGAGGCGATCCGCTACGCCGGCATGCTCCACGATGTGGGCAAGCTTGGCGTGCCCACGACGGTGCTGCAGAAGAACGGTGCGCTGTCCGAGGAGGAGTACGCCGCGATCCAGTTGCACCCGATGCGCGGGCTGGCCATCGTGCGTGAGATCGGGTTCCTCGACGAGGCGCTGGCCGGCATCATGCACCACCACGAGCGGATGGACGGCCGCGGCTATCCGATGGGGCTGGCCGGCGACGAGATACCCGAGTTCGCACGGGTCATCGCGGTCGCCGACGCCTTCGACGCGATGACCTCGAACCGCTCCTACCGCGGCGCGCGCTCCATCGAGGAAGCCATCGCGGACCTGCGCAAGTGGTCGGGAACCCAGTTCGACCCGGCGCTTGTCGACGCGTTCGTGGCCGCGTTGCGGCGGGAGGGCTGGGAGCAGCCACAGCCCGCCGCCATGCCGCCCGCTGACAGCATGGCCGCGCAGGATCACGACGACCCGACGGCGCCGTTGCGGGTGGTGGAGAGCCGGTGAGGCCGGCGACCACCGCGCTCGGCGAGGGTCCCGAGCAGACCGAATCCTGGCGGCAGGCCATGGACTCGGGTGAACTGCTGCTCGTCGCCGCGGCCGGCATGCTGATCGTGGCCGCGGTGGCGCAGACCGCGGCGGTGGGCCTGGTCCAGCCGCGCTATGCGCTGGCGTTCGGCGCGCTGATCTGCTTCGGCGAGGTGCTCCGGCTGTCACTGGAAGGCGGCAGGGAGGCGGCGCCGATCGGCAGCGCCGGTGCGTTCTCCTACGCGGTAGTGCTGACCGTCGGCGGCCAGCCTGCCACCCAGTCGGCGCTCCAGGTCATCGCGGTCGCCGCGGGCGGCATGGTGCTTGGCGCGCTGCCGCACCTGGCGGCGGGCCGGCCCGCCGGCCTGGCCGGGCTGGCGTCCCGGCTGATCGCGGTCGCCGTGGTGGCCGCGCTGTTCCGCCCGCTGAGCACGATCGTGACGATCACCCGGCCCAGGGACTGGGGGCTCGCGCTCGCCGCCATGGCGGCCGCGCTGGTGGCCGGCTGGCTGGCCGAGTGCCTGATCAGGGCCCTGATCAGTGCCGACGCGCTGCGGGCCAGGTTCCGCGTGGCGCTGTGGGACGAGATGCGGGTCCAGCTCCCGCTCGGCTTTGCCGTCGCCGCCACCGCGATCCTGATCGCGTTCGCCGCGGACATGATGGGCCTGGTGGCGCTCGGGGTGTTCATTGCCCCGCTGCTCGTCACGCAGATGGCGTTCCGCCGCTATGCCGGCATCCGGGCGACCTACCTGGAGACGGTCCGCGCGCTGGCCCGGGTGACCGAGGTCGGCGGTTACGTCGAGGACGGGCATGCCCGCCGGGTCGGCCACCTGGCCGTGGTCGTCGGCCGCGAACTGGGCATGAGCGAACCGGAACTGCTCGAACTTGAGTACGCCGCGCTCATGCACGACATCGGGCAGCTTTCGCTGCGCGACCCGATCCCCGGCGGCGCCACCGTGCTGGCCTCCCTCGAGCAGCAACGGCGCATCGCCGAGCTGGGGGCCGGCGTCATCGACCAGGCCGGGGTGCTGGACCGGGTTGCGGAGATCGTGCGGTACCAGAGCTGGCCCTGGCGGGGCCAGGATCGTGAGCCACCGGTGGGCAGCCGGATCATCCGCGCCGCCAACGCCTTCGACGACCTGGTCGGCTCCTCGGCCGAGGCCAGCAGGACGATGGCGGCGCTTGAATGGCTGCGCCTGGACACCGCGACCGAGTACGACCCCCAGGTGGTCGAGGCGCTGGCCAAGGTCGCCGGGCGGCGGCGGCGCTAGCCGGGGGGAGCGACCTGCGGCCAAGCTGGATGATCTACGCGCGATGGCCTAGGCTGCCCGGGTGCTGAAATCAGTGCTGGTGGCCAATCGCGGGGAGATTGCCCGGCGGGTCCTTGCCTCGGCCCGCCGGCTGGGCATCAGGGGCGTGGCGGTCTACTCGGAGGCGGACGCGGACCTGCCGTACGTCGCCGAGGCCGACGAGGCGGTGCCGATCGGCCCGCCGCCGCCCGGCCAGAGTTATCTCGACTCCGCCGCCGTGCTGGCGGCCGCGCGGCAGGCCGGCGCGGAGGCCGTCCACCCCGGGTACGGGTTCCTCGCCGAGAACCCGGCCTTCGCGCGCCAGGTGCTGGCCGAGGGCCTGATCTGGGTGGGCCCGCCGCCCGAGGCCATCGAGCAGATGGGCGACAAGATCAATGCCAGGAACCTGATGGCCGCGGCGGGAGTGCCGGTCTCCGCGGGCAGCGCCGAGCCGGTGACCAGCGCCGCCGCTGCCACGGCGGAGGCTGCGAGGATCGGTTACCCGGTGATGGTGAAGGCCGCCGCGGGCGGCGGCGGAATCGGCATGAGCGCGGTGTCCGACCCGGCCGGCTTGGCCGCGGCCTTTGAGACCGCGCGCACCCGAGCGGAACGATTCTTCGGCGATCCCGCGATCCTGCTGGAGCGCTACATCGAACGCGCCAGGCACGTCGAGGTGCAGATCCTCGGGCTCGCCGACGGCCGCGTGATCGCGCTCGGGGAACGCGACTGCTCGGTACAGCGGCGGCACCAGAAGGTCGCCGAGGAGACACCTTCGCCGGGGGTGGGGGATGAGCTTCGCGCCCGCATGCTGGCCGCCGCCGTCAAAGCCGGGCAGGCGGTCGGCTACCGGGGCGCCGGAACGGTGGAATGCCTGGTGGACACGGCCGCCGGTGATTTCGTGTTCCTGGAGATGAACACCAGGCTCCAGGTCGAGCACCCGGTTACCGAACTGGTCACCGGCATCGACCTGGTGGAGCAGCAGTTCCGCATCGCCGCCGGCGAAGACGTGAGTTTCGCCCCCGACCAGGTGCGGCCCCAAGGGCACGCGCTGGAACTGCGGATCTACGCCGAGGACCCGGTGCGCTTCCTGCCGAGCCCGGGGACCATCACGCGGTGGGAGGAGCCCGCCGGTGCCGGCGTCCGGGTGGATGCCGGGTACACCGCGGGGAACAAGGTGACCCCGTTCTACGATCCGCTGCTCGCCAAGCTGTGCGTGCACGGGCAGGACAGGGACGAAGCGCTGGCCCGGGCCAGGGACGCGGTGGCGGCGTTCGGCATCGACGGGCTGCGCACCAACCTGCCCTTCCACGCCGACCTGCTGGCCAGCGAGGAGTTCCGCAGCGGGGACTACGACACGTCCATCGTCAGCAGGCTGCGGCCCTGACCGCGCCGCGAGCACAATAGTGGCGGGCGGCGCCGGGCCGGAGTGCGGCCGGGCCTGCTGCCTGGGACACCGGGCCCTGCCGCCCGGGACAACGGAGAGGAGCCGCGGGTGGCCGAGGTCCGCGCCGAGATGGTGGCGAATGTGTGGAAGGTGGTGGCCGCGGAGGGGGCCCAGGTCTCCGATGGCGACACCCTGGTCATCCTCGAATCCATGAAGATGGAGATCCCCGTGCTCGCCGAGGGCTCAGGCACGCTGACCCGGCTGCACGTCGCCGAGGGCGATGTCGTGCAGGAAGGCGACCTGATCGCCATTATCGAGTGAGCCGGCGGGGCGCGGGTGCTGGCCTACGATCAGCCAGCGTCGGTCACCAGGCCGTGCCGGGTGCAGCGGCTGGACCAGCCGTCCGGGGTCACCTTCACCACCGTCCGGCGGCCGCAGCGGGCGCAGTACCGGGGTGGGTCCAGATTCCTCGCGGCCCGGCAGGAGTCGTGCCCGCCGCCAGCGGCACGCTGCCGCCCGCAGTGATCGCAATACCCGCGGGCGTCCGCAGATGGTTCCGGCTCGCTCATCGGCGCACAGCCTACGCCGCCGGGACACCCTGGACCGGACCACATCAGACCCCGCAACGTTCCGGCATTCCGCGGTCGGAGCGGAAACCATTTGTCGTCGTTGTGACAGCGGCGACACAAGAATGTCGTGGTTGTGGCAACGACGACATACGAGGCGGCAACAGCGCGGCAGGAACCTTAGGGTTATGCCCATGGGATTGGCGGTGGGGCTGCGCGCGACCGTGCGGCACGTGGTGACCGAGGCGGATACCGCCATCCAGGCCGGCAGCGGGGATGTCCCTGTGCTCGGCACCCCTAGGCTGCTGGCGCTGGCCGAGGCGGCCTGCGTCGCCGCACTCGAACCGCACCTCGATCCGGGGATGACCTCGGTGGGCACCGGGGTGGCGCTTGAGCACCGGCGGCCCAGCCCGATCGGGGCCGAGATCGAGGTCGAGGCGGAGCTGACCGAGCTGGCCGGGCGCAAGCTCGTGTTCGCCTTCATCGCGCGTCACGTGGGGCCGCTCGTCGCCGGCCGGGATCCCGACCACGACGAGGAGCTCGTGGCGGGCGCGGGCTCGGTGGAGCGGATCGTGGTGGACAGGGAGAAGTTCCTCGCCCGCGCCGCGCTCCGGCCGGGCTGACCGGACTCCGGCCGGGCTGACCGTGGCCGGCCGGGCTGACCGGACTCCGGCCGGGGTGACTGTGGCCGGCCGGGCTGACCCGGGGCTCCCGCCAGGCTGACCTAGGCCGGGCCTTAGACCCCGGTAGTGGACCGCGGGTAGGCGACCGCCGGATCGGTGATCACGTTGACCAGGTAAGGCAGCCCTGAGTCGAAGGCCCGCCGCAGCGCCGGCCCGATCGCGTCCGGCGTGGTCACGGTCTCCCCGGCGCCGCCGAGCGCGCGTACCACCTCGTCGTAGCGGCAGCCCGGTTGCAGGTCGGCGAGCACGTCGTAGCCGTACAGCGCCTGCATGGGGTACTTCTCCAGCGCCCAGATGCCGTTGTTGCCGCAGATCATCACGACCGGCAGCCGGTGCCGCACCAGCGTGTCCACGTCCATCAGGGAGAACCCGGCCGCGCCGTCCCCGAGCAGCAGCACCACCTGCGACGACGGCCGGGCGATGCGCGCCGCGATCGCGTACCCCAGGCCGGTGCCCAGGCAGCCGTAGGGCCCCGGGTCCAGCCATCCGCCGGGCCGCTGCGGCTCGAGGTACTTGCCTGCGTAGGAGACGAAGTCACCGCCGTCCCCGATCACCACGGCGTCGTCTTCGAGCACCCGGGCCAGTTCGCCGTACACGCGCATCGGGTGCACCGGGTCGGCGTCGCTGGTCATCAGGGCCTGGTCGGCCGCGATCGCGCCGCGGGCTGCCGCGGACAACCGCGGCAGCCAGGTGTCCGCCCAGGGCGGTGCCGTGGCGCCCGCCTGGCCCAGCGCCTTGGGCACGGCGGCGGCCAGCGCCGTGAAGAACCCGGTGAGGTCCCCGGCGGCGGAGGCGGCGAGCGGGCAGTGGGTGGCAAGGTGGCCGGGGCTGTCGGCCACGTGGACCACCTGGGCGGGGGCGTTGCCGTCCCGCCCGCCGAACTCGCCGTAACCGAGCCTGAAGTCCAGCGGGGTGCCCGCCACCAGCACCAGGTCCGCGTCGCCGAATGCTGCCGAGCGGGCCCTGGTGACGAGCAGTTCGTGGCCAGCGGGGAGAATCCCGCGTCCCTGGCCGTTGGCGATGACCGGCAGGCGCAGCTCGCAGGCGGCCTCCCGTGCCGCCGCCTCGGCCCCGGTCAGCCACACGTCCGAGCCGAGCACCAGGACCGGGCGGCTGGCCCGGGCGAGCAGGCCGGCGATCGCTTCGACGTCGGCCGGATCCGGGCCGGCCGCCGGTTCCGCGCCGCCGGGTGCCGTGGCGGGCAGGCCGGGGCCGCCGTCGCCGAACAGTGCCTCCATGGCGAAGTCGAGAAAGACCGGCCCCCGGTGCGGGGCGGTGGCCAGCCGGAACGCCTCGTCCACCGCGGCACCGACCGCGCTCGCCTGGTGCTCGGTCCAGGCTCGCTTGGTGACCGGGGCCAGCAGCGGCGGGTGGTCGATCTCCTGCAGGCCACCAGATCCCCACCGGTAGTCCGGCGCCCGGCCGCCGAGCACGACCACCGGCGAGCCGTTGAACCAGGCCGTGGTGATGGCGCTGACCGTGTTTGTGACGCCGGGGCCGGCGGTGACCACGGCCAGCCCCGGGTTCCGGGTGAGCCGTGCGGTGGCCTCGGCGGCGAACACCGCCGTCTGTTCGTGCCGCACGTCGACCATGCGCATCGGCGGATCGGCTTTCACCGCGCCGTCGTAGAGCGGGAACACATGCCCACCGGACAGGGTGAACATCGTGCTCACGCCGTGCAGGCGCGCGGCAGCCACCGCGTGCGCTCCGCCGTGATGTGCCGGTTCCTTCTCCTCCGCCATGCCGGCACGTTACCAGTCGGTAAAACGGGCCAAACCAGCCGGCCGGTCGGCCAGTTGGTCAGCCGGCCAGTCGGGACCGCCGGTCAGCCGCCGGCCGGCCAGCTGGCGAGCCGGTTCCCGCGGCGGCCGTGGTCACCGGCACGGGTTGCACCGCCGCGCCGTCGTCCCCGGCAGAGCTACCCGCAAGCTCCGCACGGGCGGACGGCACACGGCCCAGGTCAGGCCAGTGAGGCGGTCAGAGGGTGGCCGACAGCGCCTTGATCGGCATCTTCAGCCGGCTGAGCATGTCCAGATCGGCCCCTGCGGGGCGGCCGAGCGTGGTCAGGTAGTTGCCGACGATGATCGCGTTGATGCCGCCCAGCATGCCCGCCTCGGTCCCCAGATCGCCGAGGGTGAGCTCGCGCCCGCCCGCGTAACGCAGCACGGTGCGCGGCAGGGCCAGCCGGAACGCTGCGATCGTTCGCAGCGCGTCGGCCGCGGCGACCAGCGGCCATCCCGCCAGCGGGGTGCCCGGCCGCGGGTTGAGGAAGTTCAGCGGCACCTCGTCCGGGCGCAGGCCGGCGAGCTGGGTGGCAAGCTCGGCGCGCTGGCCGATGCTCTCGCCCATGCCGATGATGCCGCCGCAGCAGAGCTCCATGCCGGCCGCCTTGACCAGCGCGCAGGTGGCGGCGCGCTCCTCCCAGGTGTGCGTGGTCACGATCTGGCCGAAGAAGGACCGCGCGGCCTCCAGGTTGTGGTTGTACCGGTGCACGCCGAAGCCGGCCAGCTCGTCCGCTTGTGCCGGGGTGAGAATCCCCAGCGAGCAGGCGACGTGGATGCCCACCTCCTCGGTGATCGCCCGGACCGCGGCGGCCACCTGCGACATCAGCCGCCGGTCGGGCCCGCGGACCGCGGCCACGATGCAGAACTCGGTGGCCCCGGTCGCCGCCGTCGCCCTGGCGGCCCCGACCAGTTCGGTGATGTTGAGCCACACCGCCCTGACCGGCGAGGAGAACTGCCCGGACTGGGAGCAGAAGTGGCAGTCCTCGGGGCAGCCGCCGGTCTTCACCGAGACGATTCCCTCGACCTCCACCTCGGGCCCGCACCAGCGCATCCGCACCTCGTGAGCCAGCGAGAGCGCCTCGGCGAGGCGGTCCTCGGGCAGGTTCAGGCACCTGGTGACCTGCTCCTGGCCGAGGCCTTTGCCCTTCTGCAGGACCTGGCTTCGTGCCTCATCCAGGACGTCGTGGCTCACGTGGCTCCTCCTGCCGGGCGTGTGCTACTCCGCACTGTGGGGCATCCGCGGGCCGCGGCTGGGCAGCTGCGTGCCGCGGTTGGGCATATGCGTGCCGCGGTGCAGCCGGGTCACCAGCTTGTAGCGGTCGCCGCGGTAGCGCGACTGGGCCCATTCGACCGGCATGCCGTCGGAGTCGAACGAGTGCCGGGACAGCAGCAGCAGCGGCATGCCGACGTCCACGCCGAGCAGGCGGGCGTCCCTGGGGTCGGCCAGCCCGGTCTCGATGGTCTCCTGTGCCTCGGCGATCTCCACGCCGTAGTCGGTGAGCAGCGCCTCATACAGCGACGGATGCCGTTCCAGGCTGCGGCGCAGCCCGGGGAAGCGGCGGGCGGACAGGTGCGAGGCGTCCACCGACATCGGCTCGCCGTCCGCCAGCCGCAGCCGGTGGATGCGCAGGACCCTGCTGCCCTCCCGGACGGCGAGCAGGGCGGCCAGTTCGTCGTCGGCGCCGATGTAGGTGGTGTCCAGGATGGTGGTCTGCGGGTGCAGCCCTTGCGCGCGCATTCCCTCGGTGTAGCTGGAAAGCTCCAGCATCTGGGCGACCTTGGGCATGGCGACGAACGTGCCCTTGCCCTGCATCCGCAGCAGCCTGCCCTCGATCACGAGTTCCGCCAGGGCCTGGCGCACGGTCGTGCGCGAGGTGGCGTAGCGCTGGGCAAGCTCGCGCTCCGGCGGGACCGGCGTGCCGGGCGCCATTGCCCTGGTCAGGTCGAGCAATTGCCGCTTCACCTGGTAGTACTTGGGAATCCTGGCGCCGGGGTCACCGGGCGGCAGCGGGTGAATATCGGCGTCGCCGGACGCGGGAGAGGCGGTCACAGTCACTTCCTTCCCACTGGCGTAGCCGTTGGGACATATTCCCCCACGGCGGCCGGTGCCTGGGCCGCAGCCGCGAAATCCGCCCCGGTCAGGTCGGCCAGCCGAGGTACCTGCGACATGCCGGAATACTGCCAGCCGGCCCGTCCCGGCACACGCCGGGGCCCCGGCTTCGGAGGGCACCGGGACGGATCAGGGCGGGGCGGATGCGATGATGAGGCGTGGCGACCCTGAGCGACCTCGGCCGTCGGCTCACCCCGCTGACCGAGCCCGACATCGACTGGCTCCACGCCCTTGTCTCCGACTGGCAGCTGCTCGCCGACCTGTCCTTCGCCGACCTGGTGCTGTGGGCGCCATTGCGGGATGGCTCGGGCTGGGTGGCGCTGGCCCAGATGCGCCCGACCACCGGGCCGACCACGTTCCTCGATGACGTGGTGGGCACCTGCGCGGGCCTCGCCGGCCGGCCGTTCGTCTACACCGCCTACCACGAGAAGCGGATCTGCCGTGAGGGGGATCCGGAGTGGACCGGCGGGATCCCCGTCCGGCGCGAGTCGATCCCCGTGGTCCGCGAGGGCGCGGTCATCGCGGTGATCGAGCGCAGCACGAACCTGAGCTCCGCGCGGACGCCCAGCCGCCTGGAGCTGACCTACCTGAAGGGGGCCGACGACCTTGCGCAGATGGTGGCGGCGGGTACCTTCCCCTACCCGGGCCAGGAGCCGGCCCTGGTCAGGTCGCCCCGGGTCGGAGACGGCCTGCTCCGGCTCGGCCGGTCGGGACGGGTGGGGTACGCCAGCCCGAACGCCCTGTCCGCCTATCGCAGGCTCGGCCTGACCGCCGACCTGGTGGGCGCCGAACTGGGGCCGCTGACGACCAAGCTCTGCTCGTCCGGCCTGCCCGCCGACGACTCGCTCATGGTGACCGCGAGCGGGCGGTCCCCCCGCGAGACCGAGATCGAGAGCAACGGCTCGGTGGTCCAGCTCAGATCCCTGCCGCTGGTCGTGAACGGCATGCGGACGGGCGCCCTGGTGCTGGTCCGCGACGTCACCGAGTTGCGGCACCGCGAGCGCGAGCTGATGACCAAGGACGCGACGATCCGTGAGATCCACCACCGGGTGAAGAACAACCTGCAGACGGTGGCCGCACTGCTGCGGCTGCAGGCTCGCCGGACCCGTGCGCCGGAGGCAACGCAGGCGCTGGAGGAAGCGGTCCGCCGGGTCGGGTCCATCGCGATCGTCCACGAGACGCTGTCGCACACCCCGGAAGAGCTCGTCGATTTCGATGACATCGCTCAGCGGGTGGCGGCGATGGCCGGGGAGGTCTCGGCACCGGAAGCCCAGGTCAGCCCGGTGGTCGCCGGGCGGTTCGGCCTGCTTCCCGGCGCCATCGCCACGCCGCTCGCCCTGGTGCTGACCGAACTGCTGCAGAACGCTCTCCAGCACGGCCTGGTCACCGGGCCGGGCCCGGCGCCGGCCGGGTCCGTGCTTGTTGAGGCGGCGCGGGGCCCGGGGGAGCTCAAGGTCCGCGTGGAGGACAACGGGGCGGGGCTGCCCGAGGGGTTCAGCCTCGACGCTCATGCCAGTCTCGGGCTGCAGATCGTGCGGACCCTGGTCGAGTCGGAACTCGGTGGCCAGCTCGCCATCAGGCCCCGCCCCGGCGGGGGCACCTCGGTCAGGGTCAGCCTGCCCGTCAAGGCCATTGCCGTGCCATCCGGTCAGCCGAAACCGGGGGACGCCGATTCCGCGAGAGATTCGGGCGCAAGCGAAAACCCCGCCGCGGCCGGGAAGGCAGCGACGGGGTGAAAACGGATTCGAAGCCCCGCCATTACTGAATGGCTGGTCAGAAATTCACGTGCCATCGGGGACATGCGCTCACGCTGGCTGACCGGAGCGCGCCGGCCCGGTGCGCCTCAGGCGTGGGCGCGGGCCCGGATCCGGCCGATGCGCCGCTTGTAGGCGCGCCTTTCGTCTTCGCTCATGCCGCCCCACACGCCCGCGTCCTGCCCGCTCTCCACCGCCCACTGCAGGCAGCTCTCGACCACCGGGCACCGGCGGCAGACGCCTTTGG
>Ga0306926_10003335_pt1 | contig 16622 bp, 13 predicted proteins | sample flu12Cox44000178_FD_203759 | JGI IMG/M metagenome (GOLD analysis project Ga0306926, IMG submission 203759) | Lab enrichment of tropical soil microbial communities from Luquillo Experimental Forest, Puerto Rico - flux8day.12C.oxic.44.000.178 (v2)... | ecosystem: Environmental > Terrestrial >... | reverse complement strand
CTAACTGGGCCCGATCTTCGCTGATGCCAAAGACGTTAGTCAAGTTGTTGTATGCGATGGTGAGTGCAGTCCCTGATTGCACCGTAAATACGCCGGACATCGACCAGCCTCCGAACAGAGCTCTTGCCAGGTGTTCGTCTGGTAAGGGAAAGGCATAAACAGCGCTCACAATAAATCGGTGGGTGCGATCGAAGCTTGCCCTACCCCAGCGCTGCGCTGGTGAGTTTTGGTCACCCAGAGGGATCCTGTTTCCCGCTGAAACTCCATTGATGTTGCTTCCATCGCTATCTAGGGCCTTCGAGAAAGTGTACGAGACTAGCATCTGCAATCCACCGCTCAACTGCTTGTTCAAACTAGCCTCTAGGCCGTTATACCAAGAGATCCCCTCTGATTCGACCTCTCTCACCTGATCGGGTGGGGCTCCCTCAACGGGAGCCCGCTGGCCGATGTTCGCCACTGTGTTCGAAGTCAATCCTCGAATCGGCATCGCTGGCGAAGCCGAAAGCGCTTGATTCAGAGAACGGCCTCTCAACAGGTGCGTCCCTCGAGTGCCGACGTATCCGACCTCCAGTACCCAATTTTTGGCCAGCTCAACCTGAGAATTCAGGCCGAATTGTTGAATGATGGCCGGGCGAAAATCAGGAGACGCGGCGTTGAACGATACATTGCTGGTTGGCGAGTACGGGGGGAAATAGGGGAAGAAGCTGGGTGTAGGAAAGGGCTCCGGAAAGGGGTGGCTAAAGGTTGCGGCGGCATTCGCCAGTCCGACGTTGTCATAGCCAAATGAAAAGGGCGCTCCAAACACACTCGCAAAAAAACCCTGGCCCGTTGGTTGCGAGAAATAGATACCGTACGCTCCACGGACCACCAACCTCGATGCATGCTGAGAGGGCTGCCATGCGAATCCAATTCTTGGTGCCAGTCCATTCTGACCCTTCCCGAAATTCGCGGCATCGTTGCCAGAGCGGATGACCCCGGGCGGCACGCTGTAAGGATAGTTCGCGGCGACTACGTATCCTGCGACACTTCCTGATGCTGGAGGATTCGGATCAGCCTGGTTAATGTCAAAACTGGAATTCCGACCCAGGACATCGCCGAACTGCCCGAGCCTTTCGTAACGGAGCCCAACATCGAGCGTGAATCTGTTCGCAGCACGAAAGTGGTCGCCCACAAACAGCGACCCGTTCCAGCTGCGGTATTCACGGTTCATTAATCCAAAGTTGTCGAAGGACTCAAAGATATTGCTGAAGAGATTGGTTCCATTTTGCTGCGCACTAAGTCCAAGTAAGAAATCGGGCCAACTGAGAAAACTGACAAGCGTCCCCAGGCCGATGATGTTTACGTCGTCCTGAATTCGCGACAAAGATCCCCCGATCTGGATCAAATGCCGGGAATGCGAATAGCTGAGCAGGTCGGAAACGTAGAAGCGCTTTTGGTTGAAGCTGCGGGGAAACCCGCTCGCTAGGTTTATCGAGCCGACGATCCCGAGACTTGGCAATCCATTGGCGTCATTCATAGTGCCAGCCGCAACTCCCACATCAGACCATTGGAATGGTGCCTGAGCCGAGCTGGAACCGAAGGTGTTGGTGTACCCAAACCGGAGTTGGTTTAGCAGTTGGGGTTGCAGGAGTCGTACCCAAGCGATGGAATACACCCAAAAGCGATTGTCAATCGCACTTGGGAAGCCGGAAATATTGCCAGTGCCATTCAGGCCGTTGCCCGGGAACGTAACTTTCATCGTGCTGTTGGACCACAGGAATCGAACGGCCAGACTGGAACTTCGCGACAGATTAGCGTCAAAATTCGCAAGGAGCTGATCCGAATTGAAGCTGCAAGGAGCGCTGATGGTACTCAGCCCTTGGCTCGCCAGCGGGAGCATAGGATTGACCACCTGGGGAGTTGGAATCAGATAGGAACCGTTAGGCAGCTTGAAGTTCAACAATTCCAGCGCGACTGGATTGATGTTTGATCCGTCCGGCTTTATCGACACCCCGCCAAACGCTCCGTTCATTCCACCGAACATTGCCCCCAGCGCCTGGGCCGACCGGTTGTTGGTGAGCGGAGGTAGGACCACCGTTCCAGAGCAGGCAATCCGCGCTTGTCCCGCCGCCTGGCCATTGATTTGCCGGGTTCCCTCGTAAGAGGCAAAGTAATAGAGCCGATCATGGCGAATGGGGCCTCCGATCGTGGCCCCAAATTGATTCTGCTTCAAATCGGCGCGCGGTTGACTCGCCAGGTTACGAAAGAAATCGTTTGCGTTTAACACGTTATTGCGGAAGAACTCGAAGGCGCTCCCGTGGATCTGATCGGTGCCGGACTTGGTCACCAGGCTGACGCTGGCGCCGGCATGTTCCCCAAAAGAAACGTCGTACAGTCCGGTCTGGACTTTGAATTCTTGAATCGCATCAGGACTGGGGATGGGAATCCCGCCACTCGCGATGTTGCTGGCTTGAAGATCGGTGACCGGAACACCATCGAATTCATAACTGTTGTCATAGGAGCGTGATCCGTGAGCAAAAATCCCGTCGCTGCCAGCGTCAATTTGGGCGAGGCCGCTGCCCCCAGGTCCTAATTCCGCTGCGTTATTGACACCGGTCAAAACCCCTGGTGAGAGGTCCACAATCTGAGTGAAGTTTCGCGACGCCAGAGGCAATCCCTGAAGCATGTGGGAATCGACAACGCGTCCCAGGGCGACGGAATCACTTTGCACCTCGGAAACATTGGCGTGAACTTCTACGCTTTGCGTAAGGCCTGCAATTTTCATGGGAATCGTGAGCCGAATGCTCTCCGTCACAGAGACGGTTAGTGTCGATTGCGCCTGGGAATAGCCGTCCTTTAGAACCCTAAGCTGATACTCGCCCGGCGGCAGCAGGCTGAACAGAAAGCGGCCTTCGTCGTCGCTCACGGTTGAGCGGCTCACCGTTCTATCTTGATTCTTCGCTTCAACTGAGGCGTGCGGAACTCCTCGTCCTGACGGATCCAGCACTTCACCTATCAGCGCTCCTGTAGAGGCTGTCTGGCCCCAGCCGCGCGTGTTTAGAAGAAGCAAGGCACAGAGTATTCGAAGAAAAACCCTAAATGTGATCTGGACCTCGCACGAGTGGGCGCGGTTGAATAAACAGGCACACGCCATCCAATGGGAGTCTGCGATTTCTGGAACCTTCCTGGAGCGCAAGGAAGCCTCTCGAAACGGTAGCTCTCGATATCAGAATAGTACGCTTGGCACAGGAGGGGCGGAACTGAAGCTTAGCGTAAGTAAGTCCAGAAATGCCAGTGGCTGTTGCTCTAATAGTTTTCGGGGGTAACTCCCATGAGTTGTTAGTGTTGCGCCACTGTCAATTCTAACAGTTGCGAGGCCCGTGTTGAACGAATTCACTACTAGCAGAGCAGCTTACGGAAGAACAACAGAGGAGAACCAACCTAGGGGGATTCCATGGTTAGACCGCGCGTTCTGCTCGCTGACGATCACGCGTTGATTCTTGACGGCTACTGCAAAATCTTGGAGCCGACATATGAAATCGTGGGACGGGTCTATGATGGTCGCGAACTGCTCCGGCTAGCACCGGCCGTCGAGCCGGATGTCGTACTGCTGGACATAGGCATGCCTTCACTTAACGGTATTGATGCTGGTCAGCAACTCAAGAAGCTTCTTCCCAATGTAAAAATAATTCTGCTCACAGTCAATGTCGACTACGAGTTAGCGGTCCACGCGCTAAAAAACTGGGCATCCGGATATTTCCTCAAGAATTCGACCGCTCCTGAACTATTGCGAGCAATTGCGAAGGTCTTGAAGGGAGGACAATACATGGCGCCGCAATTTGCCGAGCATCAACTGGCAGCATTTATCCGCGACCCTCGCTCGGATCGAGAGAACAACTTGACGATAAGGCAGCGAGAAGTCCTGCAGTTGCTTTGCGAGGGCCACAGCATGAAGGAAGTTGCTGAGAAGTTGCAAATCACACCCCGCACGGTGCAGTTTCACAAGTACGAAATGATGCAAAGGTATGGTTTGAAGAGCAATGCCGAGTTATTGTTGTTCGCAATGAAACAGCATGTTCTATCCGATGTCGGAAACCTAACTGCAAAACACCAATAGAGTTGTTCTGCGGCCTATTCGTTGGGCCCGCGCGAGACAAAAGTGCCCCCTGCCAGCACTTGTTTGAGTGCAACGAGAACATCTGCGTTCATTTGGGACTTATACACATACCCGTTCGCACCGGAGTGAAACGCTGCCTCCTTGAACTCAGGTTCTTCATGGACCGTGAGAAACAGAATTTTGCTCTTTAGGCCATTTTTTCGCATCTCTCGCGCAGCGGCAATACCGTTGAGTTCTGGTAGAGAAACATCCAGAATCACGACATCTGGTTTGCAACGAAGAGCTGCTGTGATTGCTCGTTTTCCGCTACCGGCGACAGCCAGGATTTCGTAGTCCCGCGCTATCATTTTGGAGATGTCCTCTAGGCAACCAAGGTGGTCTTCCGCAATTACTACCGTTGGTCTCTCGTTTACGATCGTCTCAGCGTGACTTTCGTCGCCAGTAGAATTCAAGAGCAACCTTTTTCCCCAGTCCCTTAGTACGGTGAATGGCGTCGCAAACTGACTCTAGACAACTATAGGTTTCGATTCAACCTGCTCCAACTGTGAAAACTCACAGTACACACAGTTCCCTACCTACTCGATACTCCAAGCGCCTCAGGAGTTCGAAATGATAAAACATCGCTTTACCAACATAACTGCTGCAGTTCTACTCTTGCTTTCTTGTGGATGCGGCAACAAGTCCGACGCACCAACCGAATCCAGCCAGAATTCCGCCACGCCGAATGCTGCACAACCGGCAGCTTTAGAGAACGCTTTGGATTGAGATTGCACCCGCGACTAGAAGTTCGGCAACAGAGGAAGATCGAAGAAATGCATAGAGGTACAGCAATGAAGAAGAAAACACTTTCGGTCATCTTGAGTCTTAGTATCACTCTGGCTACCTCTCCCTTGGAAGGGTGCGGAAAGGAAAGAGAGACCTCAGCCCAAACGGCATCGACTCCAGCGCCGCAAGGAAGTCAACAAGCAAGTCAACAAGCACCGGCAACCACGGAAGCGACACCCACGCCCGACCAACTCTATCAGTTGGTCGCACCGATCGCGCTATTTCCCGACAATCTGGTGGCCCAGGTGCTGGCAGCTTCCACCTACCCCGATCAGGTCACGGCTGCGCATAACTGGATCCAGCAGAATTCGAATCTCAAAGGCGATCAGCTCATGCAAGCTGTAAACCAGCAGTCTTGGGACGCCAGCATCAAAGCGCTGACCCAATTTCCCGACGTTCTCAATCAAATGGCTACCAATCTCTCCTGGACCTCCGCGTTGGGCGATGCCTACTTCAATTTTCCTAAAGATGTGATGAATGCCGTGCAGGTGATGCGCCAGCGCGCTTATGACGCCGGCAATCTGAAGTCAAATCAACAGCAAAGCGTTTCCGTGCAAAACCAGGCCCCTGGCTCGGCACCGCCCTCTGCCGAGGCCGGATCCACAGCGCCGCAAACCACCATTGTTCAGCCTCCTGCGCAGACGATTATCGTTCAGCCGGCCCAGCCCCAAGTTGTTTATGTTCCGACCTATAACCCAGCCGTCGTTTACGGCGCTCCCGTTGCCGTTTACCCAGGCTACGTCGCTCCACCATCGACAGGGGCACTTATAGCCACGGGCCTGATCTCTTTCGGTGTCGGCATGGCCGTGGGCGCGGCGATGAGCAACAGCTGCTGCGGTTGGGGTTGGAACTCCTGGGGCTGCGGCTGGCACAACTCTACGGTTGTCTACAACCGAAACGTGTACGTCTCAAATTCCAACACCTTTGTGAACCGCAATAACTACTACAACCGGAACGTGAACAACATCAATCGGAACAACGTGAACGTGAATAACGTCAACCGAAACAACATCAATCGCAACAACGTCAACACGAACAACGTGAACCGGAACAACTATCGCGCCGATAATTTCAACAGTAATACCCGCAGCGGCAACTTTTCCACACCCAATTTCGGCACGAAATACAACCAGCCTCAGTACCAGAATGCTCGAGCGAATGCGAATGTCGGGGCGAACAATCGACAGGTAGGCGCTGGCAATCAACCCAATTTCAACCAGCAGAACCGCGCAGGAGCCAATCAAAGCCGCCCACAGAACCTTCAGCAGCAGCAACGCCAGCCGTCGCGCGGCTACGAGCAGCAAGCCAATCGCGGAACCAGCAGCGGGGCCTTTAGCAACTACGGCCAAGGCGGCAATGCCCGCACCAATAGCGCCCGGGGACAACAGAGCCTAGGTGGCCGCGGTGGCGGCGCGGGCGGAGGGAGACGACGATGATGGCGAGGTTATCGGCCGAAGATCAATGAAATTCATAGATACAAGGAGTACTCCATGAAGGATCTTAGTAGCAAAACTGAGGCGGCAATCTACAGCGTAACTTCATGTTGGTTGGCTTTGATCGCCGCCGCACTGGTTCTGGCAACGTTCTCGACGGCTCCCCGTTCACTCGCGCAATCGGCTGGCGAAAAGACGTTTGCGTCACCGGGCGACGCGGCGCTCGCGCTCTACACCGCGGCAAAAGCGCAAGATAACCAAGCACTCGCTTCCATATTTGGCTCTAACGCGAAGAGCATTCTGCATACGGGTGACGACGTCGCCGATAAGAATGGAGTTGCGAATTTCGTACGGCGCTTTGACGAGATGCGTCGTGTCGTCATTGAACCGGACCAGACGGCGTCTCTCTACATCGGTGCGGATAACTGGCCCCTTCCAATACCCATTGAGAAAAATGCCGGCGGGAGCTGGTATTTCAATACTGAGGCGGGTATGAAGGAAATCCTCTACCGGCGCATCGGCAGGAATGAAAACGACGCCATCGAAATTCTCGAGGAGCTTGTACGCGCGCAGCGGGAGTATGCCGAGACTGCTCACGACGGGGCTCCGGCCGGCTCGTACGCATCGTTCTTCGTAAGCTCCGAAGGCAAGCACGACGGGCTCTACTGGAAGACCCCAGAGAATGAACCCTCGAGTCCGATCGGCCCCGTGCTCGCGTTCGCAAACACCGAAGGCTACAACATCAAGCAGGGAGAAGCGGCTCCGTTTCACGGCTATTTCTACCGCATCCTCACAAAGCAAGGCGCGTCGGCCAAGGGTGGGGCACTCGACTATCTCTCCGGGGGCAAATTGGTCCGCGGCTTCGCTTTCCTGGCCTATCCCGCTGAATACGGAAATTCCGGCGTAATGACATTCATCGTTAACAAAGACGGAATCGTCTACCAGAGTGATCTTGGCGATAAAACCAAGGAGCTCGCCGCGGCGATGCGGGCCTACAACCCCGACAAGACGTGGGGAAAGATCGACTAGGCCGCGGGCGAGCATATGAAGCAAAGTCGCACGTAAGAGGCGCAAAGGGGCAATCATGAATCTAGCAGATCGAACTTGTATCGCGTTCGCACTCATTGCCCTTACGGGCTATGGAGCCTCGGCACAGGTGCCTCGCTACGATGAACTGGCAAATTCTCAGTTCGAGGAAAACCGGCCGACAACGGATACAACAAAATTGCTAAAAGATGAGTTGCTTTTTCAAAGAGGGACGCAGACCTATCTGTGGGCGTTGCCACTGATCAATACGCTCGGGATGAAGAACGGATCGGAGAAGGTTTTCGGCGCAGGGTACAACGTTCTTCCAATCTGGAAGAAACGGCTGGATGCGAAGACGCTGGTGACGACCCCAAACTCCGACGTGATTTATGCGATGAGCTATGTAGACCTCGGCAAGGATGGGCCGCTGGTGTTTGAGGCACCACCGGGCTTGCAAGGGATCTTGCTCGACTTCTGGCAGCGCCCTATTCCTGTAGACGGCGGGAAGTTTTTCGGTGACGTGGGACTGCCGGGCCCCGATGCCGGAAAAGGCGGAAAGTTCCTGTTGTTACCTCCGGGCTACAAAGACGTGGTTCCGAGCGGCTTTTACGTCTACCGGTCCGCCACGAACAATGTCTTCGTGTTTTTGCGTGCGTTTTATCAGGACCCCAAGAATCTGACGCCCGCCGTTTCGCTCGTAGAACAATCGAAAATCTATCCGTTGAACGGCAAGGGAACTCCAAGGGCAATGCAATTTCCCGATGCCTCGGACGTCCCGGCGAATATGCTGCCACCCAGCGACTTCAGCGCGTTCGAACAACTCAAACAGCTGGTCGACAGCGAGCCCGAATCCTTAGCCGACACCGATGGGATGGGTGCGCTGGCTGCAATAGGAATCATCAAGGACAAGCCGTTTTCGCCGGACGCAAACACACGGAAGATTCTCGATGACGCCGCCAAGACCGGATACAAAATGAGCCGCGTCATCGGTTTTGAAGGCACAGTGAGCGGACGTTCTTTCCTTGTTTATCCCGATCGGCACTGGCTGAATCCTCTGGCCGACGCAACACCGTCAAATCCCGGTGCCGAGTTCAAGGATTTGGCCTGGACTCGAGATGGCGGGTACCTGGACTTCGACACGCGCATCTGGTTTTTCACCAACTACTACTCAATCAGCCCGGGAATGATCTCGCAAATTCCTGGCAAAGGCGCCAAATACATGATCGCCTTTGCCGACGGCACTGGAACTCCCTTCACGGGCGAGGGGAACTACCGCGTCAACCTTCCGCCGAATATTCCAGCTGCGAATTTCTGGTCGCTCACTCTATACGAGGCGGCAAACGCTTCTGGCCTCGCCAATGGCCGAGCGTTTCCGTCGCTCGGTTTGCGCGACAAGCCGGTTCAGAATGCGGACGGAAGCACTGACTTGTATCTCGGACCCAAATCACCCGCCGGCAAGGAAGCCAACTGGCTAGCGACAGTGCCGGGCAAAGGCTATTTCGCCATCTTGCGGCTCTACGGGCCAACTGAAGCCGCCATCAACAAGACTTGGAAACCCGGAGACATCGAACCAATAAAGTGAAACGCAGGAGCAAAAGAACATACTTCACAAAAATCACAGAACGAGATCCGAACGGATTTTCCCGGATGGAGGAAAAAACACAATGCGACAGTCAGAACTTGATCTTGGCTTTACGCGGCGCTCATTCTTGCAGCTGGGCTCGACGGCCTTGATAGCTCCCGCCTTCGGTTGGGAATCACAGCCAGTTCTCAACAGGACGATGACCGCGCTGGGGGGTGGTGGCGCGACCCAAACTTCACCAGCTCAGACCACTAAAGTAATTTCCGGAACAGCACCTAACACGATCCTTTCGAAAGAATACGTCCAGATGATTGGCCGACTCGCTTACTTCTGGGCTTGGCCGATGGTAAATAGCTTCAACCGGCGCACTGCGATGGCGTCAGCTCCCGAGCCTGGCCTCCGAGGAGGGATTCTGCCCAATGCGCCACAGGGGCAGATCTGCATGTTGACGGACTATATCTCGGCGGACCAGCGGTTCGTTGCTTGCTCCAATCAGGATGTCACGTACGGTATGGGATATGGCTCCTTGGACGATTACCCAGTCATTATGCAGGTACCCGACTTCAGTGACCGCTTCTGGGTTTACGCTGCCTGGGATGCACGAACGGACTCTTTTGCCGAGTTAGGCAAACAATACGGGACCAAACCCGGCTTCTATCTGATGGTCGGACCTCATTGGAACGGGAAAACACCTGACGGCGTCAGCGGGGTGTTCCGATCGTCCACCGAACTCGCCGCGTTCTGCCCTCGCGTCCTTCTAAACGACACGGCTGAAGATCGCCAGGCGATCCAGCCGATTCTTAATCAGGTCATGGTCTACCCGTTGAGCCACTTCGACGGAAAGATGAAGACCAAAGATTGGAAAAAGGTTCCCAGTTTTCCAGTTCCCGGCCAGCAGGGTCAGGAAGAGATTCATTGGGTAAATCCCGAAACTTTCTTTGACCAACTGCCAAAAGTCTTGGATGGCGTACCTCCGTTACCCGGCGAAGAGGGAATCTACACGATGGTTCGCTCGCTGCTTGATGCAGCGTCGAAAGATCCACAAGTGAAGCAAGCACTCAAGGAAACGGCGGTGTCGACTGAGAAGGAACTCATCTCGCCCCTGGTTCAGTGGCGGCTAAATGGTCCGCCAGCTGGCAATGGTTGGTACTCGCCCGTGAACAACGGCGCATTCGGCGCCGATTACGCCGTTCGCACGGCCGTGGCGAAGTCAAACATGTACGAAAACCGATTCAACGAAACAAAATACATCTTTACGGACAACGATGCAGACGGAAAGCAGTTGAATGGCAACTCTCTCTACTCCGTCACGTTTCCGGCGGGCCAGTTACCTCCCGTGAACGGCTTCTGGTCGCTTACGCTCTACAACGAACACCACTTCTTCAACCCGAATCCGCTCAAGCGCTTCTCGTTGGGAACCAAAAACGCGAATCTGCAAAAGAATGCCGATGGCTCACTGACCCTGTACGCCGGCGGCAACTCGCCCGGGAAAGACAAGGAAAGTAATTGGCTTCCCGCGCCGAGCACGCCGTTTTCGCTCTACATCCGGTCCTACTGGCCAAAGGAGGAAGTCATCAGTGCCGTCTGGGCTCCGCCGAGGGTTGAGCGAGTGAGGTAACGAGAAGAAGTGAAGGTTTTAGCAGGGGTCGAAGCGATGAAAAGGTTCAGCAATGCTCTTTGAGACCCTACTTGGCGTCTCTCTTTGCTGGTGGGAGGAACAGAAATGAAGAGTCTTGTTTGTTTGGTTGCATTCTCTCTTGTGGCTGGATTCTTTTCGTCGTCCTGCGGATCGAACGCACCAACGCCTTCGACATCTGCAGCTTCTGCCCCTGCTCTCACAGAATCAAGCGCGCCATTGAACATTCCGGGACCAGTTCCGGGCACGCGGATGACGCCGGAATATGTTGCATTCGTAGGACGAACGGCCTACCTCTGGGGTTGGCCGATGGTCAATATCCACAATCGCTTGGTTGCGTTCTCAAAACTTCCCGAACCAGGACTGATTGGCGGCATTGTTCCAGCCGCACCACCGAATCAGCTCAGCATGCTTACAGATTACGTCGTGCCGGAAGAACGAATTGTGGCATGTCCGAATCAGGACGTGGTCTACGGCTTCTCGGTTCTTTCGCTCGACAAAGAACCAGCGGTCATCCAAGTACCAGATTTTGGGAGCCGTTTTTGGGTATATCAAGTTGTTGATCAGCGAACCGACAGCTTTGCGAACTTGGGCAAGATGTATGGGACCAAGCCTGGCTTGTACCTTCTAGCAGGGCCAGGTTGGAAGGGCCAAGCTCCAGAAGGAATTCAAGGCGTATTCCATTCTACGACCAGCCTCGGAATTGTCATACCGCGAGTCTTCAAGGACGCTACGGAAGAAGACACAAAAGCAGTTCAGCCGCTCATCAACCAAATCATGATCTATCCACTGTCGCAGTCGGACGGCAAGATGAAGACCAAAGACTGGTCGACAAATCGTAAATATCCGTCCGCTTCGAGTGGGCAGGAAGAAACCAAATGGGTCGTGCCCGAGAAATTCGCAGAGGAATTCTCTCAAGTTCTTGACGAGGTTCCACCACTGCCGGGCGAAGAAGCTCTTTACGCGAATTTCCAGGCGGTATGGGCAGCAGCCGCTAAAGACCCGAAGCTGATGAACTCGCTGACACAATCAGCAGTCTCAGCGGAGAAGGAGGTTGTGAATCCGCTTTTTGAATTTCGGAATTTCGGGGTGCCTTTGCCCGCGAACTGGACTACGCAAAACAATGGAGCGCAATTCGGTACGGATTACTTCACTCGACTCGCTGTGGCGAAGTCGAACATCTTCGTGAACAAACCCAACGAGACGAAATACTTTTATCAAGACCTCGATAGCGCGGGTGCAAGGCTTAACGGTAAGAACAGCTACACCGTAACGTTCGCGAAGGATCAAATACCGCCAGTTAAGGGGTTCTGGTCGCTCACGCTCTACAACAAATTTCACTTCTTTGAGCCCAACAGCTTGAAGCGCTATTCGCTCGGCACAAAAAATAAGGCGCTACAATACGGACCGGATGGCTCTCTTACGATCTATGTTTCCGCCACACCGCCAGACAAAGACAAAATATCGAACTGGCTCCCTGCTCCCAAGGACGATTTCTCCCTTTACGTGAGGGCCTATTGGTCAGACCAATCAATCCTGGGTGGCACTTGGACACCACCGAGGGTGGAGCGCGTGAAATGAGCAACATCGAACACGGGACACAAATCGGTGTTCGGTTTATCCGTTGGGGGCTTGGGCTCTTGGTGTTTGGAATCTTCATAGGCTTCGGCATCATCGGCCACTACATCGTAGGCGCGCAGTACCCGACCGGCGACATGTTCATGCACAACGTGACACTATGGTTCGCATGTCCGTGGACGCTCTCGGTCTATGTCGTCCAGGGAGGCGCCATTGGAATGGTTATCATCGGCACCATGTACCTGGCGCTAGGACGGGTCTTCCCGATTCCTGCCGACGATGGCAATGCTAGCCTTTGGCTTTGCATCGCAGGGTTACTCGCAGTATTCCTCACTGGATATGTCGGCTACTTTGTCGTCGACCATATATGGCCGACGTTCTACTACTCGCCAGTGACGACGGGCAAAAACGTGTGGTTGGTCGCACAACTTCTTTCTATTGTCCTTTACTGGTTGGGTGTCATGGGTGTGTTGTTAAACGTGCGTAGGATCACATATCAAACCGCTTGAATTGTGTTTGATATGCGGGCGCCAGGGAAAGTCGAGAGCATGAAATGAGGAGTGCAACTGAAGGTACAATCGGACAAGTGGGGAACAAGAGCGCGCGGTCCCCCCTATTTCCCGAAACAAATCTAACCGTAGCCGGAAATTTCTCACTGACTCGCGGCGGCCCCTTTCATCATCTACTAGCTCTCGTTGGCCCCGCTGACAGTGAGCGGCGCCAGGTACTCAACAGAGCCCTCATTGCCACCTTTGTCTGCTGGGTACCGCTGCTGGTTCTCACGTTCGCACAAGGACTGGCGGTCGGAACCAAAGCAACAATTCCGTTCCTTCTCGACTATGCGGTCCACCTGCGATTCCTGATTGCGCTTCCTATTCTGATTTTGGCCGAATCGTCTATTGACCGGCGGTGGAGCATGCTTGCTCTGGAATTCATCAGATCAGGGCTCGTGGTTGAGAGCGAACGTGCTCCCTACGAGGCGGTCATTCAACGAATCATGCGCTTGAGAGATCGCGTTTTGCCTGAGCTCGTGATGTTGGCTATAGCGTATCTAGCGCCGCTATTCCTCGGGCGCACAGAATTTTTGTTCGTGAATGGGATTACGAGCTGGCACACGCTAGGGGCTGATACACAGGAACTGAGTCTGGCCGGTTGGTGGTTTCGCGTAGTGAGCGCTCCTGTGTTTCGCTTTCTGCTTTTGCGGTGGATCTGGAGGATGTTTCTCTGGACTTTATTCATCTGGCGCGTCTCCAAGATCAGACTGTATCTTGTCGCAACCCACACGGATTTGGCTGCCGGTCTCGGTTTTCTTTCTGAGGGCCAAAAAGCTTACAGTCCCATCGTTTTTGCCGGCGGCACGGTGATTGCCGGCTCCGTTTTGAACGCTATCCGTTATGAAGGAGAAACCTTAGGTTCTCTGAAATTTGCGATGATCGCTTACGGTGTCTTGGCCATCATTGTCCTCGTGGTGCCTCTATTGGTGGTCACTCCTGTGCTCATTGGTGTCAAAAGAAAGGCGCTGCGAGAATACGGCGGACTGGTAACGAGACATAATCAGGCTTTCGACCAAAAATGGATCGGTGACAAGCACGTTGAAGGAGAAAAGATACTGGGAAACCCCGATCCGTCTTCCTTGACTGACCTTGGAACCAGTTTCGACGTAGTACGCCGAATGGGAATTGTGCCGGTCGATAAGCCTACCCTTGTAGCTCTGGCACTTGCCGCCGCTCTTCCAATGCTGCCGGTCGTCCTTCTTGTTACACCGGCGAGCACCATCGTCCATGCCGTTTTGAAGATGCTAGGCTGATACCAAGATTGGCACCGCTCACGAGAACGAAATGACAAGTCACAAATCGGATCTCGAAGCTAACCGTCTCACCGAAATCACGCCTGACCGGACCGGAATGGCACTGTTCCGAACTGCGCCGGCATTGGACCGCACTACCCTCGCATGGATTCGAACGACGCTGACCATGGCCACATTTGGATTCGGCATGATCGGCTTCTTCCGGGCCGTCCGCGAGAGCTCCCCGAGTCCGAGGGCCGAGTCGCTCCATCAAGCCGCAATCAAGTTTGGAACTGCATTGGTCATTTTGGGATTAGTTGCGACTGTGCTGTGCGGAATCTCCCACTGGATAAATCTGCGGAAGCTCCGTCGGAAGGAAGCAGTTGTAATTAGTCAATGGCCTCTGAGCATCACCGTAGCCATGTTGCTGTCCCTTCTCGGCGTGGCCGGACTTTGGTTCCTCTTTTCACGTTAGACAATGTCCGAGCAACATCGGCACCCGTTGAGACTGTGTACTTTCACTTTCTTCCCTATGCCCTTGTTCTGAAATGCCCCACGTCCAGCATTAGGTCGCACCTACTTCCCTTCCCTAGAACAATGGTCGTTTTCGCATTGCCCAGTCAAAAGTCTCAATACCCTTTTTTTTCGCGTGGATCATCGATGAGCAATTCGTTTTTGGCGACAATTACCACCGGTAACTGTGACTTTTCACAGTTGCGGTGGAATCCGCGAGTCGTATGGTTAGTGTGGGCTCGCAAGATTTGACGGAACAAAGCAAGCCCATTGTGGATGCCTTTGCTGATAGAGAGCGGGGTTCCTGGGATTTCTTGGGCGGAGAAATCTCAGGCCACGCGGGATCGCTGGTGTCTGATCACGCCCCAACCCTCATGGCTTCATGGTCGAAGACGCGGAGTCATCCACGTCGTGTTCAAAATGCTCGGTTGAAGCGAAAGGAAGTGTATGCGGAATAAGGTCTCATGTGCCGTAGCGTTTCTTATGGTTGTTTTGCTTGTAAACGTTTCTTTGGCAGCCCAGGTCTTTCCACTTCACAAGGACTTGATGAAAACTTCCGTCAAGTATCCACCGCGAAAGCAACAGAGCGAGGTGTACGCCGGACCGATCACGCTTCCGCAATACGAGCGGTTCCAATTCCTGCGAGATCAACTGGAGAAGGGCGGCTTCACGTTGACATTGCCAAAGGGCAATTGAAGGTGCGCTCACCTTGTGGCTTGGAGGCAACGGTCGAGATGTGTAATCGGCCCAAATCCCGGGTCGAGAATGCTAAGGGAGGAAATATGAAGAAATGGATGAGTGTCGGATTGCTGGTTGCGCTGGCTCTGCCGGTATACGGACAGAAAAAGGAAGAAGAGCGAGTCGACAATGCTGGAAAGGTGATGCAGGAAATTCTGAAAGCACCCGACAGCATTCCGCAAAGCGTATTGGACAAGGCGGACTGCGTAGTGGTGCTACCGTCGGTAGTCAAGGCTGCGTTCATCGTTGGAGCAAGTTATGGTCGAGGCGTAATGACCTGCCGTGGTGGCAAAAACTTCCGCGGCAAATGGGGAGCGCCGACCATGATGGCGCTCGAAGGCGGCAGTGCTGGCTTGCAGTTGGGTGGAGAGGCAACGGATTTTGTTCTTCTGCTCATGAACTCGCGAGCGGCGTCTGGAATTCTGACGAGCAAATTCAAGCTGGGCGGCGATGCTTCGGCTGCGGCTGGACCGGTTGGGAGGACAGCCTCGGCGGAAACGGACGCGACGCTGCGGGCGGACATTTTGTCGTACTCGCGGGCACGGGGATTGTTTGCTGGTCTCTCCCTCGAAGGATCCACCCTTCGGCCAGATAAGGACGCAAACAAGGATCTGTACGGCAAAAAAATAGAAGCGAGGGAAATTGTGCTCGATGGCGTGGTCAAACCGCCACCAAGTGCCTCTACTCTGCTTTCCACGCTGGACAAGGCGTCGCCAGTCAACAAGTCAAAGTCCTAGTCGTCCGTCCTGATGAACTGCGGACTTCTATTGAAGACCTTCATCCTTACGCTTGTGATGTCCGTGGCTACAGGCTTGGCAAGGCCACAAGAGCCGGCGGGTGGAACGGAGCCAAGCGACGAAGAGTCTAAATTCCCGGAAGCTGAGTTTTTTGGCTCGACCTCCTTCCGCTCCGCCTCCTATGTGCTGCCTCTCTGGAAGCAACTGAGTTTCGATGGCCATTACTTTGGCGGCAATGAGAACAATGTCGGCTATGTAGGGGGTGGTTGGGAGTTTCGCGGCAAACACTGGAAGATCGAGCCCGGGTTCGGTGTCGCTTTTGGCGACAACGGCTTCCGAACCATGCCGGCGATCGCAATCCGCTGGGGTTATGAACAAGCCTGGTTCATCAGCGAGGGCTTGTATGTGCAGGGGTTGCTAAACACCCCGCTTTTTCCGAAAGGTACGGAACCTGAGCCCGGCCAGCCACCAACCAAGTCCGTCGTTCCTTCTATTGCCGATGGCAACCACGTGAGCGTGCGTTGGCGTCGGCTCACCCTGGGCGGTCTGTGGGAGCACCAGCAATTTCGCGAAGGGAAGGAATGGAAAGGAGGTGTGCGCATTGTGTACCGCGTCCAATCCCATCTTTCCCTAGCCCTCGAAGCATTAGGGCCTGGGAGTGAAGTTCGCGGC
>Ga0306926_10003334_pt1 | contig 16624 bp, 15 predicted proteins | sample flu12Cox44000178_FD_203759 | JGI IMG/M metagenome (GOLD analysis project Ga0306926, IMG submission 203759) | Lab enrichment of tropical soil microbial communities from Luquillo Experimental Forest, Puerto Rico - flux8day.12C.oxic.44.000.178 (v2)... | ecosystem: Environmental > Terrestrial >... | reverse complement strand
TCACCTTCACGCTGCCCGCCAGCGAAGGCCCCGCATGACGCAGGCGATGCATCTGATCCTCATCATCGAGGACGAGCCGGCGATACGCGGGGTGCTGCGCGTGCTGCTCGAGGCGCAGGGCTACCGTTGCGCCGAGGCCGACACCGCCATGCGTGCCGAGATCGAGGCGCGCAGCCACAAGCCCGATCTGCTGCTCGTCGATCTGGGACTTCCCGATGCCGACGGTTTGAAGGTCATCCGCCGCGTGCGCGCCTGGTCGCAGGTGCCCATCGTGGTGCTCTCGGCGCGCACCATGGAGGAGCAGAAGATTGCCGCGCTGGATGCCGGCGCCGACGATTACGTCACCAAACCCTTCAGCGCGCCGGAGCTGCTGGCGCGGCTGCGCGCGGCGTTGCGCCGCGACGTACGCGGCGCGGCGCCGGCCGCGCTGCTGCACTTCGGCACGCTGCGGGTCGATCTGGCGCGCCGCGAAGCACGCGCTGCGGACGGAGACGTCCATCTCACGCCGCTCGAGTACCGGGTGCTCGCCTGCCTCGCGCGCCACCTGGGCTCGATCGTCATGCAGCGTCAGCTGATCCGCGAGGTGTGGGGTCCGGAGCGTCAGGATGACTCGCGCAGCCTGCGGGTCTGCATCAAGAACCTGCGCGCGAAGCTCGAGCCCGATCCGCGCCAGCCGCGCTACCTGATCACCGAGACGGGGCTCGGCTACCGGCTGCGCGCCGACAGCGAGCCGCAGGCCGATAAAGCACCCCAAGAAATCACGCTTGACGCACCGAGCGAGCCACCGGCCGGCCATCAAGACACGTGATTTCTTGGGGGCCCCGCTTGGGGAGCGCCCGCGGCCTGCGTGCTCTAGGTAAGTGAGACGACCAGCTTCGCCGAGTGGCTGCGCCAGTTGATCGGGATGATGAACGAGCGCAGGCCGGGCTTTTGCGGGATCTGCGGCTTCTCGCCCGACAGCACGCTCGGCACCGAGATGATGAAGTCGCGGCCGAAATCGCGCCGTGCATTGCCGGAGATGGTGTTGGCGACCTCGCCCACCAGGTCGCGCATGGTCTCATGGCTGAAATCGTTCTCCTGCATCTTCATCAGCAGCACGGTCAGCATCGCCTTGGGCGCGGTGAAGTACACCACGCCCTCGCGCTTACCGGAGATCTTGATGATGCCGGTGTACTCGTGCACCGCGGGCGAGCCCTCCATCAGATAGGGCGAGCCGATGGTGGCCGGCTGTTGCGCGGCGACCTCGAAGAAATTCGTCGTCCCGTCGACGAATGTCTTGAGCTCCTGTTCGTACAGCATCGCGTGGGCTTTCCTGTTGGCGTATCAGCAGCCTAGCGCAGCAGCTCCGCGATCGCTTCGTTCAGCTGCCGATCGCTGAAGGGCTTGTTGAGGAAGCCGTTCGCGCCGCGCTCCATCGCTTCGACCGCGGTCGCCTTGTCCGCCAGCGCCGAGACCACCAGAATGCGAATGGAGGGCTTCATCGCCACCAGCCGGGCGATGCACTCGATGCCATCCATGTGCGGCATGGTGATGTCCATGGTCACCACATCCGGATCGGTCCGTTTGAACAGGTCGAGAGCCTCGATGCCGTCCGCGGCGGTGCCGACCAGCTCCAGCGCCTCGAACTGCTGCGAGCGCTCGATGCGCCGGCGCATGATGTTCGAGTCATCGACGATCATCAGCTTGTAGGATCGTTTGCCGTTGACGTTGCTCATGCGAGCCTCGCCCTCAGGCGACCGCCGTGCTGAGCGATTCGTCAGCCGGCAGCACGATCTTGAAGCGGGTGTACCTGCCCGGATGAGTGCTCACCCCGATCCGGCCGCCGAGCGCGTACACGCTGCGCGCCACGACATCCATGCCGACACCGCGGCCGGCATCCATCGAGACCTCATCCTGCGTGGAGAAACCCGGCCGGAAGATGAGCGCCATCGCCGCGCGCGTGTCCATCTGCTCGGCGTCCTCCTCGCTGATCAGCAGCCGCCGTACGGCTGCGGCTTTGAGCGTCTCGGGGGCAATGCCGGCGCCGTCGTCCTCGAACAGCAGCTCGTAGCCGTCCTTGGACTTGCGGAAATCGACCTGCACGCTGCCGGTGTCGTGCTTGGCGTTGGCGAGCCGCACCTCGGGGGGCTCGATGCCGTGAACTGCAGCATTGCGCAGCAGCTGAATGAGACAGTCCTTGATCGTGGCCGAGTAGGCCGCCGGCACCTCTCCGAGTCCCCTGAGAGTCAGCCGGAAGCGCTTCGCATGCTCCTGCGCCAGCCGCTCGGCCATGGAATGAAGCGCCGGGGAGAGATCCTCCACGCGCCGCGCTGCGCGCTCGGCCGGCGGTGCGTTGCTCGTGACGGGCGCGGCGGCAGGCGCCGGCGGCGTCGTGGCCCGCTGGGGAGCGACCGGCGGCGGCGGGGCCGTCGCCGCGATCGTGCCCGCACCGGGGATCGTGTCCTTGAGGGCGGTCAATCGGGCTGCCATCTCGCGCACGTTGCGCAGGTGCGCCAGCAGCTCATCGAGCTTCAGCACCAGCGGCAGGAAGTCGTTGCCCGAGAGCTCGGGTTTCTTCTTGCACTCGCCGACCATGTCCTCGAGCGTGTGCACGCGGCTTGCGATGCTCTTCAGGTTGAGCGCCGAGGCCTCGCCCTTGATGGTGTGCAGCTCGCGGAACAGGCCCGCGAGCTTCTTGCGGAATTCGGCGTCGCTGCGCGCCGGCTCGCGCAGAATGGTGTTGACGAGCTTCAGCCCGGCGTCGGCGGCGTCGAGGAACGACACCAGCTGCAGCGGGTCGACGTGCATCATGCTGACCATCATGTCGAGCTGTGCGCTGGCGTTCTCCTGCGACTCGTGCAGCTCGCGGGCGAGCAACACGCCGGAGGTGACGTCGCCGACCGCGCACAGCACGTGCTTGATGCCTTCCGGGCCCATCACGCGGTGGAAGTCGAACTGCAGGTAGCGCGTCTCCTTGCCGCCGTGACCGTTGTCCACGGTGATCTCGAGCTGCCCGAGCGGGTTGATGCTCTTCATCAGGTTCTCGTGGGCCCGATCACCCCACAGCAGCTTGATGTACTTCACGGCAGTGGTCAGCGTCGACTGCGGCACCAGCTCCTTGAGCAGCTCCTCGAAGGTCAACCCGGCAAAATCGTCGCGGCCGAACATGTGCGTCAGGGCGTCCGACCACACCGAGCCGATGCGGTACTGGGCATCGAGCAGGAAGAAGCCTTCGCGCACGGTCTTGAGAATGTCGCGGGTCTGCTCCTGCGCCTCGCGCGCCACACGCTCGTGGCGCGAGCGCGACAGCTGGAAGTAGGCCGCGACCAGTGCCAGCACCAGCGCGACCAACACACCCGCCATCAGCAGCGAACGCAGCCGGGTCGCGGCGTCCGAGGAGGTGTGTTGGAGACTGGTGGCGAGGTTGGCGAGCTGCGTCTGCAGCGGCCGCTCATTCTCGCTGGCGAACAGCTGCGCGCGCTTCACCGCGGCGTAGTGCTCGCGCCCCTCGCGCGAGAGCAGGCTGCCGGCGTTATCGGAGTCGACGTACGGCTGGCCGTTGAAGGAGACCACCGGCTCGAGGACCGGGGCGTACTGATGCCACAGCACCAGTGCGTGGCCGAGTTGCTGTGAGTCGGCATCGACCGAGAGGCTGAGCAGGCGCAGCTCGTGGTCGAAGCGCTTGACGCTCGCCTGCAGGTCGGCGAGCGCCTGGCCGGAATAGGCGCGCACCTCGAGCCGATCGCGCAGCGCGTTCAGCTGATGCGAGATCTCCTCCGGATAGGTCTGCAGGGTGCTCGCCGTCTGCAGCGCGGTGATGTTGGTGCGCATGTGCGTGGCGAGCCGGAATCCCCAGATCAGCACCAGGCCCATGACCAGCATCAGGGCGGTGCCAATGCCGGCGGTGACCAGCTGGCGGCGGCGCTCGGTGCCTGCAACGCTCATCTTGACATCCTGCTCCCGGTTATTTGGGCAGCTCGAAGCGCACCCGGGCGCGAACCCCCGGTACCTCGATCGCGCTGCCATCCACCACCATGGGTGCGTAGCGCCAGTGTTTCACCGCGTTGATGGCGGCCTGATCGAACACGCCTGGCGGCGTCGCTTCCACCACGTGCAGGTCGCGCGGGTCTCCGCGGGTGTCGACCGTGTACTCGAGGGTGACGCTGCCGCTCAATTTCTGCGCCAGGGCGTTCTGCGGATAGTCGGGCGTGGCGACGCGCAGCCGCTTGAGACTGGCGGCGAGGGTGGCCGGGTCCCGCGCGCCGCCTGCGGACCTGGCTGCCTGCAGCTGCTGCACGGCGGCGAGATCCTTTGGATCTGCGCCCCAGCGCCGCGCCTGGGCGAGGTCGGCATCGGCGGGCTTGCCGGCGAGCAGCGCGCCGCGGGCGCGATCGAGAAGCTTGCCGGCGAGCTCATGACCGGCTTCGGCGAGCGCCGCGCTGCCGGCGTCGGCCGCCTGCAGCTGTGTCAGGTAGTAGGCAGCGCTGTCCTGCGCCGGGTCGGTGAGGCGGCCATCGCGCATGCGCTCGTGCGCGAGTTGCGCCAGGCGGTCGTTCTCGGCCTGGGCGGCTTTCTGACGCGCGCCGGCCAGCTCGCGCTGGAAGGCGCTGGCCTCGGCCGGCTTGAGGCCCGCCGCGCGCGCCGCACTCACCCAGTGCTCCTGTTCGGTCGGGTTGCGCGACTCGCGCGCCTTGCGCAGGTCGGCGACGATGAGCGCGTGAGTGGCGCGCTGCGTGTGGACGTTGCCGGCCGCCGCAGTCTGCAGCTGCAGCAGATAGGCTGCGGCGCTGTCGTCGGAGTCGGTGAGCTTGCCCTCGCGGATGCGGTCCTCGACGAGTCCCGCGAGGTGCTGCACCTTGGCGTCATCCTGGTGGCGGGCGATATCTGCGCGCCAGCGCGCGATCTGCTCGGCGGGAATGGCGGTCGATTGCTGCGCCTGGCGCACGTATAGCGCGGCGCGCTCGAGATTTCCGTCGCTCAGCGCTCGGGACACCTCGGCCGCATACAAGCGCTGCTCGAAGGCGGTGACACGGGCATCTCCGGCGGCCGCGGCCTTGAAGTTGGCCAGTATCTGCGCAGCCTCCTCGATGTGCCCGCCGCTCATCGCCTCATCGAAGCGGCCCGCCAGCACGGCCGCGACTCGCTGCAGACCATCGCGGGCCTCGCCACTCGCGGCGTCCGCGGCGGCCGCCGAGCGGTAGTAGAGCAGCGCATTATCGCCCGCGGGTTCGGTGAAGCGCCGCTCGTGCATCGCGAGCCGCGCCTTTTCGAGCAGCTCATCCACCTTGCCGTGCACGATGGAGGTGTCGGCCGTGGGCGGCGGGGCGAGCGCGGGGGCCGGTTCGACGCTTGCCGGCGCAGCGGCCGGCGCCGCCGCGGCTGCCGGTGCGGGCGAGGGGGTCGGCTGTCCGCGCATGAAATACCAGGCAGCGCCGGCGGCTGCCAGCAGCACCGCCGCCGCCGCCGCACCGAGCAACAGCAGTCGCGGTTTGCTGCCGTGGCCTCCTGTGTCTTTGACCGCTGCAACCTGCGACTCGAACGCGTCAATGCTCAGCTCGGAGCGCGGCGTCGTCGGTGGATTCGCCGCGGCCGTGGTGCTCGCGGCCGCTCGCCTGGCTACCGCCTCTGCGAGTGCGCCCTCCACCACCGCCTGGGTCTTGGGCGCGTCGAGCGGCATTGGCAGCACCGCGAACACCTTGCTGCCGCGCAGCGAGGCGCCGAGCTGCTTCTCCAGCGCTTCCTCGGCGAACACCAGCACCACTGCGCGCGGCGCGGCGGCATGCGCCGCATCGACGGCGGCACGGACGTTCTGCACATCGCGCGCATCGATGACGAGCAGCTGGCCGCGCTTGCCATGCGCCAGACTCTCGAGCGCGCCCTCGAGCGAGTCGACCGGACGCACCGCCGCCCGTCCGCCGAGAGTCTGGCCGAGCTCGAGAAGAAAATCGTCGCGCGTGGTAAGGGCGGTGATGTCGGCCGAGGCCTGAGCGGCAGCTGATACGCTCGCGCTGCCAGGCGTCGCGCTCTCGTGACTGCGGGGGGCAGAGTATGCACTGGCCACGTGGCGTCATCTCCAACTACGACGATCGAGGACTCAACGCGACCCTCGCTTCTGTGGGACGCGGTCGGCACGCCGCGTCAGCCCTTTGCACGGCGCGTAAGGCGTCGCCGTTGCAGCATATGTAGCCTCCGCGACAACACAGTGCGTCAGTTCACAATAACGAGAGCTTGCGTCGGGGCGCCGCGACGACAGATCGTAAATTCTGAAGTACTGCTCGCTTTGCGCCCCCGCGGCGCCGCGCACCGGCCGCATGCCCGTGCGCCGGCCCGCGCTGCACGCCCGTGTCAAGCCTTCGGGAGCGGCCGCGCGGGTGCAGTGCACAGGGCATTTTTGCGCAACCGGTGGCCCACAGCGCCGCCGCCCTGCACCAGCGCGGTGCGGGGGCGCATACTTTGCAATCAGCCACTTAAGCTATGCATCCATCGCAGCGCTGGCCCGGCAGCAGCTGCGCGCCCGGGTTCCCGCACCACTTGCGGGCGGCCCCGCCGGCATGCCCCGGCTGGCGAAGCGGCAGCTTGGAGTGAACAATCCGTCGCTGTGATCGTCTTAACGTAATGAGTGTGTCAGGATCTGATCGGCGTCACTCATTGTGCGGCGCGTTGGGACTAGGTTAAGTGCGGCTCCCGATCCATGGGCTCGACGGAGGGAAGGACGATGCGACTGCTCGCTGTTGACCAGAATTCCCACGGTGGCACTACGGATTTTATCGAATCCCTGAGCTCCTTCAGCCGGCTGCACCGTGCGCAGCGCTGGGAAGGCACTTTCGGTGATTTCCTCCAGCACGTCCTGCCGGCAAATCCGAGCGCGCTCGCCCGCACCAGCCACGAGTATGTCTGGGACATGCTGCGCTGGCATGGCCGCGCAGGTCCCCCGGACGCCTCCGAGAACCTGCGCGCGCGCGAGCTCTTCAAGCGCGAGCTGTTCGGGATCGACGAGCCGCTCTCGCGCGTGGTCGATTACTTCAAGGCCGCCGCCGCCGGCTCCGATGTCGGCCGCCGCCTGTTGTTGCTGCTCGGACCGCCCTCCGGCGGCAAGTCGACGCTGGCGATCATGCTGAAGCGCGGACTGGAGGAGTACAGCCGCACCGACGAGGGCGCGCTGTACGCCATCCGCGGCTCGCCGCTGCGCGAGAACCCGCTGAACCTGATTCCCACCAGCCTGCGGCCCGAGTTCCGCGACCGCTATGGCGTGAGCATCACCGGCGAGTTGTCGCCCTGGGCGCGCGATTTCGTCGAGCGCGAGTTCGAGGGTGATTTCGTGCGCGTGCCGGTCGAGCGCGTGTTCCTCGCCGAGGCCTCGCGGGTCGGCATCGGCACCTATGCGCCGCACGATCCGACCACCGCCGACATCGCCGACCTCGTCGGCTCGGTCGATCTCGCCAAGGTGGCGCAGATCGGCGATGAGGGCGACCCGCGCGCCTGGTCGTGGTCGGGAGCGGTGTACGCCGCCAGCCGCGGCGTGCTGGAAATGATCGAGATCCTGAAGGTGAAGCGCGAGTTCCTCTACCTGCTGCTGACGCTCACGCAGGAGAAGAACGTCAAGGTGTCGCGTTTCCCGCTGATTCACCTCGATGAGACGATTCTCGCCCACACCAATCTCGCCGAGTTCCACAAGTTCCTGCAGGAGAAGGAGAACGAGGCGCTGCTCGATCGCATGGTGATCATCAAGATTCCCTACGCGCTCTCCTACCGCGACGAGTCGCGCATCTACCAGAAGCTGGTGTCAGGCGCGCCGGCGTTCCGCAACGTGCACCTCGACCCACACGTGCTGAACCTCGCCGCCGTGTTCGCCATCCTCACGCGTCTCACCAAGCCCGAGCGCGAGGGGCTCGATGTGCCGAAGAAGCTGCGCCTGTACGCGGGTGAGGCGGTCGAGGGTGTGCCGGAGACCGAAGCCACGCGGCTGCGCGCCGAGGCGCCCGACGAGGGCATGACCGGCGTCAGCCCGCGCTTCGTGATCAACGCCATCTCCAACGCCATCACCCGCGGCAATACCCACAGCCTCACCAGCATGGAGCTGCTGCTCGCCCTCAAGGATGGCATCGAGAGCGATGCCCGCATGGATGTGAAGCAGAAGAAGGCGTGGATCGATCACCTGGTCACCGCGCGCAAGGAGTTCTACAACCGCTGGGTGAAGGAAGACGTACATCGTGCGATGTTCGCGTCCTTCGAAGAGGAGGCACAGCAGCTGCTCGAGAAGTACCTGGACGAAGTCGAGGCTTCGCTCGATCACCGCCAGGTCACCGACCCCATCACCGGCGAGAGCCGCGCCGCGGACGAGCGCTTTCTGCGCTCGGTCGAGGAGAAGATCAAGGTCTCCGATTCCGGCAAGCTCTCGTTCCGCCAGGAGGTGGTCCGCAAGGCCATGGTGGCCTTCAAGGCCGGCGAGAAATTCAAGCTCGCGAGCCATGCGCGCATGCGCGAGGCGATCGAGCAGTACCTGTTCGAGGAGCGCCGCGACGTGCTGCGGCTCGTGACCTCGACGGCGCGTCCGGACGAGGACGCGCGCCAGAAGATCTCGGTCGTCCAGCAGCGTTTGGTGAACGAGTACGGCTACGACGAGCACAGTGCCAAGGAAGCGTTGAGCTATGTCACTACACTGCTGGCGCAGGAGTAGCGGCGCGCGCGGAAAAGGTGTACCACTAGCGCCGTGAGCACCGAGGACCGAAAGCAAGCCGACAAGGCCGTTGCGGCCAAATGGTACGAGCTGTTCTCACGCGGCGCGCGCGACTGGCTGCGCCACGATGAGAAGGTGCGCGAAGCGGTGCGCGCGAATCTGCCGGAGATCATAGCCGGCGCCGATGTGATCAACGACGGCGCCCGCACGGTGCGCGTGCCGGTGCGCATGCTCGAGCATTATCACTTCCGCCTGCGCCGGCCCGAGGAGCAGCAGGGCGCCGGGCAGGGCAAGGCCAAGCCCGGCGATGTGTTCTCCGATCCCAGTCGCAACCGCGGCCCCGGCGAGAAAGGTAGCGGCGGGCGCGACGAAGGCGAAGTGCAGCTGCTGCTCGAATTCAAGATCGACGACATCGTCGACTGGCTGTGGGAGGAAATGCAGCTGCCGAATCTCAAGGCCCGCGCCGGCCCGTCCGATGAGACCGACTGGACGCGCGAGGGGTGGGACCGCCGCGGTGCGCGCTCGCGGCTCGACCGCCGCCGCTCGTTCAAGGAGCTGGTGAAGCGCCGCGGCGCTCCGGGCGCGACGCCCACCTTCACGGACGAGGACCTGCGCTTCCGGCAGCTCGCGCGGCGGCGGCAGCCGGCCGTGCATGCGGTGGTGTTCTTCATGCTCGATGTCTCGGGCAGCATGTCCGACCGCGACCGCAAGCTCGCCAAGACGTTCTTTTTCTGGGTGGTGCAGGGTCTGCGGCGCGAGTACCGCTCGCTCGAAACCGTGTTCGTCGCGCATACCACCGAAGCCTGGGAGTTCAACGAGCCGGACTTCTTCCAGGTGACCGGCACCGGCGGCACCGTGGCGTCCTCGGGACTGAAGAAGGTGCGCGAGATCATCGATGCGCGCTACAACCCCGGCCGCGCCAACCTCTATCTGTTCTATGCTTCCGACGGTGACAACTCGGTGAGTGATGCGCAGGATGCGCGCGGCGCGCTCGGCTCGATCGCCGCGGATGCCTGCTTCACCGGTTACGTCGAGGTCTCCTCGGGACTGTCGCGGCAGCTCGCCACCGAGACCGGGAAGCTCTTTGCCGAGCTCACCGCCGCTGGCTGTGCGGCCGGCAGCTACGCGCTGAACGAATTCGACGACGTCTGGGGCGCGGTGCGGCACTTCTTCACGGCCGAGAGTCACGCGCCGGAAGGCGCGCGCACCGACGGCCCGCCCGCGAGCCCATGAGCGACGACTGGCGCAACTACGTCCGGCGTATCGAGGAGCTGGCCGCCGCATCGGGTCTGAAGTTCCACCCGGTCGACTTCGAGGCGGTCCCCGACAGCTTCATGATGGAGATCGCAGTGTACGGGCTGCCGGTGCGCATGCCCCACTGGTCCTTCGGCGTGCGCTACATCTACCAGCTCATCCAGCGCCACATGGGACACTCGCGGCTGTTCGAGGTGGTGTTTCCCGGCAATCCCGGGCACGCCTACCTTGCCGACAGCAACGGCCTCGCCGAGAACATCCTGGTGACCGCACACGTGCTGGGACACGCGGATTTCTCGCGCAACAACCTGCTGTTCCGGCGCTGCCAGGAGCAGGTGAGCGAGCGCATCGTCGAGCACGCCGCCAATCACGCCCGCCAGATCTCCCAGGCGATCGAGACTCACGGCGCGCAGCGTGTGGAAGCCGCGCTCGATGCGGCCCTCGCCCTCGAGCAGCACGTCGACATCGATCAGCCGCTGCGGCGCGCGCGCTACCCGGAATACCTCGATGAGAGCCACGCGCTGGTCGACGATCAGTTCCGCAAGCGCTTCGCCGCGCTCGAGCCGGTCGCGGCCGCCGGCGGGCCGGTGGTGAAGAAGCGCGCGCCGGTCCCGCCGCATCCCGAGCGGGACCTGCTGTGGTTTGTCGCGAATTACGCGCCGGAGATGGAGAGCTGGGAGCGCGACATCTTCCTCGCGGTACGCGAGGAGTCGTTCTACTTCTATCCGGTGTTCGCCACACAGATCATGAACGAGGGTTGGGCGTCTTATTGGCACGCCCGGCTGTTGCGCGAGGCGGACTTCGTGCCACAGCAGGCGTACCTCGACGCCATCAAGTGCCACTCCGACGTCGTGCGGCCGGTGGCGGCGGAGCAGCAGGTCTCGCTCAGCATCAACCCGTATCACCTCGGCTTCTCGATGTGGGAAAAGATCGTCGAGCACGAGGGACTCGAGGCGGCGCGCAGCATCATGGAGCAGGATGATGACTTCGGCTTCGTGCGCAACCACCTGACGCGCGAGCTCGCCGAGGAGCTCGACCTGTTCCGCTACAGCGCACGCAGCGACGGGCAGATCAAGGTGCTCGAGACGGACCTGACGGCGCTTCACGAAGCGGTGCTGGCGCCGAAGTACAATTTCGGTGCACCGATCGTGTCAGCGGTACGCGTCCGTAACGATGGCACGCTCGAGCTGACTCATGACACCGCGGTCGATGGCCGGGGGCTCGACCTCGAGCGCAGCCGCAAAGTGCTCGACTATCTGCAGCGCGTCTGGCGTCGCCCCATCGTGCTCACCACGGTGAATCAGGCGGGCTCCGCGCTCGAGCTGACCGCTCCCTAAAAAACCACCCCAAGAAATTGCGCTTGCCATGCTCGGCAGGCGAACCCCGCGTAACAAGACGCGCAATTTCTTGGGGACGCCGGGGGAGAGCAAACCGAGGCTATTTCAACTCCCCACCGGTAGCGGGGGGTTTTGGCGCAGGCGGCGGCGTCTCGCCGTCGCCCCAGTCTTCCTCCTCGTGCGAGGTCACGATGGACACCGGGTCGCTCGCCGGAAAACTGTCCTCGAGCGCCTCATCGAGCTGGCGCTGAATCTTCTGGCGCCGTTTGCGCGCAGCTTCCTGGGCCGGATCACTCATGGCGGACTCCTGCATGCTGACGGCCGCGGGGGACCTGAGGCCATGGTACGCCCTCGGGTAGCCTACGACAGGCCTGCCGGAGTAGTCTGTCAGACGCCGGTGAGGGCCGCGCGCCGCCGGTTTTAACCGGGGGACAGTCGCCATGGGGTACATGACTTCGGGCATCCGTAACATCGCGCTGGTCGGACCGGCCGGCGCGGGCAAGACCTCGCTCGTGGAGACGCTGCTGTCTCAGGCAGGGGCCACCCGCAGCCGCGGCAGCCTCGCGCGCGGCACTACTGTCTCGGATTTCGACCCGCAGGAAAGGCGCCTGCAGCACTCGCTCGACAGCACGATCTGCAGCTTCGACTACAACGGCACTCACATCAACCTCATCGACACCCCGGGTTATCCGGACTTTCTCGGCAAGTCGCTTGCGGTGCTCGAGGCCGTCGAGGCGGTCGCCATCGTCGTGAGCGCGGCCGCCGGCCTGGACACCTTCACGCAGCGTCTGATGGAGTTCGCGCGCGAGCGCGAGCTGTGCCGCCTGATCATCATCAACAAGATCGACAGCCGCGATGCGCACTGCGCCGAGGTCCTGCAGCAGCTGCGCGAGGCGTTCGGCTCGGAGTGCCTGCCGCTCAACCTGCCCGCCGGCAGCGGCGACGGTGTGGTCGACTGTTTCTTCCAACCCCACGGCCGTGCCGCGGACTTCTCCTCGGTGGAGGCGGCGCATACGCAGATCATCGACCAGGTGGTCGAGCTCGATGAGCAGCTCATGGCGTTGTACCTGGAGCAGGGCGAGGAACTCTCACCGGAGCAGCTGCACGACCCTTTCGAGCAGGCGCTGCGCGAAGGACACCTGGTGCCGGTGTGTTTCGCCTCCGCCGAGAGCGGCGCAGGAATGCCCGAGCTGCTGCAGGTGTTCGAGCGGCTCATGCCGAACCCGGCGGAGGGGAATCCGCCGCCCTTCCTGAAGGGCGCCGGCGAGAGCGCCGAGCGGGTGGCGGTGGCGCCCGATCCCGCGCGGCATGTGATCGCGCACGTGTTCAAGGTGTCGATCGACCCGTACGTCGGCAAGCTCGGCGTGCTGCGCGTGCATCAGGGGACCATCCGCCCCGGCAGTCAGCTGTTCGTGGGCGATGCGCGCAAGCCGATCAAGATCGCTCACCTGTTCCGCCTCCTCGGCAAGGACACCGCCGAGATCACCGCCGCGGTGCCCGGTGACATCTGCGCGATCGCCAAGGTGGATGAGCTGCACCTCGATGCGGTGCTGCACGACTCGCACGACGAGGACCAGTATCACCTGAAGCCGGTCACCTATCCGGCGCCGATGCTCGGCATGGCGATCGAGCCGGAGCGGCGCGGCGATGAGCAGCGCCTCGCCGACACGCTGCACAAGCTCATCGCCGAGGATCCGTGCGTGCGTATCGAGCACCACGCCGCGGTGAACGAGACCGTGCTCTATGGCATGGGAGAATTCCACCTGCGCGTGCTGCTCGAGCGCATGGCCGAGCGCTACGGGGTGCACGTGAAGACCCACCCCCCGAGCATCCCCTATCGCGAGACCATTACGCGTCCGGCCGATGGCCACTGCCGGCACAAGAAGCAGACCGGCGGCGCCGGGCAGTTTGGCGAGGTGTTCCTGCGGGTGGAAGCGCTCGGCCGCGGGGTCGGCTTCGAGTTCGTCGATGACGTGGTGGGCGGCGCGATCCCGGGTCAGTACATTCCGGCGGTGGAGAAGGGGGTGCGCCAGGTGCTCACCGAAGGAGCGCTCGCGGGCTTTCCCATCCAGGATGTGCGCGTCACCGTGTACGACGGCAAGCATCACGCGGTGGACTCCAAGGAGGTCGCCTTCGTCTCCGCCGGCCGCAAGGCGTTTCTCGATGCCCTGCAGAAAGCTGCACCCATCGTGCTCGAGCCCATCATGCGGCTCGAGATCACCGCTCCCGCCAGCGCCATCGGCGATATCACGGGCGATCTCGCCACCAAGCGCGCCCGCATCAACGGCAACAGCACGCTCCCCGGCCAGCGCGCGACGCTCAACGCGTTTGTGCCGCTCGCCGAGATCTCGGAGTATCAATCGCGCCTCAAGGCGCTCACCGGTGGGCAGGGCGCCTACACCATGGAGCTGAGCCACTACGATCCGGTGCCGGCCCGCAAGCAGCAGGAGCTGGTCCAGACCTGGCGCCCACGCTCGGAAGAGGAGTAGGCATCCGCGGTGTACCGTCCGCGGTTGGTGGCTTCACGCGGGCCTGTTTGTCATAACTCCGGCGCTCTTTATCGGCGGCGCGTCCCGGGTACACTGGAGCCGGAGGAGTCACCATGAGAGTCCACCTGTCCGGTGTGCTGGCGCTGCTGGTTGCGACCGCACTGCATGCCGGCTCATCCACGGCCGCCCGCAGCGTCCTGCCGGCACGCGTCGCGCACTGTGCGACGAAGGCCGACCCGGCCGCCCTTGCCGCGCACTCGAAGGCGAACTCCTTCGCACCGCACCCCGGCGGCTCACAGAGCCGCATCTACGGCGCGCCCATCCAGCCACGCATCTTCAAGAGCCGACCCAAGAAAAAGCCGCAGCTGACGAGCACACCGCTGCCGGGGTCCTAGAGGACCGGCCGGCGTGTGCGCTGGCGCGCTCAGCCTGAGGGCTTGGAGTGCGGGGGCTTCGCCCAGGTCACCGTATCGCCATTGTGCAAGCCGAGCTTTGCGGCTGCGCCGCCTCTCAGCTCGAGAACCCCAGCCACCGGCGTATCCGAGCTCAGCGTCTGCAGCGACAGCGGCGTCGCACGCTCGATGATCTTGGTGATGCGGCCGTGCTCGTCGATGAACAGCATGTCGAGCTCGATGTAGGTGTTCTTCATCCACATGTTCTCGATGCGGGGCGGCTGGACCGGGAACACCATGCCCATGCTCTCGGGCAGGTCGCTCACGAACATCAGCCCCTGTTCGGCGCGCTCGGGTGTGTCGGCAACCCACACCTGAAAGGTGTAGGTGCGCGCGGCATGATCGCCGCCGTGATGGGCGATCTCGAGCGTCGTGCGCGGGAAGCTCGCCAGGTCCTCGGCGCGCAGCGGCATGGCCGCGGCGCAGGCCGCGATCAGCCACGCCGGCCACCACCCACCACGAACGCCCCTTGGAGACATCGGTTTCTTCCTAGCGCGAGTCTTCGAACACCGCCTGGCCGGCGAAGTCGAAGCGGCTCACGAGGATACGCGCGTCGCTGTTGAGCGTGCTCGCTGGAGCGATGCAGAAGCCGCGTGCAATGATCCGCCAGGAGCGCTTCGGGCCGCCGAGCGCGCCGAGGCGCTCCTGCCGCAGCTCGTCCACCATGCAGTGATCCTCGCCGCGCGTGGCGAACAGCCGCTCCTCGCCTTCGAGAATGACCGTGAGGTTGGTCGGCAGGTCGTGGCCCGCGCGCCCCTCGAGCACCGAGCCGACGCCGAAGACGAGCCGCATGCGGCGGCCATCGCCATGCGGCGGGCCGGCGAAGCTGACCCGCACGCCGCTGCCGTCCGGTCGCGGGCCGCCCTGACACTCGATCTCGGCGTTGGCCCAGTCGATATCGAGATTGAGCGCGCCGCGGATGCGCGCGCGCAGGTAGCCGTTGCCCGTCGGCAGGCAGCCGTGCACGGCGGGTGCCTCGGCCGCGCTCGATGCGCCGATGAGACTCAGCAGGCACAGGGTGATGCACAGGCGCAGCATGCGCTGCAGTGTACCGCGCGACATCAGGCGCCGGGCGCAACGAGCAGCGACTTGGCGAGCCGTGCGTGACCGCGTGCGATGCCGCGTGCCAGGTGCATGAGCAGCGTGACGACCAGCACGCCGAGGACTCCGAGGACCAGCGCGGCGAGCAGCGAGTGCTCGGCGAGCACGAAGCTCCCGATCGATGCATCGTCGGAGAACAGCGTGGCGTTCGCCGCCCATCCGAGATGCGCGGCAACCGCCACCAACGGCATGACCGCGAGCGCCACGCCCACCGACAGGACGGTGACCGCGATGGTGAAGTAGATGATCCCGAGCGGCAGCATCAGCAGCATGTAAAGCAGCGTCGTCCAGGTGCGCACGTCCTTGAGCATATCGGCGATGCGCGTCAGCCAGCTCGCCGGCGGACCGGGGTGCACCGGACGCCGCGGCATGCGCTCGCCGGTCACAGCCTCGAGAAGCCGCCCTTCGCCGAGCGCGATGACGCGGGTGACGCCGATGAAAGCGAGGAAGAACGGGATGCCGATGATGAGGATGGCGAAGCCCACCGACAGCGACAGCCCGGTGACGACGATGGTGAAGTACGCGATGCCGGTGGCGAGGGTGAGCAGCATATAGAAGAGGGAGGTGTAGGCGCGCACGTCCATGAACACCCCGAAGAAGCGCTGCAGTCCCCCGGCCTGCGCAGCCGCGGGTGGCGCCGGGGGCTTCAGTGCGGCCTTCACTTTCGCCTCGGTGTCGCGGTACGCGGCAGCCACTTCCTCGGGCGCACCGTAGGTGCTGGCGATGAGCTCGAGCACGTCGGCTTCCGACCGGTCGGGGTGGGCCGCGACCTCCGCCCGCAGGTACTCCTCTGCGTCGTAGAGGGCATCCTGAATGAGCGCGGCGTCCTCACCGCTGAGCGCGCTGCGCAGTTGCTTCAGATACTCATCGATCGAGCGGGGAGCATTGACACTCATGAGTCGGTTCCTTCGATGAAGCGATCGACGAAGCTGCGGGTCTGACGCCAGATGTCGCTCCACTGGTGCAACATCGCGCGGCCCTCGTCGGTGATGCGGTAATAGCGCCGCGCCGGACCGGCATAGGACGGTACGACGCGGCTGGTAAGAAGCCCGGCCGCCGCCAGTGCACGCAGGACCGGATAAATCGTGCCCTCCTTGAAGAGCGCTTCTCCCTGGTTCGCCCGCTGCAGACGCTTGGCGATTTCGTAGCCGTAGAGGTCTTCGGTGCTGCGCTCGAGAACCGCGAGGAGCACCAGTGCGACGAGACCGGCATTGAGGTCCTTTTGAAACTTGCGTGCCTGGCTATCATCCATTCACCAGTACTATGTACTGCATAGTACTATCCGTCAACCAGTATTGTTAAATGCGTAGCTTGGGGTGCGCTCGGCGGCAGTCC
>Ga0306926_10003333_pt1 | contig 16626 bp, 14 predicted proteins | sample flu12Cox44000178_FD_203759 | JGI IMG/M metagenome (GOLD analysis project Ga0306926, IMG submission 203759) | Lab enrichment of tropical soil microbial communities from Luquillo Experimental Forest, Puerto Rico - flux8day.12C.oxic.44.000.178 (v2)... | ecosystem: Environmental > Terrestrial >... | reverse complement strand
TGCCCACCACCGACGGCCACGAAATTCGTCTGCGCCGTATCGCTGAACCTGAGCCAGAGCAGAAGGCGCTACTTCAGCAACTCGGCCTCAGCCTTCCGGAGAGGTTCGAACTGAATCGAAAATGTAGTGTAGACTTTTCGACTGCCTGAGCTGATTCTGAACGACTTAGCTATCGTAGCCACTCAGTCGTGACGAACTTGGGTTAGTACTCTGAACCGGAATTACGGTGACGTATTTGTTAGGCGGCAGCGGCAACCGCTTGGGGTTGCAGTTTTCCAGGAGGGCGGAAAGGTGGTTGCGAGTGAAAGTCCATTGAAATGGAGATAACCATTACTTACCGACCAACGGCCTGCCGTTTGGCCCATGGCCGGGTTTCTGCCATGATTTCCACAAGCAAAATCGGTTGGGTAACGTGTACCACTTTGATCGTATGATCATGACGCTCTCCTTTTTCCCAATTAAACGTCTTATTTACTGTAGCTTAGGCGTTTTGAGCCCAGCGAAGGTAACTAACGTAACCACGAGTCTGCACAAGCCTCGATTTTTCTTGAGTTTGCAACAAAAATCGGGGTACACTTAATTGTAGTTCGGCCTTGGTTCCCAACATAGGCTTGCACGTCTGGCAGGGCGCCTTATCTCGTCGGTGGAACTCTAAGGGGCGCTATTGAATCCAATGAGATAGAAACCAATTTATCCGGTGGAAATATCCTGGTGTGTACAGCCGGGAAGCACCCAACTCGGAAGCAGGAAGAGACTGAAATATGGCAAAGCGACGCGGCAATCCAAACTGGGGTAAGCCCGAGCCCATCGGGCCGGTGGTTCCCACCATCACTGAGTTTGAACAGGTGGTGAAGGAATTCAAGCTTCAACCCGATCAATACATTCGATCAACGCGACTACGCGAGTGGGCGCGCAAGAATAAGAACTCGAAGTACATCCCTGAGCCACTCCTCGAAGCCTGGGGATTCGAGATCGAGTCGACACTCTAATCTAAAGTTCAAATCGTCGGCGGGCCGCCGTGTGCGGCCCGTTTTTTTGTTGTCACCAAACTGTTGCATGCCGAAATTCACAAAACACATCTTCGTATGCGGCAACCAGCGCCCTGGTGGCCACCCTCGCGGATGCTGCGATCCCGCTGGCGCCGGCGACCTCCAGCGCGCCTTTAAGACTCAGCTCGCCCTCTGCGGGTTGCAAACCACCGTCCGGGCTAACAACTCCGGATGCCTCGACCAGTGCGAGCACGGTCCGGCCGTGGTGGTCTATCCCGAGGGTGTCTGGTATGGAAACATAAAGCTCTCTGACGTCGCCGAGATTGTTGAGTCCCACATTGCGGGCGACCGTCCGGTCGAGCGCTTGCGCCTGGCCGAGGGTTGCATCAACACCGGCGGGTGCGAGCACCGCTCGACAATGCTTGACTAGTTCCGACACGTTTGCACAGCAACGGCCACTTTTCCCGATGCCGGTTTCCCTGCGAAATGTAAACTAGGCGACACCGCGTCGCTTCAATTTGGATCGGCCCAAAGGCTTTCCGTCGGCACGAACAACTATCCTCCCGATAGTCTTGTCGTCTATTGATTGACTAAATGGCTCGCTCCTCCCCTAATCCGAAAATCCGCAGAATACTTGCGGTTGGCCGAGACGCGTCCCAGTTGAGTTCGGGAGCGAACCTCCTAACCCAGGCCGGTTACATCACCGACCTCGGCGGCACCGTCGATCGCGCCATGCGGCGCGCCACCGTCGGACGCTATCACCTCGCCATCGTCAGTACTACCTTCACCCACAACGAGCGGCTCGCCATCCGTGCTCACCTGAAGCAGGTAAAGCCTGGTCTCCCCGTCTTGCTGCTTGGGCCGGAACATGACTCCCCCAGGGCCTTTCTGGAATCCGTCTCCATCTGTCTTGGTCGCCCGAAAACGCCCGACATCACGGCTCATCTGAGCGACGACATGCCGACGAACTGGCCGACTCATGGACACATAGACACTTGTCGACGTATTAACTAATTGTCAATCACAACCAATTACCAATCACCATTACCCGTCCCTTTCCGCGTATTCTCGGTGGTCAAGACTAGTTGCTAGCTGCTCTGCTTCTGTGCTGAAAAACACAGCCGCTTTTAGTCGCCGGCGCTGCGGCGAACAGCAAAAGGCGAAGAGCGACTGCGCCTGCTAGAATCCCTAGTTACCTGCATGCCCAAAGCTTCCCTATTCTGCGACGTCGACACTGCCCTGGACGAGATCCGTTCCGGCCGCATGATCGTGGTTGTCGACGACGAGGACCGCGAGAACGAAGGCGACCTCACCATGGCCGCCGAGAAGATCACCCCCGAGGTCATCAACTTCATGGCCAAGTACGGACGTGGCCTCATCTGTCTCGCCATGACCGAGGAGCGTCTCGACTACCTCCGCCTCCCGCAGATGTCCACCGAGAACACCTCCAACTTTGGCACAGCGTTCACCGAATCCATCGACGCGCGCGATGGAGTGACCACCGGCATCTCCGCCTACGATCGCGCCCACACCATCAAGGTCGCCATCGATCCTGCCACGCGCCCCAACGACCTCGCGCGTCCGGGTCACACTTTCCCGCTTCGCGCCCGCAAAGGTGGAGTCCTTGTGCGCGCCGGCCAGACCGAAGCCTCCGTCGATGTGGCCCGTCTCGCCGGACTCGTCCCCGCCGGCGTGATCTGCGAGATCATGAACGACGACGGCACCATGGCCCGCGTGCCCGAGCTAGCCGAGTTCTGCCGCGTGCACGGCCTCAAGATGCTCACCGTGGCCGAACTCATTCGCTACCGCATGGCTCACGAGCGCTATGTGCGTCGTCTTGCCGAAAGCATCGTTCCTACCGCTTACGGCGACTTCCGCATGATCGTCTACGAATCGGAGATCAATGCCGAGACCCACATCGCACTCATCAAAGGCGATGTCGAACACGCCGGCGACGAGCCCGTATTGGTGCGCATGCACGCGCACTGCTTGATGGGAGACGTCTTTGGCGCCACCTGGTGCGGATGCCGCGACGCCATCGAAGGTTCCATGCAGCGCATCGCCGAGGCCGGACGCGGTGCGCTTATCTACCTGCACCAAACTTCAAAGGGATATTCCGTCGAACGCCTCGGCGAGCAACTTACGTTGCAATTCCATCACGAGCAGCGCCTGCCGACGCTTCCCGAGAGTCAGCGCCGCACCCAGCGCGAAATCGGCATTGGCGCGCAGATTCTCTCCGACCTCAACCTCAAGCGCATCCGCCTGCTAACGAATCACCCCCGTCGCGTCGCCGGCCTCGACGGCTTCGGCATCGAAATCGTCGAACAGGTCCCGGTTTCACCTACGCGCTCGGTGATTTCGCAGTAGCAGAGGAGCGCCGCTTCGTTCTTGTCATCCTGAGGACGCACAGAACATCGTCGAGTCGAAGGACCTGCTGTTCCATCAGGGCCGAAGTTCGCTTGTACCTACGCCCGCAGCTTCTCTAAAAACCCTCTCGATCTGGTCGCGGAACTGGCGATTCAGGCGCTCGATGTTGTCGTAGTCGGTGTTGAAGTGCCCCAATTGCTTCAGTTTTTTCTTGAAGGCAAACAGCGACATCAAGTCCTCTTCCCTTGCGCTCCCGGTCTTGATGTCCGCGTTCTTGAAGTATGTAGATCAACGGCCTTGCGGTCTTCTGAAACTGCTGGTGCGCGACGTCGAACTGCTTCAGTGAACTTGCCGGTCTTGCTGAACAGGCTGACAAAAAACATCACACTCGCGGATAGCTTGGTTGTATTCGTGTTGCGGCCGCGTCGCCGACATCGCATCGAGAAAATGCTCCCCCTTACGACCGTCAGGGAAGTGCCGTGGTTGACTAGCAAAATCGTTCTGCTGGCAGAAGTACAGGTCGAATTCGTCGCGATCCTCGCGCAGCTCCGATGACGACGCCAGAGAGACCCGCATCTTAGGCTGAGACCGGCTTCAATGGATGGCCCGGAATTCACCGACACGAAACAAATGCCCTTCGTTTCGGAACATGCTCGATCACCAGGACGACGATAAAGACGACGAGCCGGAGGCCGCCTGACCAAACCGGCCCCAAATCGCGAGCAAACCCGGCGAATCTATATTTTGCCAACTAGTTTTGTTTTCGATACTTTGCGCACGAAATGCATCGTATCCCCAACAAAACTAACGATTCCCCGGGGGGCAGGGGTAGCCAGACCACAATGAACCCAAAGTCTTAGCCTACCTTTGCGTCTCGACTAAACTTAATCGGTTGTATTTCCGCAGAACTTGCTGCAGTTCGGCAAGGGGGATAGCGTCGACTGCGAAGTCGTTGATGCCTTTCATTGACTTCGCGGCGATGAGGGCGTTGACGACGGCTTCCTCGACTGACTGGACCGTTGCGAGCAAAAGCGGGTTCTGGTCGTCGTTGGAAAGCATCTTGACTTGCTTCACGTTGGGAGGCGAGTTGTCGTCCCTGACGCCTGCGCCCCACGCGCCGGAGTTGGCGGTGGAGAAGGCGATGAAGATGTCACCGGAACCGTCGCCGGAGTAGCTGCCCAAGCGTCCCAGGCCGAGGGAAACGCGGCGAGCGAGGCGCTTAAGCTGGTTGGGCAGAAGCGGCGCGTCGGTGGCGACGACGACGATGATCGATCCGCTGTCTTCCTTGCGGGGAATGCCGGGAGGAAGCTCGCGTCCGACAGGAATGCCGGCAATACGAAGCTCGGATTGCACTCCGTAGTTACACTGCACGAGCACGCCGACGATGTAGCCTCCGGCTTTGGCGTCCAGCTTGCGTGACGCGCTGCCGGTACCGCCTTTGAAGCCGTGGCAGACCATTCCGGTACCGCCTCCAACGTTGCCTTCGGCCACGAGGCCGCCGGCGGCGGTGTCGAGCGCGTGGAAGACGTGGTCGGGCTTCACATGGAATCCGTTGATGTCGTTGAGCGAGCCATCGTAGGTCTCGGCGACGACGGGGAGCGACCACCAGTAGCCACTCTGGTCAGGGCCGCCGTGCTGCACGCGCCACGCGATGACGGCGTCGCGAACGACTCCCACACTGTGGGTGTTGGTGATCATGACAGGACCTTCGAGGAAGCCGGACTCCTCAACCCAGGTGGTGCCGGTCATCTCGCCGTTGCCGTTGAGCGAGTACCATCCGGCGAAGACGGGATCGCTAAAGCTTTTGTGGCCGCGCGGAAGGATGGCGGTGACGCCGGTGCGCACCGGGCCTTGTCCAACGACCAGTTTGCCCGAGCCGGATATTAGCGTGGTAAATCCGACTTCGACACCGGCAACGTCAGTGATGGCGTTGAAGGGCCCGGGAGTGCCGTCGAAGGGGATGCCGAGATCTCGGGCGCGGGGTTCGGCTTGCTGAGCAGCGACGGAGACGGCGGCGATGATGACGAGAGCGAGTAAAGCTAAAGTGTTGTGCATGGGACGGTTCCTGAATTCAAGACAAGAAAGCAGATCCCTCTCGCGCTGTCGCGGGGTCGTGATGACAACTCCAACTTTTCTGCCTTTCCTGTGGTGAACAACCGGTACGCACAGCAGTGTAGCAACTTCGCGGATCATGCAGCGGTCACGATCATGGCCTGGCAGGGCGCCCTCCCTACCCGGCGGTACGTGTGCGGCACGCTGGGGTCGAAGTAGATGGAGTCGCCGGATTCGAGTTCGTAGGTGTTGACGCCGATGCGGAGGCCGAGCTTGCCTTTCACGACGAGCAGGAACTCGGAGCCGGGATGCTGATGGGGGCGCAGTTTGTCGGGATCGACGGCATGGAATTCAGCAAGGTATGCATTGGTCAGGCGATCGTTACATTTGTAGTCGAGGCTCTCGAAATGGTACGCGACGTCGGCGACGCCGGGGCGCTCGGGCAGACGGATACGCTCGTTTTTGCGGACGACCGCGGCGGCGTGACGCTTGCTCTCATCGGCGAAGAAGTGGTCGAGTCCGACGCTGAAGACCATGGCAACGCGAAGCAGCGTGGGCAGAGTGGGATAGAGTTTGTCGCGCTCGAGCTTGGAAAGCAGCGCGGGGGACAGTCCAGTGTGCCTGCCGAGCTCGACGAGGCCCATGCTTTTCTTGAGGCGAAGGGCACGGAGTTTCGCTCCGATCTGGTAGGACCGTAGATTGTCTTCAATCGTCTTGTTGATCACGACTGACCTCGACATTTCGCAATATGCAAAATGTGAGCCAACGATTTTCGTGCGATGCACATAGAATTTGTGTAGGAACAAATATATCCAGATAGTCAAACAGATTTTCGCTATAGTCAAGTATTCGCGGGGAGGAAGCGGCTCATCTCGCGATTACACGGGCCGAGAAAAAGGCGCGAAGTTTGCACGATCCGCATTTTTAACCGGGAAACGACGAGGACTCTTCCAAAACGAGTATCCATATCTGCAGGGAACGTCCTTAAACTGTGGGTATGAAGTCGTGTGGGCCCGGATTTCGACGCGCGGTTCTGTTCGGGCTGTGCGTCGCGGTAGGAATGACGCTGCCGTCGTGCGCCAAGAAGCCGGCGGGTAAGCGCTACCAGCTCGAAGGGCGGGTGATCGCGGTGGATTCGGGGAGCAAGACACTGACGGTCGCACATGAGGACATTGCAGGAGTGATGCCAGGCATGACGATGCCTTTCCTTGTGGGGCGCGGTGAACAATGGGTCTTCGGCAAGATCGGCCCGGGAGACCGCATTCACGCGACGCTCGTGATGACTGATCATGCCGAGCTCGAGGACATCTCTTTCACCAAAGCCAGCCAGGCTGCGAGTGACGCCACATCGAACCTGCGGATTCCGGAACCCGGGGATGCGGTCCCGAATTTCATGTTTGTGAACCAGTCAGGCAAGACGGTCCGGCTGAGCCAGTTTCGGGGGAAGCCATTGTTGCTGACGTTTATCTATACGCGGTGTCCGGTGCCTGACTTTTGCCCCCGTATGAGTAACAACTTCGTGGAGGTGATGAAGGACTTGCAGGCCAACCCTGCAGTGTTTGGTAAGACGCAGTTGCTGAGTATCAGCATCGATCCACAGTTCGACAAGCCGACGGTGCTGCACGAATATGGCGCGCGCTATGCGGGTAGTGTCGATCCGAATTTCGCGCACTGGCAGTTTGTAACGGGATCACCGGAGGAGATTCGCAAGGCTGCGGATTTCTTCGGGCTCTCGTACAACCAGAACCAGGGGCAGATCGTGCATACGCTGCGGACGGTGCTGGTCGGGCCGGACGGTAAGATTGTGAAAGTGTATTCGGGGAATGAGTGGAAAGTGGATGAGGTGGCCAACGATGTTGTGGGGGTGGCTGGGCAATAAGGGGCGGATTCGTTCCAACATTTGCCACCGGCGCGCAATGTGAGCCACCTGTGCTCTGCAGGGCAAGACAGAACAACAGGTCCTTGGGCTGCGCGCTCGCCCGCCTCTAAAAAAGCGGGGCAGGTTATTATAGGCGAGCGCTTCGCTCAGGATGACGCCGTAAGAAACGAGCGATTCCACCGCGACGGTGGACTCGTGATGACAGGAAGAGATGGTTTCGCGTAGAGGAATCTTTTGGCGGTTCGGCGCATCACAGTAACGTCGGTGGGCTTTTTTCTGCACCTTCATGACTGAAACTCTTGAATTCGTAGTGCGACACGGCTACCTGCTGCTGTTGTTCTGGGTACTGGCGGAACAGGCCGGACTGCCAATTCCGGCGGCGCCGTTGCTGCTGGCGGCGGGAGCGCTGGCGGGACAACATCGTCTGAATTTCGGATTGGCCCTCGTGGTGGCGGCGACCGGGTCGCTGGTGGCGGATACCTTCTGGTACTACTTCGGCAAGAGCAAGGGACCAGTGGTGCTGAACTGGTTGTGCAAGATCGCGCTTGAACCTGATTCTTGCGTGCGGCGCACCGAGTCGACGTTTACGAGGTTTGGTTACCGGACGCTGCTGGTCTGCAAGTTTATCCCCGGGCTCAATACGGCGACGCCAGCTCTGGCGGCGACGGCAGGAATCGGGCTGCCGCAGTTCCTGCTGTTCGATTGGCTGGGAGCCCTGCTGTGGGCAGGTGCATTTGCCGGTTTAGGGCTGGCTTTCAGCAAGCAGTTGGATCGCATTGCCCTCGACGTCGAGCGCTTCGGCTCTTGGTCGTTGTTGCTGATCGTTACCGGAATCGTCGGGTACATTCTGTCGAAGTTTTATCAGCGCCATCGCTTTCTCAAGGACGTCGCGGGTCAGCGTATTCCTCCGGAAGAGCTGAAGCAAAAGCTAGATGCAGGTGAGCCGGTGACGATTATCGACTTGCGGCATCCGTTGGACTTGTTGCCGGACCCGCGCACGTTGCCAGGAGCATTGCGAATCTCTCCGGAAGAGCTACAGGAAAAGCACAGTGAGATCTCGCGCGATAGCGAGATCGTGCTGTTCTGTACTTGACCCAACGAAGCCACCAGCGCCCGTGCGGCGCTGCAACTAAGAAGGCTGGGGATTCGGAACGTACGTCCGCTGCTGGGCGGGTATCACGCATGGAAGGATTTAGGATATCCGCTGGCGGAAGTGGCTCCGCCGGTGCATGCTCCCGGTGAAACGAGCGTGACGGCGGAGGATTTGGTGTAAAGCCAGAGCAGTCGTGAGTTCCAGTTGCCAGTAAAACGCTGATCCCATTCGACTCGCTTCGCTCGCCCAGGGTCTCGGTTGCGGTCTCAGACGCCTGCAATTCGCCTCGAATTCGACTCGGATGCGTTCTGTTCCGGCGCATCCTCATAGATAATGGATAGGAAAAAGCAGGTCCCTCGTCTGCTCCGGCGGATTCGTGATGCACTTTTGTAAGTGATTCGCTTGGTAGGGGTCCTTCGATTCCGGCGGACCTGCTGCGCAGGACTGACGTCGCTCAGGGTGACAAGAACCAAGCTAACGGTGGTTAACGCCTAACTAGTCCCGGAGCGTGTCGGGCTGGGGTTGGGGCTTGAGTTCGGCGACGGGGATGGCTTCGCCATTCAAGACTGGCGGGGTAGTAGCAGGCACTCCGTTGTGGGGTTTGGTGTTTCCTTTGAGGCCAGGCGCCGGCTTTTCGTAGGAGCCGATGTGCCAGATATCGCGAGCGTACTCCGTGACGCTGCGGTCGCTCGAAAACTTGCCGATGCGCGCCACGTTGAGGATTGCCTTGCGGCACCACACGTCGTCCTTCTGGTACTCGTCGGAAACCTGCTTCTGGACTTCGATGTAGCTGGGGAAATCGGCGATGTGGTAATAACGGTCGCCGCGATGCACGAGTTCGTCGAAAATCCAACGAAAGAGGCCGTGTTCATTGGGACAGAAGCGGTCGGAGGCGAGCGCGTCCATCACTTCCTTGATCAGGGGATCGTTATCGTAGCGCTCGCGAGGGTTATAGGTGCCCTTTTGCTGCATCTCGAGAATTTCTTCGGCGCGCAGTCCGAAGATGTAGATGTTGTCGAGTCCAACTTCCTCGGCAATTTCAATGTTGGCACCATCCCAAGTGCCGATGGTCAGCGCGCCGTTCATCGCCAGCTTCATGTTGCCGGTGCCGGAGGCTTCCATGCCGGCGGTCGAAATTTGCTCGCTCAAGTCGGCGCCGGGAATGATCAGCGTGGCGAGGGAGACACGATAGTCGGGTAGAAATACGACTTTGAGGAGGTCGTTGACGCGCTGGTCGTGATTAACGACGTCGGCGAGGTTGTGAATGAGCTTGATGACCTGCTTAGCGGCCCAGTATCCGGGCGCAGCCTTGCCGGCGAAGATATAGGTGCGCGGCGAGGTTGGGGCAACACCGTGGTCGACGATCTGCAGGTAATTGTGGATGACGTGCATGACGGCGAGCAGCTGGCGCTTGTATTCGTGGATGCGCTTGATCTGCACATCGAAGATGGAGTCCGGGTTGACCACGATGCCGAGCTGATCTTCGATGCTAGCGGCGAGCTTGAGCTTGTTCTGGCGCTTGACTTGTTTGAAAGCGTCGCGGAAGTCAGGCTTGTCGGCAAAAGGCTCGAGGTCGCGCAGGCGACTAAGATCGGTGATCCACTTCTGCTCGTCGAGTGCCTGGCTGATGAGATCGGTCAGACCAGGGTTGGCTTTCATGAGCCAGACGCGAGGGGCAACACCGTTGGTCTTGTTGTTGAATTTCTCGGGCCAAAGCTCAGCAAACTCCGGCACAAGATTCTTCACCAACAGACTGCTGTGCAGAGCTGAGACGCCGTTTACGGAATGGCTACCGACGATGCAGAGGTTCGCCATGCGAACGTGCTTTTCGTAGCCTTCCTCGATGATCGACATTTTGCGCAGTTTTTCGCCGTCCATGAAAGGCAGGTCGTTGATGTCGTGCAGGAAGCGGTCGTTGATGGTGAAGATGATCTGCACGTGGCGCGGCAGAACTTTTTCCATCAGCGGAACCGACCACTTCTCGAGCGCTTCGGGCAGAAGCGTGTGGTTGGTGTAAGCCAGCGTGTCACGAGTGATGTCCCAGGCTTTATCGAAAGCCACACCGTACTGATCGACGAGGACACGCATCAGCTCGGCGACGGCCAAGCTGGGATGTGTGTCGTTCATCTGAATGGCGGCTTTGGAGGGAAATAGCTCGAAATCGTCGTGCTGCTGGCGGAAGCGGCGCATGATGTCGCCTATGGCACAGGCGACGAGGAAGTATTCCTGCACAAGGCGGAGTTCTTTGCCTGCCATTGCCGAATCGGAGGGATACAGGACACGAGAGATGTTTTCGCTGGCGATCTTTTGTTCGACGGCGTGGATGTAGTCGCCACGGTTGAAGATCTCGATGTCGAAGTCTTCCGAGGCACGGGCTGTGAAGAGACGCAGCCAGTTCACCGTCTGGCCGAGATAGCCGACGATCGGCATGTCGGTGGGACTTCCAACGACAACCTTGTAATTGGTCCATGTCTGCTTAAGCTTGCCGTCGGCGTCGCGTTGGGAATCGAGGCGGCCGTAAAGCGGAATGCTGACGGCTTCCTCGGGGTGCTCGATCTGGAACGGGGTCCCGTTGGCCTTCCAGCGGTCGGGCTTTTCGCGTTGGAAGCCGCCGACGATCTCCTGCTTGAAAAGTCCGTATTCGTAGTCGATGCCATAGCCGTAGCCGGGCATGCCGAGAGTGGCTAGTGACTCGAGGAAACAGGCAGCCAGCCGTCCGAGGCCACCGTTGCCAAGTCCGGCGTCGGATTCGCTGTCCAGAACTTCGTCGAGGCTGACACCGAATCCGGCGAGCACTTCGCGACAGAGCTCTTCGACACGCAGGTTCGACAGGTTGTCGCCGAGCGAGCGTCCCATGAGAAATTCCATGGAAAGGTAGTAGAGCCGCTTGGCGTCTTTGTGGCGGAAGCGAGCTTCGGTCTCGAGCATGCGATCGACAATGCGATCACGAATGGCGAGCGAGACCGGCTTGAGGTAATCGACCGGTTTGAGCTCGGAAAGGGGGCGAACCAGGGTATAACGCACATGCCGCAGGATGGCTTCGCGGAGCATCTCGGCGGTGCGAACCTGGGCGAGGAATGCGGGCGTCGGCGCAGAAAAAGTGTGTGGCTCCGCCTTCCGCTCGCTGTGCTCGGTGAACCCGCCGCGCTGCTCGTTGTCCGGTTGAGTGGAAGTGGTGCTGCTCGCAGAGAGCTCGTCGCTCGAGCCGGATCCGTTTGGTATTTCTTCGTTACTGATGCGCGACACCCCAGCGTGCTCTGCACCATATTCTAATGCAGAATGACGTTGCGCCATCACCCACAAGGGGTATGACGCCGGGCACTCTGCGCGGAATTTGGCGGTTACTCATTGGAATTCAAGGACATCGCAAACACAATCAGCCAATCGATTGGAATGCGACGAACGGTGCCGCGTTGCCGCACAATGAAAAATTTGCCTAGCTACTGCTGGCGGCTAGAAGCCGGTACCACGGAATGACGTGGGGTGGGCATGGGAGCGTCGCCTTTAGCGGCGCGCCAAAGGATCGCATTGAGGGTCTCGGTGTCGGCGGCATCGGCAACGGAGAAGTTCAATGCGGAAGATTCCTTTGCATCGGGAGCGCTCTTTTCATTGGCCTGATAGATCATCCCGCTGTCGCGATTGCGATAGTCGGCATGGAATGCGGGCTGGTCGCCAGGTCCGGTGAACAATGGCGCCATTACGGGAGCCTGGGCGTCGTTGTTGTTCATAGGCGGTAGACCGAGCAACGTTTCCATGGTGCGAATCATGTTCACGGTGGTGTAGAAGCTGCTATCCACGAACGGTTGCGGCGAACGCGGCGCGAATTTGCTGACGACAAGAGCGATACTGCGATGGGCGTCGACGTGATCGGCGCCGTCCTGGGCATCGTCTTCGAGGATGAAGACGGCGGTGTCATCCCAATAAGGACTGTTGGAGATGGCCTCGACGACACGGCCGACGGCAAGATCGTTGTCGGCAACCGCGGCGTTGGGAGTTGGCGAGCCGGGCTTAGTTCCGGCAGTGTGGTCGTTGGGGAGACGCACGAGCGAGTAGTTGGGCAGCTGATCGTCTTTGCCGGTCTTGCGGGCATCAACGAAGCCGGTGAATTCGCGGAGAAATTCATCGACGCGAAACTGGTCAGGGAATTCGACTTTGAAGTCGGGATAGTGGGGATCGAAGTGTCCGCGCAGGTCCGGCTTGGTGGGGATGTTCCGGGCCATTAGCGGAATGACGTAGTGATAGCGACTCTTGCCGCCGCCCATGGATGCGGGTAGATCTTCGCCGGGCTTGATTTCGCCGCTATCGCAATCGGACGGTTGGCGGTTGGGAGCACCGGGCGTGTGTCTCTGCTTGATGTCCTCGCACCAGATGGTCACGATGTATTCGCCGTAGTGGCGGTAGGTCATGCTATGGCGGGCGAGGTTGTCGAAGATGTACCCGGTTTCGGGCTCGTTCACGTCGCCGACACCTTCTACACGAGGTACGGCGTCACCAACGGTTCCTTCGGCGTCGTATTCGCGCTCGCCGCTGCGATAAGTGATGGGCCAGACCTTTTCGTTGTAGTCGGTAGTGATGGCTGCGTTTGACCAGGGGTGGCCGTCGCCGGAGACTTCTCCGCTAACGTAGAAGTTGTCGAGAATACCGAACTGTCGGGCGATCTTGTGTTGGTTGGGAGTGATGTCTTCGCCGTACATTACGAGCGAAGGGTCGCCGTTGGCTTCCTTGATGTCGCCGAAGATCTGATCGTAGGTGCGGTTCTCCTTGATGATGTAAATGACGTGATGGATCGGATTGCCACCGCGTGCGAAAGTGATCTCACTGGTGCGGCCTTCCATGCGATTGGTGGTCAAGACTTCCGCGGTGAGACCTTCGCGGTTGCGCTCGGTTTCTGGCAGGGCGATTCGCGCAAGCGAGCCACGAATGAGTGAGGCGATGTAAGGGTGGTGCAGCTGTGTTCTGCCGCTAGGTTCCGGGACTGTCTGGGGACCGGAATTTGGTCCGGTGCCGCTACCTTTGCCAGCCGCTACGAACAGGTCCGTTCCCGTCACCGCAAGTGCCGTGGGATACCACTCAGTTGGGATGAAGTAGTAGGCGCGATCCTGATTGGCCTGCGAGTGGGTGCCGCGCGACTCGCGCAAATCGAAAACTGCGACAGCATCCGAGCTGGAGTCGGCAACGTAAAGCGTTTTGCTGTCAGGTGAGACAGCTAGGGCGACGGGATAGTTGCCGCCGAATTTCTGATGCGGGAGGCGAACGTCAAGATAGCGATCGACTTTGCCGTCAGCGGTGGTGATGATGGCTACCTTGTCGCGATTGGCGAGCGTGACGTAGAGCTTGCTTTCGTCGGGGCTTAAGAGAAGAGCGGTCGGGTGAGATGAGGCGTCAGTTTCTTCCTTCGGCGGAAGCAGAGCGAGTTCGCGGACGACCTTTCCGGATCGAAGGTCGAGTTCGGCGACGGAAGAGCCGTTCCACAGCGAGCACCAGCCACGAGTGCCGGCGCGGTCTGCGACGACTGTGTACGGGAACGTACTGGGGACAACCTTGCCGCGTCCGAGTTCGAAGCGTTGGAGCACGTGGCCGTCACGCGCGTCGATGAGGACTGCGCCATCGGCGAGGTTCTCGGCTACGAGCAGAGCGTCGCCTTCCTTGCGTTTCACGACTGTGATGCCGGCAGGATAGGGCGTGATCTGACCGACGGGAACGTATTTCGCTCCATAAGTGTTCTTGCGATCATGGGGGATCGGGACCAGAGGCAGTTTGACGAAGCGATCGGGACTTAGCATTCCGGCGGTGAGGCGATAGACTGCGATTCCGTTGCCGGTGCTCTTAGGCTGCTTGCCTTCGGGATCGGTAAGTGAGCCTATCGAGGCATACAGTTCAGTACCGTCGCTGCTCCAGGCAAGGCCGACAAAGTAGGACTGCTTGGCGTTAACGGAGAGACGGGAGTCGGGAAAGTCGCGGAGTTGGTTGGTCGCGGTGTCGAGGATTGTGATGGACTGCTGATATTTCGATTCGGCTGAGCCGTAACCGCTGTTCAGCAAGGCCAAATGCTTTCCATCCGGGCTGAGAGCCATGGTGACGGGGAGGCTGTTGGTGCGATGAGGAGAACCGGGGACGGGCTCCTGCAACTTCTTGCTGGTGGGCAGAGGAATCTCCTTCTCGGCTAGGTGCTGAGGAGGGGCGGTCTGGGCGATGCTAAACGAGGCGTAAAGAGCAAATACGATTGCGACTACCCAGCGATTGAAGTTCATCGCACTCCTCTGCAACGAAGATGAGTATCCTCTTTTCACCACGGAGGCACGGAGAACAAAAAAAGAGCGATTAATTTCGGATCTTCTCTGTGACTTTGTGAATTCGGGGCGAATATCCACTACCGTGCCGGTGGGTTTCATAAAGGTCAGCAAAAGATCCTCGATCGTTGCGGCGAACGTGTTCGAGCACGCGCTCGACCTCGTCGCCGATCGGAATGGCTCCGAAGACAACCACATCAGCGTGGACGCGGGTCGGGCGGACGTAACGCTCGGCCATGGGAGCAACGGTCCTGCGAAATTGCTCGACCACCGATTCAGGCGTTCGGCCGCGCTCGCGGACATCGCGCTCGAGGCGGCGTTCGAAACAGATGTCGTCGGTTATGTCGACGTAGACTCCGGTGCCAAGAAAATGCCGCAGTTCGGGCCAGAGCAATGTGAAAAGCCCCTCAATAATCACAAATTTCGCAGGATGAAATAGCTGCGTCTCACTGGTGCGGGTGTGGAGAGAGAAATCGTAGACCGGCACATGGATTGCTTGGCCGTTGCCAAGATCGCTAACCTGCGCAAGGAAGAGATCGTGGTCGAGAGCGGCGGGTTCGTCGAAGTTGGTTTGCGCCCGCTCTTCAAGGGGTAGATGCGAGAGGTCGCGGTAGTAACGATCGAGATCCAATACCGGCGCATGGAGGCGCTCAGCAAGATGTTGGGCGAGGTAGCTCTTCCCTGCTCCCGAGGGGCCGGCGATGCCGATGAGATAGGAGGGCCCGGACATGCGGGAACAGTTTAAACCCAGTGGATAGTGGTTAGTGGACGGAAACGCGAATGGAACTGTTAGGCCGATAAAGAGTCGAGCGAGCGCTCAATTTTGGGGAGGACGGCGCGCAGGAGAGCCAGGAACTTGCCGCGAACCCGCTCACCGGCTTCGAGTACTTCTTGGTGAGTGATTTTTTCGCCGGTGATTCCCGCGGCCAGATTCGTGACGCAAGAGATGGCGAGCACATTCAAGCCCATGTGGCGAGCGGCGATCACTTCGGGAACCGTCGACATTCCTACCAAGTCCGCGCCGATGGTTCGCAGATAGCGAATTTCGGCAGGCGTCTCATAGCTCGGCCCCAGCATGGCGGCATAGATGCCCTCGTAGATGTCGCCGCCGAGCCGGTCAGCTTCGTCGAGGACAAATCTGCGATATTGGTGGTTGTAGCAGTCGGTCATGTCCGGAAAGCGAGGACCGAAGTGCTCGTCGTTAGAACCGACCAAGGGGTTGTGTCCTTGCAGATTGATATGGTCGCGGATGGCGACGAGAACGCCACGCCCGTAGGTGGGATTGATGCCTCCCGCAGCGTTGGTTAACACAACCGCCTTGATTCCCATGCGGGCGAAGACACGAACTGGAAAGGCGACTTGCTGTGCGGTATAGCCCTCGTAAAGATGAACGCGGCCTTGCATAGCCGCGACCGCAATACCTGCAAGGTTGCCGATTACAAGATTTCCGGCGTGACCGATGGAGGTGCTGCGAGGGAAGGCAGGAATCTCGACGTAGGGTATGCGGACAGCATTATGGAGCTCGTCGGTGAATCCGCCGAGGCCGGAGCCGAGGACGAGAGCAATGCGTGGGCGAAGTGGCGTGCGCGCCAGAATGGTTTGCGCGGCGTGATCGGCGTGGAAGAATTCGTCGAGGTCGATCAAGGCGTGGTCCGGCAACAACAGAGTTCGCGAATCGCGACAAACATATTTACCACGGAGGGCACGCAAGACTCGGAGAAAGCTTTAGTCGCTTCCCAAATCGAAAAATCCCCAAGTGACTCAGGGGGCTACGGAGAGAGTCGGAAAAGCAGATCGCTCGGCGAGTAAAGTCGCCTCGGGATGACAAAGACAAATTCGTTGTATGGCGCAGCGGAAGCTGCGCCCGTTCAAAACACGACTTAGAACGGTTTTTTGGCAGCATCTTGGCGTCGTGCCCTGATTCAAACTGTCGTGAACTCCGACTATTTCGCAGCT
>Ga0306926_10003329_pt1 | contig 16633 bp, 16 predicted proteins | sample flu12Cox44000178_FD_203759 | JGI IMG/M metagenome (GOLD analysis project Ga0306926, IMG submission 203759) | Lab enrichment of tropical soil microbial communities from Luquillo Experimental Forest, Puerto Rico - flux8day.12C.oxic.44.000.178 (v2)... | ecosystem: Environmental > Terrestrial >... | reverse complement strand
TGACTGCGCAGGAACCGGACAGCGGCGGCCAGCTGCGAGCCCCCGGCATACCGGCAGATCCCGCCGCTGATCATGGTGGCGGTGGTTTCCCCCATGCAGCCCAGCTTGACCAGCCGCAGGCCCGGCTGGCGGGCCCGGAGCAGGGCGTAGAGCTGGTCCGGGTAGCCATGGGGAGTCGACACACTGACCCCGGCCGCGTCCGGCTGGACGCCCTGCGACAGCGAGTCTCCCAGCGCCAGGTAGTAGCTGGCGGGCGGCGGGCGGCGGTGCGCCGCCTGGTGGGTGATGTGGGCCGGCCCGGCACAGCCAGCCAGCGCCGCCGCGAGAACGCAGGCGATGAGCAGGCTCAGGGCGGAGAGCAGGCGGCGCATGTGTGTCCGTGGGGTCGGGTTCCTCATTGTATGGCTGCCATTGCGGCGCTCAGCCGTCCCACGGTCCGGGCCCGGGTGCCGCCCTGGCCGGCCTCAGGCCCGGGTGGCGGCGGGCCGGGGGCGGAACCGGAGCGCGGCCAGGGTGGCGAGGCAGGCGGCACCGATCAGGGCGTACGGGACCAGATCCGAGGTCACCTGCGCCAGCGCCCCGCCTGCCCCAGAGCCGAGGGCCTGCCCGCTCGCCCAGGCCAGGTTGGCCAGCCCGAACGCCAGGCCCTGGTTGAGGCCGAGGTCGTCGGCACCAGCACTGAGCAGCGCCGTCGCCGGGGCGTAGAAGGTGCCAAACGCCGGCAGGCCGACGATGAGGAAGACGACCAGCACCGGGGCGGGCTGGAGCACCGGCGCGAGCAGGCTGACCGCGAAAGCGGCCGTCAGCGAAATCTGGATCGGCCAGAGCGCTCCCCGCCGGTCTGCCATCCGCCCGGCGACCGGCGACAGTCCCGCCTCGATGGCCGCCGCGGCCAGGAAGGTCGCCCCGATCACCAGGCCGGAGGCCCCGAGGGCGTTCAGCCGCAGCGGTGAGAGCACATCGACCACGCCAAACGCCAGGCCGGCCAGCATGGTGAGCCACATGCCGGCGCCGACCCGGCGGTCCCGCAGGGCCGGCCAGGCGGCCCGCAGCCCCTGCGGCTCGACCGCACGCGGCCGCGGTACCAGGAAGGCCGCCACGATCAGCGCGGCGCCGGCCACCCCCGCGCCGGCGAAGGCAGGCCCGGTGCCCACCTGATCGGCAATAGTCCCGACCACCGGCCCGAAGAGCGCACCGATGACCGCTGCGCCGATGGCGGTGCCGAGCAGTTCGCCCCGGCGCTCGGGCGGCGCCTCCGTCGCCAGCCAGGCCAGCCCGGCTGCCCAGGTGCAGGCACCGCCCAGTCCCTGGATGAACCGGGCGGCATCGAGCACGGCCGCCGTCGATGCGAACCCGAAGACCAGCGTGGATACGCTCATCAGCGACAGCCCGAGCACTGCCACTGGCCGGGCACCCAGCCGGGACGTGAGCAGGCCGCCGGGCAGGGCGCCGATGAGGGTGCCGAGCGGGTAGGCGGCCACCAGGTAGCCGGCCTGGGCCTTGGACAGGCCAGCCACCTGCACGTAGTGCGGCAGCAGCGGGGTCAGCGCGGTGAAGAAGATCGTGTCGACCAGCACCAGCGCGCACACGAAGCCGAGCAGTGCGCGCATCGGCGCGGTCAGCCGGACCGGGGCCTTGGTCACTCCCGCTCCCTCACCCTGACCCAACCCACACCATCCATTCGCACGCGGGCCGGCCAGCGACCGGGCCGCAGTGCCTACGTTCTCACACCGGCCGGCGCCCCCGGCCGGACGGCTGCCCAGGTTACCGGCTGCTGAGAAAGCCGCTTGCCAGGTCCGATTCCCGCCGGGAACCGCCGCCGCCGGCGGCCAGACTGCTAGCTGTGAGTGACCGGCACGCCTGCCCCGGCACGCTGCCTGACGCCAGCCGGCCCGCCCGGCCTGGCCGGGTCGCGGTGGCAGCCAGCCGGCCGGTGGAGGCGGTCCGGCCGTCCCAGCCCGTCCGGCCCTCGGGGCCCAGCCAGCCGTCTGAGCCCAGCCAGCCGTCCCGGGCCAGCAGACTGGCCTGGCTGGCAGCCGCAGTGACGGTCGTGCTGTGGGCGTCTGCGTTCGTGGCGATCCGCGGCGCCGGGCGTGACTTCTCCCCGGGCGCGCTGGCGCTGGGCCGGCTGCTGTGTGCCACCATGGTGCTGGGTCTGGTGTCGGTGGTGCGCCGGGAAGGGTGGCCGCCGCGGGCGGCCTGGCCGGGCATCGTGGCGTCCGGGGTGCTCTGGTTCGGCGTGTACATGGTGGCGCTGAACTGGGGCGAGCAGAAGGTGGACGCCGGTACCGCGGCGATGGTCGTCAACGCCGGGCCGGTGATCATCGCGCTGCTGAGCGGCTGGCTGCTCGGCGAGGGCCTGCCGCGCACGCTGCTGGCCGGGGTGGCAGTCTCCTTCGCGGGCGTGATCCTGGTGGGCCTGTCCGCCTCCGGCGACGGGCACGCGCCCGTGACCGGGGTACTGCTCTGCCTGCTGGCCGCTGTGTCGTACGCGGTCGCGGTGGTCAGCCAGAAGCCAGCGCTGCGGCACGCGTCGGCCCTCCAGGTGACCACGTTTGGCGCGGCGGTGGGCGGGCTGGGCTGCCTGCCGTTCGCCGGGCAGCTGGCGGCCCAGCTGGCCCATGCGCCGCTCGCCGCCTCCGCGAGCGTGGTCTATCTCGGCGTCTTCCCGACCGCGCTGGCGTTCACGACCTGGGCCTACGCGCTGGCGCGGACCCCCGCCGCGAAGATGGGCGCGACCACCTACCTGGTGCCGGCCGTCGCCGTGCTGATGTCATGGGCGGTGCTCGGTCAGGTGCCCGGCTGGCTGGCCCTGGCCGGCGGCGGGCTGTGCCTGGCCGGGGTCGCTGTCTCCCGCCGCCGGTAGCCGTGCGGGCACCGCTGGCCGGGTTGTCACACCCCGGTGCCAGCATGGCCCTGCTGGAGCTGGGAGCTAGCTGATGGTCACCATCGACGACGTCCGGTCCTGTGCGCTGGCGCTGCCCAGGACCGAGGAACACCTGATCCACGACCATGTGAAGTTCCGGGTTGGGAAGATCGTCTACGTCTCGGTCTCGCCGGACGAGACGATCATGGGCTTCGGATTCCCGCGTGAGGAGCGCGACGCCCTGATCGCCGCCGAGCCCGCCAAGTTCTGCCTGCCGCGGCCCAGCGATCTGCGGTTCCAGTGGGTGCACGCGCGGATGGCCGAACTCGGCACGGCCGAGATGCAGGAACTTGTCACCGACGCCTGGCGGATAGTGGTGCCCAAACGGGTAGCCGCGAGCCATCTCGGGTCATGAGCCGGACGGCCCGGCTACCCGGCTAGCTCAGCTCGGCACCGACCCGGTCCCGGACCTCCTGCACCGCCCAGTTGTTGCCGTCCGGGTCGGTGAGGTAGCAGAACTTGCCACCGTCGCGCGGATCCAGGGTTTCCACCTCAGAGACGTCGACGCCGCGCCCGGCAAGCTCGGCCCGGGCCGCCCCGATGTCCGGCACCACCAGCTGCAGCCGTGCGCTGGACCCGGCGTCGTAGCCGGCCGGCACGATCACCGGCCCGACTACGACCGAGCACCCCGACCCGGGCGGCGTCATGTGCACGACCCGCAGCGACGGGCTCGGGCTCACGTCGGCGTCCAGGTGAAACCCCAGCTTGTCGAGGTAGAAGCTCTTCGCCCGGTCGACGTCGGTCACCGGGATGACCACTACTTCCAGTTTCCAGTCCATGTCACTCATCCTCCGCTTGCCGCGCCCGGGTGGGCGCCCTCACCCCCAGGACGGAGCCGGGCCGCGCGTCTCGACATTGGCTGCCCGGGTAGCGTGCCGTCCATGGACGAGCAGGCGCTGACCGGTTACCTCCGCCGGATCGGCGTGGGCCGGCCGGTGGCTGCCGACGAGGCCACTCTGCGAGAACTGCACCAGGCCCATCTGCTGGCGGTGCCGTTCGAGAACCTGAGCATCCACCTGGCCGAGCCGATCTCGCTTGCCCCCGGTGACCTGCTTGACAAGATCGTCACCCGGCGGCGCGGCGGATTCTGTTACGAGCTCAACGGGGCCTTCGCGCTGCTGCTGGAGGCGCTCGGCGCCCGGGTGCGGCGGATGGCCGCGCGGGTGTATGGCCAGGACGGGCTCGGGCCGCCGTTCGACCACCTGGCCCTCATCGTCGACCTGCCCGACGGCAGCGGGCCGTGGCTGGCCGACGTCGGCTTCGGCAGCCACAGTACGTACCCGCTGCGGCTGGCCAGCGGTCCGGAGCAGCCCGATCCGGGCGGGCTGTTCCGGCTGGCCGCCGCTGCCGATACGGACCTTGACGTTTTCAAGGACGCAGAGCCGCAGTACCGGATCGAGCTGCGGGAACGGGCACTGGCCGACTTCGTGCCCACCTGCTGGTGGCAGCAGACGTCACCGGAGTCGCATTTCACCCGCAGCACCATCTGCTCCCGGCTGACGCCGGATGGCCGGATCTCCATCAGCGGGCACACCCTGATCCGGACCAGTGGCGGTTCCCGGGCCGAGCAGCTGCTGGCCAGCGATGAGGTGCTGGCCGCCTACCGCGAGCTTTTCGGGATCAGCCTGGACCGGGTCCCCGGAAGCTAGGCCTGGCACCGAGATGGCATGAGCTGGCGCCGTCCGGGGCCGCCGCGCCGGCCCAGCGTGCCCGCTGGGCCGACAGCCGGGCCAGGCGGCGGGCGGCTGGCCGTCCCGCAGTCGGCCGGCCAGCCATCCGGCGGCGCCTGGCCGGCCACGCCTGCCAGTAACCGGCCAGCGCGACCGCGGCCGGTACCGCGAGTGCCCAGCCGCAGAACCCGAGCATGACGACGACGGCCAGTGCGGCTGGCCGGGCGGCGAGCCGCGCCGTGCCGGGCAGCACCCGCGCAGCGGCGGCCATGGCGCCCAGGTAGACCGAGAGGAACAGCGCGGTCGGCACCGCTACCAGGGCGGTGGTGCTGACGATCCGCAGTCCGTACCCGATGATCAGCAGCAGGCCAGCTGCCGCGATCGCCGCCAGCAGCCGCCGGACCGGCCGCGATTCGTGGCGGCCGGAGGCCGCCGGTGCCAGTTCCCGGGCCATGGCGGTCGCGCCGTTGAGGTAGGCATTCGCGGCGCCGAGGGTGAGCACGATGGCCGCGACCGCGGCGATATCCCGGCCAGCAGTGCCGGCGGCGTGGCTGAGCAGGCCGGCCAGCGGCACATCGGTGGCGGCGCGTGGCCCGAGCACGCTGATCGTGGCGATCGCCAGGCCCAGGTACAGCACGGTGGTGACCGCGACGGCAATGGCCACCACCCGCGGCAGCTGCCGCCGGGGGTCCGCGAAGCGGGTGGTCAGCGGCGCGACGGCCTCCCACCCGACGAATGAGAACATCAGCGTCGCCGCCGCGCTGCCGAGCGAGAGCCAGCCGTGCGGGGCGAACGGGGCCCAGTTGCCAGCGCGCGCCGATCCTGCAGAGCCCGCGGCCGCCAGGATCACCACCCCGGCCAGCAGGCTGACCAGGACAAGCTGGACCGCGGCACTGGCCCGCAGCCCGCCCGCCGCGAGGCCGGTCACGGCCATCAGCAGCGCGGCCGCGATGGCCGCACGCGCGAGCTGGCCGCCACCGGTCAGTTCGGTGACATAGCTCGCCCCGATGAGGCAGACGATCGGGGCGCCGCCCATCACGCCAGCCAGGAACATCCAGCCGGACGCCCGGCCCGCCCGCGGTCCGAGGCCCGCGGTGACGTAGCCGATCACCCCGCCTGCGGACGGGATTTGCCTGCCCAGCGCCGAGAAGACGGCCGCGAACAAGCCGGAAAGGATCAGCAGGGCGAGCCAGGCCAGGATCGAGGCCGGCCCCGCCTCCGCTGCGGCCAGGCCGGGCAGGAGCAGCAGTCCCGGGCCGAGGAGCGCGCCGATGTACAGGGCGGCGCCGCGCGCCGTGGTGAGGTGCTGCGGTCCGCCCGCCGGGTTCCTGGATGAAAGGGCCATAGCTCCACCCTGGCCCAAATGGCCCGGCATGCGATGGCAAATATAGCGTCGCTTGGACCGATCTACGCAACGCTATTGCGTAGCAGGAGCTCTATGCTGGCTTACATGTCAGAGCAAGTTCCGGACAGGGTTGATCGTGCCATCGTCGCCAGGCTGCAGCGCGACGGCCGGATCGCCAACGTCGATCTCGCGGACGCCATCTCCCTGTCGCCATCGGCCTGCCTGCGCCGGGTCAAGGCGCTGGAGGCCAGCGGCATCATCGCCGGTTACCGCGCAGAGGTGAGCCGGCTGCGGGCCGGGCTGGGCCTGACCGTTTTCATCGGCCTGAAGGTTGAAGGTCACTCGCAAGAAACCTCCACCCGGGTCGAGCAGGCTCTGCTCGCGATTCCCGCGGTCGTCGCCTGCTACCTGGTCTCCGGGAGCAGCGACTTCCTGGTGGAAGCGGCCGTGCCGGACCTCGCGGGCTACGAACGGCTGCTGCTGGGGCAGCTGCTGACGATCCCCTCGGTCGTCGAGGCCCAGAGCACATTCGCGATCCGGACCATCCTCAGCCGCGGCCCGCTGCCGCTGGATCATTGGCGGCGCTAGGGCCAGGCGCTGGCTCTGCCATGGCGCCAGCGGATGCGGCACACTCGGGCAGAGGGAGGGACCATGACCGACGAGCCGTTCCGCACCATCATCGAGCCGTTCCGCATCCACTCGGTGGAGCCGATGCGGCAGACCACCCGGGCCGCCCGGGCCGCCGCGCTGGCCGCCGCCGGCTACAACCTGTTCGAGCTGCCCGCCGATGACGTGCTTATCGACCTGCTCACCGACTCCGGCACCGGCGCGATGTCGGCCGCCCAGTGGGCCGGGCTGCAGCTCGGCAACGAGGCCTACGCCGGCTCGCCGTCATTTCAGCGCTTCCACGAGGCGGTGACCGGGCTGTTCCCGTTCCGGCACGTGCTGCCCACCCACCAGGGCCGGGCGGCGGAGAAGATTCTGTTCACCGCGGTCGGCGGCCCCGGCCGGATCGTGCCGAACAACACCCACTTCGACACCACCCGCGCCAACATCGAGTTCACCGGCGCGGACGCGGTCGACCTGCCCACCCCGGAAGGGCTGCAGCCCGCGACCCGGCACCCGTTCAAGGGCAATCTGGACGTCACCGCGCTCGAGAAGCTGCTGGCCGATCACGCCGGCTCGGTCCCGCTGGTGATGCTGACGGTGACCAACAACTCCGGCGGTGGCCAGCCGGTCAGCATGGCCAACATCCGGGCCGTCCGGGCGGTGTGCGACCAGTACCGCAAGCCGCTCTTCCTGGATGCCTGCCGGTTCGCCGAGAACGCCTGGTTCATCAGGACCCGCGAGCCCGGCTACGCCGACACCGGGGTCGCTGACATCGTCCGGGAGATGGCGGGCCTGGCCGACGGCATGACCATGTCGGCAAAGAAGGACCCGCTGGCCAACATCGGTGGCTGGCTCGCGCTCAATGACGACAGCCTGGCCGAGCGGTGCCGCAACCTGGAGATCCTCACCGAGGGGTTCCCCACCTACGGCGGGCTGGCCGGCCGGGATCTGGAGGCGATCGCGCAGGGGCTGCAGGAGTGCGTTGATGAGGACTACCTGCGCTACCGGATCCGGTCCATCGCGTACCTGGGAGAGGCGCTGGAGTCGGCGGGCGTCCCGGTGGTGGTCCCGTTCGGCGGCCATGCCGTCTTCATCGACGCCCGGGCCATGCTGTCCCACCTGGACCCGCTGCAGTACCCCGGCCAGGCGCTGGTCTGCGCCCTGTACGAGGAGGGCGGGGTGCGGGCATGCGAGATCGGGACCGTCATGTTCGGGCGGCGGCCGGACGGCAGTGAGGCACCGGCCGCGATGGATCTGGTCCGGCTGGCAGTCCCGCGGCGCACCTACACGCAGAGCCACATCGACTACGTGATCGAGGTGGTCACCCGGGTCGCGGCCCGGGCGGCCACCCTGCCGGGCCTGCGGATCGTGTCCCAGCCCGCCCAGCTCCGGCACTTCACCGCCCGGTTCGCACCGCTGGCCTGACCGCCCGCAGCCCGTCCGGGCGGCCTCACCGTCCCCGGCTATGCCGCGGGCACGTAGCTACCGCGGCAGATGTCCTGGTAGTGGCCGGCGCTGAAGGACTGCCCGTGCTGCGGGAAATACCACTCCAGCGCCCGGTACATCAGCTTGCCGTGGCAGCTGCCCAGGCTGAACGCGACCACGGTGGCCCGCTGCAGGCTGCCGGTGGCCACACTCTGGCCCGGCCCGACGTAGTCGCTGGTGCCGGTGCCGACCGCGCGCGGCCCGCCCCATGACGTCCAGGCAATGTGGGTGACCAGCCCGGTCGGGTCGCCGCCGTTGAAGATCTTGGCTGGCCGCACCTCGCCGAACCCGGTTCCGTGCGCGAATACCCCGGCCGGCCGGCCGAGGGTCGGCATGGCAGCGCCCTGGCTCGGTGTGCTGGCGGCCGCGGTCCCGGCGGAGCTGGCCGGGCCCGCGCACCCAGCGCAGACCAGCACCGCCGCGGTCACCGGCAGGATCGCCAGCGCCGCCGGCCATGGCCGCCGCCCGGGCCAGACAGCTGGCATCGTGGTGACGCGCTCGTTCATGACCGCACCTCCCGCTGCACCGGCCACGCCCGGCCGGCAACGAACTGCCCTTAGGACTCGCCGGAGCCCGCACCGGTTGTCCCGGCGGGCAGGAATTTCCGCGGCTGGCGGCCGGCGGCGTGCGGCTCTCCGCCCGCCCGGGCGCTGCCGGTCCGGCCGGCTATCGTCGCGCCGGTGGAACGGGCGGAGGTGGTGGTCGCCGGGGCCGGCCTGCTCGGCTCGGCCGCCGCGTGGGCGCTGGCCAGCCGCGGGGTGCGGCCGCTGGTGCTGGAGCAGTTCGGGCTGGGCCACATCCGTGGCTCCTCGCACGGGGCGACCCGCATCTTCCGGCTGTCCTATCCCGACCCCGGATACGTGCGGATGGCGCTGGCCGCCCGGCCTGCCTGGGCCCGGCTGCAGGCGGCGGCAGGCGAGGAACTGATGGTCACGACCGGTGGCCTGGACGCGGGACCGGGTGCCGGCGCCTGCGCGGCCGCGCTGGCCGAGTGCGGTGTCAGCCACTCCTGGCTGACTGCCAGCCAGATCCGCGGCCGCTTCCCCGGCATCGCCGTCCGGCCGGGCGAGCGCATGCTGTACCAGCCAGACTCTGGGGTCTGCCTGGCCGGGCGCACGGTCGCCGCGCTGCAGCGGCTGGCCCGGCAACTGGGAGCGGACATCCGGCCGGACTGCCCGGTGCTGGCCATCGAGCCGGACGGCGACCGCGCGGTGGTCCGCACCGCGGCCGGCCCGGTCTCGGCCACGGTAGTGGTCGCCGCCACCGGGCCCTGGAGCGGAGAGCTGCTGGCCGCGGCGATGCGGCAGCCGCCCAGGCTGGCGGCCACCCTGCAGCGGGTGCGGTACTTCCGGCCACGGGACAACCGCCTGGCGGCCTGGCCCACCCTGATCGAATGGCCGGCCAGGGCTCCGGTCTGGTACCTGGTGCCGATGCTCGGTGGGGCGCCCGGGGTCAAGGTGGCCACGCACGCCATCGGCCCGCCGGTCGATCCCGGTGACGGCCCATTCACCGCGCTCGACCCGGGCGGGGAGGAGCAGGCCGCTGCTTACGTCCGGGACCGGCTGCCCGGGCTTGACCCAGCCCCGCTGGCCCCGGAGACCTGCCTGTACACGATGACCGCGGATGAGGACTTCGCGCTCGGCCGGGAGGGGCCGGTGGTGGCCGGCGTCGGCTGCTCCGGGCACGCCTTCAAGTTCGGCCCGCTGCTCGGCGAGATCCTGGCGGCGCTGGCCCTCGGCGAGCCGCCGCCGGTGGATCTGGCCCGGTTCTCGCTGGCGCGCCCGTCGCTGGCCACCGCGCCCACCACCGGTACCTAACGAATGGCCCCGGGCGGGCCTCAGCCCCGGCGGCGCACCAGGCCCACGGCCGCCCCAGCCCGGATTGTCGGCCTTGACAGCTGCCGGGCCCTGGTCGCCGCCGCGTCGCCGGCCGGTGCCGGGGCGGGCAGGATCTAGTCGTGCGCTCCGCCGCGGTCGTCGTGAACAGCACCCGGGTCGGCGGGCTGGCCGCCTTCCGCCGGGCCTGCCGCTCGGCAGCCGCGGCCAGCGGCTGGCAGCTTGAGTTCGCCGAGACAACCGTCGACGACCGCGGCGTTGGGCTGGCCCGGGGCGCGGTCGCGGCCGGGGCCAGCCTGATCATCGCGGCTGGCGGGGATGGGACCGTCCGGGCCTGTGCGCACGCGCTGGCGGATACCCCGGTGCCGCTGGCGATCCTGCCGCTGGGAACGGCCAATCTGGCCGCCCGGGCGCTGGGGGTGCCACCCCAGGTCACGGCCGCGCTGGCGACCGCGTTCGGGGGCCGGCAACGCCGGATCGATCTGGCGCTCGCGGACTTCGGTGACGCCGCGGGTGGGCTGACCTTCATGGCGATGGCGGGCATCGGGCTGGACGCCGAGGTGGTTGCCGCCACCCCGCGGCTGATCAAGCGGCGGGCCGGCTGGCCCGCCTACGCCGCCGCCGGGGCCGCCCGTCTGGCCGGCCGCCGCACCAGGTTCACCATCACACTCGACGCCGGCGAACCGATGACATGGCAGGCGCGGTCGGTGGTGGTGGGCAACGTCGGCCTGCTGCCAGGGGGTTTCCGGCTGCTGCCCGCGGCGCTGCTCGACGATGGCCAGCTCGATGTGGGCATCCTCGCCCCGGCCGGCCCGGCTGACTGGCTGCGGGTGGGCGCCCGGGTGCTGTCCGGCCGCACGCATGACGACCAGCGGCTGGCCAGGTTCCGGGCCCGCCGGATCGAGATCCGCGCTGGGCAGCGGCTGCCCCGTGAGGTCGATGGTGAGGTCGTCACGCCGGGGCGGCGGCTGACGGTCACGCTGCGCCCGCTCGCGCTGGCGGTCTGCGTGCCCTGACTGCCCGCGCGTGGGGGCGCATGAGTCAGTGCGAGCCGGAAAGGGGCACCATAGTGGTGGACCGAGGTAACTGTCAGCCGACGAGGCAGGGTGCGAATGCGGCTCCGGGCAGGCGTGGCAATCGATCTGGGCACGGTGAACACGCTGGTGCACGTGACGGGCCGGGGCATCGTGATCGATGAGCCGTCAGCGATCGCGGTCGAGCCCGGGACGGGCCGGTTTACCGCAACTGGCCAGGCCGCGGACAGCCTGGCCGGCAAGGAGCCGCAGGGCATCGACATCGTCCACCCGCTGCAGGACGGTGTGGTGGCCGATCTGGACGCGGCTGCCGCCATGCTGCAGGCCTTCCTGCGGCGGGCCGGGGTGCGCCGTGGCCTGCTCCGGCCGCGGGCGGTGATCTGCGTCCCGGGCGGGGCGACCTGGGTGGAGCGCCGCTCGCTGGCGACCGCCGCAGCCGCGGTGAAGCCCCGGTGCGCGATCGAGATGATCGAGGAGCCGATCGCGGCCGCGGCCGGGGCCGGGGTCAGTTCGGCGGACGGGGCTGGCGCGTTCATCGTCGACATCGGCGGTGGCACCACCGAGGTGGCGGTGGTGGCGGGCGGGCATCTGGTCCGCGCGGAATCGCTGCGGCTGGCCGGCAATGCGATGGACGAGGCGATCGTGCACGCGGTCAAGGCCGAGCTGGGCCTGCTCATCGGCCGCAACGCCGCCCGGACCCTGAAGATGACCACCGGGCTGGGCGACGGCGGGGCCGGCTGGGTGGAGACGGTCGGGGTGGACGTGGCGCAGCGGATCCCGCGGGTGGAAAAGGTGCCAGGCCAGCTGGTCGTGGACGCGCTGGAGCACCTGGTCGCGAGGATCGTCTCGGCGGTGCTTGGCATTCTGTCGGACATCCCGCCCAACCTCGCCGAGGACGTGGTGCGGGGGAAGATCCGGCTGGCTGGCGGTGGCGCATTGCTGCCAGGCCTGGCAAGCCGGATCGAGGCCGCCGCCGGCATCGCCGTGGTGGTGGTAGACGACCCGCTGCGGTGCGTGATCCGGGGTGCCGCCGAGATCCTGGAGCACGGCGGAGGTCACTGACAGCCGGGTGCCGGAACGCCCGCGCGCCGCTGCGGGCACCGGCTCAGGGCCGGCCGCGCCGCCACACCGGCTTGCGCTTGCCGAGAAACGCCTGCATGCCCTCCTTCGCGTCGGGCAGCTGGCTGGTCGCAGCCATCACCTCGATCGCGTACGCGTAGGCCTTCGGCTGGTCGAGGTCAATCTGGGCGTACAGCGCCTGCTTGCCGACGGCCTTGCTCTCCGCCGACCCGCGGGTGACCCGCTCCAGCAGGTCCTGCACCGCGAAGTCGAGCTGGTCGGCCGGCGCTACCGCGTTGACCAGCCCCCAGTCTTGCGCGGTGTACGCGCTGATCGTGTCGCCGGACAGGGCGAGCTCGGCGGCCCGCTTGCGGCCGACGTTGCGGGCGATCGCCACCATGGGGGTGTGGCAGAACCAGCCACCCTTGCCGCCGGGTGCGGCGAAGCCAGCCGTCTCGCTGGCCACGGCCAGATCCGCGCTGGCGACCAGCTGGCAGCCGGCCGCCGTGGCCAGCCCATGCACCCTGGCCACGACCGGCTGCGGCACCTGCTGCATGAGCGTCATCAGCTCGGTGCAGGTCATCAGCAGCGCCCGGATCGCGGCCAGATCGCCATCGGCCACCTCGGCCAGGTCATGCCCGGAGGAGAACACCGGGCCGTTGCCGGCCAGCACGATACCCAGCGCGTCGCTGTCACCGATCTCGCGAAACGCCGTAATCAGCTCGCGCATGTGCGCCAGCGAGAGGCTGTTCCTTCGCGCTGGCCGGTTCATCGTGATGGTGGCGAAGTCCCCTGACCACTCGGTCAGGATGTGCTCGAACGCCATGGTGGCCTCCTGGTTCCCCTCGCAGCCTACGCGGGCACGCCGGCCCGGGCGGGGCGCCGCGGCACCGGGGCGGTGGCCAGACCCGTTTCCGGTACGCTCCTGATGCACTCCGTCGCCCCGGGCATGACGGTGCCGTCGTTCGCGAAGTCAGGGGGATGATCACCGCGGCCAGCACTCACCAGACGCCGCTGGCTGGCCGCCCCCGGCCCGCCCGGGTGACCTGGCTCGCCTGGGTGGCTGCCGCGGTGGTGGGGGCGATGGCAGTGGTCTCCTGCACGGGCGGCGCCGGCTCGTCGGCGCCCGGGGTGGCCGCCTCCCAGGCAGGGCCGCTCCACCCGCCCACCCCGACCCGACCGGCTCTGCCCGCGCTCACCCCGGCGCAGATGGCCGGCCAGCGGGTGATCTACAGCTACCCGGGCCTGACCCCACCCCCCTCGCTGCTGCGCTGGATCCGGCATGGCAAGGCCGCTGGTGTCATCTTCTTCGGCGCCAACATCGCCAGCACCGCCCAGCTCACCAGCGTGGTCAGGGAACTGGACCGGGCCAACGGGGCGGCCAGCAACCCGCTGCGCAGGTACCCGCTGCTGCTGATGACCGACCAGGAAGGCGGCATCGTCCGGCGGCTGCCGGGTGCACCGGAGCTCTCGGAGCGGGACATTGGCGCGGCACCGGACCCGGCTGCGCAGGCCAGGGCGGCCGGCGCCGGCGCGGGCCAGAACCTGGCCGGGGCCGGCCTGAACGTGAACCTCGCGCCGGTCCTCGACGTCTACCGGGTGCCGGGTAACTTCGACGACCAGTTCGGCCGCTCATACAGCATGAGCCCGCGGGTGGTAGCCACCCTGGGCGCCCATTTCATCAGGTCCCAGCAGGCCACCGGGGTGGCGGCGACCGCCAAGCACTTCCCGGGCCTGGGTGCGGCCGATGCCACCGAGAACACCGACCAGCAGCCGGTGACGCTGGACGTGGGCCTGCACGAACTGCGTGCCATCGACGAGTTCCCCTACCGGGCCGCCATCGCCGCCGGGGTCAAGCTGGTGATGGTGAGCTGGGCGGTGTACCCGGCGCTGGACGCCAGCCGTCCGGCCGGGCTGTCGCCGGCCGTCATCAACGGCGAACTGCGCCAGCGGCTTGGCTTCACCGGCGTGACCATCACCGACGGGCTGGAGGCCGGGGCGCTGCAGCCGTTCGGCGGCATCGGGCGGCGGGCCAGGCTGGCGGCCGGGGCGGGGATGGATCTCATTCTCTGCGCGGGCCGGCAGGCCAGCGAGGGCGCGGCCGCGCGGGCGGCGCTGGCCAGCGCGCTCAGCTCGGGGGCCCTCAGCGGGCCGGCCTTCACCGCCGCACTGGCCCGGATCAGCGCGCTGCGGTCCAGCCTGCGTTAACCCTGCCGCGCCGGATTGCTACGAGCTGCCGGTGATGGCCAGGAAGCGCTCGACCATGGCGTTCACCTGATCGGGCACTTCGAGCTGGACGAAGTGGCCAGACCCGACCGTCTGGCCGATCATGATCGAAGGGCAGCGTGCCCGCAGGTCGGCTGACTTGTTGGCGGGCACGGCCGAGCCGATGGAGAGCACCGGCACCGCCGCTGCGGCCAGGGCCGCGGCACCGTCGAACTCGCCCATGGCCCGCGCCGTTGCCGCCGCGATGTCGGGTGGCACCTGCGCCATCCCGTTAATGATGGCCGTGCGGCGGACGTGATCGGTGGGCAGGAACAGGCCTGCCACGAACGACCGCCGCCAGGATCCGTCGTGGTCGGCCGCCACCGCGGCCACCGAGTCCAGGAAGAACGCCGCCGCCGCGCCGTTGGTGATCGGGGCGGGATCGATCATGAGCAGCGCCCGGATGGCACCGGGCCGGGTGGCACAGGCCAGCCCGGCCAGCGCACCCAGGCTGTGGCCGGCAATGACCGGCTGGCGCAGCCCCGCTGCCTGCGCGACCGCCAGCACGTCGTCGGCCAGCGCCTCGACCCGGTAACCGTCCGCGCCTGGCCCGCTGCGGCCGCTCTCGCCGTGGCCGCGCAGGTCCAGCGCCGCCACCGCATGCCGGCCGGCGAAGTGGGCGACCTGGGGGGCGAAGTACGACCGGTCACAGCACCAGCCGTGAACGAAGACGATGGGCGGCTCGCCGGCGCCCGCCGTCTCGTACACCAGCCGCACCCCGTCGTGCGTCACCGAATTGATCATGATTCCTCCGGCCAGTCCGGGTCCGTGACCAGCATGCCGGATGGCAAGCTGGCGGGCGGCTGCGGCCACCCTGGCCCGGAGTGCCGGCGGATCGATCACCTCCACCTCAGCCCCGAGCGCAAGCAGGTCCGGCACGGCGGCGTCGAGCGAGTCAATCCGGATCCAGGCCTGTGACCACCCGGCCCGGCCGGGCGGCATCGGTGACGCGCTCCGGCGGTTCCGGATACCGGCCGGCCGGCCGAGCAGGACGGCAAGCTGCCGCCCGCGGGGCGAAAGCAGGATCCGCGCCCGCTGCGGCACTGTCCCGGCCGCCGGCGGCCTGACTCGTGCCCGGCGATCCCGCCCAGCTCGGCCCGGCTGGCTGGCCTGGCGGCCCGGGGCCGGCCGCCGCCCGCTGCCCCCGGCCGGCCACCCAGGCGGTGCAGCTAGCGCCAGATCGCTGCGGAAGCCGTCCAGTAGCTCAAAGCCGCCCTGGCAGCCGCGGACCGGATAGACCGGTATCCCGGCCGCGCTCAGGGCTTCGATGTCACGCAGAATCGTCCGCTGCGACACCTCAAGCGCGCCCGCCAGCTGGGCCGCGCTCATCCGGCCGCGCGCCTGCAGCAGCCCGATCAGCCCGACCAGCCTGCTCGCCCGCACGTCCTCAGAATATCCAAAACATGACAGGAGATGTCATGTATCGGCTGGCATAATCGGCTGGTCACAGGAGAGGAGCGGGATTATGACCGGACACACCGCCGGCTCGGGGACGGCTGCTGATCCGTGGCTGCTGACCACGCCGCCAGGCAAGTCGGAATTCGAGGCCTGGCGCGACAGCGGGGCCGACCCGCCCGCGCTGGTCGTCCAGGTGGGCACGACCAAGCTGCTCTACCAGCTGCGCTGCATCGAGGACCTGCACGCGATGCTGGCCGAGGCGGGTGGCTGGGTGCCGCTGGGGAACGCCGACGAGCAGAAACCGGCGCAGGAGGGGACAGTGGAAGCGTGGGGCCGGTCTCCGGGCAATCCGGTTGGTGGCTGGTATGGCATGAAGAAAGGCCTGCGTGGCCGGTTCGCCAACTACGTGCCGCCGGTGCTGGAGGCGCTCGGCCTGGCCGAGGTCGAGCACAACCCCCGCAACAACCGGATGCGGGCGCTCTGACCGCCGCCGGGGGCCGGCCCGGCCGCCGGTAACGGGGGAGGCCCCGCAGGCGCGCCAGCCACGAGCCACCCCGCACTGACCGTAGAGTTGGCCGGGTGATTCCCCCCGGGCCCGGCGCCACCGCTGGCGGTGCGCCGGAGGTGCTGCGCCGCGTCTTCGGCTACGGCTCCTTCCGGGGCCAGCAGCAGGAGATCATCGACCACGTCACGGCCGGCGGTGACGCCCTGGTGCTGATGCCCACCGGGGGCGGCAAGTCGCTGTGCTACCAGATACCCGCCCTGCTCCGGCCCGGCACCGGGGTGGTGATCTCGCCGCTCATCGCGCTCATGCAGGACCAGGTCGACGCCGCGGCCGGCCTTGGCCTGCGTGCGGGCTTCCTGAACTCGACGCAGAGCCCGACCGCCCGGCGTCAGGTCGAATCGGCTTTCACCGCCGGTGGGCTGGATCTGCTGTACCTGGCGCCGGAGCGGCTGCTGCTGGAGCCGACCCTGCGGCTGCTGGACCGGGGCAGTATCGCGCTGTT
>Ga0306926_10003327_pt1 | contig 16633 bp, 15 predicted proteins | sample flu12Cox44000178_FD_203759 | JGI IMG/M metagenome (GOLD analysis project Ga0306926, IMG submission 203759) | Lab enrichment of tropical soil microbial communities from Luquillo Experimental Forest, Puerto Rico - flux8day.12C.oxic.44.000.178 (v2)... | ecosystem: Environmental > Terrestrial >... | reverse complement strand
CTGGCGGGGTGTCGGGCGGCCGCCCCCCTCCCCCCCCCCCCCCCCCCCCCCCCGGGGGGGGGGGGGGCGGCGGCCGGGGGGGGGGGCCCCCCCCCCCCCACCGCTTTCAAATGCGATCGCCCCGCCGTGGTATCAGCGCTGCGGCGCTGGAAGCGTGTCAGTCTGCTCGCGGGAGCAATTACGGCTGCGGCGCTGTCCGCCGGCGCGTGGTGGATCGCATCCCTTGGTCCGGCTCCGCTCGCTGCCGACCTCGCCTTCTCGACTGTGGTCCTTGACCGTAACGGCAGGCTGCTGCGTCCCTATGCAACGCCGGAAGGACGCTGGCGCCTGCCGGCAACGCGCGCCGACGTGGATCCGAGATTTGTGGATCTGCTGCTTGCCTACGAGGACAAGCGCTTCAACTCCCATCACGGGGTCGACGCGCTCGCGCTGGCGCGCGCCTTGGTACAATTGGTCTCGCAGGGCCGCATCGTTTCCGGCGGCTCGACGCTCACCATGCAGGTCGCCCGCCTCATGGAGCCGCGCGCGGAGCGTTCGCTCGCCGCCAAGCTTCGCCAGATGGTGCGTGCGATCGAGCTCGAGCGCTCGCTCGGCAAGGACGAGATCCTCGCGCTTTATCTCAGTCTTGCACCCTATGGCGGAAACCTCGAAGGCGTGCGCGCCGCTTCGCTGACCTATTTCGGCAAGGAGCCGCGCCGGTTGACCTTGGGAGAAGCCGCCATCCTGGTGGGCTTGCCGCAGTCGCCGGAGCAGCGCCGGCCCGACCGCTCGCGCGATGCGACAAAGCGTGCGCGCGACCGCGTGCTCGACCGTCTCGCCGCCGCCGGCGTGGTTGCGACGGACGAGGTCGCGCGCGCCAAAGCCGAACCGGTGCCCGAAGGCCGAAGGCCGATGCCCATGCTCGCTCCCCATGCTGCCGACGCGGCACTGGCGGCGGCGCCGGAGCGCAAGCTTCACCGGCTCACTATCGATGCCATGCTGCAGAAGAATCTGCAGGAGCTCGCACGCGAGCGCGCGCAGTCGCTGGGCGCGGAGATCTCAATCGCCATCCTCGCCGTCGAGCACGCGAACGGTGAGGTGCTCGCGCGCGTCGCATCGGCGGATTATTTCGACGCCCGTCGCGCCGGCCAGGTCGACATGACGGCGGCGGTGCGCTCGCCGGGATCAACCCTCAAGCCGTTCATCTACGGTCTTGCATTCGAGGATGGTGTTGTGCATCCGCAGACGCTGATCGAGGATCGGCCGGTGCGCTTCGGCGACTATGCGCCTGAAAACTTCGATCAGACCTTTCAGGGCACGGTGACGGTGCGCCGCGCCTTGCAACTCTCGCTGAACGTTCCGGCGGTCGCGGTGCTCGACAGGGTCGGGGTCGGTCGCCTGGCTGCACGTCTGCGACAGGCGGGGGGCGCGTTGACGCTGCCGCAGGGAGAGACACCCGGCCTCGCCATGGGACTGGGCGGCGTGGGCGTGAAGCTTTTCGACCTGGTCGCGCTCTATGCCGGGCTGGCGCGGCTCGGGACAACGCTGCCGCTCCTTGAGACGACGCAATCTTCCGAGCAGACTGCGCAGGCGCGCCGTCTTCTCGATCCGGCAGCGGCCTGGTACATCGGCAACATACTCCTCGGCACGCCGCCGCCGGAGAATGCGGTGGGCGCCCGCATCGCGTTCAAGACCGGCACCTCCTACGGTTATCGCGATGCCTGGGCGGTCGGCTTCGACGGCAAGCGCACCATCGGGGTTTGGGTCGGCAGGCCGGATGGTGCGCCGGTGCCCGGCCTCACCGGGCGCAGCGCCGCAGCGCCGGTTCTGTTAGATGCGTTTGCCCGCACCGGAAACTCGCCCGCGCCGCTGCCGGCCGCTCCCAAGGGCGCGCTCGCCGCCGCGACGGGGAAGCTGCCGCCGCCCCTGCAACGATTCCGCCCGGCCACCGCTGCAGGCGGACCCGGCGAGGCGCAGCTTCGCATCATGTTTCCCCCCGACGGCGCCCGTCTCGAGCTTGCAAGCGACGATGCCGGCCGCCCCGAGCCGATCGCGGTCAAGGTGACGGGCGGCATGGCGCCGCTCACCGTGCTGGTCAACGGGGCGCCGCTGCCGCCGGCGCCGGGACGCCGCACGCTGTTCTTTGCGCCGGACGGGCCGGGCTTCGTGCGGCTCACCGTCATGGACGCAGGCGGCGCAACCGACAGCGTCGTCGTGCGATTGCAGTGACATGACCGTCACGGCCGATGGCGATAGCCGCAAGGCAGCGCGCAGGCGCAGCCTCGAGACGATCGTCGATTTCGCGATTGCCTCCCATGCGCGCGCCGTCGTCGTGCTGCTTGCTGTTGCGCTCCTGGGCTTCCTGCCGGGCTTTTTCAGCATCCCGCCGGTTGATCAGGACGAGGCGCGCTTTGCGCAGGCGACCAAACAGATGGTCGAGAGCGGCGACTATGTGGATATCCGCTTTCAGGATGAGGTGCGCTACAAGAAGCCGGTCGGCATCTATTGGCTGCAAGCCGCCGCCGTGAAGAGCGCAACCACGCTGCGCTTGCCGCATGCCCTCACAACCATCTGGCTCTATCGCATCCCTTCTCTTCTCGGTGCCGTCGGCGCCGTGCTGCTGACGTATTGGGCGGCGCTCGCGTTCGTGTCGCGCCGTGCCGCCCTGCTCGCCGGCCTGATGATGGCAAGCTGCGTGCTGCTCGGGGTCGAGCGGTTGCTGGCGAAGACCGATGCCACGCTGCTCGTGACGGTCGTCGCCGCCATGGGTGCGATGGCGCGCATCTATCTCCCGCCCGGGGGCGATCCGCGGGATGCAGCCGGGGCATGGCGGATCGCGGCCGTGTTCTGGAGCGCGCTCGCGGCCGGCGTGCTGCTCAAGGGCCCGCTCATCCTGATGGTGGTCGGGCTTGCCGCTCTCGCGCTCGCCGTCGTTGATCGCTCCGCCCGCTGGTTGCTGCGGCTCAAGCCGCTCCCCGGCGCGGTCTGGTTCGCGGTTCTGGTGGTGCCGTGGTTTGCGGCCATCCTGGGACGCGCCGGCGGGGAGTTCGTCACCGATTCAGTCGGGCAGGATTTGCTCGGCAAGTTGCTCGGAGCGCAGGAAACCCATGGCGCGCCGCCCGGCTATTATTTCGTGCTGTTCTGGCTCACGTTCTGGCCGGGCGCGATGCTGGCGCAGTTGTCCGCGCCCTCGGTATGGAGCAACCGGCGCGAGCCCGCCGTGAAATTTCTGCTGGCCTGGCTCGTGCCTTCATGGCTGGTGCTGGAGCTGGTGGTGACCAAGTTGCCGCACTACGTGCTCCCGCTCTATCCCGCAATCGCCATCCTGATCGCCGGAGCAGTCGATGGGCGGGCGCTGTCGCGCAGGCGCTGGCTGGTGCGGGGAACGGTATGGTGGTTTGTAATTCCGCTTGTCGTGGGCGTTGCCGCAATTGTCACGCTCATGGTCATCGAGCGCCAGCTCGGGCTGCCGGCTTGGCCCCTGATCGCCGGCGCGGCGATCATGGGTCTTCTCGCGTGGCGCCTTTATGCGGTCGACGGAGCGGAGCACGCGCTTCTGCGTGCCGTAGCCTCGGCGGTGCTCACCAGCATGGCGATCTACGGCGTTGTCGTCCCCGCGCTCGGCTATCTGTTTCCAGGCCCCGCGCTCGCGCGCATCCTGCGCGAGTCCGGCTGCGCGCATCCTGTCGCAGCGGCGGCCGGCTATCGGGAGCCGAGTCTCGTTTTCCTCGCCGGCACCGAGACGCGCCTCACCGACGGCATCGAAGCGGCCGAATTTCTGCGCGGCGGAGGGTGCCGGTTCGCCTTCATCGAGTCCGGCGAGGAGAAAAGCTTTGCGCAGCGCGCGCAGGCGATCGGTCTGCGCTACACGGCCGTCGCTCGCGTCGGGGCATTCAACATCAGCCACGGAGAGCCGATCACGATTGCGGTCTACCGCTCGGGCGAGGGGTCATGAGCGCAAGCGATGAATTGCGGCAGGAGCTGGCAGCTGTCCCGCGCATCAAGTGGATGCGCAATAATAGTGCCGCTTATTTCTCGCTGTTCCTGCGCAAGCCGCGTCCACTGCCGCCACGCTCGACTCCCGCCCGGCTCGGTCTGCGTGCGCTGGGCGCGATTGCCGTCGTTGCCGTCACCATGCTGGCCCTTGATGCATCGGCCATCGCAATGGTGCCGGCGCTTCCGCGCTGGCTGATCGCGCAATTTGACTGGGTCACCGACTTCGGCAAGTCGTACTGGCTGCTCTACCCAATCGGCTTCGTGCTCGTGCTGTTGGCCGCTCTCGCTTCGCCGGCGCTTTCTGCGATGTCGCGTGCGGTGGTTGCGGCCATTGCGGTTCGACTGGGGTTTCTGTTTGCCGCCATCGCGCTGCCGGGTATCGTGTTCACCATCGTCAAGCGGCTGATCGGCCGTGCCCGGCCATTGGTCGGCGGCAGCATTGATCCGTTTCTCTATCGCCCGCTGAGCTGGAACGTCGAATATGCGAGCCTTCCCTCCGGGCACGCCGTCGACGCCTTCGCTGCTGCCGCCGCGGCAGGCGCATTGTGGCCGAGGACGCGGCCCTTCATGTGGACCTATGCCGCCATCATCGCCATGAGCCGGGTAGCTCTGACCGCGCATTTTCCGAGCGATGTGCTCGCCGGCGCCATTGTCGCGGTTGCCGGCGTTGCCCTGGTGCGCGCCTTCTTCGCTTCGCGCCATCTCGCCTTCGCATGCGGCGAGGACGGGCGCATTCACCCGATGTCGGGCCCCTCGTGGGCGCGCGTCAAGAGGGTTGCCCGCGCGCTGATCGCCCCATAAAGCTCGCCCGTTCGGACACACGATCCGAGGGCATGATCCCGAAAAGTGGGTACCGGTTTTCGGAAAAAGATCATGCTCCAACAAAGACGTAAAGCGGGATGATGATTCGCAGAATCATCATCCCGCTCTAGGGGGAAGAAGATGACCGAAACATCCAGCGGTGGGGCGCCGCCTGCGGTTTCCATTGTTGTTCCGGTGCGCAACGAGGCCGGCAACATCGCCCCGCTTGTCAACGAGATCGCCGCGCGGCTCGAGCCGGACGTGAGCTTCGAGATCATCTACGTCAACGACGGCTCGAGCGACCGTACGGAATCCGAGTTGACATTGCTGATGGCGAGCAGGCCCCGGCTGCGGCAGATCAGGCACGCATCGTCATGCGGACAGTCGGCGGCCGTGCATACCGGCGTGCGCCATGCCCGCGCGGGCCTCATTGTCACCCTCGATGGCGATGGCCAGAACGACCCGGCCTTCATTCGCCCGCTCATCGAGGCGTTCTCCAAGGGTGCGCCCCGGATCGGACTGGTGGCCGGGCAGCGCGTCGGCCGCCGGGCAAGCCTGTTCAAGAAGCTGCAGTCGCGCATCGCCAACGCCGTGCGCGGTGCCGTTCTGCGCGACGGCACCCGCGACACCGGCTGCGGGCTCAAGGCATTCCGCCGCGATCTGTTTCTGGCGCTCCCCTATTTCGACGGGCTGCACCGGTTTCTTCCGGCGCTGGTTCGGCGCGAAGGCTACGACATCGGCTACGTCGATGTGGTCGACCGCCCGCGCCGCGCCGGCCGATCGAATTACGGGATGTGGGACCGGCTTTGGGTCGGAATCCTCGATCTGCTCGGCGTGTGGTGGCTGATCCGCCGACGGCGCCAGGTGCCACAGGTTCTGGAGGTGAAGCGCCATGCTGGTTGAGCTCTCGCAGGCCGTCGGCAGCTACCTGCACGAGGTCTTCATCGCCAAGTTCCAATGGTGGGTGCTGCTGGGCTACGTGGCGCAGATCATGTTCACCATGCGCTTCGTGGTGCAGTGGATCGCCTCCGAGCGCGCCGGCAAGATGGTGATGCCGATCGCGTTCTGGTTCTTCTCCATCGGCGGCGGGGTGCTGCTCCTGCTTTACGCGCTCTATATCCGCGACCCGGTCTTCATCCTGGGGCAGGGGTTCGGGGTCTTCGTCTATGCGCGCAACCTCTATTTCGAGCTGCGCGACCGCCGCGCGGCCGCCTAGCCAGGCTTGTGCTACACCGCGGCCATCGCGGCAAAGCCGCGCTCGAGATCGCCGATGAGGTCGTCAATGTCTTCGAGACCGATGTGAAAACGAACCGTGGGTCCCCCGGGCGCCCATCGGGTCGCGGTGCGAATGGGGGCGCAGTCGAAGGGAATGGCGAGACTCTCGAAGCCACCCCACGATGCGCCAATGCCGAACAGTGCGAGTTCGTCGAGGAAGGCATGCACCGCCTTTTCCTCAACCGGCTTGAAGACAACGGCGAACAGGCCGCTGGCGCCGGAAAAATCACGCCGCCAAAGGGCATGTCCGGGCGAGCCTTCGAGCGCCGGGTGAAGCACGCGGGCAATCTCAGGCCGTTGCGCCAGCCAGCGCGCCGCCTTCAATCCGGACTGGTGATGCTGTGCGAGCCGCACCCCGAGCGTGCGCAGGCCGCGCAGCCCGAGATAGATGTCGTCGGGACCCACGCACAGCCCAAGCAGATACACCGTCTCGCCCAGGCGCCGCCATGTCCGCTCGTTGGCCGACACGATGCCGAGCATGACATCGGAGTGTCCGCCGATATATTTGGTGGCTGCCTGGATCGAAAGGTCGACCCCCTTGTCGAGGGCGCGGAAGTAGAGGGGGCTCGCCCAGGTGTTGTCCATCAGCACCAGCGCCCCGCCGGCGTGGGCCGCAGCGGCGATGGCCGGCACATCCTGAACTTCGAACGAAAGCGAGCCCGGCGCCTCCACGAATACCGCGCGCGTATTTGGCTGCAGCAGTGCGGCAATGCCGGAGCCGATCATGGGATCGTAATATGTGGTGGCGATGCCATAGCGCTTGAGCACGCCGTCGCATAGTTTCCGGGTGGGCTGATACACACTGTCGGTGACGAGGAGGTGATCGCCGGCGGCGAGCACCGAAAGGAGCGCGGTCGAGATCGCCGCAAGCCCCGACGGCAAGAGCGCGACGCCCGCGCAATCGGGTCCTTCCAGCTCGCGCACCGCGCTTTCGAGCGCCTCCGACGTCGGCGTGCCGCGCCGGCCGTACAGGTAGCGCGAGCGGCGGGCGAGAAAATCATCGGCCGTCGGGTAGAGCACGGTCGATGCATGCTGGACCGGCGGATTGACGAAGCCATGATTGGCCAATGGATCGCGACCGCCGAGCACGAGGCGCGTTGCGGGATTGAACGGCCGTTGCGAAAGGTCAGCCGCGGTCTTCCTGGTCATGGCCCTGGTCCTCTCCCCACGCGGGCGACACGCGCGTTGCGCGAAAGGGCGCCAGCGCGCGTGTCAAGCGCGCGTCATGACCCTCCGCGACTGGAGCGTCAACCCCTTGACCATCGCTGCCGATCGGCCTGAGATGCCGGTTGCTGCTCAGGCAGCGTCCGAAGGGGAGGCTGTTCCATGAGACGCACAATCTTTGTTTGCGCCGTGATCGCATTCGGCGCCTCGCCGGTGGCGCTTCACGCGCAGACGCTCAAGGCAGTGAAGGATCGCGGCGCGATCGTCTGCGGAGTCAGTCAGGGCCTGCCGGGATTCTCAAATCCCGATGACAAGGGCAACTGGACCGGCCTCGATGTTGATTTCTGTCGCGCGCTCGCGGCGGCGGTGGTCGGTGACGCGAGCAAGGTCAAGTTCACCCCGCTCTCGGCCAAGGACCGCTTCGAGCCGCTCAAGACCGGCGACATCGATGTGCTCTCCCGCAACACCACGTGGACGCTCTCGCGCGATGTAGCGTACGGAAATTTCGTCGGCGTCATGTACTACGACGGCCAGGGATTCATGGTGCGCAAGGCGCTCAAGATCAATTCGGCGCTCGAGCTCAACGGCGCCTCGATCTGCACCCAGACCGGCACCACCACGGAGCTCAACCTCGCCGATTATTTCCGCGCCAACAGCATGAAATACGAGGTGATCGCGTTCGGCACTGCGGACGAGACCATCAAGGCCTACGAAGCCGGCCGCTGCGATGTGTTCACCACCGACCTCTCCCAGCTCTACGCGGAGAAGCTCAAGCTCGCCAATCCCGGCGAGCACGTGATCCTGCCGGAGATCATCTCCAAGGAGCCACTTGGACCGCTGGTCCGGCACGGAGATGATCAGTGGTTCGAGGTCGTCAAGTGGACGCTGTTTGCCATGATCAATGCCGAGGAGCTCGGGGTATCGTCGAGGACCGTCGATGAGGCAACCAAGTCGAACCAGCCGGAAATTCGGCGGCTCCTGGGAGTGGAAGGCAATTTCGGGGAGCAGCTTGGCCTGAGCAAGGACTGGGTGGTGCGCATCGTCAAGCAGGTCGGCAATTACGGCGAGGCCTATGACCGCAATGTCGGAGCGGGCTCCAGGCTTGCGATCAGCCGCGGCCTCAACCGCTTGTGGACCAAAGGCGGAATCCAGTATGCGCCGCCGGTGCGGTGAAGACGTTTTCCAAACGACGGGGATGTCGGTAGGGGCGGGTTTGCGACCCGCCCGCCATCCAACGACCTGCCTGGTCCGACAGGGCGGGTTTGGAAACCGCCCCCGCATCGGTTCAATGCGGCAGGGCCAGGTTTGAAACCCGCCCCTGCATTGGCCCCCGATTCCGCGCCGCCGCCGGTGGCGCTGCGCAACAATCCGAAATTTCGCGCGCTTGCCTGGCAGCTTGGCCTGCTTGCGCTGGTGCTGTGGTTCGGCTGGCAGTTCGCGCTCAATGCCAGGGCCAACATGCAGGCGCAGCAGATCACCGGCGGCTTCGGCTTTCTCGCCAGCACCGCGGGCTTCGGCGTCAATCAGTCGCTCATTTCCTATAGCGAATCCGACAGCTATGGCCGGGTGTTCTTGGTGGGTCTCCTGAACACGCTGCTGGTCGCCGTCATCGGGATCGTGCTTGCAACGATCATCGGCTTTCTCATCGGGATTGCGCGGCTCTCGTCGAACTGGCTGCTGGCGCGGCTCGCCGGCGGATATGTCGAGCTGACCCGCAACCTGCCGCTCCTGTTTCAGATCCTGTTCTGGTATCTCGCAGTGCTCGGGACGCTGCCGGGACCACGCCAGAGCATCTCGGTTTGGGGGGTGATCTATCTGAACAATCGCGGCCTTCTCCTGCCGGCGCCGGTGGCGGGGAGCGGGGCAGGCTATGCGGCGGCCGCTTTCGCGTTCGGGGCGGCCGCTTCCATCGCCCTGCGTTATTGGGCCGCGCAGCGCCAGATGCGCACCGGGCGCGCCGTTCCGGTGCTGTGGAGCAGTGTTGCTCTCATTGTCGTGCTTCCGGTCGTTGTGCTGTGGGTCACCGGCTTTCCGATAGGCATAGAGACGCCCGAGCTTCGCGGCTTCAACTTTGTCGGCGGCATTCGCCTGCTTCCCGAATTCGTCGCGCTGCTGCTTGCGCTTTCGCTCTACACGGCTGCCTTCATTGCCGAGATTGTTCGTGCCGGCATTCTCGCCGTTCCGCGCGGGCAGTCGGAGGCGGCAGCGGCGCTCGGGCTGCGGCGGGGGTTGACGCTTCGCCTCATCATCCTGCCGCAAGCATTGCGCGTCATCGTGCCGCCGCTGACCAGCCAGTATCTCAATCTCACGAAGAATTCCTCGCTGGCCATTGCGGTGGGATATCCCGACCTGTTTGCGGTTTTCGCCGGCACCGTCCTCAATCAGACCGGACAGGCGATCGAGATCATTGGCATGACCATGGCCGTCTATCTTTCGCTCTCCCTTTTCACCAGCGGCCTCATGAACTGGTACAACGCGCGCATCGGCGCGGCGCGGGGCTGACGGCGCAATGGCCGCAGTCCTTCCGTCCTACGTGCGGCGCTCGCTGGCGGAGCCCGAGCCGCCGCCGGCGGCAGGGCAGGGGTCCTTCGCACCGACGCGGGCGCGGCTCCGGGGGCGGCCAGCGAGCGTTGTGCTCACGGTGATCAGCGCTGTGATCATCGCACTCGTCGTCTGGCCGGCCATCCGGTTTCTCTTGATCGACGCGGTCTGGGACGGAACCAGCCGCGCCGACTGCCTGCGCGAAACAGTCGGCCGCGAGGTTGGCGCCTGCTGGCCGTTCATCAAGGCCAAGCTGCCGCAGCTGATGTACGGATTCTACCCTGAGAGCGAGCGCTGGCGGGTCGATCTCACCTATGCGCTGGGCGTCGCTCTGCTCGTTCCGCTGCTCCTTCCGAGGGCGCCCTACAAGGGCTTAAACGCAATCGCATTCTTCGGGGTGTTTCCGGTGGCAGGCTTCTTCCTGCTCGCCGGAGGGGTGCCCGGACTTCCGCCGGTCGAGACCCGGCTCTGGGGCGGGCTCCTGATCACGCTGGTGATCTCGTTTACCGGCATCATTTTTTCGCTGCCGCTCGGAATCATGCTGACGCTCGGGCGGCGTTCCGGATTGCCGATTGTCCGCGCGCTCTCGGTCGCATTTATCGAGATCTGGCGCGGCGTCCCGCTGATCACGGTGCTGTTCTTCGCAACCTACATGCTGCCGTTCTTTCTGCCGGTCAGCTGGAAGATCGACGGCCTGCTGCGCGTGCTGATCGGTGTGGTGCTGTTTGCGGGCGCCTACATGGCGGAGGTGGTGCGCGGCGGGCTGCAAGCGATCCCGCGCGGCCAGTTCGAGGGCGCCATGGCGCTGGGGCTGGGCTATTGGCGCATGATGGGCCTGGTCGTCCTGCCGCAGGCACTGCGGCTGGTCATTCCCGGCATCGTCAATTCATTCATATCGCTGTTCAAGGACACCAGCCTGGTGCTCATCGTGGCGATCTTCGATCTGCTTGGGCAGCTGCGCGCCGCCTTCTCCGATCCGGCCTGGGCCACCCCGTCCACGCTGTTCACCGGGTTTGCCTTTGCCGGGATAATCTATTTTCTCGCCAATTTCGGCATGTCGCGCTATGCGCTGTCCATGGAGCGGCGCTTGCGTCCGAGAGAGACCCGTAGCCCGGATTGAAGTGCGCAGCGCGAAATCCGGGCTCGCCCCGCATTTCGCCGTGGCGCATCGCAAGATGCGTGGGATGCGCGCCCATCGGCTCAATGCGGCCTGCAGGTGAACCCGAGACATGCGCGACGGCAATCAGAAGACCGACGGGCAGGGCGCCGTCCCGCACGCTGCGCCCATCGACATGTCGCAGGACGAGGTCGCCATCGCGATCGTCGACCTCGACAAATGGTTCGGCGCCTTCCACGTGCTGCGCGGCATCGAGCTCACCGTCACGCGCGGCGAGCGCATCGTCATCTGCGGCCCCTCCGGCAGCGGCAAATCGACGCTGCTTCGCTGCATCAATCGCCTCGAGGACTGGCAGCGCGGGCGCATCGTCGTCGACGGCATGGAGCTCAGCGCCGATCTGCGCAAGATCGACGAAGTGCGGCGCGAGGTCGGAATGGTGTTCCAGCAGTTCAACCTGTTCCCGCATCTCACCGTGCTCGAGAACTGCACGCTCGCTCCCATCTGGGTGCGCAAGCTGCCGAGAAAGGAGGCCGAAGAGATCGCCCGCCATCAGCTTGCGCGCGTGCGCATCCCGGAGCAGGCGGACAAGTATCCCTCCCAGCTCTCAGGCGGGCAGCAGCAGCGGGTGGCGATTGCGCGGGCGCTGTGCATGGCGCCCAAGATCATGCTGTTCGACGAGCCCACCTCCGCGCTCGATCCGGAGATGGTCAAGGAAGTGCTCGACAGCATGCTGGCGCTCGCGCTTGACGGCATGACCATGCTGGTGGTGAGCCACGAGATGGGGTTTGCCCGCCAGGTCGCCGACCGGATGATCCTGATGGATGCCGGCCAGATCATCGAGGTGAACGAGCCGGGCGCATTCTTCGATCATCCGCAGCACGAGCGGACCAAGCAGTTCCTGCGCCAGATCCTGCGTTAACCGACGCATGTTCGTTAGTGACCCCCTCACCCGGCGCCTTCGGCGCCGACCTCTCCCCGCTGGGGAGAGGTGATGGAGTCCGCGGCTCGTTCAGCGAAACTCTCAACCTGCGGAGAATATTCTCAATCCTTGCGGTAAGACGCGGTTGACCTCTCCCCGGCGGGGAGAGGTCGGATCGCGCTTGCGCGATCCGGGTGAGGGGGGATCGCAGTCACAGCAGTTGGATTTAATGAACGATCGGCCCATCCGCCTTCTTCCAGGCGTCCATGCCGCCCGCGATGTGGCGGGCCGACGCGAGGCCCGCGTCCTGCGCGGCCTGCACCGCCATTGCCGAGCGTTCGCCGTAGGCGCAGTAGAACAGGATGCAGTTTCCGGTCGCGCGCGCCAGCTCGTGCAGCATGCCGCCCTTGGCGACATGCTCGGCGAGATGGCTGTAGGGGGCGTGCAGCGAGCCCGCGATCACGCCATGCTTCTCGCGCTCGGAGCGCTCGCGCAGATCGACGAAGGTTACGTCCGCGCGGCCGGTGAGGTCGAGCGCCTCGCGCGCGCCCACCGCCCAGCCGCGGCGTGCGATCTCTTCCTGCGCCAGGCCCTGGCGCATGTTGGCGGGCACCGCGACATCCATCATCTTCGGATTCGGCAGTTTCAGATTGCTCATCAGCTCGACATATTCGTCCACTGATTTTACCTGCAGGCGCGGATTGAACCGCCTTTCCTCGCCCACCGTCGAAACCGTCTCGCCCTTGTAGTCGTGCGCGGGGAAGATCAGCGTCTCCTCCGGCAGCCGCAGCAGCTTGTTGAAGATCGAATCGTATTGCGCGCGCGCATCGCCGTTCTGAAAATCGGTGCGGCCGGTGCCGCGGATGAGCAGCGTATCGCCGGTGAATACGCGATCGGGCAGCAGGAAGCTGTAGGAATCATCGGTATGGCCCGGCGTATAGATCACGTCGAGCGCGATGCCCTCGATGGTGAGCCTGTCGCCCTCCGCAAGCCGCATCGAGACCACGTCGACCTGGCTGCGCTCGCCCATCACAGTCACGCAATGGGTGCGGTCGCGCAGCGCGCCCAGTCCGGTGATGTGATCGGCGTGCAGGTGGGTATCCACCGCCTTGACCAGCTTGAGGTCGAGCTCGCTCACCAGCTGAATGTAGCGGTCGACCTTCTCCAGTACCGGATCGATGATCAGCGCCTCGCCGCCGTGCCTGCTGGCGAGCAGATAGGTGTAGGTACCGGATGTGCTGTCGAACAGCTGACGAAAGATCATTGTCGTCTCCGCCCGATGTTTTCTTGTTGTCAGGCGCCGGCATCCCGGCGAGCGGGGGGGTAACCGCGCCAATTATGGCGGGTGATCATACCATGGGAGGCGGCAATGCGCCGCTGCTTCATAACTGCGGGGGGTCGGTTGGCTTGGGCTCGACCGGCAGGTCGCTGCGCGCGCCCCACTCGGACCACGAGCCGTCGTAGAGGCCCGCGGGTTGCCTGCCCAGCGCATCGAGCGCAAGCCACAGGATCGCCGCCGTCACCCCCGAGCCGCAGGTGGTGATGATCGGCCGGTCGAGATCGACGCCGCCGGATGCGAATGCCTCTCTGATCCTCTCCGCCGGCGCGAGCCTTCCGTTCTCGACGACGGCGGTCGACGGCACGTTGAACGCGCCGGGCATGTGGCCGCTGCGCAGGCCCGGTCGCGGCTCCGGCGCGAGGCCGGCAAAGCGCTCGGCCGAACGCGCATCGACGACTTGCGCACTGGCGCTTGCCAGCGCGGCGCGCACGGTGTCGAGCGAAGCCACCACATCCGGCGGGCGGCGCGCCTTGAACAGGCGCGGGGCGCGCTTCACGGGCCCGGCCTCAAGCGGCCGGCCCTCCAGCTTCCATTGCGGCAGGCCGCCGTCGAGGATGAGCACGTTTTCCGCGCCGAACAGGCGCAACGTCCACCATACCCGCGCCGACGAGAACAAGCCGACGCCCTCGTAGACCACAATGGTGTCGGTGTCGGCGATGCCGAGCGCGCCCATCGTGCGCGCAAACTCCTGCGAATCGGGCAGCATGTGCGGCAGCGGATTGGAACGGTCGGAAATCGCGTCGATGTCGAAGCGTACCGCGCCGGGAATGTGGCCGGCGAGATATTCGGCACCGGCATCGCGTCCCGCGTTGGGCAGATAATATGAGCCGTCGACCACAACGACGTCGGGGGCTTGGAGGCGCGCCGCGAGCCAGTCGGTCGCAACCAGCCAGCGGCTCCCGGGCAAGGGCGGCGTGGTCATGGCGAGCCTCCCGCTGGTGCTGGGAACGCAATGCGCACGCGCCGGTTCTGCCGGCCCTTCTTTTCGATCTGCGTCACGCGCACGTCGCCGATCTCGTGGGTGGTGCGGACATGGGTGCCGCCGCAGGGCTGCAGATCGTATCCCACGATCTCGATCAGCCGCACGCGCCCGGTGCCCATCGGAGGTTTCACGGACATGGTCTTGATGAGCTCGGGCTTGGCGTCGAGCTCGGCGTTGGTGATCCAGCGCGCGCGCACCTCGGCGCCGGCCCCAATCATCTCGGCGAGCTTGGCGGTGATCTCGTCCTTGTCGAGACCGGCTTCGGGGATATCGAAGTCGAGCCGCCCGTCGCGGTCGCCGACCGCGCCCCCGGTCACCGGATAGGGCAGCACCGCCGAGAGCAGATGGAGCGCGGTGTGCATGCGCATGCGGGCGTAACGAAGCTCCCAGTCGATCATCACCTGTACCGGTTCCCCGACCTTGAGGCCTGCTGCGCCGTCCGCTCCCGGCACGTGCGAAATCTCGGTCTTCTCCCGATCGATATAGCCCGCATTCTCGATGCTGATCGTATCGCCGCCGGCGGTTCGCAGCAGGCCGCGATCCCCGCCCTGGCCGCCGGAAGCGGCGTAGAACACGGTGCGATCGAGCACGATGCCGCCCGCATCCGTCACGGCAGCGACCGTGGCGCTGCACTCCTTGAGATAAGAATCCTCGCGAAACAGACAATCAGTCATTCACGGCCTGTTTTTTCAATGACTTAGCGGCAGGTTTGCCACTCTCGGACGTTAGGTTTGCCACTTTGCTGTTCACGGTCTGGCTCTGGCGCTTGGCCATGGCGCTGGCAGCGAGGCGCTTCTTGTCGACCGCCTCAGTATAGCGCTGTACCTCGCTCAAGGTCTTGTGGCCGGACATTGCCATCAGCTCATGCGCGGTGCTCCCGCTCTCGGCCAGCCGGCGCATCCCAGCTTTCTTGAGCCCATGCATGCGGCAGTGGGCGGGCAGGCCCGCCTCAGTGGCCCACTGCGCGAAGCTAATGCTGAGCCCTGCCTTCGACCGCGGCTGCCCCTGGGCGGTCACGATGTAGGTCAGATGCCCCTTGGGCATGGCCTCGCATGCGGCCTTCAACTCCGGCGACATCGGGATGTCCACATCCTTGCTGCCGTGGATGCGCTGAATATGAATCCAGCCGTGCTTCACATGCTGCGGGCCTAACCTGACAATCTCGCCACGTCGCGATGTCGCCTCCAGCGCAAACTCCATGACCAGCCGCTGCTGCGTCCCGAGCGGCCAGTGCTTGCGGTATTGCTCGATCTCCTCATCGCTCCAGTCGTGGTGACCGGGGCTTGGCGGAATCTTGATGCGAGCGATGCCTGCGGTCGGGTTATCCGCGCGCATGGTCGGGACCGCAGCCTCCAGCAAGGCCCGGATGGCAGTGAGCCACTGGCGCTTGGAGCTGAGCCCCGGTATGGCGTCGAGCCTCTTGCGGATATGAACCTCGTGAAGCAGCGCAACCCGCTTGTCGCCGTTCTCGGCCCGGAACCGCTCGATGACGCGGCGATGCATTCGCTTGGTGTCGGGACTGAGCTGCTCCCACTTGGCCGACTTAAAGTACGTGACGACCAGTGCATTGATCGTGCCCGGATGAGTACGCCGCGCGCCGATATCGAGCGCCGCGCCGCCAATAGCCATCTCGTAGGCCTCCATGAATGCGGGAGACCAGGGTAGACCGGGCAAGGGCATCTTCTTGAAGCCGGCCTTGCGGAAATAGAACCGCGGCTTGCCGTGCCGGTCGATGAAGCCGTGAACGTATTTTGGCGGTCGGCTCATGAGATGCTGTCCCATTCGTTCACCTCTTCCCCGCCCTTCCCATTCGGCTCAGCGCTCAGTGCGATTATGGTGATCTTGCCCGCCTTGTCGATTTCAACCCGCGCGATACCCACACCCGCCGCGACCACGGCCTTCACGGCCCTGGTCACGTCCTGCTGCCGGAATGTGGAGGGTGCGCGGCTCATAGAGGGCCTGCCGGTTACTGCTCTGCCAAGAGATCGAGAGCGTGCGCCAGCGGTCCCGAAGCCGAGCCATCGCTGTTGCGCGTCAGGGCGCGACATAGTGTATCCACCGGGCAGCCGTGTTGGAGAAGCAGGGAACGGCCACAGCAGCATCGCGCGCATTCACGTCAAGGGCCGTCCCGCGCTTGGCGGCATTCAGAAAAATTTCAGCCAGGCCGCCGTCGGCAAAGCGACCGACCCCTGCCGTATACCTGATCCCTTCGTGCGCGAAGGTGAGTAGCTCGTGTGCGCGGCGGTTTGGGAGGCACTGTCGCGTCATGTTAAGCGCCTCAAACCGGCGTCTCGACCTCGGCACCGGGGGTGCCCGCCAGCGAGGTGAAGCCAGCCGCCAACGGATTCGTGCAATCGATATTTTTTCCGGCCACCAATGGCGGAAAGGTCAGAAAGGTCAGAAAGGGTCGCCCTGGTCACCGCCCACCCCCCTTTCTGACCTTTCTGACCTTTCTGGCACTGGTGCCCCAGAAAAAAGCTGCGGGTTGACCTGCCACCGGTGGATGGCGCGGCCCTCCGT
>Ga0306926_10003326_pt1 | contig 16633 bp, 10 predicted proteins | sample flu12Cox44000178_FD_203759 | JGI IMG/M metagenome (GOLD analysis project Ga0306926, IMG submission 203759) | Lab enrichment of tropical soil microbial communities from Luquillo Experimental Forest, Puerto Rico - flux8day.12C.oxic.44.000.178 (v2)... | ecosystem: Environmental > Terrestrial >... | reverse complement strand
ATGTCGACCGTGGTCTGGCCGGCGCGATTGACGGCCTTCGGATCGGCCCCTTTCGAGACGAGATACTCGATCATCTCGTTGTCTCCGCGCGAGGCCGCGTTGTGCAGCGCCGTGTTGCCTTCGTGATCGCGCGCGTTCACGTCGACGTGCAGCTCTTCGACGAGGAATTTCACCGCGGCCAGCATGCCGGTCGGGGCGAAGCGGTGGGCATTGGCGGCGAAGCCTTCGCCGTAGCCGGCCCCTGCTGCGGCGAGCAGCGGCGGAATGCCCGGGCCGCCGGTCGGCAGCGGCCGTCCGGAGACATCGACCGCCGGCGCGTCGCGATCCGCGTCGGTGCCGCGCGGCCTGGCGAACGGCTTCGTGGTGGCGATTGTCGGATCCGCGCCGTACTTCAGCAGCAGCTTCATCGCGGCGATGTCGCTCGCGTACGCGGCGCGCCAGAAGGGCGTGGCGCCGCCATCGTCGACACGCAGGAGGTCGAAGTTGTACTGAGTGAACCAGGTCTTGCGCGAGAGCCGCACGTTGGGGTCGGCGTTCTTGTCGAGCAGCGCCGTCATCAGGTCGAGATACGAGGTCTGCTGCTGCAACTGCGCGCGCGGCTGCGGATAGAACATGCGCGGCGCCCACTCGATGTTGAGGACCGCATAGAGAGGTGTCACGCCGCCAGCGTTTGCCAGGTTCGGATCGGCGCCGTGCGCCAGCAGGTACTTCGCGATGTCGTACTGGCCGTTGACCGCGGCGATCAGCAACGGGCTGACGCGGTCACCCGGGCTCAGTTCGTTGATGTTGGCGCCATGTTCGACGAGCGCTTCGACCGAGCGCGCGCTGCCCTGCCGCGCCGCGAAGTGCAACGCCGTCAGGCCCCCCTGGGTGCCGATCAGCTCGTTGAACGCAAACGATCGCGTCACGCCGGCAACGCCGCGGCCGGCCGGAGCGGCGGCGGGAGGCGCCGCGGGCCGTGGCGCGCCGCTCACGCTCGCGCTCTTGGCATTCTGCTCGTCGCGAATCTTGTTCTGAAGCATCTCCTCGGGTGCGGTCACCGCCGTCAGGTCGACGACCTTGGAGGTGCGCGCCGCATCGGCGCCGTGTGCGAGCAGCTCGCGCACGGCATCAGCGCGGTCGAGCGCCGCGGCGAACATCAACGCCGTCTCGCCGTTGGCCGTTTCGGCGGCGTTCGGATCCGACGACTGCTCGAGGAGGAGTCGAACCGCTTCGGCCTTGCCCGACGCTGACGCGAGCATCAGCGCGGTTGCGCCCGTGGCCGTGACGGCGCCGACGTTGGCGCCGCCGGCGATCAGGCGTCCCATGGCTCCGGCCTCGCCGGCCTGCGCCGCGAGGTGGAGCGCGGTGTAGCCGCCGAGCCGCGTCGTCGCGCGGACGTTTGCGCCCGCGTAGAGGAGCGACGAGGTGAGGTCGGCGTCGCCGTGCATGGCGGCCCAGTGCAGCGCGGTCATGCCGTCGCCCTGCGCCGCGTTCACGTCCTTGCCGTCTTTCACGAGCGTCCGCACCGCCGCGGCATCGCTCCGCATGGCGGCTGCCGCGACCGGCGCCGCCTCGTCGGGTCCGGCGGAAAGCCCCGCGATCAGACAGAGGATCAATCCGGCCATCGCGAGAACCTCGCGAACCCTGAGCACCCTGCGAACCCCGCGAACCTTCTTCATGGCGCCACCGTATTCAGATCGAGCGGCCCTGTGGAGTCGCCGAAGGTGTCGACGTTCATGCCGACGCTTTGCAACGCCGCCAGCATCGCGTTGGCCATGGGCGTGGCGTCCGGCGCCTTGATGTGCAGGTTGCCCTTCAGTCGTCCGCCCGCGTGCCCGGCGAAGAACAACGGGCACCGTTTGTGGTTGTGCACGTTGGGATTGCCCATCGGCGATCCGTAGACGATGAGCGAGTTGTCGAGCACCGAGCCGTCGCCGTCGGGAATCTGCTTCAACTTCTCGAGGAAGTACGGAATCAGGCTCACGTGGTAGCGGTTGATCTTGGCGAAGTCGAGAATCCGATCCTCGCGCTCGTTGTGATGCGACGCGATGTGAAAGCCGGTGGTCGCGCCGGCTTCCGTGAACACGCGATTCGAAACGTCGCGGCTCAGTTTCAGCGCGAACACGCGCGTGATGTCGCCGGCGAACGCGAGCGCCTGCAGATCGAACATCAGGCGGACGTGATCGGCATACGAGTCGGGAACGCCCACCGGCGCCGACGGCAGCTCGCGCGCCTCGCCGCTGCTGTTGTGCGCCTCGACTTTCTGGATGCGGCGCTCAATCTCCCGCACGTGATCCAGGTAGTCGTCGAGCCGCGCGCGGTCGCCGTTTCCAACGTCCGCTTTCATTTCGGCCGCGGACGCCATCACCCAGTCGAGCAGACTCTTGTCCTTGCGCCGGCGGCGGGCGCGTGCCTCGGGTGTCGCGCCGACGCCGAACAGCTGATCGAATACCGCCCGGGGATCGCGGATCATCGGCAGCGGTTCCTTCGGCGATCCCCAGCTGATCGAGTCGGTGTACGCGCACGAGTAGCCGTAGAAGCAGCCGCCCGACTGGTCGATGCTCTCGATGCACAGCTGCATCGACGGGACCGGCGTGTCCTGACCGGCCGCCTGCGCGTAGATCTGATCCAGCGAGGTGCCCGCGAACACATCCGAGCCCTGCGTCTGATGCGGGTGCGACTGCGTGAGGAACACTGCCGCGGACCGGAAGTGATCCCCGCCGATCTCCGGCGCCGTGAACGCCTCGGCGTTGCGGCAGTCGGTGTTGCTGACGATGGTCAGATAGTCACGCCACGGTTCGAGCGGGGCCATCGCCGTGGGCGACAGATCGAACGCCGATCCGGCGTCGGCGGGCGACCACAGGTTCTTCTTCGCGCCGAACGTCGTCGCACCCGCCACGCCATGGACCATTTCCATCGCCACAAGCCGTTGTGGCTTGGCGGCGACGCCGTCACGCCCGAGCGCCGAGAGGGCCGGGGTCATCGCGTCGAGCCACGGCAGGGCGATCGACACGCCGAGGCCCTTCAGCACGGCTCGTCGCGGAATGTGTGTTCGTGTGAGAAACATCTGTGAGCGCTCCTTAGCGCGCGCGAGCCGTCGTCTCGGCCGGTTCCGCAGCGCGCCGCTGGAACGCTGCGCTGTTGACGATGCCGAGCACGAACGACGAGAAATGGAGATCGGTTTTTGCCGCCTGCCGGATGATCGCGCGGACGACCGGCATGTCGTAGTACTCGACCCTCCGGCCGAGCGCGTAGGTCATGAGATTTTCCGTGAACGTCTGCAGGAACACGTCCTGGTGCTTCAGCAGCGCATCGCGCAGCGCAGCCGGTCCGTCGAGTTTCGTGCCGTCGTACATCACGCCCGCGGCATCCACCGGCACGCCGTTGTCCTTGATGCGCCACTTGCCGGTGACGTCGAAGTTATCGAGCGCCAGGCCGAGCGGATCGATCACACGGTGACACGAGACGCACGCCGGGCTCTTCCGGTGTTCTTCCATGCGCTCCCGGGTCGAGAGGACCTTGCCGCCCGACGTGGCGTTGGTCGCCTCGAGCGCCGGCACGTTTGGCGGCGGCGGCGGCGGCGGCGATCCGAGCAACACTTCCATGATCCACTTGCCGCGCATGACCGGGGACGTCCGATCGGCTACCGACGTCAGGACGAGCATGCTGCCCTGGCCGAGGAGTCCGCGGCGCGTTTCGGGCAGTGTGACGCGACGGAACACCGGGCCCGTGACGTTCGGGATGCCGTAGTGCCTCGCGATCCGTTCGTTCACATACGAGTAGTCGGCCGTGATCAGGTCGAGCACGCTGTGGTCTTCGCGCACGATGCTCTGAAAGAAGAGCTCCGTCTCGCGGACGAACGCTTCGCCGAGCGTGTGATCGTAGTACGGATACGCGACGGCGTCCGGGAGCATGCCGTCGACGTCCGCCAGCCGCAGCCACTGTGCCGCGAAGCGCGTCGACAGCGATTCGGCGCGCGGATCCGCGAGCAGCCGGGCGACCTGGTGTTCGAGCACGCCGGGCGAGGAGAGGTGTCCCTGCTCGGCGATGCGCGTGAGCTCGGCGTCGGGACCCGTGGCCCAGAGGAAGAACGACAACCGCGACGCCAACGCGAGATCGCTCACGCGCTCGGTTGACGCGGGCGCGGCACTCTTCGCCTGTCGGGCGCCCGGCTGAGGCCGCTTCGCTCCGGTCGCCTCTACGTGGGCGGAGGCGGGCTCGACGCGGAACACGAACTGCGGGCTCGCGAGAATCGCCTCGAGCGCCGACGCGATGCCGCTCTCGAAATCGCGCTCCTTGCGTCCCTCGGCGTAGAAGCGCATCAGCGCGTCGAGGTCGCGCCGCTTCGGCGGTTGGCGGAAGGCCTGCGACGCGAGCCGCGTGATGATCGTCGTCGCGCACGCGCTTTCCTCCGTAGCCGCTGTCGGACGGCACGTGAAGATGCGGTCGCGGCTCGGCGTCGACGACACGCCCGTCACGCGCTGCGGTCCGACAATCGTGAGGTCTTTGAGGTGCGGGAGCGTCGTGATGCCGTACGCCACACCGATCTGGGTGTCGGCGAGCGTGTGATCGATCGGCGCGATCAGATCGTTGACCGGCCCCTCGAAGCGCTGGATGAACGCCGCGACGAGATGCTGCGGGCCGGCCGTGACGTGGATCGGTGGCGTCTTGAGGAACAGGCTGGTCGTCACCTCCGCCATGTTCGGATCGACGTCGAGCAGCGCCTTTCGCTCGCCGTTGATCGAGACGTCTATCTGCTCGCCTTTCGACGGGCCGCCGAACAGGAAGCCGTCGGCGTTGCCGTGGAGCTCGATGCGGAACTCGTAGTCGCCGTCGGCTGGAAACGTGTGCACGACAGAGATGCCGCCGCGCGTGCCGAACGGCGCGCCGTCGACGCGTCTGAGCTGCGACGACGTCTTCGGCACGCGATAGTGCGCTTCGCTCGACTCCGCTTCCGGGTTGCCGACGGCGAGCGCGGTCACGGTGCTCGCCGCGCGCAGGTAGCCTTCCATCAGCGCCGGCGACAACGGCTGCGAATCGGCAACGTTGTCGAAGCCCTGGCTGATCGAATCCGGCGGCAGCAGCCCGTTCACGTCGACGTCGAGCGCGAGCAGATCCTTGACCGCGCGCGCGTACTCGACGCGGTTCAACCGCTGAAAGGGACGATGCCCCGGATTGGGCGCGGCCGCTGCCGCTTGATCGATCCGGGTTTCGAGCGAGCTGGCCAGCGCGATCAGCGCGGCCTCGTCAGGACGCCGCGCGCCGGGCGGCGGCATCATGCCGGCGCGCAGCTTGCGGATCATCTTCTCAGCGACGTCCGCGTGCTGCGGTGCGGTGGTCGCGTCGAACGACGCCAGTGATAGTCCGCCCGATTTCCCGCGTTCGCTGTGACAGCCTGCACAGTACTGCTTAACGAGCGCGGTTTGCGGATCGGACGGCCTGGCGAGAGTGGTCTGTGGATCGGGTGTGTGAGCAGTCGAGGACGGGGCTTGTTCGGCAGCGAACACCGTGACTCCAAGGAGTCCGATCCCCGCCAAAATGGCGCTGCGTTTCATGCGTCACCGAGTATACGAGCGTTGAAGAAATCGGATCTCCATAATCTTGGTTTAGAGACGAACTTTCACATTCTTTGGGCCAAATCGCCTCAGACTCGCCTTAGACATTGCTTTACAATTCCGGGCACACGAATCCCACATCAGTGAAAGCGAGGCCTCAATGAAGTTCGTTCGACGCGTCGTATTTGGCGTGTGCTGTCTGCTGACAGCCGCGACGGCGAACGCGCAAGTTCAGACTGGTTCCATCGCCGGTGTCGTGACCGACAGCAGCAACGCCGTGATGCCAGGCGTCACCGTCTCGGTGTCCGGCGACAAACTCATCGGCGGCGTGCAGACTCAGACAACCGATTCGTCAGGCGCCTATCGTTTCGATCGACTGCCGCCCGGTTCATATAACGTCAAGTTCGAACTGCAGGGGTTCCGTTCCATCGATCGCAACGCGATCGCGATCAGCGCCGCGTTCGTCGCGACCGTCAACGCGAAGCTGGAAGTCGGCAGCGTCACCGAGACGATCACGGTGACCGGTGAATCGCCGACAGTCGACACGAGGTCGAATCTTCAGCAGACGGTGATGAACCAGGAAGTGCTGGAAGGCATTCCGTCAGGCCGCGACCCGTGGTCGGTGGCCAAGGTCATCCCCGGCGTGCAGGTGTCCACCTACGACGTCGGCGGCACGCAGTCGTTCCAGCAGAGCTCGCTCTCCGCGCACGGCTCGAGCACCAACGACGTCAGCTACAACATCGACGGCGCCACGGTGAACTGGCCGGGCGGCGGCGGCGGCGCGACGATGATGTATTACGACCAGGGCATGTTCGAAGAGGTCAACTACATGACCTCCGCGATTCCGGCCGAAGTGATGGCTGGAGGCGTTTCGATCAACATGGTCACCAAGGATGCGGGCAACAAGTGGAAGGGCGACCTCCGCTACAACTACACGACGGGCTGCCTCACGCCCCAGGATCCGAAGCCGGGCTGCCTCGAAAGCGACAACTTGAGCGGCGCGCCTGGTCTGGCCCTCGGCAACCCGACCCAGTCCGGTTACGACCTCAACTTCGCCGGCGGCGGCGCGCTGGTGCACGACCGCCTCTGGGTCAACGGCGCCGTGCGCCGCTGGATCATCAACAAGCTCGTGAACGCGAAGAACGACGACGGCACGCAGGCGATCGACGACAACACGCTGAAGAACTACTCGGGCAAAGGCGTGTTCTCCGCCTCGTCGAACCAGAAGATGTCGTTCTCGTATAACTGGAACAATAAAATCCGCGGCCACCGCCGCGACACGCCGCCCAACCTCGTGCCCGACATCGCCTCGCTGGTGCAGACCAACCCGGCATCGTCGACGCAGGCGAAGTACACCGGCATCCGCAACAAGGCGGTGTTCGAGTCGTCGTTCAGCCTCATGAAGGGTGAGACCGACTACGACTATCAGCCCAACACGCCGTCGACCGCGATTCGCGTCGTCGACAGCACGCTCGACACGGCGAAGAACGCCGCGCAGCGCGCCGAGCAGCAGCCGAACTCGCGCCTGCAGTTCGACAACATCCTGTCGTACAGCAAGCCGGGCATGGCAGGGGATCACCTGTTCAAGGGCGGCGTCCAGTTCGCGCGCCTCTACTACGACGATCGGTACCAGGTGCTGAACAACATGTTCCTGAACTACTCGAACAACGTGCCGATCAACGTGCAGGAGTGGAACACTCCGACCGAGGCGGTCAACGTTGACAAAGTGCTTGGCGTGTTCGGTCAGGATTCCTGGACGGTCGGCCGCAACCTGACGCTGAACCTCGGCGTGCGCTTCGACCACAACACCGGCACCCTGCCGGCGCAGTCGACCCCCGGCGGGCCGTTCATCGCGGCGCGCAGCATTGCCGAGTCGACGCCGATCTCGCAGAACCTGTTCGTATGGCGAACGGGCCTGTCCTACGATCCGTTCAACGACGGCAAGACCGCGATCAAGGCGAGCGCGAGCCGGTACGGGCTCCAGGTCGGCATCGATCGCGTGCTCAACGTCAACCCGCTGCAGGCGACTTCGCAGACCTGCCCGTGGACCGATCCGAACAAGGACGGCATCGCGGAGCCGAACGAGTACGGCACCGGGTGCAGCGGCTTCCCGACGACGACCATCCGCTACGCCGGCGCCAACGGTCCGCGATGGCCGTACTCCGACGAGATCACGGCCGGCGTCGAGCGCGAGCTGATGAAGAACATGCGCGTCGGTGTGATGTACTACCACCGCACCAACCGCGATCAGATCGGCACGCGCAACACGGCCGCGACGACGAGCGCCGCCTATGTGCCCTTCACGATTACGGTGCCCAACGGGCCTGGCGGTACGGTGGCGAGCCCGAAGCCGATGACGGCGACCGTCTACAACCTGCTGCCAGCCTTCAACGGCCAGCAGGCCAACATCGTCGACAACGATCCGTTCCTCGATACCAACTACGACGGCGTCGAGATCACCGCGCAGAAGCGCTTCTCGAACCGGTGGCAGATGGTCGCCGGGTTCACCGCAGGCAAGAACACCGGCGGCATCAACGCGGCGGGCGGCCAGTCGGGAACGGCCGATCTCAACGATCCCAACGTCGCCGCCTACACCAAGGGCATCGTCGGCAGCGACTCGCTCTACGCGTTCCGTCTGTCGGGCAGCTATCGCGCGCCGTACGAAATCCAGGTCGCCGGCACTCTCGTGTCGAACACCGGCTATCCGTACATGTCGACCTACTCGGTGACGCGCGCGGCGGCGGCGGCGGCCGGCGTCACGCTGACGCGGGCGTCGCAGACGATCTTCCTGAGCCAGCGCGGTGACGAGCGCTATCCGGCGGTGACGCTCATCGACCTCCGGATCTCGCGTGCCTTCCGGTTCGGCTCACGTCGTATCGAACCGACGTTCGACATCTTCAACCTCGGCAACGCGTCGACCGTCGTCGGCACGACACTCGGTGTCGGCTCCACCTACCTGGTGCCGAACAGCATCGTGTCGCCGCGAATCATGAAGATCGGATTCTCGGTCAACTTCTAGGATCGTCCTCTCGTTCGAACACAAAAGGCGCTGCTCCGCCAGCGCCTTATGTGCGTACGGCTTCCTGTTGACGACCAGGATGAAACCGCGGAGAACGCAAAGATCGCAGAGCAAATGGGCTCAGCGCCCTCGGCGGTCTTCGCGGTTCCTTCTGTCTTGGGCCGGCGCGCCGTTGGCCGCAGGCGTACACAAGCGATGACATCGTTGGCGCGCGCTGGGGAAAGTGATAAAAGGTTCCCATCATGATCAAAGGCCCTCTGCTCCTCGCTTGTGCGGCCGCGATTGTTGCCGCGGCCGGCTGCTCGTCTCCATCCGCCACGGCGCAGAGTTCCCCGGCGCCGAAGGCACAGCCCAAGCCGAAGCTTGGCATCCGGCCGGCCGGCGACACCGAAATCCAGCCCGACATGACGAAGATCTCGTCTGACGAGCTGAAGAAGGTCTACACGTACATCGACGAGCACATCGACGATCACGTGGAGAACCTTCAGAAGTGGATTCGGCAGCCCAGCATTTCCAACAGCGGCGAGGGCATCCCGGAATCAGCGGAAATGGTGAAGGGATTTTTCGAGCAGCTTGGCTGCCAGACGGCGCGCGTGTACGACGTCGGCATCACCGAGTGGGGTGCACCGGGCAATCCGGTGGTCTACGCGAAGTGCGACTACGGCGCGCCGCGAACCATCGCAATCTACTGGCAGTACGACACCATGCCCGTCACGCAGCCCGATGCGTGGAAGGAGCCGCCGTTCGAGGGCAAACTGATCGAGCAGGGACCCTATAAGAAGGTGCTGATCGGCCGCGGCGCCACCAACTCCAAGGGTCCGGAGATCGCCTACTGGAACGCGCTCATGTCGATCAAGGCGGTCACCGGCACGATGCCGGTCAACCTGATCTTCGTCGCGGAAGGTGACGAAGAGCGCATGGACATCGGTCTCCGCAAGTTCGTCAAGGATCATCCGGATCTGTTTGCCGGCGCCGACGCGTTGATCGGCGAAGGCGGCGGGCAGAGCCCGAGCGGCGGCGCAGGTGTCGGCGGCGGCTCTGAAGGCTGCGTCTATATCGAGCTCACCACGAGCGGCAAGTCGTGGGGACGCGGGCCGGTCCAGTCGGATATTCACGGATCAAATAAGCGCGGCGTCGACAGCCCCGCCTGGCGTCACATCAAGATGCTCTCGTCGCTCATCTCGCCCGACGGCAACACGCCGCTCATCCAGGGCTTCACGCAGGGCATGGAGCCGATGTCGAAGGAAGAGACCGAGGCGTTGAAGAAGGCCGCCGAGAAAACCGACCTGAAGGTCGCGGCGGAGAACATCGGCGTCGCGCGCTTCATCTCCGACGATCCGTTCACGATGCTGAAGATGCAGCGCTACGGCATCTCGTTCAACATGGACGGCATCTGGAGCGGCAACATGTACGCGGGCGGCGCGGGCGCGATCCTGCCGAACAAGATCACGTCGAAGCACAACATGCGCTACGTGCCGAAGATGAACGGCCTCGAGATGGTGAAGCGGATCCGCGAGCAGCTCGATCGCAACGGCTACAAGGACGTCGAGATGAAAGTGATCGGCGACGTGCCGTGGTCGAAGATGTCCTACGACACCGACATCGCGCGCGCGATGACCGACGCGTACACGCAGTTCAACATCCCGCACGGCGAGCCGGCGCACTACGCGTCGATCCTCGGCGGGTACTGGCCGGCGTACCTCTTCTCGAACCAGGAAGTCGGGCAGAAGGTCGCGCCGGTGTCGATGCCGATCGGTATGGGCGGCGCCGGGCACGGCGGCAACGCCCACGCGGCCAACGAGTACTACATTATCGAAGGCGCGGGGAAGGTGTACGGCATGGCGGGCGCGGAGAAAGTGGCGGCGACGATCATCTACAACTTCGCCGGCAAGAACAAGATCACCGCGCCGGTCAAGACGAACTGATGCCGCTGCTCCGGGTCAAGGATCTCGTCAAGACGTACCAGGTCGGCGACGTGGCCGTGCGCGCGCTGCGCGGCGTCACGCTCGAAGTCGAAAAGGGCGAGTTCGTCGCGGTTGTGGGACCATCGGGGTCCGGCAAGTCGACGTTCATGCACATTCTCGGCTGTCTCGACCGGCCGACGTCCGGTGAGTACTGGCTCGAGGACCGCGACGTCTCGCGGTTGAACGACGACGAGCTGTCGGCCATCCGCAATCGACAGATCGGCTTCGTGTTCCAGGGATTCAACCTGCTCGCGCGCACGTCCGCCGTCGAGAATGTGGAGCTGCCGCTGCTGTACGGTCCGGCGAAGGTCGGCGCCGCCGAGCGGCGCAAGCGGGCGTCAGCCGCCCTCCAGGCGGTCGGCCTCGCGGACCGCGCCGAACATCATCCCAACCAGCTCTCAGGCGGGCAGCAGCAGCGTGTCGCGATTGCGCGGGCGCTGCTCAACAACCCCTCAATCCTCTTCGCGGACGAACCGACCGGCAATCTCGACAGCCGCACCAGCGTCGAGGTGATGGATATCTTTCAGCGCCTCAAGGACGAACGCGGCATCACGATCGTTCTCATCACGCACGAACAGCAGGTGGCCGAGTACGGCTCCCGCATCATCGCCTTCAAGGACGGTCAGATCGTCTCGGACCGAGCCAACGATCGGCAGCGGCTCGCGATGGGCGAGCTGGCCATGCTTCCCGCGGGGTAGTTCCTCATGACAGTCGGGTCGAGCCTCACGATTGCCCTCCGTGCGCTGTCACGCAACAAGCTGCAGACGGCGCTGACCACAATCGGCATGACGATCGGCGTCGCCACCGTGCTGACGATGATCGCGCTCGGCACCGGTGCCGAAGCGGCAATCGAACAGCAGGTACGCGCCGCCGGCATGAACCTGATTGTCGTCACCGCGGGCAACTACAAGACCAAAACGGAAGACGACGGCGGCGGCGTCGTCGATCACCAAGCCCGGCTAATCCCTGATCCCCAATCCCTAATCCCTGATGTGCTCCTCGCCGGCTTCCACCCCGAAGACGATCCGATGGAGAAGCACGATCATCCAACGGCTCGTCAGCGGCTGGGCGATACCGAGGCGGGCCTTGGCGCGGCGGCGACGCTGACACCGGCCGACGCCGACGCGATCCGTCAGCTGCGTGGAGTGCAGTTCGTCTCCGAAGGCATTCACGAGAACGTCCACGCGACCGCGGGCGACAAGCGCTGGTTCACACGCCTCCACGGCGGCGACGTCGAGCTGCCCTCGATCAGGCGGTCCTGGACGTTCACGGCGGGTCGCTTCTTCAGCGCGCGCGAACAGTCGCGTCTTGCGCCGGTGGCCGTTCTTGGAGCGTTCGCGGCGGAGAAGCTGTTCGGCACCGCCAACCCTGTGGGGCAGCAGATTCTGCTCTGGAAGCAGCCGTTCCAGGTCGTCGGCGTCGTCGGCAGCGGGAGCTGGATGGTGGCGCCGTCGGCCGGCGACGATCAGTTCGACGCGGTCTACGTGCCGTTCACGACGATTCACAAGCTGCTCAATCTCTCGAAACTGAACGACATCACGATCACCGCCGCGTCGACGGGTGAGGTCACCCGCGTCTCCAAGGATGTGACGGAACTGTTGCGCACCCGACACGGAATCGGCATGAAGGACCCCGACGACTTCACCGTCGGCACGCAGGCGCGTCAGTCGCTCGCGCGGGGCGGCCTTCGTCCCGAGGTGGCGAGGGCGGTCGTTGGCAACGTCAGCGGTCTCGAGAAGGTCACGCTGGAGCAACTCGGCCGCACGCTCGATCGCGCGACGAAGACGATGACCGCGCTGCTCGGCAGCATCGCGGCGGTGTCGCTGATCGTCGGCGGCATCGGCATCATGAACATCATGCTGCTCTCGGTCACGGAGCGCACGCGCGAGATCGGCATTCGCCGGGCCGTCGGCGCCCGCGCCGGCGACGTCTTGCGACAGTTTCTCGCGGAGGCGATCGCGCTCAGCGTCATCGGCGGCGTCGCCGGCATCGCTCTGGGCGCGGTGGCGTCCGGTATCATCGCGCAAATGCTGAAGTGGTCGACGTCGGTCTCGCCGGCGTCTATCGCGCTCTCGTTCGCCGTCGCCGCGGCGGTGGGTGTCTTCTTTGGTTATTACCCGGCACGTCAGGCTTCGCGACTCGATCCGATCGATTCGCTGCGCTACGAGTGATGCCGCACACGCTTCGCATCGCGCTGCGCGCGCTCGGCCGCCACAAACTCCGCACCGCCCTCACCACCCTCGGGATGACGATTGGCGTCGCGGCGGTCATCACGATGGTGGCGCTCGGCACCGGCGCGCAGGAAACCGTGGCCGACGATGTGCGATCGGCGGGCACGAACCTGATCAGAGTGGACGCCGGCAATTTCACGCGTGGCGGGGAGGAATCGAAGATCGCGACCGGTCTCGGGTCCGCCACGACGCTGACGTCAGATGATGCCGCGGCGATCGGCGCCCTGGACGGCGTCAAATACTCGTCGAGCGTCGTGAAACTTCGCGGCTGGGTCGTGAACGGCCAGAGCCGGGAGTATCTGCAAGTGCTCGGCACCGACGCGTCGTACGCGCAGCTGTACGGATGGCGTCCGACGCGCGGTGCATTCTTCGCGCCGGCCGATGTCAGCGCGGCGGCGACGGTCGCAGTGCTCGGCAGCGGCGCGCGCGACAAGCTGTTCGGCGACGGCATCAATGCCGTGGGCCGCGATCTGCAGATTCGTGACGCGACCGTGCGCGTCGTCGGCGTCGTCTCCGGCGGCGACGAGGATCAGATGGACATGGTATTCGTGCCGTTCACGATGCTGCAGCGCGTGATCGGCATCCAGCACATTCACAGCGTCGTGGTTGCGGCGGCGCAAGCGGGCGATGCGACGCGGCTGGCTGACGACATCAAACCGCTGCTCCGGAAGCGGCATCACCTCGACACCGATGCGGCGTTGGCGCGGCTGCGGCAGGGCGGGTTGCTGGGCAATCAGGCGCCCAGCTCGAGCTTCGGCGTGCCGGATGACTTCACCGTGAAGACGCAGGCGGCCGAAGCGCTGACCAAAGGACTCTACACGTCGGTGGCCGCGTTCGTCCTTGCGAACATGCCGAAAGTCGATCAGGTCAATCTCGAGGAGATGAGCGGAACGTTGCAGCGCGCCGGCACCACGATGACCGCGCTCCTCGCGGCGATCGCGGCCATCTCGCTCGTCGTCGGCGGTATCGGGATCATGAACGTGATGCTCGTGTCTGTGAGCGAGCGGACGCGGGAGATTGGACTGCGGCGAGCGGTTGGCGCTCGCCGCCGAGACGTGCTGCTGCAGTTTCTCGTTGAAGCCGTTGCGCTCAGCTGCTCCGGCGGCCTCGTCGGCATCGCATTCGGCTTCGCGTCGGCGGCGGTCGTGACGCGTGTGCTCGAATGGCCGGCGCAAGTGTCGCCTGCATCGGTGGCGCTGGCGTTCGGCATCGCCGCGGCGGTCGGTATGTTTTTCGGGTTCTACCCGGCGCGACGCGCATCGCTTCTCGACCCCATTGATGCGCTCAGGTCCGAATGACTAATGGAGTGTCGTCGCTGATTCAGTACCGGACTTGGAATCGCCACGAAAAACACGAAACACACGAAAACCATAATCTCTTTCGTGATTTCGTTGTTTCGTGGCTGATCCAACAAACGCTGCAATGCGGCCACTAGTCCCGAAACGGCGAGTACACGCCACCAGCCGGCGGAACCGGCGACGGCGCGAAAGCTGGCTGCGCGGAGGCCCGGGCTGGTTGCTGGCATTGGCCGTTCTCTTCGGCGACTGACGCGAACGGCGGCGTCATGCCGCACGGCGACCACAACCCGCACTACGGCGGCATCGTCCTGATGAACGGAGATGAGCATTTCGAGGTTTTGGCCAGCCGCGACGGTGCATGCCGCGTCTACTTCAGCGATGCGATGCGCGCCGAGCTGCCTGCGGCGACGGCGTCGGACGTCACGGTGACCATTTCGCAGAAAGGCCACGCGCCCGACGTAGTCAAGCTGCGCATCGACGACAGCGGCGAGAGCTGGATCGGGCGCGGCCGGCCGGTCGAGGATCCGGCGAGCGCAAACCTCCGCGTCGCCTACACGTCGCACGGCAAGCCATACTTCATCGATGTGCCGTTTCCGCGCTAGCGGACGCCGAGCAGGCCTGCCGCCTTCGCCTGACGGCTTCGGCGAGCCTCGCCGTAGCTCGCGTGCATTCCTTCTTTTCCTTTTCCTGCTTGCGGCGGCCTGTCGCCACGGCTCGTCGCTCGACGACGAGGCGAGGGAGTACGTGCGGCTCGCGGTTGCACTGGGCGAGCGGGATCCTGACTCGCTGGACTTCTACGCCGGGCCCGAGGGGGCCGTCGCCGACGTGCGGCGCAAGCCACCGCCGCTGACGGCGATCAAGCAGGACGCGAGCGTGCTGGCTCACCGCCTTGACGCGGAATCATTCGCGCCCACGGAAGCCGGCCGTGTCCGTGCCTTGTCCGCGGATCTCACCGCGATGATCGCGCGGGTCGACCTGCTGACCGGCACACGGCTTTCGTACGACAAGGAGAGCGCGGTCTTCTTTGGCGTCGTGCCGGCGCCGGTCGACGAGCGCGGGCTCGCCGCTATCCGATCGCAGATTGGCGAGATCGTCGGACCGGGAGGGCGGCTCGTCGATCGCTACACCGCGTTTGCCGCGCGATTCATCGTGCCGGCCGACCGGCTGCCAGACGTGATGCGCGCGGCACTGGACGAGTGCCGGCGCCGGACGCTCGCGCACGTCGCACTGCCGTCAAGAGAACAGGTGACGCTGGAATTTGTTCGCGACAAACCCTGGAGCGCGTTCTCGCGATACCTCGGCGACGCGCGCAGCCGGATTCAGATCAACACCGACTTCGCGTTCACCGTCGATCAGGTGCTCCAGATCGCCTGTCACGAAGGCTATCCAGGGCATCACGTCAGGAACACGCTGCAGGCGCCACGACGAAACGCCGGGAATCGCGTGCCGGAACGCGACGTTCAGTTGATGTTCACGCCCGAAGCGCTCGAGTCCGAGGGCTCAGGAATGCTGGCCGTCGACGTGGCGTTTCCCGGACATGAACGTGTCCGGTTCGTGCGTGATCGGCTGTTTCCGCTGGCGGGCCTTGACGTGTCCGGCGCGGACCGTCATGTCCAGGTCGAGCGTCTAACGGGTGATCTGCAGATGGCGCAAATCGATCTGGCCCGGCGGTATCTCGACGGTGGGCTGGAGTTTGCACGTGCGGTGAGCGCGCTGGAAGAGCAGGCGCTGGTGCCGCACGCCGAGGCACTGGTGAAATACATCAACGAATATCGCAGTTACGTCACGGCTTACACGGCCGGCCGGCGGTTGATGGAGTCGCGTCTGGAGGCCTGCGCCGGCGCGGATCCCACTGACGATATTCGGTGGCGCTGTTTCAATAGCGAAACGCCCGGCTCGCGATAAACAGAGACAATTCCGTGACGTAAACGAATATCGCCCGTCGCTCGTAACACTAATATTATGGTCATCATCTTTTTGCAGGAGGCTTCATGACGGCAAGATCGGCGTGGCTCTCATTCGTGGCGGCAGCGGCAATCATCGGCGTGCCCGCGTTGGCGAGCGCGCAGCTCCCCAGTTCGTTCCAGACGCCTGGCGCGAAGGGGAAGGCGAACGAGGCGCAGGTGTGCGCGGCGGATTTCGAGGCATCGGCCAAGCCGATCGCCAAGTGGCAGCGCGATCAGGCGCTCGAGCGGTACGGCAAGCGCCCCGAGGACTACACCGGTGAGCTCGATCACCTGATTCCCATCTCGCTCGGCGGCTCGAACGATCCCGACAACCTCTGGCCGCTGCCCGCCAACAAGGACATGGGTCCGGATCAGAAGCGCGAGCTCGACCTCAAGCTTCACCAGATGGTCTGCGACAAGACGATCACGCTGAAGGCCGCGCAGGACGCGATCAAGAAGGACTGGGTGAAGGCCTACAACCAGTACGTCAAAGGCGCGAAATAACGCACCTGGACGGATGGCCGATGTATTAGCATCGGCGCTCCATGGCGAAGACGACGTCCAGGCAAACAGTCAAGAAGCGCCGGACCCACGATCGCATCATCGCCTCCGCCGGCCGGATCGTTCGCAAGAACGGT
>Ga0306926_10003323_pt1 | contig 16643 bp, 14 predicted proteins | sample flu12Cox44000178_FD_203759 | JGI IMG/M metagenome (GOLD analysis project Ga0306926, IMG submission 203759) | Lab enrichment of tropical soil microbial communities from Luquillo Experimental Forest, Puerto Rico - flux8day.12C.oxic.44.000.178 (v2)... | ecosystem: Environmental > Terrestrial >... | reverse complement strand
CTTGTCGGCGAGCTCGACCCCGCTGCGACCGGCTAAAGTGAGAAGAGACAGGCGCGTTCCATGCACGTTAGCGAAAAGCGCTGCCGTTTTGGTGGTGTATATCCGTTCGAAAACCACTTCGTTGGCGTCAAGCCCGAGCGGATCGCTGTTGAATGCAAGCGCGACATGGTCATAACTTCCAAGCTTCAATTTTTCGAAGGCGCTTGCATAGGTCCCGGACAGGTTTGGCCTGAACCTGATCTTTCCTGAAGCAAGAACGGCTGTGGACGCCGTTACGATAACTGCCCGCGCTGTGACCACGCCTTCGCCTGTCGTTAAAGCGACGGATCGCTCAGCCCAATCGACAAGGGTCACCGGACTGAAGAATTTTATCGGCACGCCCAGTGCAAGCTTTCCAATAAGAGCGCCTACACCTTGCCGACACAGTCGCGCGGGGCTTCGTTCAATAGAAAGGGCGTATTCCTTGGCGGAAAGCTCCGTCAACTCCGCGCCGAAGCGATAGGGCCCCAGAATGAATTCCATGGTTCGGCGCCAGTCGCCGAGGTCTGCCGGTAAGGCCTCCGCGCATGATATGTCATCTTTGCCTGCGGCTGCCTGTGCGATTGCCGCATAACAGCGGACTCTGTCCGCATAAAATTCTTCCAATTCGAGCTTGGAATGAATCTCCTCCAAGTTTTTCTCGAGGCCGTTGCGGCTGCGGACCCTAAGCTGCTGACGCTCCGGATCGGGATATAGTTCGGTGCTGTTTTGTGCCGCGAGTTTGGCAAGCGACGATTGTGCAGGGAGGTGGATCGAGCATGCGCCCCGGTCATAAGGTAGATTAAATGTTGCCGTATCGGTGAAGCATCGCCCGCCCATGCGGTCGCTCGCTTCCAGAATCGCAAATTTTTTGTTGGAGGCGAGAAGACGCCTTCCGGCGGCGATTCCGGCGGCTCCCGCACCGATGATCAAAACGTCGAAGTCGGGCTCGCGTCGCAGGCCGGCAACCGCCGGGCATGAGAGTGCAGACACCAGACCGGTTATGGTGCTCCGACGCGTCAGTTTGAGGTTTTTCAGCGCAGGCAACATTGACTGCCCAACGAAACCATAAGGCGGCGAGCCGTGGGTCCAACGCACCCAAATATTCTATGGCGCGCCAGGTCCGCGTTGATGGCAGGACCTATGACGTCGTTTTGTTTTTAACGCACATGGCGCGATGAATTTTTTCAATCGTTTTCATCGCTTTCTTGGCGGCATCAACCTTTGCCGCAAGATCGATAGCCTGGTTTTCCAAGTCCGATACTCGTGCGACGTCCGCCTCTATGGACTCTGTCATGGACTTCAATAGTTCAGGTGGCTGGGTCATGTCGGACAATACGACGTCGCGAAACGCCTGCTTGACATTGATGGCGCATTTCGACGCGGTTTCGTATTTGGATTTGAGCACGGCAAATCTCGTCGTAAAATCTTCGGCACCCGCCATATGGGAGGCGAAGGTATCCGGCTTTATCTGACAGATGTTCTCAACGCTATTGAAGTCCGGATATTTCGCATCGATGATCGGTATATACGAGGCCGTGAGAGATTTCGCTTCCGCCATGAGGGCGTCGAAGACGCAGATCAATTGGCCGTGCCCCTTGTAGCAGCGATCGAGCGTTACCTCGCCCTTCAGTCCAGGAAGCGCGAATGTCTCCTGAACTGCGGCATCCTTGTCACACGACGCCAATGCCTGGCCCAAAGGTGATGTCGGCTCGATTGCGGGGGTCGCGGGATTTTCCTTCGCTCGCGTGTAAAGCGCGGTAGTCGCGGCATTTTCCTTCGCCCGCGCATAAAGCGTGGTAGTCGCTCGGTTTTCCTTCGCCCGCGCATAAAGTCGGTGCGCCCCGCTTTGTCCGCCCTGCTGGCTCCAGCCTTTGTCGGGGATCAGCATCAGCACGACAGCAGACAAAACCATGAGACCAAATGGCCGCGCAAAGCTCAACGCCTTGTATTTCTTTGAACGGGCATATTGGAGGAGGAAAGAAGCCTCGCCGGCTCCACTTGCTCTGTTGATATCCATTTGAACGCCCCCGCAAGCCAAGTAGGATACTGAACGCTCCTCAGCATCCTCACACAAGCCATCCGGCGCGCGGAGCGCTTGTGTAAGTCAACGCAAAGAGTCGTCGAATGAGCGAACCGAGAATGTCCCCGACATTCTTAGTAGCTTAGTAGCTGCTAACAAAAAACTTTACCACGTTTCTTTGCCAACGCATCTTAAAGTCCAAGCAATGGTTAAAATCGGCGATTAAATGCCGGGAAGCCAATCCTTCGCGCGCGACGACTTTGATTTGATCGAGATCAGAATGTGAAGTGACCGAATGTCCGCGTTGGGTCAAAAGCAGACATTTGGCGCGCCAACCAATTGATGTCCGCTTTACCTCCGAAACCAGACATCGACTAGCGGCCCAGCACCCCCGTCTCGTGCCAATCGGAACGCATTAAGCGAATGCTCGAATATTCGGAAAATACTTCCGAAAATTCTGTTCCTTGCGGCGGGCAGTATTTTAATCGGCGTCGCGTATGTTTCTGCCCGTTCTTCCTTGTCTCGGGCGACAATCAAGGCCCAAAGGCACAGCAAAACTTGAACGCAAACAACTGCGCTTGTCCGCCACTCGCTTGACGGCTTTCGCACTCAAAGCGCTTGAGGACGAGGATGGAGATTTTGCTAAGCGCCAATTGGCCCGAGCTTCAGAATGCCTGGACATGTCAGAGCAATAGAGAGCACGCCTGGAATGAGCGCGCCCGCGGCGCCGATCTTGTGGTGGATTGAATTAACCATCAGGCAACTATGGTAAAGAAACGATTAAAAGATCTTGTTAACGTCGCGCTGCTGTCCAGTGGCGGAGGCGGCATGTTGGTGCGCGTGGCTCTGGTCTGTGTATGTGGATTGGGAGCCGGGAGTTTAGGAGCAGGTTGGGCCGTAGCCGAGGACCTCGCTCCGGACCAGGCAAGCGCGTTCGTGGTGGGCAAGCTGTTCTCCTATACCTGTTTTGAAGGCACCGCCGGCATGGGGCGCGTTTTCGCCGACGGTTCAGTCGTCGGTACGATTCGCATTCGCGACGAGGGTGGGACGCGCTTTGCCGCGTTGCCATCCGGCACAATCCGGGTGGATGGCCCGGCGATCTGCGCGCACCTTTCGCGCTTACCGATTACGCCGTGCTTCAGGGTAGAGAAGATTGACAACCGCAGCTTCCGCGGGTCAGTCGCTGGATTGGACTTCGCCTATTGTGACTTTTATCAGCGCGATCCGCGCGCGCACCTCGTCAGCAAGCCGGCCAACTCGCCAACGACGACACCGAGAGCGACGCCCCGGCAGTCGTTGCGACTATCGTTTCAGGAGTAATCTATGCGTGCGGTCATTTTCGTTATTTTCAGTCTGATGCTCGCCGGCTGCATGCGGGAGACGCTCGCGCCGGTGAGTCAGGCCGGCTGGAGCGTGCGCGACACGCAATTAATGTCCAATCTGCCCTACGCACAGGCGACAATTCCCGAGGAGTACAGGCGCCACATCGTTGAATACGCGCGCCGGGAAGTTCCCGGCACCATCGTCGTCGATACCAGCAGTAAGTTTCTCTATTACGTGCTGCCGAAAGGCCAAGCCATTCGCTACGGCGTCACTGTCGGCGAAGACGCGCAAGCCTGGAGTGGCATGGCCACGGTCGGCCGCAAGGAAGAATGGCCGTCGTGGACACCGACCGCGGGCGAACACGCGCGTCTTGGGCCAATCCCGGCCTTTGTAAGCGGCGGGCCACAAAATCCGATGGGTGCGCGCGGCCTATATCTGTACTCAGGTGGCAAGGACACGCAGTACCGGATCCACGGCACCAACCAGCCGGAATATATTGGCCACGCTATCTCGTCGGGCTGCATCCGCATGACCAACGAGGACGTGATCGACCTTTATGGCCGCGTAAAGATTGGCACAATTGTTGTTGTCCTCGCGCCAAGGGCCTGATGGCCCACGCCTCAAAACTGGAGGAAGTTGCTGATGGGATGTCCCGCTTTGGGTCAAAAGCGGACATCGAGGCAACTTGAACGAATGTCCGCTTTACCCCCAATAGCGGACATCGGAACTCAGTCGTGGAATGTCCGCTTTGTGCCAATAGCGGACGTTGGCGGCCTCAAAGAGAGCCCAAGAACAGTAAAGTGCTTGCTGCTAGGCCACCGCGCCTTGGCGCGCACCTGCTAAACGTCGCTGGTGCCCGAGATAAGCCTGTGCCGCTTTGGTTTGGAATATTTCTCGGGTGACCTCCTCGTTGGTGATCGAGGTCATCGCCAAGTCCATGTACTCCGTCCGTCGCGGGTCGCGCCTGATACGCAGATAAATTCTGCGTAGGCGTAAATAAAGCGCACACCAACGCACAAGCTTGATCGCCATCTCAAAATAGTAGCGGGGGTAAAACCGCCACACTGGCTCGATTGAACACCCCGGACGGCGGTCGCAGCGATGCTTCAGCCGCAGAAAGCCTCCTTCGAGGGGATGTATGTTTTCGAAGTCGATGCTGCCCTTGAACCACGTCATCAGAAACAAAGCATTACTGGCATTCGCGCCGACCGATGCCGCGCGGCGCAGCACCGTCTCCATGTGCTCAAGCGTGTAATAACGCTGCCACGCAAGCTTGTATGCTCGCTCCCACTCTTCTTTGGTCATGCGGGGATGTGCCATACATACGTGATTGAGATCGTACTTGTTCATGTCGGGATCGAGCGGGGTGGCAACACGAAAGAGCTTGAGATGGTCCTCAGATCCAGGCAGCGGCGTTAAATAGAAAAATTCCAGCAGATCGATCGGCAGTTCGCGCTTGATGACATCGATATCGCGTAAAATTGAGGCTTCGGTGTCATTAGGGAAGCCAAGAATGTAACCTGCGTACGTAATCACCCGCACGGACTTCCAAGCGAGCAGCATCTCGCGATATTCGGTGATCTTGTTCTGCCGCTTTTTGGCGCCGATTAGATTATCAGGATTTATATTTTCTAGACCAATGAATACGCGCCGCACACCCGCGAGTGCGCACTTCTGGACGAAGTTTGGCAGCTTGTGACAGAGTGTGTCGACCTGAATGATGAAACCAATATGGAATTTCTCGACCTGGCGCAGAAGAATTAACCGATCGAGGATTACTTCCCAATGCTTGTTCCGGGCAAAATTGTCATCTGTGATGAAAAAACTGCGCAAGCCCTGCGCATAATTGATACGCACGATGTTCTCAATGTCGTCCGCCGAGCGGTAACGTGATTTTCGTCCCTGTACATTGATGATCGTGCAAAATGAGCACTGATACGGACAGCCGCGGCCGGCATCAAAGCTAGTCACCGCGCCCGCGGTGCGCCGCGCTCGCTCGGCTACCATAATCGGGACTGGTGTCCCTTCGAGACCGGGAAGATCGTCCATATAATTATAGAGCGGCTTGAGAGTTCCGGCGGCCGCGTCCTGCAGCACCTCGTCCAACCGACCCTCGGCTTCACCGGCAAACAGCGAAATGCCCATTGCCTTAGCGCGAACAAAGTCACGATCGACGCCGTTCAGCATGCTGATCGTGCCGGAAACATGAAAGCCACCAATACAAACTTTGATGGCTCGCGCCCGTAGTGGCGCGGCGATATCGAGCGCGCGTGGAAACTGGTTTGACTGAACCCCAACCAGCATGACCATACCGTCCCCAGCACGCTCAATCATGCGTGCGAGGCGATCCGGACGGATGCGCGTGTTTGTCTCGTCGTAGGCGTGAATATCGAGATCAACGTCCGGTCCCAGTACGGCGCGTTCAGCGCAATCCCTACCGAGACCATACAGGGCAGCGAGCGAGTTGGATGGAATGGGTGAGCGCAGCCATTGGATGACGTACCCGTCGTCGTCGTAATGCGACGGCTTAACTAGTACGAGGCAAAAGCGCCGCCGTAGCGACGCATCCAAAGCTGCAAACAAACGCATACCCCCCAAGGCGCCATACTATACAGCCTGAAACAGGCTAAAAACACCGGCTTTATTAGTTCCGCACAGCGACCCAAACGGGTGACAGTCCGCCAAAATCGCGTGGGTGTGGCACGCACCGTATGTCCGCTTTGGGTCAAAAGCGGACACAGCCGCGAGATCGCCTCGTCAGTTTCCGCCGGCGGCGGAACGGTCTTGTGTGCGAATGAAACGCAGATGGCCAACGATTTCATAGCCGCGGCCCTAGTCCGACGGATGGTTGACGCCGTCAATCACCGGCACGTCGTCAAAATCAAATGGGCTCACGCCTTTGAGACACGCGGCGTTGATCCCATACTGGTTCGGGTTGGAGCGGCGGCGATGGTGTGTGTAGATGCCGCACCGCGAGCAAAAGTAGTGCTGCGCTACGCCGGTATTGAACCGATAAACAGTTAGCGCTTCTTCGCCGGCGTCGAATTTGATACCGCTGACGTCGGCCGACACTGCCACCGCGCCGCGCATCCGGCAATATGAACAGGTACAGCGGCGGGCGGTATTGAAACCGTCGGTCAATTTCACTCGGAAGCGCACGGTACCGCAGTGACATGCCGCTTCCATTTCGCCGCTTTCATTCGCGTGCATCGTCAAGCTCCCGAGGCTTTGCCGACCGTCTTTGCTACGCATTCGACGTCAAAGAGTGCGAACGAGAAGCCTAACGAAATGCCCCGCCTCATTCGATCACCCTGTCGGCGCGCGCGACCATAGCCGGCGGGACAGTGACGCCGAGCGCATTGGCGGTTTTGAGATTGATCGCCAGCTCAAATTTGCTCGGCTGTTCAACCGGGATGTCGGCGACCTTGACGCCGCGGAACACCTGAACGAGCTGACGTGCATAGAGATCACGGATGAGCTGGGTGAAACGCGGCCCATAGGCGACAAATCCACCCTCTTCGGCCAACTCCGGCCATTGAAAAATTGCCGGCAAGCGCAACGCAGCGACACGCTGCAAAATGATCTGATAATTGGCATGGAGCATCGGCGACGCCAGGACATTGAGCCCGGTGGCGCCTGCCGCCTCGGCCGACTCCAGCGCTGCCGGGATTTCGTTACCATTGTCGACGCGCCGGATGGCAAGCTCGATGCTACGGGCTTTAGCCTCCTGCTGCAGCGCTTCAAGCCGGGCCAGCGGCGTGGCATTGGTATCGGCAAGAGCAGCGATCCGGCGCGCGCCTGGCACCGCCTCGATCAAAATTTCCTGCCGTTTCCCGTCAAGCTCAATGGCGAGAATGCTGACGCCGGTGGTATTGCCGTCCGGCCGCGCCATCGATCCGACCACGCCCTCGCGGATCATGTCGTCGGTGATGGCGAGAATCGGCAGCGCGTTGGTAGCCTTCTGCACGGCGCGCGCCGCCGGCGTCCCGCCCGCCGCAAGCACATCGAGCGGGCGTTTCACAAGCTCCGCCGCGTAATCTGAAATCAGGTCGAGATGCGCAGCCCAGGCGCGGTATTCGACGACAAGGTTTTTACCTTCAACAAAGCCGTTTCGGCGCAGCTCGTCCATCAGCGCATCGACGATGCCAACGGACTCGAGGGCTTCTCGCGGAAAGGGGAACATCATGCCCAGACGGTAGGTACGGCCGGCATCTTGCGCGCGCGTCCCGTGTGGCCACGCTGCCGCCGTGCCGAGTGCGGCGATAAAATCTCGCCGTCGCATTGCCTTACTCCCAAGCTTCGGAAGGGCATCGTAGCGGGTCTGACCGCTAGACTGGAAGGGTTAAGCTGGCGTCGGCGAATGTCCGCTTTGTGCCAAAAGCAGACATACGCAGTGCAGCAATTCGGACAGTTACTCGATCACCTGTTCGGCGCGAGACAGCAGTGATTGTGGCACTGAACGGCCAAGCGCCTTAGCGGTCTTTAGGTTGAGCGGTCTTTAGGTTGATGACTAGCTCATACTTCATCGGTGCCTAACCGGAAGATCGACGGGCTTCTCGGCCTTGAATACGATGAACCTAGCGCGCCATTAAATCAAATTTGTGCGGCACATTCATTCCGTTCCATAAGTGCGACTTATGCGAAGCGAGCGACCACGCCGCGCCGATCGCCGGCTAGTGTGGTTGATCAGTCGTTGCAAACACCAAGCCGCGGCGCGCCAACCTTAACATTATGCTTGTGGTGCATGTTGTGCCTTGAGACGACGCTTATCGATCTTGCCGACTCCAGAGCGCGGTAGCGTATCCACAAAGCTGATGTGCTTTGGTAGTTTGTATTTGGCGAGGTTCTCTTTGCAAAAAGCCATCAGCTCATCGGCGCTCAGCCGGACCCCAGCTTTGAGCACCACAAAGATTTTAACCGCTTCGCCAGTGAACGGATCGGGCACGCCAACGGTAGCTGCTTCGAGGATTGCCGGGTGCTTGAACAGTAGCTCGTCGATTTCACGCGGATAAACATTGTAGCCGCCGACGATAATCATTTCTTTCTTGCGGTCGATGAGGAACATGTAACCGTCCTCGTCGTAGTAACCAATATCACCGGTATAGAGCCAGCCATCGCGGAACTGCTGAGCGTTCTCATCTGGGCGGTTGTGATAGCCGCGGGTGAACTGAGGGCCTCGCACTCTAATTTCACCACGTTCGCCGACCTGCATGACCTGCGTACCGGTTTCCAGATCAACAACTTCCGCCTCCCAGTCAGCGCCGGCAATGCCGACCGAACCGATCTTACGGATGCCCTTAAGCGGGTTGTGATGAATGGGTGCACCTTCCGACATGCCCCATCCTTCCAGCAGCACACAGCCGGTGACGGCTTCCCAGGATTTGATTAGCTCGATCGGGCAGGAGGCCCCACCTGACATGCAGACGCGAAGGCTGGAGAAATCGGTTTTGGTGAAGTTCTCGTTGGCGCGTAGCCCCATGTAGAGAGCGGCGGGACCCCCGGCGAAAGTCGTTATGCGCCGCCTCTGAATTTCCTCCAGGACCGCCACCGGCTTGTAGGCTGGCATCAGGACCATGAATGCGCGCAGATAAATAGGAAATGTGAGCGTGTAGTCGAATCCCCAGATGTGAAACATTGGCGCGACGTTGAGAATGCGCTCGGAATCGAGCGGCAGTGGCCAGAGCGTAGCGGTGCCGTAGCAGTACGCCATCAGATTGCGGTGGCGATGGTTGGCGCCCTTGGGCAGACCAGTCGTGCCGCCGGTGAAGAACATCGCGCACAGGTCATCGGGCTCCGGCAGCGGAAGTGCCTGGGCAGGTGCCGCGAGGAGATCTTCCGTGATGATACCGCCTAAACCCAGCATCAGGATTTCAGCGCCTCCAATCAGATCCGCCAGCCATCGCGCGCGGTCACCAAACTCCGGTTCGCAAACTATGAGCGTCGGTGTCACATCGCGGATCAGGGGCTCCATCTCTCTGTCGGTGTAATTTGGATTGAGCGGGCAAACCTGGGCACGTGCCGCCATTGCGGCCAACATGCCGATCGCGGTCTCAAGGCCGTTGCGCATCAGGAACGCGATCCGGTTGCCGGCAACGCCGCGTCCCGCCAGCTGGGCAGCCAGTGCGGCGACTGCCTGGGCATATTGCGCGTAGTTGAGCTCGCGATTTTCGCAAACGAGGGCGGGCGAGGTGGACCGCAGCTCTGCCGCACGCGCCAGCCCGTGGATGATGGTCGCATAGCGCGGATAATTGGGGTCGAGAGTGCGAGTGACGCGTGGCATCTGATCTTTGGTTCGCGAGGACGTCGGCCTATCGCAACGACCGCGTGCGCACCCCACTACCGTGCGTGTGGCGCTAGGCCAAGCAGCTTGATCGCGTTCTCCTTGAGAATGAGCGGCCTAACTTCGGGCTTGATGTCGAGTGTATCGAAATCGCGCAACCAGCGGTCCGGCCGGATCACTGGCCAATCAGAGCCGAACAGCACCTTGTGCTTCAGAAGAGAATTCGCGTAGCGCACCAGGACGGGCGGAAAATATTTCGGCGACCAGCCCGACAGGTCGATGTAGACGTTCGGTTTGTGCTGCGCCACCGACAGCGCCTCTTCCTGCCAGGGGAACGACGGATGCGCGAGAATAATTGGCATCTCGGGAAAGTCGACCGCAACGTCGTCGAGAAAAATGGGATTGGAATATTTCAGCCGGATCCCGGCGCCGCCCGGCATGCCGGAGCCGACTCCGGTTTGGCCAGTATGGAACAGTGCCGGTAGCTTCGCCTCGGCGATCGCCTCGTAAAGCACATAGGCGTTGCGGTCGTTCGGGAAAAATCCCTGCATCGAAGGATGAAACTTGAAGCCGCAGACGCCGAAATCGCGAATGAGTCGGCGCGCCTCGCGGGCGCCTGCCTTGCCCTTGGCCGGATCGATGCTGGCGAAAGGAATTAGAACGTCGTTGTTGGCCGCGGCCTTTTCGGCAACTTCTTCGTTTGGGTAGCGGCGGTAACCGGTCTCGCGTTCGGCATCGACCGGAAAGATGACAGCGCCGATTTTGCGCTCGCGATAGTAGGCCGCCGTCTCTTCGATGGTGGGCCGGTTGTTCGGTTGGTTGAAGTAGACCGCCATGGCAGCCTGCAGTTCGTCGTAGCCATCGTCGGAATGGGTGCCGCATGGTTCCTCGGCATGGGTATGAACGTCGATGGCGATGAGGTCATTGACGTTCACAGCGCATCCCTTCAGGCGCTTGCGGCTTTCAGGGGCTCACGCCCGAACAGCCGCCCTCAGCGAGCGGACGAAACACCTGGTCGCCTGGCAGCGCGGCCACGAGTTTGAGAAGATCCCATTCGCCCTGCGATTCGGCGGGCGACTTGATCTGGACCACATAGACGTCATGCACCATCCGACCGTCCGGCCGCAACTTGCCGTTTGACGTAAACGCGTCCTTCACCGGTGTCTCGCGCATTTTAGCGATCACGGTTTTGGGATCGTCCGAATTGGTCGCCTCGACCGCTTTCAGGTAGGCGCGGACGGCCGAATAGGTGCCGACCTGGAAAGTCGAGGGCGCCACTTTCCGCCGTTCGAGGAATTTGGCGAAGAACGCCTTTGAGGCATCGTCCAGATCGGGCAGCCACGGCGACACGTACATCATGCCTTGCGCGAGCTGCAGGCTTGCCGAACGCACCGCGGGTAGCGAATCGAGCCCGAACGGTACCACCTTCTGCTTGGCGGTCACGTTGAACTCGCGAGCCGACTTGACAGCGTTGATGGCGTCGTCGCCACCGTTGGCGATCCCGATCACGTCCGCACCGGAAGCCTGCGCCTGCAGCATGTAGGAGGAGAAATCCGTGGTACCGAGTGGGTGGCGAACTGAACCCAAAATCTTGCCGCCGTTCTTCTCGATGAAAGCGGTAGCGCCGTCCTGCAGAGCGCGGCCGAACACGTAGTCAGCCGTGATGAAGAACCACTTATTACCGAGCTGTGGCAGCGATTGGCCGATCGCGGCGCCCATCTGGTAGGTGTCGTAGACCCAATGCACCGAATTGTCAGGGGCGCAGGCCTTGCCGGTGAAGTCGGCCGAGCCAGGGCTGGTCAGGAGTACCGCCTTGTTGTTGGACTTGGCAATCTCCAGCACCGCAAAAGCGACGCCCGAATTGACCAGGTCGGTAACGGCGTCGACTTCATCAAGATCGAACCAGTGCCGCGCGATCGAGGCGCCGACGTCGGGCTTGTTCTGGTGATCGGCCGAAACAATCTCGACCGGTGCGCCGTTGATTTTGTCGCCAAACTCCTCGGCCGCCATCTTGGCGGCCTCCACCGAGCCGCCGCCCGAGTTCTGTTCGTAGGGCCCGGCGAGGTCGGTCAGAACCCCTATCTTGACCTTCTGCCCGGAGATCTGCGCTTGCGCAAGCGATGGCGACAGCACGACGATGGCCATCAACCCACAGGCCAAGGAACCATAAGCCATGAACTGTCGCATGCGCTTCTCCCGATGATTGCCGTACTGTTCTTTTTACAACTGAGTCTTCAGCGGAAACCGCCCCGGAATTGATTGTGCCAAAACGATAATCGAACGTGTCATATCGGTGCAATAGCTACAGTTGCGTGCTCAGGTCGCAATTTCCGGCTTGCGCAATAATCAATGTGCTTCGCCCTAAGCTGACATTCACCATATCGCCGTGGCTCGCGCACAAGGTCGGTTGCGCTGGCCAGGTGGATTCGTTTCGTCCCCAGACGACTGCAGTGTGCTATCAACCCGTAAAGGCTTTTCACGATCGCCAGAGAGGCCGAACATGACCAGAGCTCTGCTCGCAGCCGCACTCTGTGCTTGGCTACTGCAGGGTCCCACGCCAGCGAGCGCGCAGACCTATCCGATCCGGCCCATTAAGGTCGTCGTGCCTTTCCCGCCCGGAGGCCCGACTGACGGGATGGCGCGTATTATTTCCGAACGGCTGGGAGCCGTGCTTGGCCAACCTATTGTGATAGAAAACCGCGGCGGTGCCGGCGGCGGTATCGGCGGCAAGTTCGTCGCCGAGTCCGACCCCGACGGTTATACAATCTTGATGACGCCGGGCGGTGCGCTTACCACCGGGCCAGCGGTCAACCCCAATATCGGCTATGATCCCGTCAAGGCCTTTACCTCAATTGGTCAACTGATCGAGACCCCCACGATCTTCTCGGTCGATCCTGACCTGCCCGTGACCTCGATGACGGAGGTCGTGAGCTACGCGAAAGCCAATCCTGGCAAGCTCAAGTGGGGCTCGCAAGGCTTTGGCACAGCGCCCCATTTGCTCGCCGAAATGTTCAAGCTCGAAACGGGCGTCAATATTATCCACGTGCCTTATCGCGGCACTGGGCCGTTGCTTAATGCGATCTTGGCCGGGGAGGTGCAGATCATTGCCGATCCGAGTACCACCAGCCTGCCATACATCCAGGCCGGTAAGTTGCGCCCGATCGCGATTGCCAGCGACGTGCGCGATCCAAAATTGCCGAATGTGCCAACGGTGGTGGAGGCCGGCTTTCCCAAGCTGCAGTCGCCGTTCTGGCTCGCCGTGGTGGCACCGGCCGGAACGCCGCGTGATATCATCATTAAGCTCAACAGCGCATTCCGTGACGCCCTTGCCGCGCCGCAAACACGCGCGCGGCTCGACACACTCGGCGCCGAAGTCAAGATCGGTACCCCCGAGGATCTCGAGAAAATGCTTGCAAGGGAGCGCGCGCAGTGGACCGCGTTGGTAAAGGCCGCCAATATCGTGGCCGAATGAAATCGCCATTCCTAACCCACGCAACGTCAGCAGCCATGTTCCGCCGCGATTCGTCTGATGAGGCCGTATTCCGAGCTGAGGTGCGAACCTGGCTCGAGGCCAATCTGCCGGCTGCGCTTCGTGGACGCACCAATCGTCCGCCGCCTGCGGAGCTAATGCCCTGGTATCGTGCGATGTCGCGCAAGGGCTGGATTGCGCCGCATTGGCCCAATCAATACGGCGGCATGGGCGCGACGCTTAACGAACAGATCATTATGGCCGAGGAGCTGGCGCGGGTCGGTGCGCCACAGCTACCGGCGCAGGGGCTCAATCACATCGGCCCGATCTTGATCGAGTTTGGTACCGATGCGCAGAAGGCAAAGCACCTGCCGGCGATTGTTGCGGGGACAGTGATCTGGGCGCAAGGCTATTCGGAACCCGGCGCCGGTTCCGATCTCGCGAGCCTTGCGACCCGCGCTACGCTCGAAGGCGATCATTTCGTGGTGCGCGGGCAGAAGATCTGGACTACCTGGGCGCACTATTCGGACTGGATGTTTGCGCTTGTGCGCACCGACCCGCTGGCTCAGCCACGCCATGCGGGGATCAGCTTTTTGTTGCTCGATCTGCGCAGCCCCGGCATCACCATCAGGCCGATCCGGACCATAGCAGGCGATGACGAGTTCAGCGAAGTCTTCTTCGATAATGTGGTTGTGCCGGCAGAGAATCTGGTCGGTAAGCTCAACGATGGCTGGCGCATCGCTAATGCACTCCTCGGCCACGAGCGCCTCCGCACCTCCAATCCGCAATACGCCTTAAGCGCGTTGGATCGCATCAAAACCGTAGCGCGAGCTTCCGGCGTGATAACGGATCCAGCGTTTCGGGACCGGCTCGCTGCAGCGAGCATCAATGTAACGGCATTATCGGCGCTATTCAGCCACGCGGTGGAACTCACCAATCTTCAGCGCAGCCCCGGGCCGGAAGCTTCGATGATCAAGATTTTTGGCACGGAGCTACTGCAATCACTCAATGATCTTTTGATTGAGGCGGCTGGCAGCCAAGCGTCGATTGAAAAACCAATCACGACCGATTCCGGGACAGTTGAGGTCTCGACGTCATTCCTTCAGGTCCGCCGCGCGACGATCTACGGGGGCTCTTCAGAGATACAGCGCAACATTATTGCGCGCCGCGTACTCAACCTGCCGCAGTGACATGGATCTTCACCTCACCTCAGAGCAGATCTTGTTGCGCGATAGTGCCGCGAAGCTCATTACCCTGGCGGACCCGAGAGTCGCGCACGGTTCGCGCAGACGCGTCCCGGGCGTTGCGCCGGCGCGACTTCGCGAGACCGGTGAACTTGGCTGGCTGGGCATGCTGGTGCCGAGTTCGGTGGGCGGGCTGGGGCTCGGCCTCACCGAGCTCGCCTTAGTATTAGAGCAGGCTGGACGCGGGCTTATCTGCGAGCCGATCGGACTTGCGATAATTGCCGCGGCCGCTCTCGCCCAAGGCCACGCACCCCACCCGATACTGCCGCGCGCCATGCTAGGCGACGCACTGGTGGTGCCAGCGCTGCAGGAGAGCGCGCACGATCCGCTGGCGCTGCGTACGCAAGCGACCGGCGACTGTGTGCCACGCCTGACCGGGACGAAGATGTCCGTCTGTGGTGACGGCGCCGACGGTTTTCTGGTTAGCGCCAGGGGGTCTGACGGACCGGCGCTATATTACGTGGCGCGTGATGGTGCTGGCGTGAGTGTTGCGACTGCGCCGACCGTGGACGGCCGCATGCTGGCGACAGTTGAATTGGAGGACGCGCCGGCGGACCTCGTGCCGCCGCGGCAATCGTCGCGCAGCGCCGTAGAGGCACTCACTGACCTCGCCCTGATTGCGGTTTCCGCTGAACTGCTCGGCGTAATGGAAGGGGCGCAGGAGCTCACCTTCGAATATCTGCGCGTCCGCAAGCAGTTCGGCAAACCAATCGGCGCCTTTCAGGCGCTGCAGCACAAAGCCGTCGACATCTACATAAAAACCGAAACCGTGCGGTCGCTGCTCTATCAGGTCGCGGCCGCCAACGATCCCTATCGTATCGAGCCCGCTCTTGCCGCTGCGGTGAAAGCCAAGGCGTCAGAGGACGCGCTTGCGGTCACGCAAACGTGCATCCAGCTACACGGTGCGATCGGCTTCACCGATGAGCATGACATCGGTCTTTATCTCAAGCGCGCCTTGCTGCTGTCGTCGCTGTTTGGCAATGCCGCGGCGCAACGTCGGCGCTACATCGAACTCACGGAAATGACCGCGTAGGTCGGCGTGCAGACCATCGGCGAGATGTTCGCTGGCGCTGTCATCTCACTCTTAAGAAATTAGCGCCACCGAAAGCGTTTCGGATTTACTTCAGTCAAGCCAGGAGAAGTCATGAGCGAACGACAGACGGTAACCTACGGACTAGACGGTGAGATCGCGATGGTCGGGCTTAACCGGCCGGACAAGCGCAACTGCTTCAACCCGACCGTCATGAAGCAATTGCGGGAGGCGATCGAACGCGCTGGGGAAGAAGCCAAATGCGGTATCATTTTCGGTCATGGCGAAAACTTCTGCGCCGGCCTCGATCTGCGATGGGCGGCAGAGAATTGGAAAAACGGACAGTCGAAGCGGCTGCCATTCGCGTTCAATCGCAGGACTTACTTCGAGGAGATGGCCCGCGGCAATATCCCGTTCATCGCCGCGCTGCATGGCGCAACGCTGGGCGGCGGGCTCGAAACGGCAGCAGCCGCGCATATCCGCGTCGCCGACGAGACCACGTATTTCGGCTTGCCCGAAGGTACGCGCGGTATCTTCATCGGTGGCGGTGGTTCGGTGCGTGTGGCACGACTGATCGGGTTTGCCCGTATGCAGGACATGATGCTCACCGGCCGCGTCCTCAAATGCGAAGAGGCCGAGCACTGCGGCATCGTGCAGTACATCGTCCCCAGGGGGCAGCACATCGCCAAGGCCAAGGAGCTGGCGCTCAAGATCTGCAAGAATGCGCCGCTGTCGAATTTTGCCATCACCAATAGCCTGCCGCGGCTGCAGGACATGTCTTACGACGACGGGCTCTATTTCGAGCGCATGGTAGCCGAATATACGCGCAGCCCAGAATCGATCGCGCGATTACACCAATTCCTCGACAAGACCGCTCCGCGCGTGCGGCCAGATCACGCCTGAGCGCGGGTACGTTAGGAGACACCAATGGGTCTGCGTGACAACGCTATCGTGGCTTATGCCGAAACCAAAGTAATGAAGAAGAGTGACCGGGACGTTTGGGTTCTGGCCGGCGAAATCCTGGAATCGCTTCTTGACAAAACTGGATTCGACAAGGCCGAAATCGACGGCCTAGTGATGTCCGGCCTGACCGGCACCGGCGGCGCCAGTATGTTTTGGGCGCAAAGTACCTGCGACATGCTCGGGCTCGAAGTCGGCTTTTGTGAACAGGTACATACCGGTGGCTGCTCGGCGGTAGGAGCGGTGGCGCGGGCTGCTGCCGCGATCGACGCCGGCATGTGCCAGGTTGCGCTGTG
>Ga0306926_10003321_pt1 | contig 16644 bp, 14 predicted proteins | sample flu12Cox44000178_FD_203759 | JGI IMG/M metagenome (GOLD analysis project Ga0306926, IMG submission 203759) | Lab enrichment of tropical soil microbial communities from Luquillo Experimental Forest, Puerto Rico - flux8day.12C.oxic.44.000.178 (v2)... | ecosystem: Environmental > Terrestrial >... | reverse complement strand
AACGAGCGGCACAAGCGGGAGTGGATGACCGATGGGACGCTCGACTGGCTGTGGCCCGCGGCCGAACGCGCGGGTGTGCCGGTGGCGCTTGCCGCGGCGTTGTTCCTGCCGGCCGTCGGCCAGATCGCCGAGCGCCACCCCGGCCTCAAACTGATCGTCGACCACATGGCGGTACCGCCGGGCAGCAAAGGCGCGGCCGCCTATCGGTTCCAGCCGGAACTACTGGCGCTCGCCAAATACCCGAACGTCGCGGTCAAGGCGACCGGTCAGGTGGGCTACGTCGAGGACGGCTATCCGTTCCGCAGCTTTCACGAGCACCTGCACCGCTGCTTTGACGCGTTCGGCCCGGAGCGGATGTTTTGGGGCACCGACATCACCCGGATGCCGTGCTCGTGGCGCCAATGCGTGGCGGTGTTCACCGAAGAACTGCCGTGGCTCAAGGGCCGCGACCTCGAGCTCGTCATGGGCGAAGGGGTGTGCAACTGGGTGGGCTGGAGCCGTCCCGCCTGAATGTGGGCGGGAGCAGGGGAGGGGGGATGAAGCCTTATGTGATCTGTCACATGAACTCGAGCGTCGACGGCCGCATCCTCGGCAGCCGCTGGCGGCCGAGCGAAAACCGGATGGCTGGGTTGTTCGAGCGCATCCACGAAGAGCTCGGCGGCGGCTCGTGGTTGATCGGCCGCGTCACCGGCAGCGAATACACCAGGGCGCAGACCTACCCCAGTCACACGGAGCAGACCTATCCGCGCGAACCCTGGTTCGCGCGGCGCGACGCGAAAGCTTACGGCATCGCACTCGACACAAAGGGCAAGATTGCCTGGGGGCGGTCCGATATCGGCGGCGACCCGGTCGTCACGGTGCTGGCCGAGCAGGTCTCTGACGCGCATCTGGCGGGGCTGCCAGGACCGTGTCTCCTATATTTTCGCTGGCACGCGGGAGCTCGATCTCGGCTTGGCGCTGGAGATTTTGAACCGCGAGCTGGGGATCGAGCGCCTGCTGCTCGAAGGTGGCGGCGGCTCAAACGGAGCCTTTCTACGGGCCGGCCTGATCGACGAGATAAGCCTGGCGATCTGCCCCGCCGTCGACGGTGCCAACGGCGCGCCGAGCATTTTCGACTCGAGCGACAGGGATGCCGGTGTACCGGCGCCGGTCACCTCGATGACCTTGGCGAGCAGCGAGGTGCTCGAGGGCGGCGCGGTTTGGCTCCGCTATCGGCTGCAAAACGGATGACGTGAAAAGGGCCGCCCGTTCGGGGCGGCCCTCGTCAATTCTGATCCGCGATAGATCAGGCGGGAACGCGATGCAGTCCGACGATTTTGTTGCCGTCGGGATCGCGCAAATAAGCGAGATACATCTGACCGGCGGCCCCTTGGCGCACCCCGGGCGGGTCCTCGATCGACGTGCCGCCATTCGCGACCCCGGCTTTGTGCCAGGCGTCAACCTGTTCGCGACTGCTCATCGAGAAGCCGATCGTGCCGCCGTTGGCATGGCTGGCCGGCTTGCCGTCGATCGGTTTGGACACCATGAAGCGCCCGCCATTGTGCGTGTAAGCCAGTCGGCCTCTAGCGTCCGGAGTGGCGGGTTGAGCGCCCATCGCGACAAACAGGGCATCGTAGAATTTCTTCGACCGAGCGATGTCGTTGCTCCCGACCATAATATGGCTGAACATTCCGTTCTCTCCTCATCAGGGTCACATATTGCTCGCCGCCACCGCCGGCAAGCGGTGCGCAGTTTACAGGCCGGGGTCAGTATGACGGGGCGACGATTGGAACAAGAGAAAAATCTCTCCCGATCGCTATCCCCGACCGCCTGTGACAGCTGGGCTGTGCTATGGTGCTGGGTCCAGTTCTCTGCGAATGCGTCACGCACGCAGCCCAGGCCGGCGGGAGAGCCCTACCTGTCGCTGCCCGACATCCAGCATCCGATGATCGACGCCTATTTGGAGGCGCTGCCGCAGGCCCGCGCGCCACGCATCTTGGCCTCGCGCACGGTCTTCGTTACCGATGACCCTGAGGAAGGCGCTGCGGCTGGCTGAAATCGGCAATTGGTCGCACGGTATTTGTCGAGGGCATGTCGGTGCACGACCAGATCGCCGCTATGGATATCCATAGCGGCAACCCGGACGACGCGATCGGTCACGCGTTGGCTCAGAACGGATCGAGCTCGGTATCCCAGTAGAGGTAGTCGCGCCAGCTTTCGTGTAGATAGTTGGGCGGAAAGGCGCGGCCGTTCTGTTGCAGCATGTGGGTCGTCGGCTGAGCTGGGCGGCGGCGTGGGTACATCCGGCTTTCGCGGGGCAGCCGGTTGCCCTTCCACAAATTGCAGGTCGCACAGGCGGTGACGACGTTAGTCCAGATCGTGCGCCCGCCGCGCGATCGCGGGACGAGATGGTCGAAGGTCAGCTCGTGCGAGGGATAGGGCTCGCCGCAATACTGGCAGGTAAATCGGTCGCGCAGAAAGACATTGAACCGAGTAAACGCCGGATGGCGTGCCGCGGGCACGTATTCCTTCAACGAGACGACGCTCGGCAGCTGCATCTCCAGTGATGGGCTGTGCACGCGGACGTCGTAATGGTCGATGATATTGACACGATCGAGAAACACCGCCTTGATCGCGTCCTGCCAGGACCACAGGGACAGCGGAAAATAACTCAACGGTCGAAAGTCGGCGTTGAGCACTAGAGCCGGGCAATTATCTAGGCAAACGGTCACGCAGAACCCGTCCCGCTTATCCTCACTCGCGGGCCGGAATAGCACGCGATTGTTACCGCTTGATAGCGGATCGGCCGCGCGGAGACAAGATTCCGGGACAAGATTTCGCAGCTCAGCGGGTCGGGACCGGCTTTTCCCCGTGGTAATCGTAGAACCCGCGGCTCGTTTTGCGACCGAGCCAGCCGGCCTCGACATATTTGACGAGCAGCGGACAGGGCCGGTATTTGCTGTCGGAGAGCCCCTCGTAGAGCACCTGCATGATCGCCAGGCAGGTGTCGAGCCCGATGAAATCGGCGAGCTCGAGGGGGCCCATCGGATGGTTGGCGCCGAGCTTCATCGCGATGTCGATCGCCTCGACAGAACCCACCCCCTCATAGAGCGTGTAGACTGCCTCGTTGATCATCGGCAACAGGATCCGGTTGACGATGAACGCCGGAAAATCCTCGGCTGCCACCGGTGTCTTGCCGAGCTTAAGCGCGAGATCGCGGGTCAGCCCGAAGGTTTCCTCGTCGGTGGCAATGCCGCGGATCAGCTCGACGAGGGTCATCACCGGCACCGGGTTCATGAAATGCATGCCGATGAACTTGCCCGGCCGATCGGTCGACGCGGCGAGCCGGGTGATCGAGATCGACGAGGTGTTGGTTGCGATCAGCGCCTCGGGCTTCAAGGTCGGGATCAGCTTCTTGAAGATTTCGCGCTTGATCTCTTCCTTCTCGGTCGCGGCCTCGATGACCATGTCGCAATCGCCGAAGAGCGTGTAATCGAGACCGGTGCTGATGCGGTCCAGCGCCGCCGCTTTGTCCGCTTCGCGGATCTTGTCCCGAGCGACTTGGCGCGACAGGTTGCGATCGATGGTTTCGCGGCCGCGCTGCAGCGCCGCCTCGCCGACATCGGTCAAGGCAACATCGAAGCCGGCGAGTGCGCAGACATGGGCGATACCGGCGCCCATCTGACCGGCGCCGATCACACCGATGCGGCGCAGGCGATCCAGCGACCCAGATCCCGCCGTCACTGGCGGCGCTCGAGTTCGGCGTCGAGCTCCGGAAGGATTTTGAAGAGATCGCCGACGAGCCCGTAATCGGCGATCTGAAAGATCGGCGCCTCCTCGTCCTTGTTGATCGCCACGATCACCTTCGAATCCTTCATTCCGGCGAGATGCTGAATAGCGCCCGAGATCCCGACCGCGATGTAGAGCTCCGGTGCGACGATCTTGCCGGTCTGTCCGACCTGGTAATCATTAGGGACAAAGCCCGCGTCGACCGCCGCACGAGACGCGCCGACCGCGGCGCCGAGCTTGTCGGCGACCTTTTCCAAGAGGTGAAAGTTGTCGCCGGATTGCATGCCGCGCCCGCCTGAGATGATGACGCGGGCGCCGGTCAGCTCGGGGCGCTCCGATTTCGACAGCTCGGCACGGACGAACTCCGACAATCCGGCCGAGCCGGTCGGTTCGACCGTCTCGATCGGCGCCGATCCACCCGTCGCCTCGCCCGGCGGAAAGGCGGTCCCGCGCACCGTGATGACCTTGATCGGGTCCTTGGATTGAACTGTCTGCAACGCATTCCCGGCATAGATCGGCCGCACAAAGGTATCTTGTGAGACGACCGCGCTGATGTCCGAGATCTGCATCACGTCGAGGAGTGCAGCCACCCGCGGCATCAAATTCTTTCCCGAGGTCGTTGCGGGCGCCAACAGATGGGAATAGCCGGGGGCGAGCTTGACGAGCAGTGGTGCCAAATTCTCGGCGAGCCCATGGTCATAGGCCGCGTCGTCTGCGAGCAGCACCTTGCGCGCCCCGGCGATCCCGGAGACGGCCTCGGCTACCGCGCGACAGTCCCTGCCCGCCACGAGAATGTCGACTTCTTGTCCGGCAATCTCCTTGGCGGCGGCAACGGCGTTGAGGGTCGCGGGCCTGAGCGCGCTGTTGTCGTGCTCGGCGACGACGAGGGCCGCCATCAGATCACCCGCGCCTCGGTCTTGAGCTTGTCGACCAATTCGGCGACCGAGCCCACTTTGTGTCCGCCCTGTCGTTTCGGCGGCTCTTCGACCTTGAGCACGACGAGACGCGGCGTCACATCGACACCGAGCGCCTCGGGTGTCGTCGTCACGATCGGCTTCTTCTTCGCCCGCATGATGTTCGGCAGTGAAGCGTAGCGCGGCTCGTTGAGCCGCAGATCGGTGGTGACCACCGCCGGCAATTTGATCGCGACTGTCTCGAGCCCGCCATCGACCTCGCGCGTCACCTCGGCATGGCCGTCGCTGATCTTCAGCTTGGAGGCAAAGGTCGCCTGGGGCCAGCCGAGCAAGGCCGACAGCATTTGGCCGGTCTGATTGCAGTCGTCGTCGATCGCCTGCTTGCCGATGATCACGATCTCCGGGCTTTCCTGGAGGATGACTGCCTTCAGCAATTTGGCGACGGCGAGCGGCTGCAGCTCGGCACTGGTCTCGACCAGCACACCGCGATCGGCCCCCATCGCCAGCGCCGTGCGGATCGTCTCCTGGCACTGCGCCACCCCGAGCGAGACCGCGATGATCTCGCTGACGGTCCCGGCTTCGCGCAGACGGAGCGCCTCTTCGACGGCAATTTCGTCGAACGGGTTCATCGACATCTTGACGTTGGCGGTCTCGACCCCGGTCTTGTCCGCCTTGACCCGGATCTTGACGTTGTAGTCGATGACCCGCTTGACCGCGACCAGCGCCTTCATCTCGTCCTCGCCATTGCGCCGGCGGCCTGAACGACCCTGCCGCCCCGACTGTGATTTGTGCACGGGCCCTAGGCGAAGGCAAGACCCTCGTCGGTCGTTGCTGGCGCCGACCGCTGTCCGCAGGTCGATTTCGGATTAGCGTAGTCTCCTGGGAAATATCCGTGTTAACTTATAAGTATAGATGATCGTTATTAAGAATTGTGGGGCGTTTGATTTATTAAGCACAATCACATAATAGTATAGTAACATCTATAGCTAAGGTTTCCTCGGATCATTTCGCGAGGAAACCGATGAAACACTTCCTGTGCGCCGCTGCCGTTGCCGCCGTCGGGGTTACGAGCGGGCCCGTTGCCGCCCAGACGCCGACGCCGTCCGAGCGGCTGACCCATGGGCCGATCGAGCTCCACCGCAATGCCGACGGCAGCATCAAACGCGGCCTGCGCAACGAGATCCAAACCGGCTACTGGTCGGGGTTCGCCGTCACTGCTGCGGCGCCCTACACCTCGGCATCGGGAACATTCCAGGTCCCGCGCGTATCTTATAGCGGGTCTGGTCATAGCTATGAGGATTCAGCGCTCTGGGTGGGAATTGGCGGCGATGGCGATTCGACGCTGATTCAACTCGGCACCGAGCAGCTGGTCACATCGTCCGGCACCGCGTCCTACTACGTCTGGTACGAACTCTATCCGGCAGCCACTGTGTACCTCGGACACACAGTCAACCCGGGCGACATCGTCACCGCCTCGCTGCAGTGCGCGGCGGCATGCTCGCCGGGCTTGGTGCAAACCTGGCAGCTGACCATGACGGACGAGACCGCCGGGTGGAGCTGGACGCAGAGCGTCCAATACCAATCGAGCATGGCGTCGGCAGAATGGATCACCGAGGCGCCATGGGACAGCAGCGGCGAATTGCCGCTCGACGATTTCGTTCAGGCGACCTTCGATCCGGTCTCCGCCAATGGCGTCAACCCCAACCTGACGCTTGCCGCCAACGGCATCCAAATGGCGGACCCTTATGGCGAGACCTCAAGCCCCTCTGCCCCGGTGGGGGGTGACGTCTTCAGCACATGCTGGGGGCTCGGGCCCAGCTATACCCCGTGCACGGCCGGCTCCTTCACCACACCCCCACCGGCGACGACGGTTTCGCTTTCCGCCTACCCCACAAAAATAAGCCCGGGGCAGAGCTCTACCTTGACCTGGAGCTCGACCAACGCCTCCTCCTGCACGGGGAGCGGCTTCACCGCGTCCGCGACCTCAGGCAAGGCCGTTATGTATCCGACCGTGACGACTTCTTATTCGGTCAGCTGCACCGGGAATAGCGGCTCAGCCACGTCTCTGGCCACTGTGATCGTCAGTTCTCCTAAAACATGCCAGAGAAAACACTGCTAGCGAGCGCTGACGGGATGCTGAGGCGAACCCAGGTGTTGGGGCATCCCCAGCACCTGGCGCACGAACGGGACGTCGCTCCTTTGGGGTCGAATGCTGGATCTTTGGGCGGCTCACTCACAGGGGCATGTCGCAAATCTTTAACAAAATTTTGACATTATTACGACACACCCGGCGGCCTGCTCCGCCGAGCTATCTATCTACGCGCGTACGAGGGGGAACCTTTTAGCGCACCCGCTGTGTAGTCGCTGCCAACGGTTTCACCGCCGTGTTCGGCAGATGTGGCGATTTTGTCAGCAAATCCGGGGGACCAATGAAGACGACGCTTGCGTATTGCCTGTGCGCCGCTGCCGTTGCCGCCGTCGGGGTTACGAGCGGGCCCGTTGCCGCCCAGACGCCGACGCCGTCCGAGCGGCTGACCCATGGGCCGATCGAGCTCCACCGCAATGCCGACGGCAGCATCAAACGCGGCCTGCGCAACGAGATCCAAACCGGCTACTGGTCGGGGTTCGCCGTCACTGCTGCGGCGCCCTACACCTCGGCATCGGGAACATTCCAGGTCCCGCGCGTATCTTATAGCGGGTCTGGTCATAGCTATGAGGATTCAGCGCTCTGGGTGGGAATTGGCGGCGATGGCGATTCGACGCTGATTCAACTCGGCACCGAGCAGCTGGTCACATCGTCCGGCACCGCGTCCTACTACGTCTGGTACGAACTCTATCCGGCAGCCACTGTGTACCTCGGACACACAGTCAACCCGGGCGACATCGTCACCGCCTCGCTGCAGTGCGCGGCGGCATGCTCGCCGGGCTTGGTGCAAACCTGGCAGCTGACCATGACGGACGAGACCGCCGGGTGGAGCTGGACGCAGAGCGTCCAATACCAATCGAGCATGGCGTCGGCAGAATGGATCACCGAGGCGCCATGGGACAGCAGCGGCGAATTGCCGCTCGACGATTTCGTTCAGGCGACCTTCGATCCGGTCTCCGCCAATGGCGTCAACCCCAACCTGACGCTTGCCGCCAACGGCATCCAAATGGCGGACCCTTATGGCGAGACCTCAAGCCCCTCTGCCCCGGTGGGGGGTGACGTCTTCAGCACATGCTGGGGGCTCGGGCCCAGCTATACCCCGTGCACGGCCGGCTCCTTCACCACACCCCCACCGGCGACGACGGTTTCGCTTTCCGCCTACCCCACAAAAATAAGCCCGGGGCAGAGCTCTACCTTGACCTGGAGCTCGACCAACGCCTCCTCCTGCACGGGGAGCGGCTTCACCGCGTCCGCGACCTCAGGCAAGGCCGTTATGTATCCGACCGTAACGACTTCTTATTCGGTCAGCTGCACCGGGAACGGCGCATCGGTCACGGCGATGGCCACTGTTACGGTCGTTAGCGCCAGCACGAGCACCGGCGGCGGCACAACGAGCAGCACCGGAGGGAACGGGAGCATGGCGGCTGGGAAGCACAAGAAGAAGAGTTGACGGCCAGCGGGTTAGACTCTGAGCGCCTCAAACAGGGGGCCGATCATGTCCCGGTAGGGATGCCAGCGCCCGACCGAGCTGTTGTAGATCGGCCGCCGCGCCTGGGCCGAGCTCGCCGTCCGAACGACGCGTTTCGTTTTGTAAAAAGAAAGACAAGCGTCATCCCATTCGAGGCCGCAATGCGCGATCAGGCGCCGTGCCTCCCGCTCGATGTCGGCAACCACTTCTTCGTATTGCACTTCGAGCATCACGCCGTCGGGCAGGACGGTCCGCCAATGATCCATCAGCCCCTCGTAGGCGCGGTAATAGCGGCCCAACTCGCCGAGGTCGTAAGTATAGGGCTGGTCGCCTGAGAACAACTTCGAAAAGCACGAGAGGCAGGTGTCGATCGGGTCTCGCATCGTGTGGATGATGCGCGCATTCGGCAGCGCCAGATGGATCGGGCCGGCGAGCCGAAAGTTGCCCGGCATTTTGTCGACGATCCGCGCGGTATCGGGTGCGCGGGCTTTGACGCTGCTGACGTAGTTCGCCCCGATTTGGTAAAGGGCATCCTGCGTCAGCAGACACGCTGTCTTAGGGTCGAGGCCGCCGAGATTCGTTGCAGCCTCTTCGAAGTCGTTGAGCTCGCCCGCGCCGAAAATCTTTGGATGGCTGGCGAGGATCTGCTCTATCAAAGTGCTGCCGGAGCGCGGCATGCCGAGGACGAACACCGGGATGGCCGAAGGGTCACCGATGCCCTGCTTGTCACGCATGATCTCGGAAGTGTACGCAGCCCGGATGTGTTCGAAATATCCAAGAACCGCCGCTTCGTCGTAAACGATTTGTCGCCGCTTGATTGCGTTGCCCTCCAGCAGATGAGGGAAGGATCGCGCGGGCCGGCCAAGCTCGGCGAAAGCCCCGCCGAGGGCGAAGTGGAGCTCCATCTGCCCTTCTTCCGAGAGTGTCGCGATTTCCTCGGCGAGCGCCTCCATTGCCGGCAGGCAAGGATCGTCAGTGGCGATGCGCTTGCACCCCACCAGGCTCCGGTAGAACCGCGCGTTTTTGGGCGCCAGCGCGATCGCTCGCTCAATGCTGCGGGACGCCTCCTCGATATTCCCGACCGTCTGTAGGGCGATGCCTAGATCATGATGCACCTCGGCGAGGTTGGGCCGCGTCGCAAGAGCCATCCGATAGTGCGGGATCGCCTCCGTTGGGCGGTCAAGCAACTGTAGTGCGGTGGCGAGGTTATGATGCGCCTCGGCATAGTCAGGCCTGATCGCGAGCGCCCTCTGATAATGCGAGATTGCCTCGTCGATACGGTTCAACGTTTGCAGGGCAAAACCGAGGCTCAGATGAGCCTCGGGATAGTCAGGACTGACGGCTAGCGCCGTCCGATGATGTTCGATCGCCCGCTCGGGCTGCTTCAGCGCCTGTAAAGCAACGCCGAGGCTGTTCTGGGCATCGGGATTGTTCGGCTGCTGGTAGCACGCTCTACGAAGCAAGCGCACCGCCTCGTCGACGCTACCACGCTCCAACAGGATGAGGCCAAGATTGTGAAGGGAATCGAAATGATTGTGGTTCTGCCTGAGCGCCCTTCTATAGAGCGGTTCGGCTTGGTCGGGCAGCCCTTGTTGGTGGAAGGCGAATGCCGCCCGAAACGCCTGTGGGGGTGCGTGTCGCGCAGGTCGAACAGGATGGCGGAAAAGGTCCGATTTCTCGAATTTGTCGATCATTGAGACGGATCGGCTGACGTGCTCGCGGCGCCTTTTATCCCGATACGTCAGAGATCGTACAGCATCGGGGTGTTCGGCCTAGCGGAACTCGCCGCTTTGTCGCGTAGAAAAAGCGATCCCGCCCGGTGCGCCGGGCGGGATTAATTCGGCCGGTACTATCAGCTAGGCTTGTAAAGAACGCCGCCGCCGACGGAACAGCACCCCAAAGCCGGCCAGGGCAGTGCCGAGGAGAGCGAGGCTCGCGGGCTCGGGGACCGGCGGGAAAACCCGGCCACCGCTGTCGACGATAAAGGAACTATTGGCTGTCGTATCCTCGAGGGTAGTGGCATTCGGAGCACTCAGCGGACAATTCTTGTCCCCGGCGGTGGGAGTATCGCATTCGAGGAACGCCATCACTGCGGAGCCTGCCGGCAGGGCGGTAGGATTGCTGAAGATCGGGTCCGTCGAATCCGAGAAATTGACATGGCCGAAATCATACAGAAAAACGTTGAAGCCCGTGGCGCCCGCATCTATGGGTCCGGGGGGTTTCGCGTCTGTTAATGATGACAGGATGGAACTGAGCGGGTTCGGATCCCCGGCCGTCGACCGCTCGTTCAAAAAGTCCTTAAGGTCGGGGCTCGCGCTCGTCCAAGCACCAGCCGGTGTTCCCATAGCTGTTGCGTTTTCGGTGTGGGTCCCGGTGATTGTCCCGGGCGTGCCAACCTGGTTATTCGGGACCAAGACTGTCAGTATGAAATCAAAATCATCGTTCAGGTTGTTGTTGCTATTCGGAGACCGGAGGAACCCGAACGAGGTGAGGTCAGGGGAGGTGAACGTGATCCCGTTGGATTGGCACCCGAGACCAGCGGATGGGTGAGCCGCGCCCGTATTGCAATAGCCGTGCAGCGTCATCACGTTCGATGTTGTTCCCGCGCGAGCGGCCGAGGCGGTAAAACCGAGGGTCAGGGCACCTGCCACCCCCACCGCGGTCCGCAGCTTCCGCTGGGATTTCCTAAGGTACTCCATGGGTCCGACGTTCCTTCGATCACCAATGCGTAGAAGGGAGCACCTGCGCCCCGAGGTATCCCAAGCATGCTGCGTGCCAATCCGCAGTTAGCCTGACGACGGACGGTTAACGGTGCTTGTCGGGAGACCGAGGTGTAAAGAATTCCGACAGGCAAACGCGGAGACCGCGCGTCCGGGGCCGTCTGCGATTCCAGGAACGTCAATTGGTTAGGCGAAAGCGGCGCCCGGGACGAGGGCAGCGGGAGTGTAAAAAATTCCGACATGCACCCCCGAGCGTGGATCGATTATGAGGGACCTCTGGCCAGGCTTATCAATCAGTTAACCTATCGTCTCAGATTGTAACGACATGTAAAGAATTCCGACACAATCTTGTTCCGGCGGGGGCCTCTCAGCAGACCCTCGCCGGGGAGAACCCACTCTTTCGAACAGGGGTCAAGAAGACCCGCTCCAACGCGCAAACATGTGCCGGCGGCGGATAAAGCCCATGGCGGCGAGCGCGCTACCCAACAGCGCGAGAGCGCTCGGCTCCGGGACGGTGGGCGGTGAATCACTCCCGGTCAAGCCCGCTTCGGTGAACGGAGCGTCGACTGCGGTACAGTGGGCGCCGGGGCACTTCGTTGAGTCTTCCGCGAAAGCGGAGATGAACGTTCCCTTGGGCAACCCACTGTCCGTTACGTCGAGCAGGTAATTTTGGTTCAGCGGCGTTTCCGCCTCGGCCAGATAGATGTCATAGCTGGTCACCGTCAATGAAAGATCGGTCAATTCCGCGCTATTCATGTTTCCGATGTTGTACGAGTTGTTCGCATTCGCGAGCGCATTCTTAGCCGACGCGTCGGATGTAAACCCTTCGAGGAAGGTGTAGATATCGCCGGTTGTAAAATTGACGCCCTGCATAAAGGTGCCGGGGAGGCCATATGCATCCAGGGTCGAGGTAATCGTGACATTGCTGGTCGCCCCTCCTGGGTAGGGCGCAATCAGTGTCCCCGGCGAATTGAGAGCGCCTATGTTGAACGGGTCGCCATGCGGTACCGCGAAGATCATCAACAGCGGCATGGTCGGCGACACACCGCCGTTTGCCTGTTGAAAGATCGAGAAATTGGTGCCCGAGCCGATCAGGTTGGGATCGGTCGTGGGGCAGCCCCCGGTTGGACAGCTACCAGTGGCGCCGTTTCCTACGTGAAAAGTCGAAGGATCGAGGTCGGTTTGCGCCGATGCCGAGGCCGCGAGTATCGCGAAGAGGGCAGCGCCAGCAAGTGCTCCGAGAGTCCACGCAGCAAGCTCTGAGAGCGATACGCGCTTCATCATCATGGTCTTAAATCCTGTGTAATATGGTTTACGTTCTCCTAAAAATATATAACATACAACCAGCATTGCTGATAACGGATACGTAGTTAATTAACTATCTATGGAATTGGGCCGGGCGCCTGCTTAAAAATCGTAACTTATTTACTTTATCGATTAGCGAAGGAGAGGTGCCGATGCGCGCGGTGGATGTGATGACGACCGAGATCATCTCCGTCGGCCCGGATACATCGGTGCAAGCCTTGGCAGCACTCCTTTCCGAGCGCGGGATCAGCGGGGTCCCCGTGGTCGACGCCGAAAACCGGGTGGTCGGCATCGTCAGCGAGGGAGACGTGTTGCACCGCGTCGAAACCGGGACCGAGCGCCGACTTGAACGTCGGACCAGGGGCCGGCGGTCATGGTGGCTCGACGCGGTCGCGTCCGATCGGGAACTTGCCCGTGACTATGTCAAGTCGCACGCCCGCACGGTCCGGGACATCATGACACGCGATGTCGTCTCGATCAGCGACACGGCCGAGCTCGCCGATATCGCCATGCTGCTCGAAACGAAGCGGATCAAACGCGTGCCGGTCGTCCGTGATGGCAAGCTCGTCGGCATCGTCAGCCGGGCGAACCTCGTAAGGGCTCTGGCGACGACCACGAGCGCGCCGGAGAGCATCGCCGAACCCGATGACCGCGCGATCGGCGACCAGCTCCTCGCAGAGCTGAAGGCGAAGAACTGGGTGGATCTTTCCTCGGCCGACATCATCGTGCGCGGCGGGGTCGTGCATCTCTGGTTCTCCGACGAGCAACCGCGGGAGGAGAGGCTGACGTTCCGCGTCGCCGCCGAAAACATCCCCGGAGTGCGGCGCGTCGAAGAGCACATCGTCGCGCAACCCGGGCAACTAGCAGAAAGCAGAGGCGCGCCGCGATGACCGACTTCTTCCCCGGCTTCGAGCGTCTCCGGATCACGACATCGGGTGCCGAAATCAACCTTGTGACCGGCGGCAGCGGGCCGCCACTTTTATTGCTGCACGGCTACCCACAGACGCATCTGATGTGGCGTAAGCTAGCCCCTCGTTTGGCCGCCGAGTTCACGGTGGTCGCGCCCGACCTGCGCGGTTACGGCGACAGCACGAAACCGCCGGCGGGCCCCGACAACGCGGGGTACTCGAAGCGCGCGCTGGCCCTCGACCAGGTCGAGACGATGAGAGCATTCGGCTTCGAGCGCTTCGCTGTCGCCGGGCACGACCACGGCGCCCGGGGCGCCCATCGCCTGGCGCGCGATCACCCCGAGCATATCGAGCGCCTAGCATTGCTCGACATCGTGCCGACCCTCTATCGCTTCGAGACGATCGACCAGAAGGCGGTGACCTCGAGCTGGCACTGGTTCTTTCTGATCCAGCCGAGCGGGTTTCCCGAACGGCTGATCGGCTCGGAGGCCGAGTTCTTTCTGCGCCACCAGCTCAGCGCGTTGCTGCGCGATCCGGCGAAGCTGGAGCCGGAAGCGTTCGCCGAATACCTTCGCTGCTTCCGGAACCCTGAGACCATCCGAGCCACCTGCGACGAGTACCGTGCCGGTGCTTCGATCGACCTGGTCCACGACCGGGCCGACCGCGGGTATAAGCTCACCATGCCGCTGCTCGTGCTGTGGGGACAGCGCAGCTCGCAAGGCAGCGGCTACGATGTGCTCGCGGTCTGGCGCGACCACGCCGAGACGGTCTCGGGTCACGGCATCGATAGCGGCCATTTCCTCCCGGAAGAGGCGCCGGAAGAAACCTACCGGGCATTGCGGGAGTTTTTCGCCGGCGGAACGGGCTGACAGCCTGGGAGACCGGCCGGCCGCGTGCCGAGCCCACCGAACAACCAACGACGCACGCCAGATGGCGTTGTTTTTTCCTCCCTCAGAGCTGTGCAGAATTCGTTGATCGGCGATGTTGATTCCGTTGTTTTTGACTACCTGAGTGCCATGCGTCCGACGCCGGCGGACGTTCTTGGCGATCCCAGGGCAGGCGCCTATAACGGCCGTGCCGGTTGCCCTGGTATGCTCAGAGCCTGATGCCGCTCCTTGCGATCCCGTTCCCGGCGCTCGATCCGGTTGCGATTTCGATCGGCCCCGTCGCTATCCGCTGGTATGCGCTCGCCTATATCGCCGGGCTGCTGATCGGCTGGCGCTATTGTCTGGCCCTCGCCGGGCGGCCGCCATACCTGGTCGGCCGCCAGGATGTCGACGACTTCCTGGTGTGGGCGACGCTCGGCGTCGTGCTCGGCGGGCGCATTGGCTACGTTCTCTTCTACAAGCCCGGCTACTACGTCTTTCACCCGCTCGAGGCGCTCTACGTCTGGCATGGCGGGATGTCGTTCCACGGTGGCGCGCTCGGCGTGACAATCGCCATCGTGTGGTTCACCCGCGCGCGCAAGATCCCGCTCTTTGCATTCTCCGACATCATCACCGCGGCGATCCCGATCGGTCTGTTTTTTGGCCGGATCGCAAATTTCATCAATGCCGAGCTGTTCGGCCGACCGACGCAAGTTGCCTGGGGAATGATCTTCCCGTACGGCGGCTCGATGCCGCGTCATCCGAGCCAGCTCTACGAAGCCGTTTGCGAAGGCATCCTGCTCTTCCTGCTGCTGTTCGCCGCCGAGCGCCTCGGCGCGCGGCAGCGCTCCGGGATCGTTACCGGGTTGTTTCTCGCGGGTTACGCGGTCGCCCGCATGTCGGGTGAGCTCTTTCGCGAACCGGACTCTCAGCTCGGCTACCTGGTGTTCGGGACGACAATGGGACAGCTTTTGTCGGTGCCGCTGTTGATCGCCGGCCTTGCCATTACCTTCTGGGCGCAACGCGCGCCTGCTTCTGTCCGATCGCCACCAGCGCCTCCTCGAGTCGCGGAGCCGGCTGTAACGCCACCGGCCCCTCCGACGCCGAGCGGGCCGCCTGTCCCACCGCCTTGACCCCCGACACGCTCGGCCGAAAGATCGCCCGCCGCATACGGGACGAAGGTCCGCTTTCGGTTGCCGCCTATATGGCGATGGCGCTGCACGACCCCGAGGGCGGCTATTATGCGCGGCGCGACCCGATCGGGGCGCGGGGCGACTTCATCACTGCGCCCGAGATCAGCCAAGTGTTTGGCGAACTGATCGGGTTGTGGTGCGCCGTGATATGGGATCAATTGGGCCGGCCCGATCCGGTCATCCTGGCGGAGCTGGGGCCGGGCCGCGGCGTGCTGATCGGCGATCTGCTGCGCGCCGCGGCAGCGGTGCCGGATTTTCACCGCGCGCTGCGGCTCCATTTGGTCGAAGCGAGTGCTCCCCTGCGTGCCGCGCAGCAACAGCGGCTCGCGCAATTTGAGCCAATCTGGGTACCGCGTTTCCAGGATCTGCCGGATGGCCCGATGCTGCTCGTCGCGAACGAATTCCTCGACGCACTGCCGATTCGGCAGTTCGTCCGCTGCGGCCCCCATTGGTCGGAGCGAATGGTGACGCTGGACGACGAGAATTGTTTCGTCTTCGTCGACGGACCGCCGAGCCCGGTCGCGAGATTCCTGCTATCAGACGCGTTGCGCGACAGCGCGGGGCAAGGTGCCGTCGTCGAGATTTGCCCGGCTGCCCTCGCCCTGGCGGCGGCTCTCGGCGCTCGTTTTGCGCATCAGCCGGGTGCCGCGTTGTTCATCGATTACGGTTACTTCCCGAGCGCTCCGGGCACCACGCTCAGCGCGCTCCATGGGCATCACGTAGTTCCCGTGTTGACGGCGCCGGGCACCGCCGATCTTAGCGCCCACGTCGATTTTGCCGCGTTTGCCGAAGCCGCTCGCGCCGGTGGCGCGGAAGCCCACGGGCCGGTGCCGCAGGCCAAGCTGTTTACAGCACTTGGGGCTCGGGAGCGCGCCGCGGTTCTGCGCGCGCGGGCCAACCCCTGCCAGCAGCACGATCTCGACAGCGGCATTGAGCGTTTGCTAGACCCCGGCGGAATGGGCACCTTGTTCAAGGCCATAGCGCTGGTCTCGCCGTGGCTGCCGGCGCCACCCGGCTTTGAAACCGTCTTTGATGGCTGAGACTGAACGGATGATCACCTCAGCCGCGCTCAGCGCGGATGCGGGTGTCCGGCACGCGTTCTTCACCCGCCGGGGCGGTGTCAGCGAGGGTCTGTACGGCTCGTTGAATTGCGGCTTCGGCTCCGGCGATGCATCACAGAATGTAGCGGCCAACCGAGAGATCGCGATGGCGCAACTCGGCTTGCCCGCCGATCGGCTGATGACCGTCCGCCAAATTCACAGCGCCCGGGTCGTTACCGTGGAGCGGCTGTGGCGCCGCGAAGAATCACCCCTTGCGGACGGTCTGGTGACAGCGGTTCCCGGCATTGCGCTCGGC
>Ga0306926_10003320_pt1 | contig 16647 bp, 24 predicted proteins | sample flu12Cox44000178_FD_203759 | JGI IMG/M metagenome (GOLD analysis project Ga0306926, IMG submission 203759) | Lab enrichment of tropical soil microbial communities from Luquillo Experimental Forest, Puerto Rico - flux8day.12C.oxic.44.000.178 (v2)... | ecosystem: Environmental > Terrestrial >... | reverse complement strand
GCTCGCCTGATCGGCGTAGCGGTAGGCACCGGCTTCTGACCAGGCGCTCTTGCCGTGCCCGCGCACGTCGAGCGCGAGAATGCGATAGCGGTCCTGAAGGCGCCGGGCGAGCGCGTTGAACGCGTCCGCACTCCCGGTATAGCCGTGGACACAGACGATCGGCGGGCCATCGGCTTTGCCCCAGTCGAGGTAATGCAGGCCGAGATCGTTGACCCTCAGGGTCTTGCTCACGGGTTCCGTCGGGGTCGTCATGGAGGCCTGTCCTTCGTCCAGTTTCGCGCCGGTCGGCAATCTTGCCAAAGATCGGGGCCGGCCGTACCTATGATTTATCCGAATGAGGGAGGTGCGCGATGAAGCTGAAAGACGCAAAGCTGTTCCGCCAGCAATGCTACATCGACGGCGCGTGGGTCGACGCGTTGAACCGCGGCACGATCCCGGTCACCAACCCGGCGACCGGCGAGACCTTGGGCACCGTGCCGCGGATGGGCGCCGAGGAGACCCGCCAGGCGATCGAGGCAGCCGACAAGGCACTCCCGGCCTGGCGCGCCAAAACCGCCAAGGAGCGCGCCCAGATCCTGCGCAAAATGTACGACCTGATGATGGCGAACCAGGAGGACCTCGCGACCCTGATGACCGCCGAGCAGGGCAAGCCGATGACCGAGTCGCGCGGCGAGATCGCCTATGCCGCGGCCTTCATCGAGTGGTTCGGTGAGGAGGGCAAGCGCGTCTACGGCGACACGATCCCGGCGCACGCCGCCGACAAGCGCATCGTCGTCACCAAGGAGCCGGTCGGCGTCTGCGCGGCGATCACGCCGTGGAACTTCCCGGCGGCGATGATCACCCGCAAGGCCGGGCCGGCCTTGGCCGCCGGCTGCACGATGGTGCTGAAGCCGGCGAGTGCCACACCCTTTTCGGCGTTGGCCCTATGTGAATTGGCCGAGCGCGCGGGCGTACCGAAGGGGGTGTTTTCCTGCGTAACGGGGCCGTCGAACGAGATTGGCGGCGAGCTGACCTCGAACCCGACGGTGCGCAAGCTGACCTTCACCGGCTCGACCGAAGTCGGCAAGTTGCTGATGCAGCAATGCGCCGGCACGGTCAAGAAGACCTCGATGGAATTGGGCGGCAACGCGCCGTTCATCGTCTTCAACGATGCCGATATAGAGATGGCGATCAAGGGTGCGATCGCCTCGAAATACCGGAATGCCGGCCAGACCTGCGTGTGCGCCAACCGCATCCTGGTGCAGGACGGCGTCTACGACGCCTTCACCAAACGGCTGGCCGAGACCGCCGGTGCCATGAAGGTGGCCGACGGGTTTGAGCCGGGTGCCGTGATCGGCCCGCTGATCGACATGAAGGCGGTCGAGAAGGTCGAGGCGCACATCGCCGACGCGGTCAAGAAAGGCGCCAAGGTAGCGTTGGGCGGCAAGCGCTCGGCACTCGGTGGCACCTTCTTCGAGCCGACGGTGCTGACCGATGTGACGACCGACATGATCATCACCAAGGAGGAAACCTTCGGCCCGGTCGCCCCGCTCTACCGCTTCAAAACCGACGACGAGGCGGTCAAGATGGCCAACGACACCGAATTCGGTCTCGCCGCGTATTTCTACAGCCGCGACATCGGCCGCATCTGGCGTGTCGCCGAGGGGCTCGAATACGGCATCGTCGGCATCAACGAAGGCATCATCTCGACCGAGATCGCACCCTTCGGCGGCATGAAGGAAAGCGGCATCGGCCGAGAAGGCTCGAAATACGGCATCGAGGAATTCCTCGAGGTCAAATACCTCTGCATGGGCGGCATTGACCGCTAGGCAGCCACGGTTCATCCCCTCCCCCGCTCGCGGGGGAGGGTTAGGGTGGGGGCAGCAGGCCAGGGCCGGATCGGACCCCATGACCAAAGAGGAAGTGAAGGCCGTATTGGAACGGGTCCCGATCTGGCCGGAGAACCTCCAGCAGGAGCTCGTGGAGCTAGCGCTCGAAATCGAGGCGGAAGTCGCCGGCGCCGAATACGAGGCGACACCCGACGAGCTGGCGGCGATCGACGAGTGGCTTGCCGAGGAAGCCGCGAGCGATGAGGAAGTCAAAGCGGCCTTCGCTCTGTTTCGAAAGACATGAGAGTCGAATGTTCGAAGTGGGCCGTTGCCGATCTTCGATAAACTGCCGCTGATTATGCCCGGTCCGGCAATCCGGCGGTTGGCGCACGTATCGTGGCGCGCATCCAAGAGGTTGTGGCCCAAACATAACGCGCGCGGCGATGATGAATGCGTCGTCCAAGACCACCCACTACCGCCTGAATTGATCGGTCGATACAGCCCGGAGCGCGACCCGGATGCCGAGCAAGATATCGCCCACTACGTTGAAATGGAAGCAAATAACGAGACAGTTCAGCACGTTGAGCGAGTAAAGACCGAGTATATTACTGGCGAGACATACGAGGTTTGGGACGTAACCACCGACAAAAATCGGTGGTGGGTGATCACTAACTCAACAAATCTTTATTCGCAAAGGCACTTTCCTAGTCTTGATTATACGCTTTCATTCCATGTCGGCCTGATGGCCCGGCTTAGAAGTCGGCGGGTGGGTCCGGACAGTTCGCAACCTGATCCATTCGACGAAGTGTTGAGACGGCAGGATCAAATACACGAAGCCTATGAGCGCGCAATCGAAGCCGTCGATTGCCAAGCTGTGTGAATGCAGCTGAGGGAGTGCCTTATCTCATTAATCGCCGTGATGCAGCGACGGACAGAGCTTCCGTCCACGATAGACCGACCTCAAGCTGCAAACTTCAGTGTATGGAGCAGTCTCTTGATGGATCACCTTTGCGCAGGTGATCGGAACGAGAAGCTTCGCCAGTATATGAAGATGACTTCAGAAAAGACATGGCAATTAGTGAACTGGCTGACGCATGACCGCAACGCTAACAAGACTGCTACGTCCATAGCTAGCTATGGACGCGGTAGACACCTTGATCGGGCACAATGTGTTCCTACTTATGCGGGAAAGCACCGACAAGACTGACCAATGCCCCGTGTGTTTGTCCCGCAATATTCGGACACACTTCGATATGGCGATTGAGCCCGATGGCGCCTACTACCAGACCTGCGGTTCTTGCGACTGGAGTAATCACCCCAATTAGTCGGAGCAAATGAGAATTTCGGGCAGCGCGCCTAAATCCGGCGAAAGCAAGCGGCGAGGTCATCACCTCCGCACGCAAGCCTCAATTTGAGGAAGGAATTTTGAGGTCACCCAGACCAAGTCGCAGCGGCTTATGTCAAACGTCACGTCACCTTTTATGTCGCGATCTTGATTGCCGTCTGTGAAAATACCGGATGAAATTCGGGAACGAGCGACATAATCCTGCCGTCCGTCTTGAGAAATTCGTGGCTAGCGCCAGGAATCATTTCGGGGCGCAACTTTATGCGTGCCTGCGGATTGTGAAGGACGACCATGCCTTCTACCCAGGTTTCCATATAGCCGGGTTCATGTACATTATGCTCGAACGGCGCCGGCGCTTGGTTCCCAGAATTGCCTTCGCCACGAGCGAAGCCGGTGCGTACCATGCGGACGCGCCTGCTGCCGAATTCTGCGAGGTAGCCCAGCCGATTGAACTTCTGCAGTGTTCCTTGGGCGTTCACAACAACGGCGCTGATGTTCTCGGCGTTTGGAAATCGAAAGAATCCTGATTTTTCGCGGCTGTTGTGCCAAACATGCTCCTTGATCCAATCGATCCGACGGCTACTTTCGTCGATGCGGTGTCGCACGCCGAACACATACTCGGTCATGGCAAAGGGGATCGCTCGCATTACACCGGGAGAATGGAAATCCTGCACTGCAATGATAAAGGGCACGTCCTTCATGTCCATCGCTTCCCAATACGGCGTCCTTTTGTTGAGCTTTCTACGAAGCACGCGGGCGAGCTTAATTAGGAACGTAGTTCTCCATGTAGTCGATGAGCCCCGCTTTGTCGTTCGGCGGCTTGACGCCGCCGGCGTTCGGAGGGTTAACCGACGTCGCCTCGACTCCGACGGAGCCCAATGGTCCAGAGAATAAAAAGTCGGGCGTAGCCAGATCGGGTGCTGGCGCGTAGCCCAATTCCGTAAACGTCGCAAACACGTAAAGTTCCCAGATTCGGGCACCGAATGCAGTCGTTTGAAATTGTTCTACAAAGTTTCCATCGGTGTCTTCGTAGAAACGCATCATTGCTTGAATGAGTTCGCGAGCGGGTGAATATCTCTCCTCGGTGCTCAAAGCCCTGAAAAGAGGATTTAATCGGTCCTCTGCAGCAACATGTGTGAAGAAATCTGTTGGCGGGCCGAAAGCATCACCCTGATGATAGGCCTCGTCGGGCTTCTTATATTGTTCATTCATTTTCTCGAATAGTTGCTGACGGGCGGCGTCTGGGCTCAGCAACGAGCTGTTCAGATCGATCGCCCGAAAACGGCGACGCTCGTCGCGCGCAAGAATGACCCAACTAAAGTCACCATCGATGCGGCCACGCGCGAGCAATCCCATTAATCGTTCGTCGGATGTTGCGTACCATTCTATTTCTTCAATGTAGAGCACTACTTCCGGCCGCCGAGTGTAGCCGGCGAGCGCTTCGAAGCGTCTACTCGAAAGCAGTTTTATTTCAATCATCAGGGGGCTGTGCATTATGAAGTAAAGTAAACCACTGGTCGCGTGTGCTTTATAACCTACTTGTTAAGTAGCTACTAAACCGTTGCGTTCGCGCGAGGCACATTTCCATCGTTTTTATCCAGATTTGCCGGTAATGCGCCGTTTATCGTCTTTGATGACGCCGATATCGAGATGGCGATCAAGGGCGCGATTGCCTCGAAATACCGGAATGCCGGGCAGACCTGTGTGTGCGCCAACCGGATTCTGGTGCATGATGGCGTCTACGACGCGTTCGCCAAGAGACTGGCCGAGACCGCCGGGGGATGAAGGCGGCCGATGGGGTCGAGCCGGGTGCAGTAATCGGCCCGCTGATCGACATGAAGGCGGTCGAGAAGGTCGAGGCGCACATCGCCAACGCGGCCAAGAAAGGTGCCAAAGTGGCAGTGGGCGGCAAGCGCTCGGCACTGGGCGGCACCTTCTTCGAGCCGACGGTGCTGACCGACGTGACGACCGACATGATCATCACACCAAGGAGGAGGCCTTCGGCCCGGTGGCGCCGCTCTACCGCTTCAAGACCTACGACGAGGCGATCAAGATCGCCAACGACACCGAATTTGGCCGCGCCGCCTATTTCTACAGCCGCGACATCGGCCGCATCTGGCCCGTCGCCGAAGGCCTCGAATACGGCATCGTCGGCATCAACGAGGGCATCATCTCGACCGAGATCGCGCCCTTCGGCGGCATGAAGGAGAGCGGTATCGGCCGCGAGGGCTCGAAATACGGCAACCCAGGGAGTTCCTCAAGCTTAATTGTCGTTGCACGTGGCGCGGTAGAGCGATTAAAGGTTTTTCCAAGGTGGCCAAAGGGAGGAGACCATTGTCCCCGCCTCGCGGCATTGGCGCACCGCGCGAGTGTCGCTGAAATCTTTATAGACGATCTAAGAAACGGGGATTAGGAAATGCCACTTAGTATTCACCTTTCGACTAGTCAGCAAACACCTCCTGGAGCGAGTGTTTCAGTTGAAGGGCAAGGTGTATCATTGAATACAACTTTCCCGAATCCTGGATCATTAACTAGTCATCCCTTTTCGACATCACCTGGAACGGTTGCGAATTTAGTTATATATTTCAGAATTGGCAGCGACACGCTCCGCGCGGAATTTGAAAAATTAGACTATGAAAGCGCGGTAAGTCTCGTAGCGCTTCCAAACCGCTCGTTCTTAGGTTGCGTGTTCCATCCGACGCTTGCAGCAGGTTGTGTAGTGCACTGTATCGGCGCGCAGTCCGGCGTCAACTGCGTCATCTGCTCGCAGGACGGGATAACGGCGCGAGTTTGTTGCTGACGGATAGGAACGTCAATGGCGGAGCAATTGGATCGGGTCGTGAGAATCTCAGTTCGAGACCCACGGAACCGCCGGGTCCCTGGAGCGACCGTTACGTTTTTAGTAAATGGGACGCCATTTGCCGAAATCCCCCAGACAAGGGACGAAGATCCCTCCTTTCAGATCCGCGACGAAAGCGTCGTGATCGGGGTGGTGGTCAAATACGGGGATTTCAGAGATGAAGTTACGCTACGTCAGGACCAAAATTCCTGGGACTGCGAAATCCCTCTACACTTAATCGAGACGGATCTGAATATTCTTATATTACAGACTTGCATGCTGGTCAACGTTTATACTCAGATTTCTTTCCTAGTATGCGTCGTGACTTTCTGAAAGATTTAGAGCGCTGCGGCGAATCGGGTCCATGGGATATTGTAATTTTCAGCGGTGACCTCAGTTTTAGTGGCAAAAGAGACCAATTTCAGCAGGTGGAAGGCTTCATACAGGACCTACGTGATCGCATAGGGCAGCTGGGTCTCGGCGATCCCCTTTTTCTCGCAGTGCCGGGCAATCATGACCTTCGCCGCCCGGTTGCTACAAATCCCGTGGCGATAACACTCTCAAACTTAACTGCACTCGCGCCCGCAACTGCAGATCCAGTCTGGACGGAGATAGCGACTAAGCCGGCATCAAGCTATCGTCGAACGATCAATAGAATGTTTGCTGATTACCTCGCCTGGTGGGATCCGTGGAAGACAGAGGCGAGGAGACGGTATCCCTCTTTTCAGGACGGCCTTTTGCCCGGCGAGTTCGCGGTAACAATTGAAAAGCGCGGCTGCCGATTCGGCATCGTTGGCCTCAACACGACGTACCATTCAGGTGAATGGCGATAATTTTAGCGGTAGACTTGCGGTTCACGTGCAGCAATACAATCGCTTGTTACCGCCGAACGATGCCGATTGGGCGGACAAACTAGATGCGGCCATCCTGATCACGCACCAGCCCCCGGAATGGCTTTCCCCGGCTAATCGGATGAATGTCTTCAATCCTCTGATCGCCCCGACTGGCCGTTTCGCTCTGCATTTGTGTGGTCACCTTCATATTGCGAGTGCCCAAGTTCAGGGCCGTGGAGGCTCAGAAGTTAGGCGAGTGGCGCTGGGCCGATCGCTCCTCGCTCTCGAACCGACCTTAGATGGTCTGGAACGACTCCATGGCTATGAGGCATTTCGCATCAAAATAGATAAAGGATCACCGGACGGCCTCATTCGTATGTGGCCAAGAAGCTAACACCCCAAAGCAGGCGGAAGACTGGGGATTCGGACAAGATGCTTCTTTCGTTTTAGAACGGGACGGAGGCACGCCCGACTTACCGGCTAATCGCTTTCGGCGCGCTAACTGGCGAGCCTAGGGTTGCTCAGGGCGCACTGCTGCACACTTGGTGCTGAAGCCGGCGACCGCCACACCCTTCTCGGCCTTGGCCTTGTGCGAGCTGGCCGAGCGCGGCGGCGTGCCAAAGGGGGTGTTTTCCTGCGTTACGGGCCCGTCGAACGAGATCGGCGGCGAGCTGACGTCGAACCCGACGGTGCGCAAGCTGACCTTCACCGGCTCGACCGAGGTCGGCAAATTGCTGATGGAGCAGTGTGCGGCAACGGTCAAGAAAACCTCGATGGAATTGGGCGGAAACGCGCCGTTCATCGTCTTTGACGACGCCGACATCGAGATGGCGGTCAAGGGTGCCATCGCCTCGAAATACCGGAATGCCGGCCAGACCTGCGTCTGCGCCAACCGCATTCTGGTGCAGGACGGCGTCTATGACGCCTTCACCAAGCGGCTGTCGGAAACCGCTGGTGCCATGAAGGTCGCCGACGGCTTCGAGCCTGGTGCGGTGATCGGCCCGCTGATCGACATGAAGGCGGTCGAGAAGGTCGAGGCGCACATCGCCGATGCGGTCAAAAAGGGCGCCAAGGTGGCGTTGGGCGGCAAGCGCAGCGCTCTCGGCGGCACCTTCTTCGAACCGACGGTGCTGACCGATGTAACAACCGACATGATCATCACCAAGAAAGAGACCTTTGGCCCGGTGGCGCCGCTCTACCGCTTCAAGAGCGACGAGGAAGCGGTCAAGATGGCCAACGACACCGAGTTCGGCCTCGCCGCGTATTTCTACAGCCGCGACATCGGCCGCATCTGGCGTGTCGCCGAGGGGCTCGAATACGGCATCGTCGGCATCAACGAGGGCATCATCTCGACCGAGATCGCGCCCTTTGGCGGCATGAAGGAAAGCGGCATCGGCCGCGAAGGCTCGAAATACGGCATCGAAGAGTTCCTCGAAGTCAAATATCTCTGCATGGGCGGCATCGACCGGTAAGGGTTGCTGTTAAGGGTTGCTGTGGGCGCGCCGGAGTGGCGCAAGCCACTGGGTGGTCTGGTGCGCCTGCCAACTAAGTTAGGTCTGTCCAAAATTGCACGGTGGGCACGCCTTTGCGGGCCAAAGGCGACTGCGCCTCAAAGAGCTGCGGTGATTTTCGCGGCAGCCTCGCGCAGCTCGTCTATCAGTAAGTCGTATATCTGATCGAGGATCTTGCCAAATCCGGCTGCCGTTTCCCCAGACGCGATTCCAAATCGCTCAAGGCCGGCTTGCAGCCGTTTCTCACGGTCACTGGCCTTGTGGGCTTTGAGCAGCCTGACATCACGAAGTGCAAAGAGATGCTCAATCGGCTGCACCGGTACAGTGCTTTCCTCGGCCAGCCGCCTCCAGAGTACGGTGCCATCCTCAGAGATACTAAGCGCAGCGGTGTTAGCGAGTTGCGTAAGTCGCACCAGGCAGTCTAACAGCTTCAGGGTCCGGAGCTTGGCGATGGCGCTTTTAGGTGCTCCAGCTGCCTCCAAGGTCAATCGCAAGCTTCCTTCGGAAAGTCCCTCGATTATCAGCTTGTCGAGGCTCATGCATCTATCGAGGAACGGGTCAACTGAAAGCGCCAACGGGACGTATCGCGCGATTGCCTCAGTTGTATCAAAGCTCCACCAACCGGAGTAGTCGAGAGCAGATCTGCGCAATCCTACGAAGTCCTCTGACACCAAATTAGTAAGGCCAACTAATTGAGCCATTACCTGCAAGTGCCTCGCCCAACTCGACTACTGCAAAAGTCACGGCCCTGGCGCGCTTTGCAATGTTCGGCTCGTGTAGAATCGATGGATAAGCGGACTCCGTCGGGCGCGGAACGGCGAACTTACGCCAATGTGTCTGATGACGTGAGGCGGTACCCCCTCGTACAGTTTCTTGACCTCGAGCCTGATAAGATTTCTGCCAACACGGGAGCAATAATCGACGATCCACCGCGTGCCGTACCTTACTGACCCGCTCTCGGGATGGATGCTGAACTCGGGTCGTCCCTCATACTCACAAAGAACCGCATCATCGACGTAAACGTATTCGAAGGGTCGAAATTTGCGGGCGACACGCTTAGTGACCGGCTGTTCGATCCCCGGCCAGGCAAGCGCCTCTTGGTGCGGCGATGTGATGGGTAGCGTGTCGGGCAAAGCAATTAGACGCGCACCCCAGACTTGGGCATATATTGCATCGCATTCGCCAGGGTACCGGCCTAATTGGAAGCATCTGTCGGCGAAGTTGATATTAATTCCATCCTGTTCCCCCAGTCTTTCGCTGATGTCTGGATCGATCTTAGCCGAACGCTGTTCCCAAAACACTTCGACCAGGGCCATGTGCCTTAGTGTCAGGTAGTCTTGTAGGAAATCTCTGGCGATCCGGACATAGGCGTGAGTGCCAAGCGGAGCTTTCCAAACTGACGGTGGACTTACGGTAACTATGTCAAAGAGCGGAGTTTGAGCGTCATCCCAGTAGACAACACCGCTATTGCCGAGCCTCGGTACAAGGCCGTACGTCATGAGGAAGCCAGGATCGGGTTGCAGGACGGTGGAGTCGTGCGAGTCCCACTGAAGTACGAGGGGCTCGTATTTTTCGCTGGGCAGCTCCTTCGCAGCTATCCAAAACGCCGGTTTGAATGGTCGCTCGCCTGGAATAGAGGGGTAAGGGCCATTAGTGCTGACTTCGTGGTCGAAGTTGGCCAGCGCCTCCTTCACAACCTCCAGCTGCTCTATCGGCACCAACGCCGTGGTACTTTTCCGATGCCCGGGATGAGGCGGCTCATCGAAGCTCTTGACCTCGGCCACTATGACAGGGTCATGGGCCCATGGGTTTTCGGAGCGGATATGCCCGAGTGGTGATGGCCACCAGTCCTTGCTCATGCTCGTTTGTTGCCCAAACACGCGGAAGCACAGAGCTCCCGATCGAAGTCCGAGAAGTGGTGGCCGATATCACTTTATGCCACCGTGTGGGAGAGAATCGGAACGACGGAGCGTCCGGATGATGCCGTGTCGCCGCGGCGAGCTGACCTCGAACCCGACCGTGCGCAAGCTCACTTTCACCGGCTCGAGGTCAGCAAATTGCCAATGGAGCACTGCGCCGGCACGGTCAAGAAAATGTCGCTCGAATTGGGCGGCAATGCGCCGTTCACCGTCTTGACGTCGCCGACATCGAAATGGTGGCAACGTTGCGATAGCCTGGAAATATCGCGATGCTTGGCTGACCTGTGTGTCGCCAACGCATTCTCGTGCAGGGACGCGTTCACCAAGCGGCCGACCGAAACGGCCTGTGCGGTGAAGGTCCCGAAGACGGCTTCGAGCCGGGTGCCGTGATCGGCGCACTGATCGACATGAAGGCAGTCAAGAAGGCGCACATCGCCGACGCGGTCAAGAAAGGTGCCAAGTTGGCAGTGGGCGGCGGGCGATCGGCACTCGGGAGCACCTTCTTCGAGCCGATGGTGCTGATTGATGTCACGACCGACATGGTCACCACCAAGGAGGAGACCTTGGAGCCGGCGGTGCCGCTCTACCGCTTCAAGACCGACGCCGACGCGATCAAGATAGCCAACGACGCCCAATTTGGGCTGGCCGCCTATTTCTACAACCGCGACATCGGTCGCATCTGGCGGGTCGCCGAGGGGCTCGAATACGGCATTGTCGGCATCAACGAGAGCGTCATCTCGGCCCGCCGGTGGGCCTGCGCCCACGCGTTTTCGCTTGCCTGCGGTTCGTCCGCGCGAGATCATCGCGCGCAATCGCGCCATTAGGATTAGGGGGAACGCGATGATTAGACTCACGCTTTCGCTATTGATTGTACTCCTGGCAGTGTCGAACGGGTTTGCTGGAGAGCGGTCGCGCGGCTTTAGCAACTCCGACATTAAAGGGGCTTACGGTTTGCTCGCTCAGGGAGCTTCCGCTGTTCCGGGCACACCAATAGCGTTTCCCGCGATTTATATCGGCCAAGTCGTCAGTGACGGGAACGGTAACCTGCAAGGCATGGGGACCATCAATCCCGGAGGTCCGATATCGGGACTGCAGCCCGGCCAACCGGTCATGCTCACCGGGACCTATGACATCGATGCCGACGGGACCGGGGAGGTCACTGGATCCGGGGCTGGAGGCGCACAGTTAGCAACATCAGCCTCCAACGGCCCGCCCTTTGTATTGGGCGCGGGCGCTTTGGTAATTCTATCACTCGATCAGATCGAGGTGGTCAGCACAGAGACCGATCGCGTCTTTTACACAACCCTAAAGAAGCAGCACCCGCCCTTCGGCGGTTTCTCGAATGCAGCGCTCCGCGGCACCTGGGGGCTCGCGTGCCATGGATCACTTGTTACGCCGACAGCGGATCCGTCAACGGAATCCGCGGTCGCCATGGTCGGACTGATGACCAACGACGGGCGTGGCAATTTTACTGCAGAGGATACTGCCAATACGAACGGTGTTGTCAGTCACGAGAACTTCGTTGGCGTTAACAGCGTCGCCAGCGATGGAACGATCAGCGCGACTGCGACCGGCGCGAGCCCGCTATTGGCCAATATGAGGGGCATATTCGACGACAGTGGCGAGTTTCGCATGATAGCCACTGATGCCGGTGTGGTCATTGGGTGCACATTTAAGGTTCAGCGGCGCTCCGAGGATAGCCGCGATTAGGCCGCGCCCCGAAGCTGGAGAATAGGGTCATTGGAGCTCGAAATGCGGCATCGAGGAATTCGTCGAGGTCAAATGCCATGGGCGGCATCGACCGGTAGGCGGAGCCCGCAACTGCTTAAGCGATCAGGTATCGAGCGATTCCTGATCGCTTAAGTTTGCCCAGTATTCGCCGACGTCCGGTTCGAGGATAGCACGCTTCGGTTAGGGATCGACATAACTGGTTTCTCAATCACAGCCGCTCGAGTGTGAGGGGGTCGAATTCCCCTCCGCAGTACTTCTCCAAAGCATCGATAAATATTTGACCATCTCGCGCCACGTTGGCAAACAGCGTCATGCAGGATCGGAACTTGAGATCGTCCGGGTAACCGAAAATCTCGCTGATCGACCGTCCCTCTATGAGGTTTACCAGCCGGGTACATTCGCGCAGCCGGGGGCCCAGGATCGGGTGGCCCAAATATGCCTCAGCCGCCTCTCGCGAAGAAATCGCAAACCTCTGCGCCGTAGGGCTGTGACCCAGCCCCTGGATCTGCGGAAAAATGAACCAGATCCAATGCCCTTTCTTGACGCCATCCTGAAGCTCCGAGCAAACGCTCTCAAAGCAGGAATTTTGGGCATCCACAAACCGCCGCAAATCATATCGGTCATTCGGATCACTCATGCCGATCTCCCATGAGGCGCGAGGCCCGGCCGACCAAATCCCGATCCGCTTCAGCGCGGCTCTAGCCGCAATGTGGTCGGCAAGACCTCGTCCCGAACCATCGATTGCGCGTAGGGGCTCGGCTGGTATTTTCTCAAATATTCGGGGCTAGCCCGCTCGATCGAGCCGGCGTCACTCGCCGGATACGCCTGAACCGCCAATCGGCGGCCGGCAAACTCCAATGTGGCAGACCCGCCCGCCGCGAGGTCCCTGTACCAACGCCCCTTGCTGTCGCGCACCGAACGCACGAAAACTTCGTCGTCGGCCACCACCACCCAGATCACCACCGCACTCTTAGGGTGTTTCTCGGTCCGGATCGCGACTTCCTGGACATCGCGCAATTCACGAAGGGTGTCAGCATCGAACTTCGCCATCGCCTTTCTCCTTTCCGAGCCGCCGCTGGACGACGAAAATTGAATCTAAAGAGCGCTTTCCACATCGGTCTTCGAAAAATCATCACCGACATAGAGCAAAGGGCAGGCGCGTTCCTTGGCAATTTCGTAGGAAAAGCAATCGCCAAAGTTCAGCCCCGCCGGATGCGCGCCTCTCCCCCATCGCACATAGGCCGCAGCTATCCGGCGCGCTGAGGCTGGTGTTACCGACACGATCTCAAAGCCAAGCCCGTCGATCAGGCGGGTCACTTCCTCGGCGACGTTCCGCCGAGCCGCAACGATCAGGGCTTCGGTCACGGTGCCCACGGAAATCACAATCTCGGTCTCGGTTTCCAGGACCTTGATGCATGCATCCGCTTCCCTTTCACCGAGCACGACCGCCATCAGCGCCGAAGTATCGACAGCAATCATCCCGGTAAACCGTCGGCGTTGTAGAGGAAGTCTTGGCTTCTCGCGGCACTTTCTCCAGCCCGCGCCTTGGCGGCCCCCGAGGACTTTACCGCCTCGAGGAGCTTTCTGCGCGCCTCTGGAGCGACGATCGCTTCGACGGGCACCAACCGCACCACCGCCAGGCCGTGCCTGGTCAACACGACCTCTTCGCCTGCTTCAGCGCGTCTGACCAATTCCGTTAGCTGCCCTTTCGCGTTGGTCACCGCAACCCGCATCGCTTATCTGCTCCCGGCTCGGCATTTAGTCTGTATGGACCAATGTCTGGTCCAGATCAACATACTCCTCCGGGGTTGACAAGCTGTCGATCGCAACCAAATAGTTCACCAAATGGTGAACTATCATCAACCGCTTGACCGCACTTTCGCGGCGCTTATCGACCCGACGCGACGCGCGATCCTCGCCCGGCTCGAGCGCGAGGACGGCGCTTCGGTGAGCGAGCTGGCGCGGCCGTTCGCGATCAAACTCCCGGCGGTGATGAAGCATCTCGACGTGCTCGACGCGGCGGGGCTCATCACGCGCTCGAAGGCCGGGCGAACCGTGACGGTGCGGCTGTCGCCTGAACCTATCAGAGAAGCCATGGATTGGCTGCGCCGCTACGAGCGCTTCTGGTCGGCGAGCCTCGATCGGCTCGCGGCCTATGCCGAGGGCAAAGAGGCCGAAATGCAGGAGAAGGGTGGATGACCAGCCTCACCATCGTGCGCCGCATCAAGGCGCGGCCGTCGATCGTCTTCGACGCGCTTACGACTCCGGAGGGCATTGCTTGCTGGTGGGGCCCCGACGACGGCCCGGTACTGCTGGCCGAGACCGACCTGCGCGTCGGCGGCCGCTATCGGGTCCGCTTCCGCATGCTCGACGGCAGCGAGCATGAAAGCAGCGGCGAATATCTCGAGGTCGTGTGGCCCAACCGGTTGGCGATGAGCTGGCGCTGGGCGGGCGGCGAGGATCCCGGCCAGTCGCTCGTCGAGATCGATCTCCGCGCTATCACCGACGGGACAGAGCTCACTTTCACCCATTCGCGCCTGCACGACGAGGAGACCCGCCGCAGCCACGAGGCCGGCTGGAACGGCGCGCTCGACAAGCTGGAACGTCATTTTCTGCGATCATTGGAACGGAGCTTGCTATGACTAAACACGAAGTCGTCTCAAAGGAGCAATGGATCGAAGCACGCCGCGCCCTTCTCGCCGAGGAGAAAGCGTGGACGCGCGAGCGCGACCGCCTGTCGGAGAAGCGGCGCGCGCTACCCTGGGTCAGGGTCGAGAAGAACTATGTCTTCGAAAGCGCCGATGGCCTGGTGGCGCTCGGCGACCTGTTCGATGGGCGCAGTCAGCTGGTCGTCAAGCACTTCATGTTTGGTCCCGAATGGGACGAGGGATGCCCCGGCTGTTCGCTGCTCTGCGATCAGGTCGACGGTGCGCGGCAGCATTTCGAGCATAACGATGTCAGCTTTGTCGCCATCTCGCGCGCGCCGATCGCAAAGCTCGAAGCATACCGCAAGCGGATGGGCTGGACATTCCGTTGGGTCTCCTCGGCATCCAGCGACTTCAACTTCGACTATCATATCTCCTTCCCGAACGGCACGCGCAAGCGGGGCGTGTTCTACAATTTCGAGGAGCGGCCCGATCCCGGGACGGATGAACTCACGGGCGTCAGCGTCTTTTACAAGGACGATGACGGGGCGATCTACCACACCTATTCCACCTATGGCCGCGGCGGCGAAGTGTTCCTGCCCGTCTATGGCTGGCTCGACATCGTGCCCAAAGGGCGCAACGAGACAAAGAAAGGCAATCTGATGGACTGGGTGAAGCGTCACGACCGCTATGAGAACGATGGGCGGACCCAAGCGACCATTGGAGAACGGCGATGATTAAACTGACTGCATTCCGCTCGGTGCCGCCCTTTGCGCAAGGCATCGTGCGCGACGTTCGCGTACGCTGGGCGCTCGAGGAGGCGGGTATCCCTTATCAAGAATGGCTGATCGGACCCGGCGACAAGACGACTGCTGCCTATCGCGCGCTGCAACCGTTTGGCCAGGTACCCGCGATCGAGACGGACGAGCTCAAGTTGTTCGAGTCGGGCGCCATTGTGCTGCACATCGCAGAAAAGTGCGAAACGCTGATGCCCGCGGACGCGAATGGCCGTGCGCGGACCAAGGCGTGGATGTTCGCCGCTGTGAACTCGGTCGAACCGCCGATCCAGAACCTGGCCGGGATCGACCTCTTCCACGCCGGCGAGGCGTGGGCGATGGCGCGCCGGCCGATGGTGGTGGAGATGGTGCAGAACCGGCTGGGGGCACTCCAGGATTGGCTCGACGGTCGTGACTATCTCGAAGACCGCTTTACAGCGGGCGACCTGCTGATGACCACGGTGCTGCGCTTTCTGCGCCATACCGAACTCGTGTCGGGGCGACCGGCCCTAAAGGCATATCAGGAGCGCTGCGAGGCGCGGCCCGCCTTTCGGAAGGCGCTGGCGGACCACCTCAGGCCGTTCGCGGCGGGTGCGGCTTAGCACAAAGCAGTCCGTCACCCGCGCTATTCGCGGTCGATTTCGTCGTAGCCGCGGCCAAGGAATTCGACGAAACAAATTCCGTGACCGAAGGGATCGGCCATGTGGGCGATGCGACCCCAATTGTGCGTTTGGATCTCGCCCTCGATCGTGGCCCCGGCTTCAAGTGCCCGGCTGACCGCAGCCGCAATCTCCGGGACGACGAGATCGAGATGCACTGGTGTCCAGTGACGTTGATAGCGACGTACCTCGTCGGTGTTTGTTGACGGCCTGGTGCCGCCGGCTTTGACGAGCAGGTAAATGGGCGACGAGGTGCCCAGCATTTCCACACCAAACGAGCCGAACCGCCGGCCGACTCGCAATCCAACCGCCTCCTGGTAAAAGGCAACGGCCTTCGACAGGTCATCGACATCTATGTTGACGAGCAGATCCATTTGCTTCCTCCGCGCTAGCCCGCAGCGTCGTTCCAGCGGGCTTGCGGACACTTTCAGTGTCGAATTTGCGAAAGGAGCCGATTGGCCAGCCCAAATCCCTCGGCTGCGGGGTCAGTCGTCATATTCCATCGATATGTCTTTGCCGGTGTAGTCGGGCATGAAAGCGGCCGATGCCAGGCTTACCGCTGCACAAAAGGCGATGTAAAC
>Ga0306926_10003319_pt1 | contig 16650 bp, 11 predicted proteins | sample flu12Cox44000178_FD_203759 | JGI IMG/M metagenome (GOLD analysis project Ga0306926, IMG submission 203759) | Lab enrichment of tropical soil microbial communities from Luquillo Experimental Forest, Puerto Rico - flux8day.12C.oxic.44.000.178 (v2)... | ecosystem: Environmental > Terrestrial >... | reverse complement strand
TTTAGGTAAGATTGTGCGGACGGAGCCGAATTGCAAGCTCCAGAACCCGCCACCGCCTTTCCCTGGTGCTTCCCTGTTCGGCCGATTTGTCTCCCTGTTCGGCCGATTTAATTCCCTGTTCGATCGTCTAGGGAATTCGCTTTCCAACCGACGACATATCAATGGCTTGCCGGCACAGGAAGCGCCTTACAAACGCCTCCGGAACGATTTTTCCTAGTATTTTCCCGGCGTACAGGGAAAACCGCCCGCGCGACGTCCGCCGGCCGCTCCGCCTTGCCCACCCCCCGGATTCGCGCTAAGACGCCGGCCGTTCCGCGCCCGGGATCGGCGCCCTCCAGGACGAGGCAATGGCATGGCACGCAACAAAATCGCGCTCGTCGGGGGCGGGCAGGTCGGCGGCACGATCGCGCTCTTGGCCGGGCTCAAAGAGCTTGGCGACATCGTGCTGTTCGACGTGGTCGACGGCATGCCGCAAGGCAAGGCGCTCGACATTGTTCAGGGTTCGACGATCGAAGGCTACGACGCGGTCATCGAGGGGACGAACGACTATGCCGACATCGCCGGCGCTGATGTCGTCGTCGTCACCGCAGGTATTCCGCGCAAGCCGGGGATGAGCCGCGACGATCTCATCGGCACCAACGCCAAGATCGTCGCCACGGTGGGTGCGGCGATCAAGAAGCATTGCCCCGCGGCCTTCGTCATCACGATCACCAACCCGCTTGACGTGATGGTGTGGGTCATGCGCGAGGCCTGCGGACTGCCCGCGCAGCGCGTCGTCGGCATGGCCGGGGTGCTGGACAGCGCGCGCTTTCGTTATTTCCTCGCCGAGGAGCTGAAGGTTTCGGTCGAGGACGTCAGCGCCTTTGTGCTCGGCGGCCACGGCGACACGATGGTGCCGCTGTTGCGCTACTCGACGGTCGCCGGCATCCCGTTGCCCGATCTCGTCCGGATGGGGTGGACGACCCAGGAGCGTCTCGACAATATCGTCCAGCGCACCCGCGACGGCGGCGCCGAGATCGTCGGCTTGTTGAAGACCGGGTCGGCGTTCTACGCCCCCGCCAGCTCGGCGATCGCGATGGTCGAGGCCTATCTGCGCGACAAGAAACGGGTCTTGCCGTGCGCGGCGTTGCTCCAAGGCCAGTACGGGGTGCGCGACCTCTATGTCGGCGTGCCGGTGGTGATCGGCGCCGGCGGGGTCGAACGCATCGTCGAGATCGAGCTCGACCGCGAGGAGAAGGCGGCGTTCGACAAATCGGCCGCCGCGGTCCACGAGCTGATCGAGGTCGTCAAGGGCATGAAGATCCTGGGCTGATGCGATGAACATCCACGAATACCAGGCGAAGGAGCTGCTGGCCAAATTCGGCGTTGCGGTGCCGCGCGGCGGGGTGGCCTATTCGGCCGCCGAAGCGGTCGAGGTGGCGCGCCGGCTCGGCGGCTCCGTATGGGTGATCAAGGCGCAGATCCACGCCGGCGGGCGCGGCAAGGCCGGCGGAGTCAAGCTCGCCCGCTCGGAGGATGAAGTCACGGCTGCAGCGCGCGCGATGCTGGGTCAGAAGCTGATGACGCATCAGACCGGGCCGGAGGGCCGGGACGTCAAGCGGGTCTATGTCGAGGAGGGTTGCGAGATTGCCCGCGAGCTCTATCTTGGCATGCTGATCGACCGCGCCACCCAGCGCGTGACGTTGATCGGTTCGACCGAGGGCGGGGTCGAGATCGAGGAGATCGCCGCGCGAGCGCCGGAAAAGATCCTGACTGAGGCGATCGATCCGGCGAGCGGGATCGAGCCGTTCCACGCACGCAACTTCGCCTTCGCGGTCGGGCTCGAAGGAGCCCAGATCGGCGTTGCCGTCAAGCTTGTGACCGCGCTCTATCGGGCGTTTTGCGAGCTCGACGCGTCGGTTGCCGAGATCAATCCGCTGGTCGTGACCAAGTCGGGCGACCTCGTGGCGCTCGACGCCAAGATCGGCTTCGACGACAGCGCGCTCTACCGCCACCCCGAGATTGCCGCATTGCGCGACGAGGATGAAGAGGACCCGACCGAGCTCGAGGCCGGCCGGCACGGGCTCAACTATGTCAAGCTCGACGGCAACATCGGCTGCATGGTCAACGGCGCCGGCCTGGCGATGGCGACGATGGACATCATCAAATTGCACGGCGGCAGCCCGGCGAATTTTCTCGACGTCGGCGGCGGCGCCACAAAGGAGCGGGTATCGACCGCGTTCAAGCTGATCCTGAGCGACCCCAACGTCGAGGGGATCCTGGTCAACATATTCGGTGGGATCATGCGCTGCGACGTCATCGCCGAGGGGGTCGTTGCCGCGGCGCGCGAGGTCAATTTGCACGTCCCGCTCGTCGTTCGCCTCGAAGGCACCAACGTCGATCTCGGCAAGCGCATCCTGCGGCAATCCGGGCTGCCGATTCTCGCCGCCGAGAACCTCGCCGACGCCGCGCAGAAGGTGGTGACCGCCGTCACGGAGGCCACCTGATGGCGATCCTCGTCGACGCTTCGACCAAAGTGATCTGCCAGGGGATCACCGGCGCCCAGGGGACGTTTCACTCCGAGCAGGCGATCGCCTACGGCACCCGGATGGTCGGCGGCGTCACGCCGGGCAAAGGCGGCACCCGGCATCTCGACCTGCCAGTATTCAACACCGTGCACGAGGCCTGCGCCGCAACCGGCTGCGATGCGACGGCGATCTATGTGCCGCCGCCCTTCGCGGCCGATGCGATCCTCGAGGCGGCCGATGCGGGGATCCCGCTGATCGTCTGCATCACCGAGGGCATCCCCATCCTCGACATGGTGCGCGTCAAGCGCTGCCTCTCGGGCGGCCGCTCCCGCCTGATCGGGCCGAATTGCCCCGGTGTGATCACCCCCGACGAGTGCAAGATCGGCATCATGCCGGGACACATCCATCGCCGCGGCCGGATCGGCATCGTCTCGCGCTCCGGCACCTTGACCTACGAGGCGGTGGCCCAGACGACGGCGGTGGGTCTGGGGCAATCGAGCTGTGTCGGGATCGGCGGCGACCCGGTCAACGGCACGAACTTTGTCGAGATCCTCGAGATGTTTCTCGCCGACGACGAGACCGAGGCGATCGTCATGATCGGCGAGATCGGCGGCAGCGCCGAGGAAGACGCCGCCGATTTTCTAAAAGCCGCGCAAAGGAAAAAACCCGTCGTCGGGTTCATCGCCGGCAGCACGGCACCTCCGGGTCGGCGAATGGGCCACGCCGGTGCCATCATCGCTGGCGGCAAGGGCGGCGCCGGCGACAAGCTCGAGGCGCTGAAGAGCGCCGGGGCGGTCGTCGCCGAATCGCCGGCGGCAATCGGCACGACGATGCGCGAGGTGCTGCGGGGCTAAGTGTGGCAGTCGAGGCCGCTGCGCGCATATAAATTAACATGGCTGACATCGACAGTACGACGTTTCTGACCGGCGCCAATGCCGGGTTTATCGCCGAGCTCTACGCGCGCTTTCTCCACAATCCCAACGCGGTCGACGCGAGCTGGCGACGGTTTTTTGCAGAATTGCACGACGATGTCTCGACGATCCTAACCGAAGTTCGCAGACCGGCTTGGTCAAACTCTCCACCCCTGAGGATCGCCGACGGCGCCGCTCGTGCAACGAAACTCGATTCCGAGGAATTACGGAAAGCCGCGACTGACTCGATTTGCACGTTGAATCTGATCCGCGCCTACCGCGTGCGCGGTCATCTCGAAGCCGATCTCGACCCGCTTGGCCTGGAGAAGCGCGGGCCGTTTCCCGAGCTCGATTACCACAGCTACGGCTTCAGCGAGGCCGATCTCGACCGCGAGATCTTCATCAACAACCTGCTCGGCCGCGAGCGCGCCACGTTGCGTGAGATCGTCGCGATCCTGCGCGCGACGTATTGCGGCACGGTCGGCGTCGAGTACATGCACATCCAGGTGCGGGCCGAGCGGGCCTGGATCCAGGAGAAATTCGAGAAGCAGAGCCGCCGCGGGCTGTCCGGATCGGTGAAAAAAGAGATTCTACAAACCCTCACCGCCGCCGAGACCTTCGAGCGGTTTCTCGATCGCCGGTACACCGGCACCAAGCGCTTCGGAATCGAAGGCGCAGAGTCGTTGATGCCGGCACTCGAGGCGATCCTGCGCCGTGGCATAGAGCTTGGCATCCGCGAGTTCGTGATCGGCATGCCGCACCGCGGCCGGCTCAGCGTGCTGGCCAATTTCGTCGGTAAGCCCTTTGCGGCGATCTTCTCCGAGTTCCAGGGCAACGCAACGCAACCCGAGCACGTCCACGGTTCGGGCGACGTCAAATACCATCTCGGCACCTCGGGTGACCGCGAGGTCGGCGGGCAGACCGTCCACCTCTCGCTAGCCGCCAATCCGTCGCATCTCGAGGCGGTCGATCCTGTCGTGCTGGGTAAGGTTCGGGCAAAGCAGTATCAGCGCGGCGACAGCGAGCGGACCCAGGTGGCCGGCATCCTGATGCACGGTGATGCGGCCTTCGCCGGTCAAGGTCTCGTCGCCGAGGCGCTCGAATTGTCGGACCTCGCCGGCTTTACCACCGGCGGCACAATTCATGTCATCGTCAACAACCAGATCGGCTTTACGACGAGCCCGTCGGCCGCGCGGTCGAGCCCTTATCCCTCCGATGTGGCCAAGGGCGTCCAGGCGCCGATCTTTCACGTCAACGGCGATGATCCGGAAGCCGTCGTAGAGGTCGCCCGCGTCGCCACCGAATACCGCCAGCAATTCAAGAAGGACGTCGTCATCGATCTGTTCTGCTATCGGCGGCACGGGCACAACGAGACCGACGAGCCGGCCTTCACCCAGCCGCTGATGTACCGCACGATCGCCCGCCATCCGACGACGCGGCAAATCTATGCCAATAGCCTTGTTGCCGCCGGCGTTGTCGACGAGGCCGAAGTTGCGGCGACGGCAACCCGCTTCATCGCCGACCTCGAAGCACAGTTTGAGGCGGCCAAGAGCTATCGCCCAAACAAGGCGGACTGGCTCGAAGGCGCCTGGGCCGGGCTCGAAGAGGCGCCAGATGACGACTGGCGAGGCGACACCGGCGTCGCGATCGAGATATTGCGGGAAGTGGGACGAGGGCTCGTCACCGTCCCCGAGGGCTTTCGCCTCAACCCCAAGATCGCCCGCCAGCTCGAAGCAAAGCGCGCCACGATCGAAGCGGGCGAGGGCATCGATTGGGCAACCGCCGAGGCACTGTCGATCGCCTCGCTGTGCGCCGAGGGAACCCATGTCCGCATGTCCGGTCAGGACAGCGGGCGCGGCACCTTCTCGCATCGGCACGCCGTCCTCGTTGATCAGGAGACCGGGGAGCGCTACGTGCCGATCAACCATGTCCGCGCCGGACAAGCGCTCTTCGAGATCATCGACAGCCCGCTCTCCGAAGCGGGGGTGGTCGGCTTCGAATACGGCTACAGCCTCGCCGACCCTAGCGCCCTGGTGTTGTGGGAAGCGCAGTTCGGCGATTTCGCCAACGGCGCCCAGGTGATCATCGACCAGTTCTTGAGTGCCGGCGAGGCAAAGTGGTTGCGCATGAGCGGTCTGGTGATGCTGCTGCCGCACGGCTATGAGGGGCAGGGCCCCGAGCATTCCTCGGCGCGGCTCGAACGCTATCTGCAGCTGTGCGCCGAGGACAACATCCAGGTGTGCAATCTGACGAGCGCTGCAAACTATTTCCACGCCTTGCGCCGCCAGATCCGTCGCAATTTTCGCAAGCCGCTCGTCGTCTTCACCCCGAAGTCGCTGCTGCGCGCCAAGGAGGTCATGTCGCGGCTTGACGATATGAGATCGGGTACCTCGTTCCATCGCGTCATCTCCGAAGGCGATGCGCTCGCCGCGGATGATCGGGTGCGCCGGGTCGTGCTCTGTTCGGGCAAGCTCTATTTCGACCTCTTGAAGGCGCGAACCGCAAAGGGCGACGAGCGCGTCGCGCTGGTCCGCGTCGAGCAGCTCTACCCATTTCCGTTCGACGCCCTAGGCAAGGTGCTGCAGCCCTACCGCAACGCCGAGATCGTCTGGTGCCAGGAAGAGCCGCAGAATATGGGTGCCTGGAACTTCGTCGACCGGCGCATCGAACAGGTGCTCGACGGGCTCGACATCGCAGCCAAGCGGCCGCGCTTTGCCGGCCGCTCGGAGGCCGCGTCCCCGGCCACCGGCCTCTTCAAGCGCCACGTCGAAGAGCAGACGAAGCTCGTCGCCGACGCGCTGGCCGCGTAAGACGTGATGGCAGCCGAGATCAAGGTACCCAGCCTCGGTGAATCGGTTACCGAGGCGACGGTCTCGAAATGGCTGAAGCAACGGGGCGAAGTGGTCGCCGTCGATGAACCGGTCGCCGAACTCGAAACCGACAAGATAACCTTGGAAGTCTATGCACCCGCGGCCGGAACGCTCGCCGAGATCCTCGCCGATGAAGGCGCCAACGTGCCGGTCGGCGCGGTACTCGGCAGGATAGCCGAAGGAGCGGCCGTCGCCGACTTCGCACGAACGGCCGCTCACTTCCCCGTGCGCGGGGAGAGGGAGGGACCGGCGAAGCGGGAGGGTGAGGGGCAGCTGACACTGGAGCGCTCCGGGCCCGCGGTCCGAAAGCTAATCGAAGAGAGCGGGCTGGACACAGCGCAGATTGCCCCGACCGGGCCCGGCGGCCGGATCAGCAAGGCGGATGTGATCGCCGCGCGCGCACCGGCGCCCAAACTTCCCCCGCCCGCTTCCGCCGAACGCGAGCTGCGCGTGCGCATGAGCCGCCTGCGGCGACGGATCGCCGAACGCTTGAAGGCGGCGCAGAACTCCGCTGCGATGCTTACCACCTTCAACGAGGTCGACATGAGTGAGGCGATCGCCTTGCGCGAGCGCTACCGCGACAGCTTCGAGAAGAAGCACGGGGTTCGGCTCGGCTTTATGTCGATCTTTGTCAAGGCGGCGATCGTCGCGCTGAAGGAGCTGCCGGCGGTCAACGCCGAGATCGACGGCGACGACATCATCTACAAAAACCATTATGACATCGGGGTCGCCGTCGGCACCGAGCAGGGGCTGGTCGTGCCGGTCGTGCGCGACGCCGACCGGCTGAGCTTTGCCGAGATCGAGCAGGCGATCACCGCCCTCGCCCACAAGGCGCGCGACGGCAAGCTGACGATCGAGGATCTCTCGGGCGGTACCTTCACGATAACCAATGGCGGCGTCTATGGTTCGCTGATGTCGACGCCGATCCTAAACCCGCCGCAGTCCGGGATCCTCGGCATGCACAAGATCGAGAAGCGGCCGATGGCGGCCGGCGACAAGATCGAGATCCGGCCGATGATGTACATCGCGCTCTCCTACGACCATCGCATCGTCGACGGCCGCGAGGCGGTGACATTCCTCGTGCGGATCAAGGAGTGCGTCGAGGAGCCCTCGCGCCTTCTATTCGACATGTGAGTATTCGTGCCATGTCCGAGCGTTACGACATCGCCGTCATCGGGGCCGGTCCGGGGGGTTACGTCGCGGCGATTCGCGCCGCTCAGCTCGGGCTCAAAGCGGCTTGCGTCGAGAGCCGCGGCAGCCTCGGGGGGACGTGTCTCAACATCGGCTGCATCCCGTCGAAGGCGCTGCTGCAGTCCTCCCATAAATTCGCCGAGGCCGGGCGCGAGCTCGCCGAGCACGGGGTCAGGGTCGGCGAAGCCACGCTCGACCTCGCGGCGATGATGGGCCGCAAGGACAAGGTCGTGACGACCCTGACCCGCGGCGTCGAGTTCCTGTTCCGCAAAAACAAGATCGATTGGCTCAAGGGCAAGGGGCGGATTGCGGGCCCGGCACGGCTCGTCGTCAGCGGCGCGGACGGCGCCTCGCAAGATATCGACGCGACTTCGATCATCATTGCAACCGGCTCGGAAAGCACGCCTCTGCCCGGCATCGAAATCGACGAGAAACGCATCGTCTCGTCGACCGGCGCCCTGGCGCTCGACCAAGTGCCGGGCCGGCTCGTGGTCATCGGCGGCGGTTATATCGGGCTCGAGCTTGGCTCGGTGTGGCAGCGGCTCGGCGCCAAAGTGACCATTGTCGAAGTGCTCGACCATATCGTCCCGAGCATGGACCGCGAGCTCGGCACGGCGCTGCAGCGTGTGCTCGCGCGATCGGGGATCGAGTTCAAACTCGCCACCAAGGTTGCGGGGGTGCAGACGGGACAGGACGATCTGACCCTGGAGCTCGAGGGCGCCGAGCGGCTGAGCCTTGCGGCGGATGTAGTTATGGTCTCGGTCGGCCGGCGGCCCTGGACCGAGGGACTGGGGCTCGAAGCAATCGGCGTCGCACGCGACGAGCACGGCCGGATCACGGTGGATGACGGGTTCGCCACCAATGTTCCCGGCATCTATGCGATCGGCGACGTGATCCGCGGGCCGATGCTGGCGCACAAGGCCATGGATGAAGGCGTGGCACTCGCCGAGCGGCTGGCAGGGCAAAGGACGTCTATCGATTACGACGCGATCCCGGCGGTGGTCTACACTTGGCCCGAGGTCGCCTCGGTCGGCCCGACCGAGGAGGAGCTCAAGGCGGCGGGGGTCACTTATCGAATCGGGAAATTCCCGTTCACCGCCAATCCGCGCGCCCGGACAAACGGCTACACCGAAGGGTTCGTCAAGATCCTCGCCGAGAGCGAGAGCGACCGGGTGCTCGGTGTGCACATCATCGGCCCCGACGCCGGCACCTTGATCGCCGAAGCCGTCCTCGCCAAGGAATTCGGCGCCTCGGCCGAGGACATCGCGCGCACCTGCCACGCCCACCCGACCCTCAGCGAGGCGATCAAAGAAGCCGCACTCGCCGTCGACGGCCGGGCGATTCACATCTGAGTCTCCCCCTCCCTTCCCTCCCCAGCATGCGGACAGGATCAGCGTGGGGCGAGAGCCGAGAGCACCAAAAGCAAAACATCACCATGCTAAGAAACAGCAGCATTGCGTGAACGCGCAGATATGTCGGACCAAGTCAATCGTGCTGGCATACCTGTGAGAGTTCATGAGCCAGGAGCCATCGACCATGCTCCGCAAGTAACGCCGGTTCCAAAGTGATGACGTGCCGGCCGAAAGGACCGCGATCAAGCGGAGAATTTTCCGCATCGGGGCAATCGTCCCGCGAGTTTTATTCGCGAAAAACGAACGAATCTTACATTAAAATTTTGTAGCTAAATCCGGGGCTAAAACACCCCACCCGCGCTTATTACTGGGGGTTCCCGGGGTCGGGATTCATCCCGAAGTCCCGCGAGCCGGCCCGAGGGACCCGCTCGTGGGGTCTGCGCCGAGTACGCGCCGGTTGTCAGACCTCACGTCGCGGAGTCCGATGACAGCCGCTGTCGTTGCGGGGCGGCCGGTAAATGCTGCTGGACCGCCTGAGTACATGGGCCAAGGCTGCGACTGTAGGCGGACCTTGATGGTGATGCGGTCTTCGCCCGCCTAGTCGAGCAGGTCTTCGAGTTTGGCGAAAGCCTTGACGGAAAACGGGCAGGTCGGTTCCAGGAACACCTCGAAGATCCGAGGCCCGTGGCCCCAGACGAGCGGATCAGCACGCCATGCGTTTATCCGATCTTTCCTTTACCCGGTTCAGTTCGGGGTGAGAGCCAGAAACGGAGTAGGCGCCGGGCTCCTGAAGCCTCCCCAGGCTACAACAAAATGTCGGGTGCGACTCTAGTTGAGCGACAAAACGACAGCGCCCGCCATTTTTGCGTAAGCTCCCTAGCCAGCGCTGCTCGCACTCGCAATCTACCTCGCATTTGTCGCAGAAATAATTTCCGTGGATGTAAGCACCCAGACGGCCGCGTCAAATAACCAGCCTGCGAACCCACCCTTCATCCGGTCCGGCCATCTGGCTGTGCCAGGGTTTTCCGAGCATCGGATCTATTGGGAGGAGTACGGCTCGCTCGCCGGCGAGCCGGTCATCGTCATGCATGGCGGGCCCGGTGCAGGCAGCCACGGCTCGTCCGCCCGGTTTTTCAATCCGCACCGATACCGCGTCGTGCTTTTCGACCAGCGCGGTTGCGGCAAGAGCACGCCCGGTGCGAGCGATGATGACGCAACACCGGCGCTGACCGACAATACGACCCAGCACCTGATCGACGACGTGTCGGCGCTGCGCCACCAGCTGAACATCAACGGCAAGATGCACGTTTTTGGCGGCAGCTGGGGCGGCACGCTCGCCCTGGCCTACGCCATCGCGCATCCCGCAACGGTACAGACCCTGATCCTGCGCGGCGTCTTTTTGTGCCGCAGGGCGGACGTCGACTATTTCTTCCAGGGCAATGCCGCCGAATTCGCGGCAGACCCGCTCGCCATGCCGACTCCCGGCGCCTATCTGGACTTTCCTACGGCCTGGCGACACTTCGTCGATGTCATTCCCCCGGAAGATCGCGGCGATGTCGTCAAGGGTCTGGCCAAGGCCTTCTCCTCGCCGCCGCGTACCGACGCAGAACGGGAGCGCCTGATGAAAGTCGCCTCGGCCTGTGTCGCCTGGGAAGGCAGTGCCAGCCGCCTCAACCGCGATGAAAACAGCCACGATCTGCCAAACCAGAAGTACGCCCTAACCGCCGCTAGGATCCTCATCCACTACATGATCAATGGCGGATTCCTTGGTGCCGGCGGCGCGACCAATCGCGATAACAACTATATTCTCGACCATATCGCCCGACTGAAGGACATCCCCGTTCATGTCGTGCATGGGCGTTACGATCGGGTGTGCCATCTCTACCAGGCGGAAGCCCTGGTGCGGGCCTTACGCGATGCCGGCAATAACGCGGTCAGCTATTTCATCACGACGGCTGGACACAGCAGCTTTGAGCCCGAAACCGACACTCGGCTCCGGACGATCCTGAATGAGCTGCCACCGATGACCTCGCCTGAGACGGCGTCGCTTCAGTGTGGCGAGATGATGATGCGACACCCCGAAGAGCCGTCCGATGCCATAACGGGCTGTTGACGTCCGCACCACCACGCTGGCTATCCAGCAAGTGTTCCGCACCCAAAGCGAAGACGGTCCGAGCCCGGGAGCACCACAACGCCCACCCCGGCAAGGTTTTGCCTTTAGGCTCGCGCGCCGGCTGGTCCTCCCGCAGGCCCAGCATGTGGTCCATTACGCCGCAGTGGGCGTTATTCCCGATTGTCTGACATTCAACACGGGCTGCAAAAAACCAATTTAAGTCTTCACTTAATCTCGAAATGGAACTTGATCAGCTTCCTGACAATATTGAATATCAAATCTAACCCGTACATCGGAACGGCTAAGATCGGCATACCGCTCCATTAGTACGCGGATCGGCCAACAACAGCATTCCGGACTCGCCGTTCCAACTACCCTGGTCTCGAATGACCCTTATGGGGCAACAGTACGCACTCGCGCACCGCGACCGGATGGCTCAATCGCGCCGATTCCAAACCTTCGTCTTTTGGCGTCACACTCCGCGCGGGCTCGCCCGTGACGTCTCAAATTTCGATCTGCCCGCCCAGCTCAACGACCCGGTTCGGGGGAATGCGGAAGAACTCGGTCGCATCCAGGGCGAGGTTGCTCAAGAAGATGAACAACCGATCGCGCCATGCCAGAAAAGCGAATAGTTCGGGCCCCCACTAACGCGTAAACGCGAGCCCGCGGCGAGACCGAAGTCGTAGCTTCTCGCGTCCGATAAAAAATGATGTCTCCATCAGATTGGTATGGAAGTGCTCCAGCCGGCATTGGGCAAGCGCGCGATTAACATTTGGCTCATCCATAAAGCCATAACGTACGAGCATCGTATAGAAGCCTTTTCCTCTTTCGTCGATTTCAAGGCGCCGCTCGTCGAGCACATGCGGGACGTCTTCGGTTTTGACCTGCATCAAAACCACGCGCTGGTGCAGCGTCTTGTAGTGTTTCAAGGCATGAAGCAGCACGACCGGGACTTGGCTAATGTCGCGGGTCATAAAAATCGCCGTCCCCGACACCCGCATCAGCGATTCCGGGTTGAGGTCTCGAACGAACAAGGAGAGCGGCAATGCATCGCGCGCGCGGGTATCCGCAATCAACCGTCTGCCTCGCCACCATGTTCCCATGACCGTGAATGCGAAAGTCGCGGCGATAATCGGAAACCAACCACCTTCGATGACCTTCAACAAGTTGGCACTGAAGAACAACACATCGACGATTGCAAATATGCTGAACAAAGGAACCAGGAGCCAAATCGGCCATTTCGCGCTCAAGGCCAAGTATGTGAAGCCTAGAATTGTATCGACCGCCATCGTGCCGGTAACGGCAACGCCGTAAGCCCCGCCGAGTGCACTGGATGAGCGAAAGCCAACTACCGTGGCAACCACGGCCAGAAACAAGATTGTGTTCACCTCAGGAACGAACGCCTGGCCCCTCTCCTGCGCGGAAGTGTGGCGCACCTGCATTCGTGGCAAATAGCCGAGCTGTACCGCTTGGTTTGTCAATGAAAAGGCGCCCGATATCACCGCCTGCGAGGCGATCACCGTCGCCGCGGAGGCCAGGATCACGAGCGGGTACACCGCCCAATTCGGTGCGAGCCGGTAGAACGGATTTTGCAGCGTTTCCGGATCAGTGAGCAGCAACGTCCCGGTCCGAAGTAGTTCAGCAACAAGCACGGGAACACCAACCCCAGTCAGGCGCGGCGGATCGGAGTCCGGCCGAAATGTCCCATATCCGCATAAAGCGCTTCGGCTCCTGTTACAGCAAGAACAACGGCCCCCAGCAGGATGAAACCAGAGGCCGGATCGCTCATGATTAACTCAACCCCATATAGCGGGTTGAGTGCCCCAATAATTGTTGGATGTTGCGCGATCTGAGCGAGACCCAATAAACCGATCGTCGAAAACCAGACGATCATGAGCGGACCAAAAAATAGGCCGACGCGACCCGTGCCACGCTTTCGTAAAATGAAAAGAAGTACCAGCAAACTCAGCGTCAATGGCAGTACGTAAGGTTGTAATTCGGGCGCTTTGACCTCCAGGCCTTCAACCGCGCTAAGCACCGATATCGACGGCGTGAGTATGCCATCCCCAAAGAACAAGGAGCCCCCGATCAGCCCTGCAAAAAGAATCCATCGGTTTCTTCTTCCGGCGGAAGACCGAAGAGCGAGAATGGTCAACGCAAAAATTCCACCTTCGCCGCGATTGTCGGCCCGCATGAGCACGATGATGTATTTGATCGTGACGATGATGGTCAGAGCCCAGACGATCAGCGAGAGCACGCCGAATACCCGCGGCATTGTTATCGCGGCAGCGTCGTGGAAACACTGTTTGACCGCGTAGAGAGGCGAGGTGCCGATGTCGCCATAGACAACGCCGAGCGCCGCGATTGTCAGGTTCTGTCGGGTGCTCGTACCCAAAGCCGCCGTTTGCATGGCCAGGTCCGCTGCCGAGTTTAGCGCCGACGTTCGCTGATCGCCAGACCAGCCCCTGTGCCCACCTCAGCATCACCCCGGCATCCTGGAGAAACCAACGAAATGGTCAAGATGATCCAAACTCGCGCCGAACCCGCAGATCAAGGGTCCGAATGGGGCAGGAAGAGCCGTTCCCGGTGCCAAGGCCGAGTCGCCGAGGAGGGTCGAACTTCCCCGCTCCGGGGCGAGAGTGGGAAGGTCCGGAATCGGCGCAGTCGACTGACCACCCGCCCGGATTTGCGGCGGAGCTGCCTGGCGGCCCTTTCCAGGGGTTAGTGCCGGCTTTGTCAGCGTTGACAGTTCCGTCGTCGCGCACTCGCGCCGGGGCTATTGGCGCCCACCTACTTGGCACGCAGTCCGATCGGGAGTGGGCGCGCGCCGTCCTTCGCGACATAGCGCGCCGATACCTCGCGAGCCGCCGCGAATGCGTGGATCCGTTTGTCGATCGGCATTTCAGCCTTACCGGGACCTTGCGGCTTCACCGGCGGGCGATCGGCTGGGATCTCTTTCGGGTCCCCGTGAACCTTCTACTTTCGCCGGTGATGCTTGTAGTCTCTGTCGCGTCACGGATCGCGGCTCGACTAGGGCTTGCGCGCACGGCGGCGTGGCTCGACTGGCATCGGCCGTTTTTTGATACGGCTGTGGCGCGCGAGGTCTCATGGCTCGTCACGACGGAGCTGTTGCAGCTCCCTTGCGCACAGCCCTGGCGCATGAACACCGGGGACGCCCTTGCCGACGCAATCCTCTCGGACCCGTGCGTCGCGGGGCGCATTTGCGTTGACGATGTCCTTCCGGCGGAGGATCGTGCGCGCATCGCCACGGCGATTTCGGGCTATGCCGGGACGCGGGCGGCGACTGCGGAAATCGCGACCGGATCAATCGCCGCCGGCATCGGTGCGGTCTGGGTCAAGCATGCGACACCCGGCATGGTGACGCTCGGCAGCGTGGTCGCGAACGTGGTCGCGTATCAGACGGCGATCGCCGCCTTCCCACTCGGCGCCGGGCTCGGCGCATGGTGGTACGGCATGTACCCGGTCGCACCAAGCGCCGAACTGTTGGCCATAACCACTGGCGCGTTTGCTGTGGTCGGGACCCTGTTCGCAGTATTCTCCGGCATCGTCACCGACCCGTTCCAGCGCGTTATCGGTCTTCATAGGCGTCGCCTACTTCGCCTCATGGGCGCGCTAGAAGACGTCCTGTGCGGCGACGGCGAGGGCCGTTTTCCGCTGCGCGACCACTTATGTCGCTCGGCTGATCGATCTACTCGACCTTTCAGCCGCCTTGCGTACCGTGCGCGCCTGATCCGCTGCGGGCCGCAGCCGCCATAGCGGACCGCATCCTGCGCCCTGACGGTCAAGCTCCAAGACGCCTACTCGCGCGAGTTCCGGGCTGTCTCTTGACCGTCTACCGGCAGAACGCCTACACAGCAGTTCTGCGCTGTCGACAAGTGCAGGCAATCAAGGAGATAGCGGATGGCTCGCATCAGGCATATCGCACTCGTGACCGACGACCCGGCAAAAACGGCGGAATTCTACAAGGAGCATTTCGGCCTGACCGAGCTCTATCGCCGGCCGGGGGATACCGGTGAAAAGGGTGTCTGGCTCAGCGACGGCTACATCTATTTCGCGATCCTCAAATATGGCGAGCCCGGCGCTCCGAAACTCGGCGTCGGGCAGACATCCGATCTGCGCGGCATTCACCACATCGGGTTTTATGTCGACGACGAGCAGGCGACTGCCAAGCGCTTGAGCGAAGCGAACTACAAGCCCGTCCCGATCCCGAAAACCGAAAGAGCGGAAACGACCCCGATGGGGGACGCGGTTAACCTGAAATACCTTGGCCCCGATGAGGTGCAGATCGATCTCCGCAGCCGCGGCTGGAATGAAGCGATCAGCTTCGGGATGCAGCGCTATGAGCTAACCCCGGTTGTGGAAAAAGAAGTTGCCGAATAAACGGCAAGCCGAGATCCGGCGAGCGGCGCGCCCGCTCGCCGGGCTAGAGCCGTCCCCAGTTCATATATCGGGAGGACCCAGGTCGGTCGGCACGTTGCGGGCAGACTCGTTTTGGGCGTCGGGAACGCAGGCCGCACGCTCAGGTGGATTGGGCTTTCATCGGCGCTCCCAGGGCGGAAATAACTCGTCGGGATCGTTGACCCACACGAACGGAATGCCGTGCTGATCGGCGCAGTCCAGGACGTGCCGAAACTCCATCCCTACGGGGCTCTCCGGCTTGCTCTGATCAATCAGTCCCGACTGGCCGTGCGCGACGCGCCAGCTTCCCAGAATATGACTGGGATCGGTCTCGCTCCGGTGGACCTTGAATTCGATGTACCTGGCGCCGCCGGCCTCTTCCTTCCCCTCGATGACCGCAACCACGATAGTCTCCTACATTGAACCGATATCATCGAGGCTCTTCGACGCTTCATGGTGATTGGTATTTCCTTAGCCGACCGGATGCAAGGGCAGGCGACGTCAATGCCCCAGGCAATCAAGGGCATCGGGGTGGTAGCGGGATGCTAGCGTAATCCTCCGTCGATATCTGGGCGGGGGGTCAGCACTCCACCAATTCGATGTGTCCGGCCCGAGCATAGCGCCTCAGCTCACCGTCACAACCGGGTCATAAATTGATCCTCAAACTGAAACAGCGCGGGGCCGAAAAAAGCGATGCGATGATAAAGTGCGCTTTATGGCCGTTGCATTGAGCCTTTGAGCCCACACTTCCTGGTTGCTTGGTAGCGTCGCTGATTCGAGACACAACTTCGCTGCCGCTCGCGTTGTCACGTCATTCGGTCGGCAGGACAGCGTCCGGGTCTAAGGTGTCGACTTAGCTGATACGCGGTAGCGCGGGCTCCACCTTCCCGGCGCGGCCGGCGACAACACGGTGGACAATCCGTGCCGGCAATCGTCACAATCCACATTCTTCGACCCCAGGAACCGGAGGGAATTCCATGATCGACCTGTATTTTTGGCCGACAGGCAACGGTAAGAAGAGCGTCATCCTGCTCGAAGAGCTCGGGATGCCTTACACGATCAAGCCGATCAATATCGGCCGCGGGGATCAGCTGACACCCGAGTTTTTGCGAATTTCGCCAAACGGCCGGATGCCAGCGATCGTTGACTCCGAGCCACTCGGCGGCGGCGCGCCGATCTCGATCTTCGAATCCGGACCGATCATGATGTATCTCGCCGAAAAGGCCGGACGCTTTTATCCACAAGACGTGCGCAGCAGATACGATGTCGCCCAGTGGGTCGGCTGGC
>Ga0306926_10003318_pt1 | contig 16653 bp, 17 predicted proteins | sample flu12Cox44000178_FD_203759 | JGI IMG/M metagenome (GOLD analysis project Ga0306926, IMG submission 203759) | Lab enrichment of tropical soil microbial communities from Luquillo Experimental Forest, Puerto Rico - flux8day.12C.oxic.44.000.178 (v2)... | ecosystem: Environmental > Terrestrial >... | reverse complement strand
CCCGCTGCAACTCATCTTCATCTTCGGTCTTTGGGTCAGCCTGCTGACGCTGATGAAGGGCGCGCGGCTCGTGCTGGTGCCGAAATTCACACGTGAGACCATGGCGCGCGGCCTCAGCAAAGCGACAGTCATGGCCGGCGTGCCATCGATGTATCGGTTGTTATTGACATATGCTGAAGTCAGCGCGCCGAAGCTGCGGGCGCTATGGAGCGGCGGCGAGGTGCTGGCACCGTCGCTCGCTCACGCGCTCGGGCGGTTCGAGCCGGCGGCAATCCACGATCTCTAAGGGCTTCGGCACGATCGGCCATGCGACCGAGGGCGTCGCGTTTCGCATCGCGCGCGACGGCAGCGAAGTCGCGTCCGGCGAGACCGGCGAACTTCAGGTCCGCACGCCGTTCGGCATGTTCGGCTATCTCGACAATCCGGAACTGACCGCCGCCGCGTTCGACGACGGCTTTTTCCGCACCGGCGACCTCGCGCGGCTGACGGCGGACGGCGCCGTCGCATTGATCGGCCGCGCCAAAGACATTGTCTCGCGCGGCGGCAACAAGATTGCGCCGCTCGAAATCGACAATCTCCTGGCCGAGCACCCGGCGATCGCGGCGGCGCTTTGCGCCGGCGTTCCCGATGAGTGTCTCGGCGAAGTCATCCACGCCGTCATCGTGCCGCGCCCCGGCGCGCGCTTGGAAGCAGGCGCGTTGCGCGACTGGCTGCTCGCGCGCACCGAGCGTTTCAAAGTGCCCGACGTCTTCCATTTCCGCGACGTGCTGCCCGCGGGATCGAGCGGCAAGGCCGACCGGCGCGCCGTGACGCAACTTGGCGCAGAGTACCGCACCCATCGGTGATGGCGCGCTTCCAGTCCCAGCGCAGCCTTGGCAATGCGCGCCTTGACGCGCGTGGGCTGCAACGCACGCGCACCTCTGCGCTTTGGCCGTGCTATTCTCGAAGCCGAAATCTCATTGTCCCTTGGTGGTATCTTGGGCGAGGGGGAGACAATGGGGCGGCGCCCCACAGCAGGCGGATCGGGCAAAACGCGGCACAAGACGACTTCGCCGCGGCGCGCTGCCGCTAAGCGCAGCGGGGCCGCGCAGGTCGCACGGGTGCGACATGCGCTCGACGCGGTGCACGAGCAGCAGCAGGCTACCGCCGACGTGCTCCGCCTCATCAGCCGCTCGTCGGGCGATATCGAGTCGGTCTTCGCCTCCATCCTCGCTAACGCGGTGCGGCTCTGCGACGCCGACAACGGCGCCATCAACCGCTTCGAGGCCGACGGCCTGCACCTCATCGCCACCCACAACATGCCGCCGGCCTTCACTGAGCTGCGCCGCAACGCGCCGTACCGCGCCACCCAGCTGTCCGCCAGCGGCCGGCTGCTCGCGACCAAGGCGCCGGTTCATATCGCCGACCTGAAGGCCGACCGGGCTTATCTCGAACGCAACCCCTCGACCGTCTTGGCCGTCGAGCTCGCCGGCATCCGCACTGCGCTGGCGGTGCCGATGGCGAAGGACAAGGATCTGATCGGCTCGATCACGGTCGGCCGCAAGGAGGTCCGGCCGTTCACCGAAAAGCAGATCGGAGTCGTCCGCAATTTTGCCGCCCAGGCCGTGATCGCCATCGAGAACACGCGGCTGTTGAACGAGCTGCAGCAGCGTACCGCCGAGCTCGGGCGTTCGATTGCGGAATTACAGCGCGAGCGCAACAACAAGCTGATGAATCTCGAGGCCATAGCCGCTTCGATTGGCCATGAGGTACGCCAGCCGCTCGCCGGAATTTCGGGTAACGGCGGCGCTGCGCTGCGCTTCCTCGGCCATGCGCCGCCCAATGTTGACGAAGTGCGGCTGGCTTTGGACCGGATGATTGCCGACAGCCATCGCGCCAGCCAGGTGTTTGACAATATCCGCGCTTTGTTCGGCCGGGCCGATCAAGGCCACGAGCCGATCGACGTCAACGAGCTGGCGCGCGACGTGCTGCGGGCCTTGCACGAGGAGCTACTCACGGTGACGACACAAGCCGCGCTGAGCGCACCATTGCCGCCGGTCATGGGTCACCGCGGCCAACTGCAAGAGGTTTTGATTAATCTCGTCCGCAACGCCATCGAAGCCATGGACGCGGTCAAGGACGGCCCGCGCGTGCTGCAGCTGAGCGCTGAGCCCCATGGCGGCGACGCCGTCGTGGTGTCGGTGGAGGATTCCGGCGCCGGCATCGATCCGAACCAGATGGAGGCAATATTCGACGCGTTCATCACGACCAAGCAGCACGGCATGGGGCTGGGGCTCGCGCTGTGCCGGATGATCATCGAGCGCCACGAGGGTCAGCTGTCGGCCACGCCAGCGCACCCGCGCGGCGCCGTGTTTCGCATGGTGCTGCCGGCCGGCAGGCGATCATGAGCACGAAGCCGACCATCAAGCGCCGTGGCGCGGCGCGCGTTCGCGGCAAACAGCGAACCCGCCGCCGTGCCGCGCCGCGGCGCCGCGAAGCGACAGCCGCGCGGCTCAAGCGCGAGCTGAACGAGGCGCTGCAGCAGCAGGCCGCCACAGCCGAGGTGCTGCAGATCATCGCGAGCTCGCCCGGCGAGCCGCAACCGGTGTTCGACGCCATCCTCAAACATGCAAGGCGCATCTGCGACGCCGAGTTCGGCAATATCTACCGGTGGGACGGCGAGGCGCTGCATATCGTCGCCTGGCACAATACGCCGGCGGCGTTTGCCGCCTATCGCGCGCGGACTCCGTTCCGCCCCGGTCTAACCAGCCTGATCGGCCGCATGATCAAGACCCGGACGGTCGCCCATGTCGCCGATGCTGCGGTGAATGAGGAATACATCAAGCGCCGCGATCCGTCGCTGGTGGCGGCGATCGAGATCGGCGGCGTGCGGACCTATCTGGGCGTGCCGATGCTGAAAGACGACGAGGTAGTCGGCGCCATCACCACGTTCCGCCAGGAAGTCCGCCCGTTCACCGACAAGCAGATCGCGCTGATCGCCGACTTCGCCAACCAGGCGGTCATCGCCATCGAGAACACGCGGCTCTTGAACGAGCTCAAGCACCGCACCGAGGAACTCGGCCGTTCAGTCGCGGAATTGCAGCATGAGCGCGCCAACAAGCTGATGAATCTCGAGGCGATGACGGCATCGATTTCCCACGCTGTGCGGCAGCCGCTCGCCAGCATCGCCTCGAACGGCGGCGCCGCGCTGCGGTTTCTGCGCCACGCGCCGCCGAACCTCGATGAAACCCGGCTCGCCTTGGACCGCATGGTCAGCGACAGCCATCTGGCCAGCCAGGTGTTCGACAACATTCGCGCGCTGTTCGGCAAGGCTGATCACGGTCATGAGTCGATCGACGTCAACGAGCTCGCGCGCGGCGTCCTGCAATCGCTCGGGCAGGAATTCGAGCGGCACGGCGTCGCGACCGACGTGGCCTTGACCGCCGTTTTGCCGCCGATCATGGGCCACAAGGGTCAGCTGCAGGAAGTCCTGATTAATCTGGTGCGCAACGCCATCGAAGCCATGGCGGACGTCGCGGACGATCGCCGGCTGCTGCGGGTCAGCGCCGAACGGGATGCAGGCAACCAGATCGTCGTGGCCATCGAAGATAGCGGACCGGGCGTCGATCCACGGCAATCGGCCAAGCTGTTCGACGCCTTCGTCACGACCAAGGCCCAGGGCATGGGGCTCGGGCTGGCGCTGTGCCGCATGATCGTCGAGCGCCATGCCGGAGCGCTTTCGATCGAGCCGGGGGTGCCGCGCGGCTCGATTTTCCGGCTGGTTTTGCCCGCTGCAACGTGCGGCGGCACATGATAGAACGCCCGCGATGAACGGCCGCCCCGAACCGCAACCGCTCGTGTTCGTGATCGACGATGACGCGTCGTTGCGCGAGGCGCTGTCGAGCCTGTTCCGGTCGGTCGGCCTGCAGGTGAAGACGTTCGCCTCGGCGTCGGAATTCCTGTCGTTCAAAATGCCGGACGGCCCAACCTGCCTGGTGCTCGATGTCCGGTTGCCGGGACTGAGCGGGCTCGACTTCCAGGCCGAACTCGCCAAGGCGCATATCGACATCCCCATCGTATTCATGACCGGCCACGGCGATATCCCGATGACGGTGCGGGCCATGAAGGCCGGGGCGGTGGAGTTCCTGCCCAAGCCGTTCCGCGATCAAGACATGCTCGACGCCGTGCAGATCGGGCTTGAGCGCGACCGCAGCCGGCGCAAGAACGCCGACGATGCCGCCAAGCTCAAAGCGATCTTCGACACGCTCACCTCGCGCGAGCAGGAGATCATGGGCCTGGTCACCGCCGGACTTATGAACAAGCAGATCGCCGGCGAACTCGGCGTCAGCGAAATCACCGTGAAGGTCCACCGCGGCAATGTGATGCGGAAAATGGGGGCAAAATCGCTTGCCGACCTGGTTCGGATGGCCGATGCACTGGGTGTACGTCGCGGGGCCTGACAACCTATACTCAAGTATAGTTCCGTTGCCCCATTCGGTGCACAAAACTTGCCCATGTACAGTGGAAGTTGCCGTCTCGTTGCTTTAGATCGCGTGAGAGTAAGGACAACAAAGTGGCAAACCACGTGATATCAATCATTGACGACGACGAATCTGTGCGCGAGGCAACAAAAAGCCTGGTGCGTTCCCTGGGTTACAGCGCCGCAGTATTTGCCTCAGCCGAGGAATACCTCCAATCCGAGCGCCTCGAGGACTCATCCTGCCTCATCACCGACCTGCATATGCCCGGCATGAGCGGGGCCGATCTGCAGGATCGGCTGATCGCCGACGGCCGCCAGATCCCCATGATCTTCGTGACCGCCTACTACGAAGAGAAGATCCGGGATCGCGTTCTGGACGCCGGCGCCTATGGCTTCCTGCGCAAGCCCTTCAATGATGAGAGCCTGATCGAGTGCCTCGATAAGGCCCTCAGCGCCGTGTCGGCAAAGCAGTAGCCCGCCGGCGCCGGTAGCGTATTCCGAGTTCATCCCCATCGACGCGTTGAGACGTCGCTCCGCCAGCAGGCCTCATGGATTCCTACCCGCGGCCTATACGCACGTATAGGGTCCCCCCTCCATTTCTATACTGTTTGTTTACCAACGTAGAATGGAGGCACATGCGTTAACCCTTTTAGCCTCCCTCAAAACACGGGGGAGTCAAATGAACTACAACCACGCAATCCACGGCACAGCTACGTCTACACGGCCCGTCAACAAGGCCGTCTCGTCCGCCAAAGCCACGTCCGACGAAGTTCTGATCGGTCTGGTCGCCAAGGGCGACAAGGACGCCATGCGGCTCCTGTTCGCCCGGCACAATGTGCGGGTGTTCCGCTTCCTGATCCGCATGGTCGGCAACGAAGCCACCGCCGAAGATCTCCTGAACGAGGTTTTCGTCCATGTGTGGCGGACCGCCGAGCGGTTCGAGGCCCGCTCGCAGGTCTCCACCTGGATCCTTGGCATCGCCCGCTACAAGGCGCTGACCGCGCTGCGCAGCCGCTCGTTCGACGAGCTCGAGGATGAAGTCGCGGAGTCGATCGAAGACTCTTCGGACGATCCCGAGACCTTGATGCAGAAGACCGAGCGTTGCGCCATCCTGCAGGCTTGCCTGAGCCAGCTGTCGAGTGCGCATCGCGAGGTGGTCGATCTCGTGTACTATCACGAGCAGTCGATCGAGGAAGTCGCCCGCATCATTGGCGTGCCGCAGAACACGGTGAAGACCCGCGTCTTCCATGCCCGTAAGCGCATCGCCGAGCTGATGGCCGCGCAAGGTCTCGACCGGGCTTGGCTGTAACAATCGGCCGCATTCGGACATTGGCGCCCGGGTTGTCGTTGACAACCCGGGCGCACTATTGCCGATAATGTCCCCTCGAGCGTGGGCGGCAAACAAATCCGCCACCGCGTAGCCGAGGGAGCAGCCGCCATGAACCGCCCAGTGCAAGCGTTTCCGCCGATCCTCGACAAGCGTGGCGCGCCGCGGGTGCGCCGTTACGAGGCGCAACGCTGGCTGATCGACAACGTTATCCGCGCCAACGGCATCGACTGGGACCAGCCGCGCTCGCTCTATATCCATCTGCCCTGCGGCATGGAGGCCAATGCCGACTTCGCCGGCATCCGCGAACGGGTGAAGAAGATGGCCGATATCGGCCCGGCCTTCGCGCACGTCGCCCGCCGCCGCGAGGCGAAGGCCAATGCCGCCGCGCAAGCCGACCGCAAGGTCACCGCGCGCGACAATTTCTTCATGGCCGCTGTGCATTGGGGCGCGGCGCAATGGCCCTACGACGAGAACGACGCGACCAACATCGCCTACAACAACAAGAAGCGCGAGTGCTACGCCAAATATGCCGCGCTCGCCGACCATCACGTCGAGGCGGTCTGGGTGCCGTTCAGGGACAAGGCGATCCCGGGCTGGCTGCATCTGCCGCCGGGCCACACCAGCGGCCGCCTGCCGGTGGTGATCTCGGTGCCCGGCATGGACAGCTACAAGGAAATTCAGGTCGCGCTGTACGGCGACAAGTATCTCAACCGCGGCGCGGCGGTGCTGGCGATCGACGGTCCCGGGCAATACGAAGCGCCGATGATCGGCCTGCACTTCTCCATGGAGAACTGGATGGCGGCCGGGCCGGCCTTGGTCGACTGGATCGAGGGGCGGCCCGAGCTCGATGCCTCCAAGATCGCCGTTGCCGGCACGAGCTTTGGCTCCTTGTTCGGCACGGTGCTGACGGCTCATGAGCCGCGCATAAAAGCCTGCGCGGTAATGTCGGTGTGCCACGAGCCCGGCTGCCACACGATCTTTCAGGAGGCGTCGCCGACCTTCAAGAAGCGCTTCATGTACATGTCGGGCATCACCGACGAGGACGAGTTCGACGAGTTTCGCAAGAAGATCACGTGGGAAGGCCACGCCGAGCGGATCAAGGTGCCGTATCTGTGCGTCGCCGGCGAAGCCGAGGAGTTGAGCCCGCTGGAGCATTCCGAGCGGCTGATGGCGGCGCTAAAAGGCCCGAAGCAGATGGTGGTGTATCAGGAGTCGCGGCACTCGGTCGGCAACGTGCCGGCCGCCAATCTCGGGCCGTTCCCGCCGATCCTGCTGGCCGACTGGATCGCCGACCGTTTGGCCGGCAAGGCCTTTGTCAGCGAGCACTGGTACGTCGCCGGCTCGGGCGAGATCGCCAAGACGCCGTATTGAGCGATGGACTCGGGGTACGCGACCTGCCATCCGGGTTGGCATCGGCTACGAACCCTGCGTTTTTGCCGCGCGGCGCATCCCTAAGAGCCCGCGCGGGAAGAACAGCACCACCAGCATGAAGATCGCGCCGATGAAGAACATCCAGTTCACGGTCATCGACGAGATGTAGTCCTGCAGCAGGACGAACATCGCGGCGCCGACCAGCGGCCCCCAGAACGTGCGCATGCCGCCGATCACCGTCATCACCACGAAGTAGCCGGACAGCGAGTAGTGCAGGCTGAGCGGGTCGGCGAAGTTGTTGAGCAGCGCATAGAGCGTGCCGGCGAGCGCGGTGAAGAAGGTTGAAATCGCGAACGACAGCCAGATATGGCGCTCGACCGGGATGCCGAGGAAGCGGGCGCGGCGCTCGTTCTCGCGGATCGCGAGCAGCGTGCGGCCGAACGGCGAGCGCAGCAACAGTCCCATCAGCGCCACCGACACGGCGAAGATCACCAGGAGAAAATAGTAGAACCGGGTTTCGCCCCGGGTGATGTCGAAGGTCAGCGGACCGAAGCCGATCGGCTCGCGATGAAAATCGCGCAAGCCGTCGAAGCCGCCGGTGAAGTCGTTCCAGCTATAGGCGATATAGTACCAGATCTGGCCGAAGGCGATGGTGCACATGGCGAAGTAGACGCCGCGGCGGCGCACGATCAGCGCGCCGAACAATGTGCCGGCGAGGCCGCCCAACAGGATGCCGGCGAGCATGGCGAGCGAGGTCGAATGCACCAGGTAGCGCAGCGTCAGTCCCGCTCCATAGGCGCCGAGGCCGAAATAGGCGGCATGGCCGAAGCTCAACACGCCGGTGAAGCCGAGCAGCAGGTTCAGCCCCATGGCAGCGAGCCCGAATACCAGCACCTTGCTGGCGAGCGCGGTGTAGCCGCCCATCAGCGGCAGCCAGAACGGCACGGTGACGAGCAGCACCCAGATCCCGGCGATCGTCAGCCGGTCGTTGCCGGCGGGCAGGCGTTCCCGGGCGACGGGGAGGAGGTTGGTCATGTGAACATGCCTTCTTCGCCTAGCAGCCCGCGCGGCCGGACCAGCAGCACCAGCATCATGATGGCGTAGATCACCGCTTCGCTCGCGGCCGGATAGAACACGGTGGTCAGCGCTGCCGCCATGCCGATCAGGAGGCCGCCGAACAGCGTGCCAATCAGGCTGCCGACGCCGCCGACGATGATGGCGATGAAGCTCGTCATCAGCAGGTCATCGCCCATATTGGGGTTGATGCCGAGCTGGCCGGCGGCGAGCACGCCGCTCAACCCCGCCAGCATGCAGCCGACGGCGAAATTGAACGTACGCAGGTCGCGCACGTTGACGCCGAGCGTCGCCACCGTTTCGAGGTCGAATGTGCCGGCGCGGATGCGGAGCCCGATGCGGGTATAGCGCAGGAAGGCGAACAGCCCGATCACGGCGACGATGACGAACGTCACCATGAAGACGCGGTACCACGTGATGAAGAAGAGCTCCGGCGTGATCGGCTGCGACAGCATCGCCGGCAGGCCCATCGGCAGCCCGTTCGGTCCCCAGATGTAGCGGCAGACGTCCTGGATGACGAAGGCGAAACCGAAGGTGAGCAGGAGGCTATAGACCGGATCGCGGCCATAGATGCGACGGATCATCAGTCGCTCGACGCCGACGCCGATCAGCGCCGTCAACAGCGGCGAGACCAATAGCGCGCCCCAATAGCCGATCGTCGGTGACAGCGTGTAGGCGAGGTAGGCGCCAAGCGCCAGGAAATTGCCGTGGGCGAAGTTGATGACGCTGGAGAGGTTGAGGATCAGCGATAGGCCAAGCGCCATCAGCACATAGAACGCGCCGATGATCAGCCCGTTGGTGACGTTGAACAGGATGACCTGCCACATTCGCCCCTCTATGGGTTAGCCGTCATTACGAGCGGTCTAGCGACGAAGCAATCCAGCACGGTTCGCATGACTGGATTGCTTCGCTCCACGCGCAATGACGATTGGAATGAACTTTACAAAAGCAAGTGCCGGCCAAACGCTCAATCAGGCCGGCTGCTCCATCTTACAGCCGGTGTCGGCGACGGTGCCGGCGGCCTGCTCACCCGACACCAGCGCGCCGACCGTGAAGACGTCGACCGGATCGCCCTTCGGCGGGTGCATCTCGCCGACGAAGATATTGGGCATCAGCTCGTGATCGCCGGCGCGGTAGCGCACCTTGCCGGGCTGCAGCGCCACGTCGGGCGGCAGCTCGAGGTCCTCGAGCGCCTTGGCGAGCTTCGGGCCGTCCAACGATTTTGCCTTGTCGGCGGCGAGCCGCACCGAGTGCATTGACACGTAGCCGAACCAGTCGCGCGCCGACGGCGTCTTCTTGGTCGCGGCGCGGTAGTCGGCGACGAACTTGACGACCTCGGGCACGTTGGGCTGGTTCCACCACCATTCCATGTCCCACCAGCCGGCTTGCGCCTCGGGCGGCAGCGCCTTGACGGTCTCGAGCTCGAACAGCGCCCCGCCGAGCGCCATGTCCTTGCCCATGCCGAACTGGGTGAACTGCTTCATGCAGTTGATCTGCGTGAGTCCGCCCATGTTGTTGAGCAGCACGTCGGGCTTGTAGGCTTTGGCCTTGATCAGAGTGGCGGAGAAGTCGGTGTTGTTGATCGGCAGGTAGTCGCCGTCATAGGTGCCGCCGAGCTTGGTCAGGGCCTTGATGAAGGCGTCCTGCAGCGAGTGGCCATAGGCATAGTCGGGCGTGATGAAGAACCACTTCTTGCCGAACCGCTTGACCAGCTCTGGCGTGATCGCAGCGGTGTCCATGGTCGTGGTGTTGCACACCCGGAACACGTTCCATTTGCAATTGGTGCCGGTGATCGGATCGGTGTGGCCGCCCGGCACGATGTGGAACACCTTCTTCTCGAATGTCACTTGCGACATCGCGTAGGCGATGCCGGAATTGACGTCGCCGAGGATGACGTTGACTTGATCGCGGTCGATCAGCTTGCGCGTCTTCTGCACGCCGGTGCCGACGTCGTTGGCCGAGTCCTCGACCAGGAGCTGGACCTGGCGGCCCAAAATGCCACCTTTTTTGTTGATCTCGGCCTCGGCATATTTGGCGCCGTCGACCTCGCTCTGCGCCAGCGCCGACAGCACGCCGGTCAGCGGATTGACCATACCGATCTTGACCGGCTCTTCGCCGCGCGCCGCGATGATGAACGGCGCGCCGACGATCTGGCTGGCGCCGAGCGCGACGCCGGCCTTCAGAAATGTGCGACGGCGTATCGACGCGTCGAGTGGTGACATAGTCCGTCCTCCGTGATGATCGCTTTGTTTTTGTTGCGTCCGGGCCGTCCCTTGCCCGGGCCGCGGGCATCTTCCTCCGGGCCTTCCGGGCGGTCAAGGCAAGGTGGGTGCTTGACGGATGCGACTAATGTCGCATCGTTGCGCGCATGGCATGCGCCATGGTGCGCCGACGGCTCAAGGCCGGCGCGCCGCGTTTCCCCGCCGAGGTGGTCCCGCCGATGAACGTGTTCGAAGCCGTCGATTCCCGCATCGCCTGCCGCGCCTTCCTCGACAAGCCGGTCGATGCCGCGACCGTGCGCGATCTGATCGCGCGCGCCGCCCGTGCCGCCTCCGGCGGCAATCTGCAATCCTGGCACGTCTACGCGCTGACCGGCGCGCCGCTTGCGGCGTTGAAGGACAAGGTCGCCGCCCACATCGCCGGCCGCGATCCGCGCCACGACGATGCCGAATATCCGATCTACCCGCCGACCCTGTGGGAGCCGTACAAGGCGCGGCGCGAGGCGCACGGCGTGCAGCTTTACGGCGCGCTCGGCGTCGCCCGCGAGGATTCCGAGGGAAGGCTCGTCCAGTACAAACGCAACTTCGAATTCTTCAACGCGCCGGTCGCCTTGTTCGTCGCGATCGATCGCAAGCTCGGCCCCGGGCAATGGGCCGACCTCGGCGGTTATATCGGCGCGCTCGCTCATCTCGCCCGCGGCTACGGGTTGGACACCTGTCCGCAGGAATCCTGGGCGCGCATGCACCGCATCGTCGGCGCCTTCGTCGGCATGCCTCCGGAACAGATGCTGTTCTGCGCGGTGGCGGTCGGCTATGGCGATCACGGCCATCCGGCGAATAGTTTTCGTTCGCCGCGGGCGCCGCTCGAGGCGTTCTGCAAGTTCTTCGGGTTCGACTGAGCGGGCGGTACGCCGCGCGGCCGGGCCGGACAGCGCGCTCAAGGTCGTTCACCTCGCCGGTGTCGTGCTGTTTCTCGGCAACATCATCGTCACGGCGGTGTGGAAGCTCTTGGCCGACCGCACCGGCGAGCCGCGCGTCATCGCTTTGCGGTCGGGCAACGGGCAATACGTTCGCCCGCGCCGCGCTAGGCGCGTGCGTCCAATTATTCCGCCGCCGTCGCCATCGGCAGCCGCGGCCAGGACGGGCTAGGAACCGGCTGCCACCACTTGGCAATGCCGAAATCCCGCGCGATCACGTTGGCGGCGTTGTAGCCCGGGCTGCCGGTCACCGCGCCGCCGGGGTGGCTGCTGGCGCCGCACAGGTACAGTCCCTTGATCGGCGTCGCGTAGCGGCCGAGGTCCGGCGTCGGCCGGTTGCCGCCGAGCTGGGACGGCATATAGGCGCCGACGTGGTGGCTGCCGCGCACCATGTTGATGCAATGCCGCTCGATGTCGAGCGGCGAAAACACCGCACGCGCGATCACGTTCTCTTTCGTCAGATTGGGCGCGAACTCACGCCATTGCGACAACAGTCGGTCGGCGACTTCGTTCTTGCGGGCGTCCCAATTGGCCGGATCGCCGTCGAGATCGTAAGGCGCCCACGGCCACCAGAACGCGACGTGCTTGCCGGCCGGCGCGATCGAGGGATCGAATTTCGACGAGCAGGTGCCGTTGCCGGCAAAGTGCGTCGGCAACTTTTTCTGATGGATCTCATCGAAGCCCTGGTCGATTTCGACGGTGGTATCGGCGCCGAAAATCATGTTCCAGGCGCGCGCCACGTCGGGATCGAAGGCTTCGGCCTTGGCGTAGCGCGGCGGTTCGTTCAAGGCGAGGTGCAGGGTCACCAGGCTGTGCGAGCACCATTTGAAGCCCTTGATGCCCTCGACCACGTTGGCAGGAAAGTTCTCTTCACCGGCGATGCGGATCGTCTGCGGCGCGTCGATCGCGCTCGCCACAAAGCGTGACGACAGCAGGTCGCCGTTCGCCAGCCGGATTCCGGTGACGCCCTTGGAAACCGAGGTGATGGCGCTGACGTGCTGGCCGCGAACGAGCGTCGCGCCGTGGTCTTCGAGCAGCCGCTCGAGCGCGAGCGCGACCGAGCCCGCGCCGCCGACCGGCAGGCCGAGCTTGGTCAGCCGGCTCAGCAGCCGGGGAAAGAACGCGCCGACGCCGGGAACGTTCTCGATCGCGATCGCATGCAGGATGCAGTTGAAGAACATCCGCACGTATTCGCTCTCGAAATTGCGCTCGACCGCCTGGTGCAAGGTCAGCGGCATGTATGAGAACAGGTCGTCGCATTGCGGACCGCTGAGGCGCTTGGCGATCTCGGCCGGCGGCAGCGGCACCGAATACATGAACTCGGTCATCACCGGGCCGAGCTCGGTCACGAAGCGCTGGCAGAGCTCGCGGTAGCGCTTGGCGTCAGCCTGGGAGAAGCGCGCGATGGCCTTTGCGGTGTTCTCCACGCTGCGGTGGATGCACAGCGCCTTGCCGTCGCGGAACACCATGGCGTGCTGCACTTCCGGATAGATGTAGGCCAGGCCGTATTTGTGCAATTCGAGATCGGGCAGCACCGGCCCTTCGCCGATGAAGTGGTAGGACGAATGGGTGTTGTGCTTGAAGCCGGGAGCGACGAATTCGCTAGTGGAGCAGCCGCCGCCCATCGCGGCGTTGCGCTCGACGACCGCGATCTTGAGACCGGCCTTGGCCAGATACGCGGCGCAAATCAGACCGTTGTGTCCCGCGCCGACGATGATGCCATCGTACTGCGTGCCCGCGTTCATGCCGCCCTCCCGTTAATTGCTGTTGAACGGTCTCGCCATCGTCTGACGGCAACGATGCCACGCTTGCCCGAGTGCGGCAACGTGCGGACAAGCGCCAGGCGATGGGTGCGGCCGTCGTCGTGACGGTACTTCCCGTGCGGAAAAGCGCGCCTTGAAGTGTTCAATTTACGTATTAACTGCGGCGTGATAGGCTTTACAAGTCTCGCCAGGAGAAGCCGCGATGCATCTCAATGCCCTGGGCTATGTCGGTATCCGCACCAAGAATCTCGACGATTGGGCGGCTTACGGCACCAACTTCCTCGGCATGCAGCTGGTCGACAAAAGCCGCGGCACGCTGGCGCTGCGCATGGACGACCGCAAGCAGCGCGTCATCGTCCACACCGATGAGAACGAGGGCCCGTCGTTCTACGGCTGGGAGGTCGCCGATGCGGCGGCGCTCGATGCGCTGGCAGCGCATCTGGAAAAGAACGGCGTCAAGGTCGCGCCCGGCTCGCGCGCTTTGGCCGAGGAGCGGCGCGTCAAGGATTTGATCGTGTTCGCCGATCCGATCGGCAACCGGCTCGAAGCGTTCTACGGCGCCGAGACCGCGACCGATCCGTTCAAGCCCGGCCGCGCCATCTCCGGCTATCGCACCGGTCCGCTCGGTATGGGCCACGCCGTGCTCACCGCCGAGCGGCTCGACGAGGTGCTGCCGTTCTACACCGAGATCCTCAGCTTCAAGCCGACTGACTACATCTTGAAGCCGTTTAAGGCGTACTTCTTCCACATCAATCCGCGCCACCACAGCCTCGCCTTCATCGACACCGGCAAGAACGGCATCCATCACCTGATGTTCGAGGTCTGCTATCTCGACGACGTCGGCCAGGCCTACGATCTCGCGCTGCGCAAGCCGGAGATGATCGGCACCACGCTCGGCCGCCACGTCAACGATCACGTCACGTCGTTCTATTCGTGGTCGCCGTCGAAATTCCTGGTCGAGTACGGTTGGGGCGGCCGCAGCATCGATACCGCCAACTGGACGCCGCACGAGCGCACTGAAGGTCCCAGTCTCTGGGGCCACGACCGCATGTGGCTCTCGCCGGAAGCCCGCGAGGAGGCGCGCAGCTTGCGCATCGGCGTCGCCGCCGCCGGCGGCCGCGAGCCGCTCAACGTCTTGGACGGCAACTATCAGCGCGCCGCCGACGTGTGTCCCTGGTGGAACGCCAACGTCACGGCGCGCAAGATCGGGTAGCAAGCCTTTTCAGGTCGTCGCCAACACCTTCGCGTCCCGTCGAAATGGCGCGAACTGCAGGCGCTCCCGCTTTGCGAGCTTCGACAAAGCCTCGCCGAGCACAAGCCGCTTAAAATGTTCGGTTTGCTGATGCGCCGCGAAGGCGGCGTCATCGGCGAACAGCTCGTAGAGGAAGAACACGTGATCGTTCGCCGCCGAGCGGTGCGGCCAGAACACGAGTGTACCGGGTTCCGAATTAGCTCCCTGCGCCATTTGCTGCAGGATGACGGCGACGGCCTCGGCCTCGCCGGGCTTGGCTTCCCAGGTGGTCGCCAGAGCGAGCTTGCCATTGGCTGGCGCGGAATCCTTGATGAGTGCGGGCATGTTGTTTCTCCATCGTGATAGTGGCGCTCGCACTATGCGTGTCCGAAGATCGCGAAGCTAACGCAATCGCTTCGGCCGAGACCGAGGTGTTTGGTGGAACCGACTTGCCAGTCGTAGAAGGCGAACCTAGCGGCAGCCGGGCAGGGTGCTCGCCTTGTTCTCCAGCACGAACGGCCCGAATTTCTGCGCGGCATAATCAGCGTAGGACGCGTCCACCACTCGCGCGGCCGGGAAATCGGCAGTCGACATTTTGTTTACGGAGTACCAGGCCTGCATGTCCATCATGCTGGCGGTGTTGATCTTGCCGTCGGGGCTGCGCGCCGGCCACGCCGTTTGATCGTTGAGGATTTCGGGCCGGCGCTCGATGCCGGTCTTGGCGACCAGGTCGATGAAGGGATGGCGGGTCGCGCCGCCGTGATAGGCCTGGCAGTAGTCGCGCACGCCGTGCAGATAGGCGATGAAGAAGTTGCGCACCAGATCGGGATTCTTTTTCGCCCAGTCGGTGTTGATCATGGTGACCGCGATGGTCATCGGCGTCGGCTTGATCAGCGTGTCGGACGCCAGGAACGGCACCGCGATGCGGTCGTTGATGTATTGGGTCGTAAACGGCGGGATGACGAGGCCGGCATCGACCGCCTTGTTGGCGAAGGCCACCGCATATTGCGGGAACGGCAGGACTTTGAGCTCGACGTCATTGATGCCGAGGCCGCCGAGCGCTAACAGCTTGCCGATCTCGTAGGTCGAGACCGTGCCGTTGGTGGCGATTACCTTGCCCTTTAGTTGCTTCACCTCGGTGATCTGATCCTTAAGGTCGGGACGCAGCATCAGGTTATGGCCGATCGGCGTCGAGACGCGGTCCATCACCATGGTGATCGGCAGGTTCTTCTCCAGCGCGTTGAAATATCCGCCGCAATGCCGCCTTCGATGATGTCGAGCTGGTTCTGCGACAAAAGCGCGATCGAGTTCGCCGAGGTGTCGAGGTCAGAGCTCTCGATCTTGATGCCGAAGGCCTTGAAGTAGCCCTGCGCGCTCGCCCACGCGGTGACGCCCGATGTGATCGAGCGCACGGCGCCGAGCCGCACCGTGGCTTCCTCTGCACTGGCACTGCTCACCGCAGCCAAAACGACCGCTGCTGCGGCAGCCGCCGAAATCCTGTTCTGCCAAGCCATCACGTCACCGCCCTATCGATTGCCGCGGGCGCCGAAGGCACGGCGCGCGCTTGCCGGCACCCTAGCAAGCGCAGGCCGCAGCTTGCCACGCGCGCGCGCCTGCCCGTCTGACCCGATAGGGATGCGCCGTAGGCGCCGCGGCGACTAGTAGGCGCGGCGCTCGGCGGTCCATTGCCCGGCGCATTCGCCGGAGCGGGTGCGCCAGCGGCCCGAGCCGCTGTTGCCTGCCAGCCGCCCGGAGCCGCTGGCGGACTGGCCCTTTTCGGAGACCGTCACCATGGTTGCTCCGTTCGCCGCCACGGAGCCGTTGACCTGGTAGCTTTGATCGTCGCCGACCACGCGGCCGCGGACCACGCGGACGGCATAGCGCAGCGAGCTCGGACAATTGCCGGCCTGGGTGAGGATCGTCACGGTCCAGGTGCCGTCGAAGTTGGCCGCGCGCGCGGCGGGCGGGTTCGCGGTGACAAGCACGGCCGCCGCCGCCACCGCAGTGATAATCGCCCCAGCCTTGATCATCTATTCGCTCCAGTTGTCGGTGTGTCGATGGGTGGTGCTGTAGGTCGACCCGGATAGGCCGGCGGTTCATTGCCAAACGGCGTCGCGCCCTTGCCGAGCGCCTGCCCGGCCTGGAACAGCGCGGTCATATAGTCGGGATCGAACGGCCCGCGGCTTATTACGTTGAAATCGGCCGGGAGCGTCGCAAGGTTGAAATCGA
>Ga0306926_10003317_pt1 | contig 16654 bp, 15 predicted proteins | sample flu12Cox44000178_FD_203759 | JGI IMG/M metagenome (GOLD analysis project Ga0306926, IMG submission 203759) | Lab enrichment of tropical soil microbial communities from Luquillo Experimental Forest, Puerto Rico - flux8day.12C.oxic.44.000.178 (v2)... | ecosystem: Environmental > Terrestrial >... | reverse complement strand
AGCCTCGTTGTAGACCGGATCGATCGGCGCGTGCAGCGCATCAATCAGGAACAGCCAGAGCACGGAATGGGCCGGCACTAGATCGACCTGAAACTTCATGGCTGAGGGTATCGTCCCAGAGTCCTTCAGCCGTTTGAAAACGGCGTAGGACTCGCGTGCGATCTCGCCATAGAACAGGTTGTCGAAACGCACGTCCTGCGGCAGCACGCCCGGCGCGAGTGTGTAGCGCTCGCGCCCGGTGCCGCTTGCGTGTACGCGGAAGAACTCGCCCGACTTTCGAAACGCCGGGTTATGCGCGAATACCGGCTCGAGCCAGGTGATCCAGTCCCTGCGCGCGCCGGTCTCGCCGTCCGGCAGGCGTGTGACCCGGTTGCCGAGAGTTGCGGTGACGGCTCGGAACACCTCCTCGGCATCGGCCATCGGCACGCTGCCGACGAGGTGAACACCGCGAGCCATGGCCTCCGGTCAATGCAGGCGCTTATCCTCGCGCCAGATGCCGAGCGCCTCCTGCGACGGGCGGTCGGAGATCGAGAACAGCACCGATTCCTTGCGGGCCGCGTGCGCATAGGTCTTCCACGGTGGCACCACGAACACGTCGTTTTTGCCCCATTCCAGCGTCTTGCCGTCGACGACAGTCGCGCCCTTTCCTTCGGCACAGACGAAGATGGTGCCGTCGGTTGAGCGGTAGGGCTCGCCTTTGAAGCCTTCCGGGAACAGCGCCAGGTACGCGCCCATAGTGGGCAGAACCGGCCCGCCGGTGATCGGGTTGGCATAGCGCACGCGGGCGCCATGCCGCTTGTCGACATCGCCAGCCTTGAGCATGCGCTCGATGATCGGCCGCGTGCGGGCATAGGTATAATTGATCACCGGGCTGCGATTCATGTGCGCGGGCGCGCCGTCCGGCAGCACGCCGGATGCATAAAAGGCAAGCGAATCGCCATCGGCGCGGTTGGTCGGTTGCGTCGCTTCGCCATACTGCTCTGCAAACGAAGTCTCGAAGAAATTGATCTGGGGGAAGTCGAGCACGTCGAGCCACAGCATGGGCTCTTTCGATGTATTGCCGTGGTCATGCGGCGCCCAGTTGGCGGTAATGACGAAATCGCCGGGGGACATGTAGGCCTTCTCGCCCTCGACTGCGGTATAGGCGCCCTCCCCGTCGAGCACGAAACGAATCGCCGATGATACGTGCCGGTGGGCCGGGGCAACCTCTCCCGGCAGGATCATCTGCACGCCGGCAAACAGCGTGTTGGTGGCACGCGATTCGCCCGGCATGGCGGGATTCTCCAGGATCAGCACCCGGCGCTCAGCCTCCTCGGCGGTAATCAGGCCGCCCGATTCCATGACCAGGCGCTTGATGTCGTCGAAGTGCCAGATCACCGGCGCGCAGCGCGTCACCGGCTCCTTGGTGACGACGTTCTTCATCACCTTCCAGAGCGGCGTCATGCTGTGCTTGGCGATGCGATCGTAATATTCCTGCCGTACCGCCTCGATGTTGTGCTTGGGGGAAACCTGCTTGGGAGCCTTGCTCTCGGCCCGCCTGCTCGCCGTCGCGCTTGTCATGCCGCTCTCCTGCCAACGATTGGTGCCGCTGGAAACCCTGGGGGAAATCCGGAAAGGCAATTAGTATATAGTGAAACTATCTCCTCCGGGAAGAACCGAGGACCTCAGGTATTCACGTTTCCGCCGTCGACCGCGATGGTCTGGCCGGTGACGAAATCGCTGTCCGCGGATGCGAGAAAAACGAGCGCGCCGAGCAGGTCGGCCGGCGTCTCATCGCGCTTGAGCGAGCGTGAGGCCACGGCGCGCTCGCGGGCGCTCGTCACGTGCTTGGGGTTCTGGGCAACCACCGTGTCGCTGAGTGTAAATCCCGGCGCCAGCGTGTTGACGCGGATGCCGTGCTCGCCGAGCTCGCGCGCAAGGGCGCGGGTGAAAGCCATGATGCCGCCCTTGCTGGTGACGTAGTGCAGCATCCAGGGAATGCCGCGATAGGCGGTGCCGGAGCCGATATTGATGATCTTCCCATAGCCCTGCGCCCGCATGTGCGGCGCCACATGCTTCACCATCAGGAACGGCCCGCGCAGGTTGACGGCCATCACCTGATCCCAGGTCGCGACATCGATCTCGGTGCACTTCTGCTCGGCCAATGGCGCAAAAAGCGCGGCATTGTTCACCAGGATGTCGATCCTGCCGAAACGCTCGATCGCGGCGGCGACGAGCCTGCTGACCGCCCCTTCGTCGCTCACGTCGGCAATTGCGCTGGCGACGGAGTTGGCGCCGTGCGCGGCCGCGATCTCGCGCGCAACCTCCTCGCCGTCAGCAATGTCGGCGATCATCACCCGCGCGCCCTCGGCGGCAAGGGCAAACGAATAGTGTCGGCCGATACCCTTCGCCCCGCCGGTGACAATCGCGGTGCGACCGGCAAGCCGGACCATTGCTACTCTACCTTGGCCAGGCGCCGCACGAACATCTCAAAGCCCGCAAGCTGCTGCCTGATCAGGTCGAGGGCAGTCGCGTCCTTGAGCGTGAGTGTCTTCTCATCGAATTTCTGCGGGGCGAAGGTCACGATCACTTCCGGGCGGCCGAACAGGATGGCATCAATCGAGGTCAGGCACTGCCGCAGGTGGTATTGCGCGCGCGAGCCGCCGAGAATGCCGCCGGCCGCGGATTGCAACGCCACCGGCTTGTCCTTGAACGGCTGATCCTTCATGCGCGATACCCAGTCGATGGCGTTCTTCAGGCCGCCGGGAATCGACCAGTTGTACTCGGGCGAGACGATGATCAGCCCATCCGCGCTGCGGATGGCATCCGCCCAGGCGGTCACCTGCGCGGGGAAGCCGCTGCCGGTCTGGATATCCGCATCATAGATCGGAAAATCGGCAAACGGCGCTGCAAAGCGCAGCGCCATTCCCCCGGGCGCCAGCGCCGGCAGCGTGCGCGCGATCGCCGCATTATAGGAGCCCTTGCGCAGCGAGCCGCAGATCACGAGCACGTCGAGCTGGCGTCCTGGCATCGTTCACCTCCAAACTACGGTCGACTGTGGTCCTGCTCAGCTCTTGCCACCCACCCGCGCAATCAGCGCCGCAAGCGCTACAAGCTGCTGCTTGATGAAACCGCGCGTAGCCTCGTCCTTGAGCTCGCCCGTCTTCTCGTCGAACTTGGAGGCGCAGTTGCCGATGAAAATCTCCGGCTTGTTGAGCGTGAATGCATCCAGGAACACCATCGCCCGGCGCATGTCGTACTGGACGCGCCCGCCGCCCAGCGGGCCGGGTGAGACCGACAGCAGCGCAATCGGCTTGCCGGCGAACGGCTGATTGGGCAGCCGCGACACCCAGTCGATCGCATTCTTCAGCCCGCCGGGAATACCGAAATTGTATTCGGGCGTGCAGAAGATGACGCCGTCGGCGGCGCGGATGGCGTCCGCCAAAGTGTTCACCGGCGCGGGAAAGCCAGTCGAGTTCTGGATATCGGCATTGTAGAGTGGAAACTCGGCAAAGGATGGCGCTCCCTTGAGCGTCATGCCTTCGGGCGCCAGCGCGGGGAGCGCGCGCTGCACCATGGCGTTGAAGGAGCCCTTGCGCAGCGAGCCGCAGAGGGTGAGAACGTTCAGGTTTGCCATGAGGTCTCCGGTGCCTATTGCTCGGCTGCGATCGGGTTGACGAGAACGCCGATGCGCTCGATCTCGATCTCACAGGTATCTCCGGGCTTCATCCAGACCGGGTTGGGCTTGCGCGCATGGCCGACGCCCGAGGGAGTGCCAGTGAAAACGATGTCGCCGGGCTCCAGCGTGAGGCCCTGCGTGACGTAGGCGATGGTCTCGGCAATAGGAAACATCATGTTGCCCGTATTGTCCGACTGCATGACCTGCCCGTTGAGCCGACTCTGAATTTTCAGGCCCTTGGCCCCGGGCGGAAGCTCGTCCGCCGTCACCATCCATGGTCCAAAGCCGCCGGTGCGATCGAAATTCTTGCCCATGTCCCATTGCGAGGTCTTGCGCTGATACTCGCGCACCGATCCTTCGTTCCCGCAGGAGTACCCGGCAACGCAGGTATAGGCGTTGTCGACGGTAAGGTGCTTGGCGCGCCTGCCGACGATGAAGATGAGCTCGGCCTCGTAGTCGAGCGTCTCCGACACCTTCGGCCGGATGATCGGCTCCCCATGCGGCACCAGCGAGGTGCTGCCGCGCATGAAGATGGTCGGAAATTTCGGGACGTTGTCGCGCTGCGAGCCTTCTTTGACGTGCTCGAGGTAGTTGAGCCCGAGGCAGATGATCTTGCCCGGTCGCGCGACCGGCAGCGCGAACTTCAGTCCCTTGAGGGGGCGCCGCGCAGCCGCTCCCGCGCGTCTCGCCGCTTCGCGCAACGGGGAGAGATCACCGTTCCCCCGCCGCATAAACTCGCCGAGGTCGCCCGGAATGGCCGGATCGACCGCCTGCAGGTCGATCACGGCATCGCCCTCGACCACTCCAAGATGCAGCGCGCCACCGGCTTCGAAACCGACGATTCTCATGATCACTCCATGCTGATATTGCACCACGCAGGAAATCGGGGGACGACGTCGTAGATCATTTCAGCGCATCATGCCACGCGGCCAAGCAGATGGGTGCCCAGCAGATCGCGCGCGGCAAGCCCGGCATCGAGGCTCCACGCGTTCACAATGGCAAGACGAAAGCCGCCAGGCGGCATGGCGTGGCGCGCCGGACTCTTGTTCTCGTGAAACGTGATCTGCACGCTCGAAACCCCGGGCAGCTCGCGCGCTTGCCTGACCGCTGCGGCGGGCGGGTGGCGATAGGCTGCCCCATGCGGGCCAAACAGCACGACGCTGTAGCCATCGCGCCGGTCGCGGTCGGCAAAGTCCCAGATGTGCTCGTGATAGAGCCGGACCACCGCCTCGATCCAGCCTGCGCCGTAGAGATCCGGCCACTGGTCGCTCATGCGCAGATGCGCCTCGATCATCTGCCCGCCAATGGTCTCCACATTGAGGATGCCGGTGTAGCCTTTGAGCTGCGTCCGGATCCATTTGGCGCAATACTCCTCGAGGGCGGGATCCGGCGCCGCATGCACGGTCCAATAATCGAAGGTGCCGTCCACGCCGGGTGTTCCGGTGACATGACGCCACCAGCGCGGCTCGCCGGAAACGACGGCAACGTCCGAGCTCACGTGCGGTCCGCTCAGCCGCGTCATCCACATGTGACCCGCGGTGAGATTTTCCGCATATTCGCGCGCGGAATGCAGGACGCGGCTCGCAACGCCCATACCGCGCAGGTTGGTGATCGGCTTCGAGAACACGGGAAATTGCGGCGGGTCCACCCCGTGCGGCGCCGCATCGAGCCCCTGCGAGCGTGCGATGGCAATCTTGTCGTACACCCAGCGATGCGCCGGATTCCAGAGCCACGCATCGCAGTCCTCGGTGGGGATGTTCACGCCTGGCGGGCAGACCACATGCTCGAAATATTGCAACCGCCAGGGATCGGCTTCACAGATCGGCATTGCCGTCAGGCAGACCGCGCGGCCGCAGTGGCCATGCTGCGGGAGGCAAATACTTTTGTCATGAGGCCAGCGATGCTATGGGCTCAAGGAGATAATATCAATCGAGGCGCGGCATGAAAGCGGTCGCCCGGCGCGACGTACTGATTGGCGGCAGCGCCGCGAGCTTTTGTGGTTTCATCGCGCGCTCCTCGCGCGCCGCTCCGGTAACGCTGCGCATCGGCTACGGCGGAGCGGCGCAGGAGCCGCTCTGGCTGCTGATCGCGAGGCCCGAGCTCGGCAGAGGCCAAGGCACAAATTACACGCTCGAGGCGATCCGATTCCAAGGCTCGGACAAGCGCGCCCAGGCGTTCGAGGCGGATGCGATCGACCTCGCCGCGGGAGGCGCCAATGGCGTGATCTTCGCGGCGGCTGAGGGAGTACCGGCCAGGATCATCGCCTCGATCAGCCGCGAGAGCTCGCGCGGTTTCAGCACCGGTTACTATGCGAAGGCACAGTCATCCATCAGATCGGTCCCCGACCTGAAGGGAAGAACCGTCGGCATCAACGGCTTTTCGACTTCCGGTCATCTGTGGCTCTACGCCGCGCTCGGCAAGCACGGGCTCTCCGACAGCGATGTGAGAATCGCTCCCATCCCGTTTTCGGCGATGCAGGAGGCGCTGGCGGCCGGCAAGATCGATGTCGGCGAATTCCCCCAACCTTTTGCCGCGCTCTTGGAGAGCGAACTGCCGGTAACCAGGATCTTCGACGCCAAATACGGCATGCCCTTCGACGAGGAGCTCGATGTGCTCATCGGCAAGGAGGCGTTCCTCAAGCGCAATGCCGGGGCGGTTCGGGCGCTGCTCGATGACCTGCGCGAGGCGATGCGCTTCTACCTCGAGAAGCCGCGTGAGGCGCGCCAGCTGCTGATCGATGCCCGGATGGTACGAGTGAGCCCCGCCGTCTATCTCGGCATGCGGGACTATTACCGCGACCCCACGTTGCGCCCTGATGGCGATGCCCTGATGAAGATGCAGGAATTCCAGGTGAAGGCCGGCTTTCAGAAGAACAGCATCGATGTCAGGGCGCTCGTCGATGTGAGCTATCTGCCGGCTACGCCATGAACGCCGAGGCTGCCCGGCACCGGCCGACTCCTGCACAACGCCTGCAAGGAAAAGGGCAGCTACGGGCGCGCCGCGGCCAGCCTGCCGCCTCAATCCTTCTCGAAGCGCAGGGCATGCACTGAAAAGTTTGCGCCGGCATCCGTCCATGCGGCAAGCGGCGACCAACCCGAGCCGCGCGCCAGCGCGGAGAAGGAATCGAGCGTGTATTTGTAGCTGTTCTCGGTGTGGATGGTCTCGCCAGAGCGGAACTCGATCACCCGGCCCGCCACCTTCACCTTCTGGCGCTTCTTGCTCGCGAGGTGCATCTCGATGCGATGCCGCTCGGAGTTGTAGAACGCATGGTGGCTGAAGCTTGCCAGCTCGAAGCTGCCGTTGAGCTCGCGGTTGATGCGCGTGAGCAGGTTGAGATTGAAGCGGGCCGTGATGCCGGCAGCATCGTTGTAGGCGGCGTTGAGTATGCCGCTATCCTTTACCAGATCGACCCCGACGATGAGGGTAGCGCCACCTCCCAGGATGCGCCCGGCCTGGCGCAGGAAGGCGCAGGCCTGGTGCGGCTCGAAATTGCCGATGGTCGAACCCGGAAAGAACCCCGTGCGGGGAAGCGCCATCACTTCCGGCGGCAGTGAGAACGGCTGGGTAAAATCCGCATCCAGCGGCAGCACGGTGAGGCTCGGGCGATCGCGGCGCAACTCCTGCGCCTCGCGCAGCAACAGCTGCGAGGAGATATCGACCGGGACATAGGCGGCAATGGTGGGTGCGGCCTCGATCAGCAGGCGCGCCTTGCGGCTGGAGCCGCTGCCGAATTCGACCACGGCCGCCCCCTCAGGGATAAACCGCGCCACTTCGTGCGCGCGCTCACGCAGAATCGCGATCTCGCAGCGCGTCGGATAATATTCCGGCGTCTCCGTAATCGCTTCGAAGAGCTGAGCTCCCTTCTCGTCATAAAAATATTTTGGCGGAATTTGCTTGGGCTTTGCCGTCAGCCCGGCGACGATCTCCTGCGCCAGCGCCGAGACTGGCACCTCGGCCGTTTTGTGTACGGCAGCTTGGCTGCGCGCGGCCATCTCAAGACTCCAAACCTAATGTGCGCGCGACGGCGCGTGCTTGTCACAATTGATGAGCCGGACGCCGCTGAATTGCCAGCGCACGTGCGGAAAGAAGAAGTTTCGGTAGGTCGTGCGCGCATGCCCGTCGGGTGTGGCATGCGAGCTGCCGCGCAGCACCATCTGGTTGATCATGAACTTGCCGTTGTACTCGCCGAGCGCATCCTCCGCGGCACGATAGCCGGGATAGGGCAGATAGGCGCTTCGCGTCCATTGCCACACGACGCCGAAGGCATCGTCGAGCAACCCCGCGCGCGCGGCGATTTCCCATTCCTCCTCGCTCGCAAGGTGCTTGCCTGCCCAGCGCGCGAACGCATCCGCCTCATAGTAGCTTACATGCATCACCGGAGAGTGCGGAGCGATTGGCTTCTCGCCCGCCAGCGTCATGCAAAGCCAGCCGCTCTCGGCCTTGCGCCAGTAGCCGGGCGCCTGCCAGCCGTGCGCTTCGACCATCGCCCAGCCATCGGAGAGCCACAGCGAAGGAGTGGCATAACCGCCGTCCTCCATGAACTCAAGCCATTGTGCATTGGTCGCCAGCGAGCGCGAGATGCGCGCGGGCTCCAGAAACACCCGATGCGCCGGCTGCTCGTTATCAAAACGATATCCTTCCCCGATAAAGCCCACGCTATGAATGCCGGATGGCAACGCAACGAATGCCTCCGATTCCGTACGCGCGCGAGGGGGCAGCCAGGCGGAATCGTAGGCGGGCACGACCGGGTTGCTGGCAAAGGCGTGCAGGATATCCGTAAGCAGAAGCTCCTGGTGCTGCTGCTCATGGTGCAGCCCTATCTCGAGAATTCGCAACACCTCCGGCAACTCACTGCTGGCGGCGCCGAAGAGCAGGCGCTCGATCCCCGCATCGACATGCGCGCGGTAGGCGGCGATCTCCTCGCACGAAGGCCGCGTGAGCAAGCCCCGGCTCGGCCGCGCATGACGCGGACCGGCCGCCACGTAATAGGAGTTGAATAGATAAGCGAACTGTTCGTTGAAGACCCGATATTCGGGCAGATGGGCGATCAGCAGAAACTGCTCGAAGAACCATGTCGTATGCGCGCGATGCCACTTCGCCGGACTCGCGTCGGGCATCGACTGCACGGCCTGGTCCTCGGCGCTGAGCGGCGCGGCGCGCCGCTCGGTTTCAGCGCGCACCGCACGAAATGCGTCCCGCCAGCCGATGCGGCCAGCGCTCGTCGCAGGCGATGCGGAGAGCGGGCTTAAATCTTCGTGAATGGGGCGGCGAACAGCGGGAGACGAGGTCGGGGGCGTCATGCCCAATCCCGGGTTGGAGGAGATCGACAAAGTGAACAGGAAAAACCGCTTCGGGCAGGAGTGGTTCCTACACATATGGACGAGAAGGCAGACCGCCATAGCGGCTCGCGAACATTTTATAGCTGGCGAGCGGACTTAGGCCGCTACGCAGAATGATGAGGTTTTCCCGATTGTTAGAAAGCGGGCCGAGCGCCTTGCGGGTATGGCCGACATTATTTTGCGGCGCTGGCGCCGGCCGTCGCCACGGCACCATCCTGATAGGCGAGGCCGCCACTTACCCCGATTGCGCCGATCAGCTTGCCAGAGACGACAATCGGTATGCCGCCTTCGGAGGCCACCGGCCGCTCGGGAAATGACATGAACGCCATGTTGCCGCCGAGCGATTGCTCGTAGAAAATCTTGCTGGGCTGCCGAAACATGACGGCCGTGCGCGCCTTGCCGAGCGAGAGCTCGATCGATGCCATCTGGGTGCCATCCATCTTCTCGAAATAGACGAGCTCGCCGGTGGATGCCACAATCGCAATGGCCATGCGGAAGTTATTCTTCCTGGCCTCGGCCACCGCGGCACCGGCAACCGCCTTGGCCTGCTCAATGGTGATCGGCGGGCCATAATCCGGTCTCGAAATCGCTGCTGCCGGCGGCGCGGGCGCGGATGGCGCCGCTGGTGGCGACGGCGCCGGGGTCTGCTGCGCAACCACCGGCGTTGCAAGTGCCAGCATAGAGCACGTGCCGAGCGCGATCAGGAAACGAGTTCGCATGCTTCTGTCTCCGGCCGGGTTTCCGGGTGCGGCGTCATGAAGTTGTCCAAAAGTCATCGTCACTCGTCGGGGTGCCGACAGACCCGTGCTGTTGCGCGGCACCGCAGGCAAGTTTACGCAGCCTGCGTAAACTTGGCTGCGTGCCGCTTGGTCAGGATAGGCGAGTTGTCATTGCACGGGCAAGCAGCGCGAGCCGCGCTCGACGGCAAGAACACAACAGAACGGGCAGCTGAGGACAAGATGGCGATCCGACGGATGCGAGGCGCTTTCGCCGCTGTGGCAGTGATTCTGGCAGGACTCCCGACCACGGCGCTGGCGCAGGCGAACTGCAAAAACACCGGTCATTTCGACGCGTGGCTTGCCGATTTCAAGAAGGAAGCGCTGGCGAAGGGCATCAAGCCGTCCACCATTACGGCAGCTTCGCCCTATCTCGTGCTCGAACAGCGCATCATCGATATCGATCGCAGGCCGGCGTTCTTCACCCAGACCTTTCTCGAGATTTCCGACAAGATGCTGGCCGGGCGCTCGCCCACCGGCGGTCAAGCTCAGATCAAGAAGCACCAGGCGCTGTTTGCGCGCGAGGAGCAGGAGTTCGGCGTCCCCGCCTCCGTCATCACGGCTTTCTGGTCATTGGAAAGCGACTACGGGAGGGAGCAGGGCAAATACAACGCCATCAAATCTCTTGCCACCCTCGCCTATGACTGCCGCCGCTCGGACATGTTTCGCGGCCACCTGTTCGACGCCCTGCGGCTGATCGAGCGCGGCGACCTGCGCGCCGACGAGATGATCGGCTCCTGGGCCGGCGAGCTCGGCCAGACGCAGCTGATGCCCTCCGAATACATGGCACACGCGATCGACTATGACGGCGACGGCCGTCGCAACCTGATCACGAGCGTCCCCGATGTCATCGGCTCGACCGGCAAGTATCTCGTCCACCTCGGCTGGAAGCGGGGCGAGCCGTGGCTCGAGGAGGTGCGGGCACCCGCGAGCCTGCCGTGGAAGGAGGCGGACCTTGCCGTTCAGCACCCGCGCTCGCAATGGGCCAAATGGGGCGTCACCCGCGCCGACGGCAAGCCGATTGTCGCCGACAGCATGCCGGCCTCGCTGGTGATTCCGGTCGGACGGTTTGGCCCGGCCTTTCTCGCCTATGACAATTTCCAGGCCTATCTGAAGTGGAATCAGTCGCTCAACTATTCGCTGACCGCAGCCTATTACTCGACACGCATCGACGGGGCGCCGCTCATGAACAAGGGCGGCGGAAACATTCCACGCATCAGCCAGGAGGAGACGCGCGAGCTGCAGCAGATTCTCGAGAAGCGCGGCTATGATGTCGGGCGCGTGGACGGCGTGCTCGGGCTCAAGAGCCGCGTCGCGGTCAAGGACGTCCAGATCAAGTTTGGGCTGCCGGCCGACGGCTGGCCCACCGCGGATCTGCTCGCGCGCCTGCGGACGGGCGCCACAGGCGCGAGGCAGTAGCGCTTATTGCCCGGATTGAGCGCACGGGAACGCCGCAGGTTGTGGCCGCCCTCTCCCCTTGCGGGCGAGGGCAACTCCGGAAGTGCAACAGAAAGGATGGGTGAGGGGAGCAGGTGCCCCTCACCCTTCCGAGTTCGCTGCAATCTGATCGCAGCCCTCTCCCGCAAGGGGAGAGGGCACAGTAACCACCGTCGGCGTCCGCTGCACCGTTTATGACGCAGTGGAGGTAGCCATCGCCATTAGTGTGCAAGCTGAACTGAGAGTTTCGGCATCGACGTGAACGCCATCCCACGACTGAGACCCTGGCAGGGGCCGGCCGTGCTCTCATACGGCTTCCGGCCGTTCTTCTTCGTGGGTGCTTGCTACGCGGCGCTTGGCATCGCCTTGTGGCTGCCCCTGTTCGAAGGCGAGATCGCCGTCCCCTCCGAGTTCGCGCCGCGCGACTGGCATATTCATGAAATGCTGTTCGGATATATCGCCGCGGTGATCACGGGCTTCTTGCTTACTGCCATTCCGAACTGGACCGGGCGGCTGCCGTTGCAGGGCCTGCCGCTGCTTGGGCTCTTGATTGTCTGGCTGGCCGGGCGCGCGGTCGTTTGCTGGTCGGCTTACACTGGCTGGATATTCGCGGCCATCATCGACTGCGCTTTCCTCGTGCTGGTGGTAGCTGCGGCCGCGCGCGAGATTGTCGCCGGGCGGAACTGGCGGAATCTGCGCGTGCTTGTGCCGCTGGGCGTTCTGGCGCTCGCCAACATCGCCTTTCATCTTGAAGCACACTTCTATGGCTTTGCAGTGTTCGCCACGCGCGCCGGCATTGTGGCAATCCTCATCCTGATCATGCTGATCGGAGGAAGGATCATCCCGAGTTTCACGCACAACTGGCTGGTGCGGGAAAATCCCGGGCGTCTTCCCATTTCATTCGGACAATTCGACGCCATGGCCATCGCGCTGGGGGCGATAGGGCTATTGGCCTGGATCATCATCCCCGACCACCGCATCACCGGCGCGGTACTTGCGCTTGCGGCAGTTCTTCAACTTGTCCGACTTGGCCGCTGGGCCGGAGAGCGCACCCTCGGTAACCGCCTGGTGCTCGTGATGCATGTCGCCTACGCCTTTGTTCCGCTTGGACTCGCACTCGCCTCGCTTGCCGCCTTCGAACTCGTTCCACAGAGTGCAGGGATTCATGCCTGGATGGCCGGGGCAGCAGGAACGATGACCCTCGCGGTCATGACCCGCGCCAGCCTCGGGCACACCGGGCAGGCGCTGGCCGCGGGGGCCGGCACGCAAATCATCTATGCCGCCGTGGTATTCGCGGCGTTGGCGCGCATCGCGGCGGCGCTCTTCCCCACATGGATGCTGGGGCTGATCCACGCCGCTGCGCTGGGATGGATCATCGCGTTTGGCGGGTTTGCCGCTCTCTACGGACCGTCGCTGTTCCGGGCGCGCAGGAGCGGGTAGCCAATAGCTTGACGCAGTACAGCGCCTTCCAACCCATATTTTCCGCAGCCCGGTCAATACGGGCTACGCTCTGCCCCATAGCTGCTTGCTTGCGATGCTTGCCCCCGCCGCGAGCGACTCGAGCTTCGCCCACACGATGCTCGGGTGCACCTCCTTCGAGCCCGCAAAGGTCGCAAATCCGCAATCGGAGCCGGCGATGACGTTCTCCCGTCCGACCACGCGGGCGAACCGACCGATGCGCTCGGCGACCAGCTCGGGATGCTCGACCAGAACCGTCGAATGGCTGATCACTCCGGGGATCAGACACTTGCCGTCGGGCAATTTTACATCCTCCCACACCTTCCACTCATGCTCGTGGCGCGGGTTGGCGGCCTCGAAGGAATAGCCGCCGGCGCGGATCTGCAGAATGAGATCCACGATATCCTTGAGCTCGAGATCGTGGATGCGCGGCCCCATGTTGATGCCGTAGCAGGTATGGTGGCGAATTTTCTCCGGCGCGATATTGCGCAGCGCGTGGTTGAGCGCCTCCACCCGCACTTGAGCCCATTTGCGCCACTGCGGCAGGGTCAGATCGGGATGCTTGGTCCACTGGGTGACGAATTGAGGGTCATCGACCTGCAGCAGAAATCCCGCATGCACGATGGCCTCGTACTCCTCGCGCAGCGCGTCCGCGATCGCGAACAAATACTCCTCCTCGGTCTTGTAATAGCCGTTGCGCTGCCAGTCTGCTGCGCTTGCTGGCGAGATCGCAGGCATGAAAACCTCGATCGGCTTTTTGCCGTCAAGCGCCACCTTGAGATTGTCGATGTCGACCTGCAGCGCCGCCTTGCCGCGATAGCGCACCGGCGCGGTGCAGACTTTGCGGTTTGGCCGCGCGGCAGAGGCCGCCTGGGCGTAGAATTCCGGAAACGATCGCGCCTCGCGCGAGCCCGCCCATGGACCTTGCCGCGGCAGCTCGCGGTCCGCCTCGAAACCGTCAAGCCGCTCGTTGACATAGGATACGAAGCTCGGCTTGCCGAATTCGCCGTCATCGATCACGTCGATTCCAAGCTCGATCTGTTTCGTCACGATCTGCTTGACCGCGGCCCGCAGCGTTGCCGCATGGGCCTTCTCGTCTTTCGATTTTCCCGGCTGGGCGCCAACGACCTCATCGAGGAGATCGGGCGGCCGCGGCAGGCTGCCGGCATGGGTGGTGATGATGCGCTCGCTGCTGCGTCTCATGATGATTTCCGCTGCCTGATCATCGGCGGCTTAAAGCCCAGCCTCGTAGGGCGGATTAGCCATAAGCGCGTTGACGCGCGTCTTCGACGCGCTATGGCGTAATCCGCCAAAAGCGGTGGGTTACGGCGCGTAAGAACGCGCCTAACCCACCTACCCCCCGCCCTTGGTCTCCGCATAGAGCTTGCGCGCATATTCCAGGAACTCGGGCGGGGCGCTCGCGATCGCCTCAATCGCCCGCAGCAGCTCATCGCCATCAATCGGGCTCACATCGAGCCCGAGGCCGCCGGCGTCCACGAGATATTGCGGATCGCGCTGGACAGCCAGGAAAGCCTGCTCAAGCGCGGCGGCGCGCTCGCGTGAAAGGCCCGGCGGCGCCGCCACCGGCCGCGAAATGGCATAAGGCAATTCGGCAAGCTCGATCAGCGAGCGCGCCGCCTCGTTCCTGGCAAGCTCACGAGCGGTCGGCACGTCGGGGAGCTGGGGATGCCTGCTTGCGCGTGCGAACTGAACCAGCACGCGAAAACCGCTGTCCGGCTTGAGCCATTGCGGGCGCACGGATTTCAGGGTGGAAAGGTCGACAGTGCGGCCGTGCACCTCGCCACGCTCGATTGCAGCGAAGATGGCGGGGCCGTCCGAGTAGCCCACCACCTGCTTGACATGCAGCCCGATGGTGTCGTGGAGGATGATCGGCACATCGTTGCCGACGCCGCCGTCGGCACTGCCGCCGAGCATCAACGGTGGGAAATCCTTCCGCCGCGCCTCCTCGATGGTTTTCACCGGCGCATCCTTGCGCACGATGAGAATATTGGCGTCATCATGGAAGCTTGTCGGCGCGCCCAGCCAGGTGAACTTGCGCGGGTCGTACTGCACGTTGGAGCCGCCGAGCAGACCGAGCAGCGGCATGTTGCGCGAGAACATCCCGAGCGCGCTTCCGTCGCGCGGCGCGAAATTATAGAGATAGCTCGCCGCGCGCAGGCTGCCGGCGCCGGGCATGTTCTGCACGGTGACGTGAGGACTGCCCGGAAGGAAGCCGCCGAGATGGCGCGCGAGCAGGCGCGCATAGATGTCATGGCCGCCGCCTGGCCCGGAGCCGACGATAAGAGTGACCGGACCCTCGAAGTGGTATTCACCCGCCGCGACCGCCTGGGCGGAAGCGCCGGCGAGCACCGTCCATACCAAGATTGCGATTGACATCGCCGCGGCCAGGCGCGCGAGCATTCACCCTCCCTTGCTCAACGCAGCCTAGCCATTCGCATGCGGCCGTTCAATGGCATGACACCTTGCGCCGTGCTGCATGCTTAATCCGGCAAGCCGAACATGTGCTGCGCATTGCGGTAGCAGATCTTCTCCTTGTCCGCCCGCGGCAAGTCGAGCGATTCCATGACCGCAATGGTCGAGCGGATGTAGCCGGTGCCTTTCTCCTTGTCGAAGGGGCAATCGGACGCGAACAGGACGTGGTCCGGCCCGAAGAAGGAGATGCCGCAAATAGTCGGCGCCCGCGCTCCCGCAAGCGCAGTGTCGCCATAGAAGCCCTTGAAGTAATCGAACGGGCGTTTCTTCAATCGCTTGAGGATCAACGAGTAGTCCTCGTCCGAAGTGCGGGCACCGAGCTGGTCCCAGCTATGCGCGACGCGGCCTTCAAAATACGGGATGATGCCGCCGAGATGATGCGCGATCACCTTGAGATCGGGAAAGCGATCCATGATGCCGGAGAACACCAGCCGCGCCAGCGCCGCACCGGTTTCGAACGGCCAGCCGATCACGCTGCAGATCTCGTACTTGGATTTGCTCTCGGTGCGATAGTCCGCCATCTCACGCGTGCGGATGGGATGCAGCAGGATCGGCCTGCCGGATCTCTCGATGATCTCATAGATCGGCAAAAACGCGTCCTGATCGATTGGCGCGCCGTCTACATTGGTATGCAACTGGATGGCGTTGGCGCCATTGGCAAGCACGCGCTCGGCCTCGCGCGCGGCCGCCGCAGGCGCATTCATGGGTAGCGAGGCGGCATAGCCCACGAAGCGGTCGGGATATCTCGCCACGATTTCGGCCAGCCCATCGTTGCCGATGCGCGCCCATTCCGGCGCATGCTGGGCATCAGTGAGCCGGTCGATGGACGGCATGCCGAGGCAGATCACCTGGGTATAGTCCGCGAACGCATCGACCACGCGCAGCCGCTCGTCAATATCGTAGAGCGCGGGCACCGACCGCATGCGCTTGCCCAGATCCTTCTGCCCGGCCGGCGATCGCAGCATGAGCTCGTAGATGCGCGGGGGAAAGAAATGATTGAAGGCGTCGATGTAGCGCATGCTTGCCTAGAGCGGCTCGCCACAGTGATTTTGATTGTTACGACTTCGGTGCAACAAAATCCCATACCTCCCCTGAAAGGGGAGCATAGGCGGCCTGCGGCCGCCGTTCTACAGCCCAAGAACGCCGACGCGCAGCGTCGGCTATGCGCCGAACGAAGTGAGGCGGTCGGGTGGGGTTTGGTCGGAGATACGCGCGCAACGTCATTGGCCCCCACCCGCCTCGCTTCGCGAGGCCGCCCTCCCCCGCAAGCGCGGGGGAGGGATGGAGCTTGCCAACCTACCTGACTTCCAACCGATGCAAAGGACGCTCAAACAATCAACAGCACTGTGCAGCACAACTATCGCGAGGGGCCGATGATCGTCTTCTGAAACAGCTCCTGCCATTTGCGGGCCTCGTCGAGCGTGGCGGCGGAATCGATGAGCCTGAGCGGCCCCTTGTAAAGCGGCTCGATCGAGCGGGTGACCGGCATGAAC
>Ga0306926_10003315_pt1 | contig 16655 bp, 19 predicted proteins | sample flu12Cox44000178_FD_203759 | JGI IMG/M metagenome (GOLD analysis project Ga0306926, IMG submission 203759) | Lab enrichment of tropical soil microbial communities from Luquillo Experimental Forest, Puerto Rico - flux8day.12C.oxic.44.000.178 (v2)... | ecosystem: Environmental > Terrestrial >... | reverse complement strand
CTCGACCAATAGAGCACCGCGATCACACGTGGAATATGAGGCATTCGATCGCCATCGCGATCTGCCTCGGTGTCGCGATCGGGAACGCCACGGCGCATGAGGGCACTGATCCGCTGGCGTTTTGGTATCGCTCGCTCACCACGGCAGACGGCAAATCGTGCTGCGCGATGCACGATTGCGCGCCGGCCGAGGCGCGGATCAAGGAGGGCCATTGGGAGGTCTTGATCTTTCCCTACAACGCCGATTACGCGCGCTGGTTCCCGGTGCCGGAAGACGCCGTATTGCGCCGGGAAAACCCGGACGGCCGGCCCATCCTTTGCCGCACGCCAAATGGATTTATCCGTTGCTTCGTCCCGCCGTCCGGCAGCTGAGACATGCAATCTATTTTGAGTCAGACTTTCAGAGATATGAGCTGAAAACCGAGGTCATCGAATAAACGATCGGAGCGAGTAATGAGCGACGATGCGACAGGGTTCGTCGGCGGCATCCCGGAAAATTACGACTGCGGGCTGGGGCCTATCATCTTTACCGACTACGACGAGCACACGGCGCGTCTAGTCGCCGGTTACGCCCCTTCCCGCGTGCTGGAGACCGGCGCCGGAACCGGCATCGTCACGCGGCGCTTGCGCGACCTGTTGCCGGCGACGACGAGGCTGATTGCGACCGACCTCAACCCGCCGATGCTCGACGTCGCGCGAAAGAAGTTTCGCCCCGACGAGCCGATCGAGGTCCAGCACGCCGATGCGACGGCACTGCCGTTTGCCGACGTCAGCTTTGATGCGGTGGTCTGCCAGTTCGGCGTCATGTTCTTCCCGGAGAAGGAGAAATCCTATCGCGAGGCACATCGTGTGCTGGCGCCCGGGGGCCGCTATGTCTTCAGCGTCTGGGACGGCGACTACAACCGGCATGGCCGCATCGCCGACGAAGTCGCGGCCCGATTTTTGCCAACCGATCCGCCGCAATTCTATCGGGTGACGACGAGCTACAACAAGATCGACCCGATCAAGGACTCGCTGAGCGACGCCGGTTTCATCGATCTCCGGATTGCCGTGCTGACCCGGGAAAAGCATGTTGCCGACATCAGCGCCTTCGCGCGTGCGATGGTCTACGGAAACCCGCTGATCGACATGATCCGCACCCGCGGCGGAGTCGACCGGATCAGGTCGTCAACGCCCTGAGCGAGGCGTTCGCTCGCGAATTCGGCAATCCAGGGCGCCTGCCGCAGCGGGCCATCGTGTTCGAGGCCACCAGACCATAGGCCGTCGCGCCCCTATTGACTGAGATGAGGCGCAACTCCCGGCGTATCGCGGATCACGAGGAACCCAGTGAGTGTGTATCTCTCCCATACTCGGATGAATTGACACCGAACGTCGGCTCCAGTGCCTGGTTCGGCGTGCAGGGAGGCAACAGAGTTCAGCGTGCAGCGCTCTTGCCCTCCGGCTGTTTCAGTCTGTACACGTCGTATTTCCCGGTCGAGTGAAACCCCAGTTGTCGTGCGAGGGCTCCAGAGGGCTCATTCGCCGCATCCCAACACGGCTCTATTCCGTGCTCTACGCAATACAGTATCAGGGCTGCCGCGACAGCACGGGCCAACCCACATCGACGAAACTGACGGTGCGTCTGAATCTCAATCTCGAATTTCCCGCCGCCAACCGCTGCGGAGGAAACGCCGGAGACAAACCTGCCCTGATGCAGGATGCCCACGCCGACTCCTCGGGTTATGAACTCTTCGTGGGAACGAAAGTTGTGGATCAGGGCAGGATCCAGATCTGTGGCGAATTGCGTCACCTCTTCCCGACGCACTCGCCGTAGTTCGAACCCGCTGGGCAGTGCCTGACAGAACCCTCTCAACTGATCGATATCGAACTGTTCTGCCTGAAAGGCTTCGCGACGATACACGGTCAATGTGCCCGGATAGGTTGCAGCTACCAGGTGCTGCCACGCTGGGGTGGGGGCAATGACCACGGCCCCGGGTTGGAGCAACTCGAAGAGCAGCAGGGCATCTGCATGGAGCGGGTCACCCGCGAGGAAATGAAAATCGAGTACGGCGAGGGCGACACGGGGCTCCTCTTGTGCATCCGTGAAGACCCTTCCCATGCCGCCTTCGACGACCGCCGCGACACTACCGTGCAGGCACGGATAACGATCGAACAGCCTCCGTAAGGACGCCCGGTTGTCACTGTCCAGCTCAATCAACATAGTCATTTCTGTTGATGTATTCTCTCGGAAATTACCCCAACCTCGTCATACTCCAGTTGATTCCGAAAATTACGCTCCCACCCTTGTTTGTCCAGTGGCTCGGGATCAGCAGCGAGTCGCGCGTCGCATTCGCCGCTTTCGTTAGCTTTTTTCCGGTCTGATATCGGTAGCGGTCGGTTTTTCGAACATACATAGAGGTCAATTGGTCGTCTGGTCTACGGCTATGCCTCGATTTTCGAAAACAGCCAGGCCCCGATTGCGAGCAGGATCGCGGCGAGGCCGCCGAGGACCGCGAAGTCGATCGCGATGCCGAACCCGAAACTGCCATTGAGCGCGCCGCGCAGGCCGTCCACACCGTAGCTGAGCGGGTTCAGCCGCACCGCGAGCCGCATCGCCCCTGGCAGGTCGGGCACCGGGTATAGGGCGCTTGAGAAGAAGAAGAGCGGCACACGATGAAGTTGATGATCAGCTGAAAACCCTGCATGTCCTGCAGCACGGAGCCGACGGCGGTGCCGATCGCTGTGCACATGATGGCGATCAGCGCCATGAATAAGAGCGCCACTGGCAACAGCAGCGGGTGCGCCGGCCGGAAGCCGGCGGCGAGGCAGACGACAAAGACGATGGTGCCCTGGATCAGCGCGACCGTGGCGCTGCCGAGTGTCCGCCCGAGCACAATCTCGAGCCGCGGCACCGGCGCCACCAGGGTTTCCTTCAGAAAGCCGAACTGGCGGTCCCAGATGATCCCGATGCCGCTGAACACAGCGGCGAACAGGATGCCCATTGTGACGATGCCGGGTGCCAGAAACTGCACATAGTCGCCGCGGCCGGCGCGGGCGAAGGTTGGGCCCAGCCCGAAACCCAGCGCCAGCAGAAACAGGGTCGGCTGGCCGAGCGCGCCGATCATGCGGGCGCGCGAGCGAAAATACAGCTTCAATTGCCGCAGCCACAGGATGAAGACAACGTTCATCGGCGACCGAGCCAAACCCGGCGCATCATCCGCATGCGGTCGATCGGCGCCGCCTCGGCCTCACGGATACTATGCCCAGTCAGCGCGATGAACGCATCCTCCAGGGTGCGCCCGCCGGTCTGTTGCCGCAATGCCGCGGTGGTGCCCTCTGCGACGATCCGGCCGTGGTCGATGACCGCGATCCGGTCGGCGACGCGCTCCGCCTCCTCCATGTAGTGCGTTGTGAAAAACACCGTGACGCGCCCGTCCCGGCAGAGCCCGCGGATGAATTCCCAGATCTGGTTGCGGGTCTGCGGGTCGAGCCCCGCAGTCGGCTCGTCGAGAAACAGAATGCGCGGCCGGTGCTGCAGCGCGCGGGCGATCTCCAGCCGGCGCCTCATGCCGCCCGAGAAGCGCTTGACGTAGTCGCCGCGCCGCTCCCACAGCCCAACGAAGCGCAGCAGCGCCTCGACGCGCTCCCGGCGCTCTGCCCGCGGCACGCGATAGAGGACGCCGTGCAATTCCATGTTCTCGGCCGCGGTCAGCTCGCCGTCGAGGCTCGGATCCTGGAACACGATGCCGAAGGCGCGGCGCACCAAGAGCGGCTTCGTGACCCGGGTCGTGGCCGGCGACAATGAGCTGCCCCTCGCTCGGCTTCAGCACCCTCGTCAGCATCTTGATCGTCGTCGTCTTGCCGGCGCCGTTGGGGCCGAGAAAGCCGAAGATGACTCCCGCCTCCACCGCGAACGAGATGTGGTCGACGGCGGTAAATCAGTCGAAGCGCTTGACCAGATTGCAGACCTTGATGATCGCGGCCGTCATTTTACCGACGATTCCCCTCGGCCAGGCCTGTATGGTTATCCTGAGCCAACCCTGTGCACAGGTAGTAATCTGTCAGATCGTACACTACGAGCTCGCCCTAAAACGGCATTTTCGATATTGACAAAATATCGCAATTGTGATACCGTTTCCGGCGCTTGGGGTTTCAACACCCGCGGCCGCGAGTGTCGGTGGAATAGTTAATGCCTGTAGATTCTCTGTGAAAACAGGCGGGGCCATGGCGGGTAGGCTGATGGCGGCCGCCGTCGCGGCGTGCTTCTGCATCGCAATGCAATCGGGCCAGGCGTTAGCGCAAAAGGCCGGCGGTATCTTGCGGGTCTATAACCGCGACAGCCCGCCGAGCATGTCGATCCTCGAGGAGTCGGCGCTGTCGACGGTGCTGCCGATGATGGGCGTGTTCAACAACCTCGTTGTCTACGACCAGCATGTCGCGCAGAACAGCAAGGTCTCGATCGTACCGGATCTCGCGACCGGTTGGTCGTGGAGCGAGGATGGGACGCGACTGAGTTTCGAGCTGCGCCAAGGCGTCAAGTGGCACGACGGCGAGCCGTTCACCGCCCAGGACGTCAAGTGCACCTGGGATTTGCTGACCGGCAAGGCGAGCAACAAACTGCGCATCAATCCGCGGCGGTCGTGGTACAGCAGCCTCGAAGAGGTAGTCACGAAGGGCGATTACAAGGTGACGTTCGTGTTGAAGCGGCCGCAGCCGGCGCTACTCGCGCTGCTCGCTTCCGGCTTCGCCCCGATCTATCCCTGCCACGTTCCACCCGACGAGATGCGCCGGCATCCGATCGGCACCGGGCCGTTCAAATTTGTCGAGTTCCGCCCGAACGAGGTGATCCGCGTGACCCGAAATCCGGACTACTGGAGGAACGGGCGGCCTTACCTCGACGGCATCGAATATACAATCATCCCGAACCGCTCGACGGCGCTGCTCGCTTTCGAGAGCGGGAAATTCGACATGACCTGGCCGTACGATGTGCCGGTGCCGGTGCTGAAGGACGTCCAAAGCCAGTCCCCGCAGGCGATCTGCGAGACGGCACCGCTCAACGCCAACCGAAACCTGATCATCAATCCCCAGGTGCCGCCCTTCGATGATCCGGAGATCCGGCGGGCAATGGCGCTCGCCCTCGACCGGAAGGCTTTCATCGACATCCTCGACCGCGGACAGGGCGATATCGGCGGCGCGATGTTGCCGCCGCCCGCAGGTGTGTGGGGCCTGCCGCCGGAAATGCTGAAGGGGCTGCCGGGCTACGATCCCGATGTCGAGAATAGCCGGGCGGAAGCGCGCGCGGTCATGGAGAAGGCCGGCTACGGGCCCGACCACCGCCTCTCCGTCAAACTAACGGTACGCAACATACCGATTACGCGCGATCCGGCGATCATCCTGATCGATCAGCTGAAGACCATCTATATCGATGCCGAGCTCGAGCCGATCGAGACCGTCAACTGGTTCCGGCGGGCGATGCGCAAGGAATATGCGATCGGGCTCAACATGACCGCCGGCGCGATCGACGATCCGGATCAGCAACTGTTCGAGAATTATTCCTGCAGCTCTGAGCGGAACATCACCGGGTATTGCAATCCCGAGCTCGAAAAGGAGCTCGCACAACAGTCAATGGAACCCGACCCCGAGAAACGGAAAGAGCTGGTGCGGACGATCGACCGCAAGCTGCAGGAGGATGGTGCCCGGCCGATCATCTTTTACTACCGGGCGGCGAGCTGTTGGCAGCCCTATGTCCAGGGGCTGACGATCATGGTCAACAGCATCTACAACGGCTGGCGTTTCGAAGATCTGTGGCTCGACCGCTAGTCTCAAGCCCGAACTAAAGCGGCGAGACGAACGCGGGGACTCTCGGCGGGATGGCGGAATGCTGGCGATAGATAAACTCAGGCGCCGCTGTCTCCGCGGCGCCACGAGCGCCGACGAGGAGCTCGTGATCGGGGGAGAGCGCGCAGGCCGGGTCGGTGCGGCCGGCATCACCGGTCAGTGCAAAGGCCTGGCAACGGCAGCCGCCCCAATCGATCTCGCGCCGCTCGCAGGAGCGGCACGGCTCCGGCATCCAATCGGTGCCGCGGAACCGTGCAAACACCGGTGAGCCGTACCAGATCTCCCTGAGGCTCGCTTCGTTGACGCTCGGGAAGTCGAAGCCCGGCAAGGTCTCCGCGGCGTGGCACGGCAATACCTTCCCCGCCGGGCTGACATTGAGAAAACGCCGTCCCCAGCCGCCCATGCACGCTTTTGGCCGGTGCGCGTAATAGTCGGGAACGACATAGTCGATGACCATGATCCCGGCGAGGCGAGTTCGGGCGGCCTCGACGGTGGCGGTCGCAGCATCGAGTTGCCTGCGGCTCGGCAACAGCGCGGCGCGATTGCGCAGCGCCCAGCCGTAATATTGAACATGCGCGACTTCGAGGCGGTCGGCGCCGAGTTGTACCGCGAGGTCAATGATCTCGCCGAGCCGGTCGAGATTTTGCCGGTGCACGACGGCGTTGACGGTCAATGGCAGGCCGGCCTCTCGCACCAGATGCGCCACCTGGCGCTTCGCGACCTGAGATCCGGCGAGCCCCGCTATGCGGTCGCCCGAGACGGTGTCGGCATCCTGGAAGCTGAGTTGCACGTGTTCGAGCCCAGCCTCGACCAGCTCTTTCAGCCGCGCAGCGTCGAGATGAATGCCGGAGGTGATCAGGTTGCCGTAAAGTCCGATTTCATTGGCATGGCGAACGAGTTCGGCCAGATCACGACGGACGAGCGGCTCGCCGCCCGAGAAATGCACCTGCAATACGCCCAGTTCCGCCGCCTGCGTGAAGACACGTTTCCAAGTAGAGGTGTCGAGTTCGGCGCTGGCGCGCGACAATTCGAGCGGGTTCGAGCAATAGGGACAGCGCAGCGGGCAGCGATGTGTCAGCTCGGCCAGCAACGCCAGCGGCGGGTCAACCCCTGTCACACCTGCAGCACCTTCTTGTCGACGAGACCCTGCAGCATCTTGACGACGTCGTTTGCAATGACCTCGCGGGGCGCCTCGTAGCGGCGAACGAGCTCGTCGATCACGCTGTCGACGCCCCTTTCGCCATCGATCAGCTGCAGGATCTCGACGGCCTGCTCGTCCGGCAACAGCAAACGCTCGGGTGCGAGCACGACCCAAGCTTGCCGTGTCTCATCGAAACGAAACCTTACGTGCGGCGCGAAGCGGAGCACGGCGCTGCCCACGATCGGCGCGCGGGGCTCCTCGGTCATTACGTCGCCCGGTCGGGGACGAAGGCGCCCGGCGGGATCAACCCCGGCTCGACATAGGCGAAGTAGAGCGCATCGAGCTGGGCCCACAATACATCGCACTTGAAGCGCAAGGTATCGAGGACCTGTGCCTGCTTTTCCGGGGTGTCGGCGTGCTCTTTCACATAAGCTATCGCGAAGGCGACGTCGGTCGGGGCCTGCGTCAGCCGCGGCGTAAAGTAGGCAAGCGTATCGCGGCTGATGAAATCGTAGTTTCTCAGCATGCCGTCGACCCGCTCGGCGATGATCTCCGGCGAGAACATCTCGGTCAGACACGAAGCGACCGCTTCGAGCAGCGAACGGTCACGGACGAAATTGACATAGGCGTCGACCGCAAAGCGGGTGCTCGGCAGCAGCCCCCTGGTCGAGATCACGTAATCGCGGTCGAGGCCGAGCCCTTCGGTCAGCCTCAGCCAGCGCGCGATGCCGCCGGTTTCCTCGCTCTCGCCGTCATGATCGATGATACGCCGCCGCCATTCGCGGCGCAGCGCCGGCGTCGGCAGCCGGGCGACCAGATAGGCGTCCTTGGCCGGAATGCGGGCCTGATAATAATAACGGTTGAGCGCCCAGGCCTGGATTTGGCCGCGAGTGAGCTTGCCGTCGCGCATCAGGTGATGAAACGGATGGCGATGGTGATAGCGCTCGTCACCGATCTGCCTCAGCGCGCTTTCGAGCTCCTCGCCGGAGAGCAAGCGAGCAGTCACAGCCTCACCTCCATCCCGTCATAGGCGATCTCCCAGCCGGCCGTTTCGGCGAGTCGACGCTCCACCGAATCCTCGAGCAAGACCGGGTTCGAGTTGTTGATGTGAATGAAAATGCGGCGCTTGACACCGAGATCACGGAACGCGTCGATCGTCCCCTCTTCGCCGCTCATGCTCATATGCCCCATGCGCCGGCCGGACTTCGTGCCGACGCCCATTCGGATCATCTCGTCATCGCGCCACAGTGTGCCGTCGAAAAACACAAGTTCGGTCCCGGCGAGCCGGCGGCGGAGACTTTCAGTCATCGCCGCGCAGCCGGGAATGAAGAAGAGTGACCGCCGGGCTTTTGTATCGATGATCTCGAGGCCGACCGCGTCCCCCTCCTCGCCGATGACCGGATCCTCGCCGGCGGTTTCGAGATAAAGCGGGACTTTTGCCGGCACAGTGAAGGTCACGACCGCAAGCCCGGAGGCACCGGAAGCGCCTGTCAGTTCAACCCGCCGCTCGAGGGGAAGTTCGACCCATTGAACGCAATCGGGAGCGAGGACACCAAATATCGGGTTCGCGGCGATTACCGCGAGAACCCGGGACGGGGCATAGACGGTGAAGCGATGCCGCTCACGGAGATGCAAAAGACCTGCGACGGCATCGACATCGCCGCCGGGGATCACCACCCCCGAAATAGGAGAGGACCGCAACCCCTTGCGCGGGTGTAGTACCGGTGTAGCCTCGATCTGCAGTCGCAGATCCGGCGAGGCATTGAGCACGAACCAGTCGCGCCCGTTTCCGGATATCGCGAGCGACGCCTGGCTACGCGCCTCGGCACCACCCTCGCCGGCTCGCACGCGGCGGCAGGCCGGCGCGTTCGAATTCCACTGTGGGAATCCCCCGCCGGCGGCGGATCCGAGGACAACCGCCTCAAGCATCGGATGTCGCGCCGGACCCGCCGGCGTCAGGAGGTAACGAGGACGCTAGACCTCGGCGCAGGCGTAGGCGTTGATCTCAAGCCCGATCGTGATCTCGATAATGACCGGCGTCTTCCACTTCATAGCAAATTCCCTCCAGCCGAATTTCGCGCACCAAAGTAAGATTGAGGTAACCAGGTGTCAACCAATTGCTGGGCGGCCCATTATGCCGCACTCCTCACCCATACTCGGACCGGTGAGCCGTTCAGCTGCCTTTCAACATCGGGAATCTGCTGGAACCAAGCGCGGCAGCTCGATCTCCGGCCAAGGCAGGGTCCAGCCCGCGATGATACCCATGTTCAAAGCGGCTGCTTCGGCGGCAGCGCCGGCGGCGGCATATCCTCGAATTCGATCGAAGGCATGTGCTGAATAAATGCGGCAGGGTCGCCCGTGCTGGCAGGGTCGCCCTCGCGCGGCGGAGCGCCAGCGAGGCGCCGGTCCTCGTCCGGCTCGCTGTCCGGCAAATCGAGATCGCGCGCCGTGCCGGCCTGCTCTTTGCCCTGTTCGATGCGTTCCTTGGCGTGGCCAATGCGGTCGGCGAGTTCGCGGCTGTAGGGCACCCGGAACGCCCGCGGCGTGCCCGCGGGCATATTGGCTTCGTCCAACGCTTCGACCCACAGATAGATCGAGCCAGGGAAACCGTTGATTTTGTCGGGCTCGACGACGGTCGCCCAGTGCAGCTGGAAGTGCTCGGGCATCCGCGCCTCGCTCGGCCACCCGATCAGGCCACCGATCGAAACATAGGATACGGCAAAAAAGCCAGTCGTGGTGGCGATGGCCGCTGCCTTCACGGTCCAATGCCAGCGTGAGGTCAGATTGAGGCTCAACAACAGCACAGCGATGACGAGATAGGACGCGATAACGCCTGCCAGCGGCAAAGTCATGGGCTATGGACGCTGCGCGGCCCCCGCGGCCGGTACGATGTTTGAGCGAACCTTGCGGGTCTCACGGATCAGCGATTTCGGGCGGGTATTGATGTCGGTTATCTTGCCGTCTTCGCTGACGGTGAAGCGCACAGCAGTCTTTTCGTCGCCGGTGTGGTCGACGAACAGGCGGTCGTAGTACACGATCTCGACCTTGGGGTTGATCTTCTCGACCGTGACCGTCACCGGCACGGGGTCGGGCGTCGTGGCAAGATAGTGGTGGATGTTGACGACGTATTCGCCCGGAATGAGAGCGCGCATTTGCACGATCTCCTGGCGGATCGGGTTGCGTATGGTTTTGCCATTCACGAGAATCATGTTCTTGTAATCGCCGCGGTCGTCACGATCGAGGCTCATCATCCCGGCCTCCATCACGTGGTACCAGACGATATTGCCCTGCGGATCCTCGACATAAGTGTCGATGTCGTCAGGGTGGTTGTCGGGCCAGCTCACCGTCACCAGCATCTGGGCTTTGGTATCGATGTTCCCCTGCTTGGCTTCGCTGTTGATTGCGAGATAGGCCAAGAAGAACATGAACGCGACGACCTGCAGGCCCTTGAACAGCATCACCGTGAAGGGCTCGAACGGCTCCTCGCGGTCCCAATTGCTAAACCCTTCCATGGGCCTCCCGCTCGAGTGCCGAAACGACAAAGACTTCGGTCAGATCGGTGGTCACGTCGAACAGATACGCCGAAGCGTTGTCGAGAATGTAATACTGCACCTTTACCAGGATCGAGCCGACGAGACCGGCGAGCGTGGTGTACATAGCGACCGCCATGCCGCCGCTCATAACCTTCATCGAGGATTTCATCGATGTCGGATCGAAATTGTCGAGGCTGGCGATCGGCAGCAACATCAGAATGAAACCGACGATTGTACCGAGCAGACCGAGCTTTAACAAAGCGTCCCCCGCGAAGGCACCGAACTGCATTGGCGAGCGCAATTTGTCGGCCAGCCCGCGCAACAGCAGGGTCTGGTCGAGGCGGCGATCGTGCCCCTGCTTTTCGGCCTTGACGACAAGGTTGTGGATGTAATCGCTGACACGGCCCATCGGCAAGGCCCCGCCGTTATCGGTGACAACCCGCCGGCCGTCTATGCGATAGGTGTAGACCCCGTTCATGACTCGCTCGCGCACGCGATGCGCGGCATTGATTTCGCGCGAGATGGCGATGATCGAAGCCAGGCAGTGTCCCGAAATCACCACGTAGAGAACACAGATAAATACCGATATCCCGCTGCGGTCCTGCGCGGTCATCAACTGAAACAGGCCGTAGTGCCAGGCGAGCGCAAAGCCGAACAACGTCAACCCGGTGAAGATCATCCACCGCAGCAGCGGGAAGTAATCGCGAAGTGCGGTATCGTTGGCGAACAGGCGAATTCTCATCAAGCCGCGCTCACCGTTCTTGCGGATGGCCGGCGAGCATCTCGCGATAATCGGCGGGTGTCATGAAGGGGCCGCGCCAGATACCGATCCCTTTGGTTTTGGCCGCTTCCTCCCAAGGCACGTAGTCTGTCGTCTCCTTCGGCAGCGCGACGGCCATGCCGGCTTCAACCAGTGCACGGTTGATGTCCACTTCTCCAGCCTTGCATATCGCGAACACTCGCCCAAACTGGTCCGCGCGGCGCTGCTCGCAGACGACCTCCTGCGTCCCGATGAGGTTGAGCAATGTCTTCGCCGACGCGGTTGCACAATCCCAGGTCTTGGTGCCCGCCTGGCAGGGCTGGCCCTTGACCGGCGCGTCGATGCCGTAAAGGACGATCCGTTTCCCGGCGACACTGAGCAGCGCCGGACCGACGACCTCCGCCGGACCGCGATAGACCGTCGGATTCTCGGCAGCCGCGGCGGAGGTCAGGCCTGCCAACGCGATCCCAGTCATAACGGAGAAGGCTTTGCCCATTATGGGGAAGGATGATAGTGGATCGATCCACATTGTGTCTCTGCTGTTCGCGGCGACCGCCGATTACCGCCCAGGACGCGCTGAAATGAGGCGATGACACCGCGTTTTCTGGTACTGGCGTTTCTGTTGGCGTCGGCTACACCCAGTCGCGCGGCGGATCCGGGCGAGCTGTTGGCCGGCCGCAGCAAAGATTGTCCGGACTGCCTTCTTGCCGGCGCTAGACTCAAACGCTTCGACCTGTCTGAGGCCGATCTCGCCGGCGCCAATCTCGCCGGTGCCGTCCTGCATCGGGCCCAGCTCGCCGGCGCCAATCTCAGCCGTGCCAATCTGACCGGTGCCAACCTCAACAAGACCGATTTGAAACACGCCAACCTCGCCGGCGCGCGGCTTGGCCAAGCGATGCTCTTCGAAGCCGATTTGAGTGAGGCCGATTTGGCGCGGGCTGACTTGGCGGGTGCGATGATGGGATCGTGCCGTCTCACTTTCGCCAAGCTCGATGCCGCCAATATTGCCGATGCCGACCTCGCCGATGCGCAAATGCACGGCGCCAAGTTGAAGGGCGCCGATCTGTCGCGCTCGGATCTGGGCCAGACGACGTTGCGCCGCGCCGAACTCGCGGGTGCTAATCTTGAGGGGGCTAGCCTGCTGCGCGCCGATCTCAGGGGCGCCGATTTCAAAGGCGCCGATCTGCGCAACGCAGACCTGATGCATGCCGATCTGACCGGCGCCGATTTGTCTGGCGCCGACCTCGAAGGCGCGCGCCTGCTCCTGGCAAAGCTGACTGATGCAAAGCTCGATGGCACCAAGCTGGCGGGCGCCATCATGCCGGACGGCACAACTCACGAGTAGCTGGTGCTCACTCCGCCGCGATGTCCGGCCGCAACAGTTCGAGGCGCGTCGAACTTTCGAATTGGCCGACCGTCAATCTGCCGGAGTCGTTGAACTCCGTCTGGCCGGGTTTGCGCAAAAACCGGGTCTCGAGCACGGCGCGCATATCGCCCTTCACGAGCTTGGTGCAGCGTCGGTTGATGTAGAGGGTACCGACCGGGCTCTCGCCCGGCGCCGGAGGGGTATCGACGCAATCCCAACCGTCGTTGCCGTACCGCGCCTTGAAGAAGTTGGTCAACGTGTAGGCCTGCTTGCGTTCTTGTGGGCTCGCCTGAGGGTCGGTCACAATACGCAGCCCCGCGAGCGTGCCGCTCGCATCGAACAGACCCGATACGATCACCGGGAAATCCAGGACCTTGGTGCCAGCATATTGCGCGATCGGTGTCCGCGCGCGGTGCGCTCTCGCCCAATATTCGAGCTCGTCGTCGTAGCGGAAATAAACCTCGCGCAGACCGTTCGGCTCGGCCTGGCACTTTTGATACTCGGACCAGCCGGTGAGAGCCTGCTGCGGCGGTCCGCCATTGCTGCCACAAGCATAGTCGACGAACGCATCGCTGGACAGAGCCGATACCGGGGTCCCGAGCTTCAGCGTCCAGATATCGGCGCGCGTCGGAGCATTGTCAGCGCGGGCGACGCCTACACCGAAGGCGAGTAACGCCGCAATAACGGACTGGATCAGCGCTGTGCCCCCTTCGTGACGGCTGCGGAGCCGTCCTCGGGCGGCGCGCCGGGTGGGCCCCGGGCGCGGCCTCCTCAGAGTTTGTGAAAGAATTCCTTCGCCTATCACCTATTCGCCTCCCCGGCGAAAGCCGGGGTCTATCGCTGCGCCGCACGAATTGTTCATCGGTTGGTGAGGCCGTGCGATTGTGTGATGCGCAGGCATCAGTCGACAAATGGCTGCCGGCTTTCGCCGGGAGTGCGACGAGTGATTTGCGTCCCTGCCGGGCGCGCTCCCGATTTTTCACAAGCTCTCAGGATAGGGAAATTTGTTAATGCCATTGAAAACATGCCTCATGCTGAGAGTCACCCGAGGGCGCGTCTCGAAGCACGCACGACACGGCTGTAGCCAATTTCTTGAGGAGCCGGACCCCTTACCGAGTCCGCCTCCTCATGAGCCTCAGTCCAATGCGAACACAAACAGCGATGAGCCGCCCTCGAGGGTGTGGAGTTCCGGCGTCCCCTTCAGCACACCGATGTTCCAAGGCACGCCGCCGCCGACATGGAGGGCGACGAACTGCTTGCCACCGACCGAGTAACTCATCGGCGGCGCACAAATCGAGGTGCCGACGTTGAAGCTCCAGAGCGGCTCCAGCGACTCGTCGTCAAAGGCGGTAATCGTGCCGTCGAGCGTGGCGGTGAAGACGAGGCCGCCGGCGGTCGCAAGCACACCGGAATAAACGGGGTAGTCGAGCGGGCGGATCACCTTGACCTTTCCGGTGGTCATATCGATCGCGGAAATGTGGCCGCCCATTCGGTTGTTGCGGGTGGCGATCCCGCCGTTCCAGAATGGGCCGCCCATGCGGGTCTCGTCGACCTTCAGCTGCATGCAGCCGTCGATGCCGGCACCGTAGGCTATGTGTTTGGACGGGTTGTAGGAGGTCGGAAAGAAACTTACCGCGCCCTGCAGATCCGGGCAGACATCGACCTGGTCGCTCTTGCGGTTGCTGACGGCAGCGTATTGCTGCAATTTCTTCGACGGATCGTACTCGACGGGCTTGCCGGTCTTCGGATCGATGCCCTTGGTCCAATTCAGATTCTTGACGTACTGCGCGGCACTGATGAAAGAGCCGTTGGTGCGGTCCAGCGTATAGTAGAAACCATTGCGGCCGAAGTGGCCCAGCACCTTGCGCGGCTCGCCGTTGATCGTGACGTCGTAGATCATCTGCGATCCGACTTCGTCGTAGTCGTACGCGTCGTTCGGCGTGTACTGGAAATACCAGACCATCTTGCCGGTATCGGCGTCGATAGCGAGCGTCGAATTAGTGTAAAGGTTATCGCCCGGCCGGTATTCCGGATCGTACATCGGCACCGGCTGACCAGTGCCGTAGTAGAGCAAATTGGTCGACGGCTCGTAGGCTCCAGCATACCAGAAGGCTCCGCCGCCGGTCTTCCAGGCGTCGTGGTCATCCGCCCAGGTCTCGTGGCCAGGCTCGCCCGGTCCAGGGATTGCGTAAGTGCGCCACAGCAGATTGCCGGTCTTGGCATCGACTGCCCCGACCCAGGAGCGCGCACCGATGTCGCCGCCAGATGAGGGGAGGATGATCATGTCCTTGACGAGGAGCGGCGCCCCGGTGAAGTTGTCGACATCGGCGACCCGAACGTTCTTGTCCCACAGGACCTTGCCGGTCTCCTTATCGGTCGCGATCACCCGGCCATCGGTGGTCAGCGAGATGACTTGGTTGCCGTAGAGAGCGACGCCGCGGTTCGTCGGCAGCCACACCGTCGACCGGTCGACAACCGGATCCATCTTCCACAGGATGCGACCCTTCTTGCCGTCGCGAACGTCGATCTTGTAGACGTTACTCCAGCCGTCGGTCATGTACAGCATTCCGTCCTCGACCAGCGGCGTATCTTGCTCTCGGGCGTACTTCTTGTCGCCGCCCGGCTCGGTACCGCCGAGCTGCACCGCGAAGGCGACGTGCAGGTTCTTGACGTTGGACCGGTTGATCTGGTCGAGCGGGGAGAACCGCTTGGCGTCGTAGGTCTTGTGGTGGGTCAGCCAGTTTCCCGGCTCGCTCTCGGCATTTTTCAGGCGCTCGAACGTCACCTCCGCAGCCGCCAGCGGAGACAGTGACAGCGCTGTAATGATCCCGCCAGCAGCAATTCCAAAAAGACTTCGTGTCGCGCGCGTCGCGGTTTTTCCGTCGAAAAGGCTAGGCATCGGTCACTCCTCCTACTCCAATAGATGCGCTACTCTTTCCTACCAGCAGCCATCTCCTGGCAGCGCAGGCTACCCGCGCCGAAAAACTCCTCGCAATCGGCGACCGTGGGCGGACCCTTGCCGATCACCTTGGCCTCGAGATAGGCGACGATGACCTCAATCTCGCGCTTCTGCAGCCAGACCGTGGGGGCCGGAGGCTTCTTGTCGCCGACCTCGGTCCCGCTCATGCCGAAACAGTCTTCGCCTTCGGTCCAGGCGAACCTATCGAAATGCGGCATCGCGGTCCCGCCGGGAATGCCGCAGCGGATGATCTCCACCAGCCGGTCGTGATCGAGCTGGCTCTGGCGCAGATTAGCCGCCTTGCCGGGTGAAAACGGGTCGCCGGCGCCGTTGCCAGCCCAGCCATGACATTCGCTGCAGGTCGCCTTCTCCTGGTAGAGCCGCTTGCCCATGCCGACGTCGGCAGAGGAAGCCGTTTGCGCCGCAGCGGGCATCGCCAGCCCCAGCGCGATCGCGAGTGCCACCGCGGCGGCGGTGCTTTGCTGCATCGTCTCCTCAAGCCGGCATAACTCGCTAATCCTTGAGGAGTGTCTTGTAGACCGTGAGGTCGATCACCACCGTCCTCCACTCATTGTCCTTGAACAGCAGTACATTGGCCAGGGAATGGCCCTCCTTCATCTCCGGCCAAACACTTACCGCAAGATAGCCGGGGTTGTCGTGCTTGGCTTCCTTTACCGCTTCCCTGAGCTCGCGCGTCGCACGGAACATGTCGCCGCTCTGCTGCTTTGCTGCAGTCAGGTCGTCACCGCCGGTGATCAGCTCGGCCTTGGCGATCTCGCCCGAGCTATGGTCGACGATCACTTCGCTATACTTGTTACCGTCTTTGACAATGTACACGGAGAGCTGCGGCTTGCCGTTCTCGATCTCAAACTTGGCTGAGACCGGCTTGCCGTTTTTCTTGCTAGTTGCAAGACCCTGCTCCAGCGTCACCTTGGAGCCGGCGACGACTGGCGCGAGTTCGGCCTTGTCCTTGTCGGTCATGGCCGCGCCGGCGGACATTACCCACAGAGCGATGACCAGAACTGACGGCAGAGCGATCGGAATCTTGAACATCATGCCCTCCCTCGAAATTTTCTGCCC
>Ga0306926_10003314_pt1 | contig 16659 bp, 17 predicted proteins | sample flu12Cox44000178_FD_203759 | JGI IMG/M metagenome (GOLD analysis project Ga0306926, IMG submission 203759) | Lab enrichment of tropical soil microbial communities from Luquillo Experimental Forest, Puerto Rico - flux8day.12C.oxic.44.000.178 (v2)... | ecosystem: Environmental > Terrestrial >... | reverse complement strand
CCGCGAAACGACAAGCTTTCCCGGGCGGCTCGGGATCCAGCACCGTGACGTACTGCAGGCGATCGCCACCCGTGCGGCCGATGTCGGCATCATTTTCCATCACCTGGCGCGCTATTACGCAACGACATACCCACAACTTTGCTCAATGGTCGAGGTGCCGGGAGCCGAAAGATTTTCTTCCACGATTGCACTCGCTGCGACGATCGACCCGCCGCGGGCTTTGGCGGCCAAAGCGTTTTCGCAATTCTTTCTCGAAGTCGCCCGCGAAATCTATCCCCGTTACGGGTTCGCGTTCATGGGCGAGGCTGATTTCGGTGCGGAGATCCTGCTCGAATAGCAGAACTCAGCAGTATAGGGATCGCGCGCAATAGGCTCCACGGCAGCACGGCGATTTCGCGAAGCGTCGCGCCGGCCCGGCACACAAGCGAACGCGCCGGCACACCCGCTCTACCCGTCACGCTCAGGCCAGCGAGGTGGAACAACACCGCTGTGCGCAGCAAGTGAGCGCGGTCGCTGACCAAGATTACGGAGCGCAACCCTCGAACGCGCAGCAATCGCGCAGTCTCGCGCGCGTTCTCAAAGGTGTTGCGCGAAACCAAGTCCGTCAATATCGCAGCTTCGGGTATCCCATAAGGGATCGCCGCCCGCTGCATCGTTTCCGCCTCCGGCAGGGGGCCATTGCCGCCGCCCGAGAGGACCAGCATCGGCGCGGCTCCTGTCTCGAACAGCCGGATCCCGATCTCCAGCCGCCTTTTCAGCGCCGCCAACCGCGGCAGCCGAGGACAACGATCGCATCGGCCTCAGAGCATCTGGCCGCCATCGACGGCGATATTCTGGCCGGTAACCCAGCTGGCTAGTGGCGAGCAAAGAAACAGCGCAACCTGTGCGATTTCCTCCGGCCGCCCGAGCCGCCCAAACGGGATGCTCCGAAGGATGCGGCCGTAAAGGTCGGGATTGTTCGCCTTCGCCCGGGCCCAGGTGCCGCCCGGGAATTCGATCGAGCCGGGAGCGATGCAGTTGACCCGGATGTTCTTGCGCGCGAGCGCCGCCGCCTGGGTTAGAGTGTACTCTAGGATCGCCGCCTTGACGGCTCCGTAAGGTGGCGTGCGGGGCGAAGCGCGGAACCCGGAAATCGAGGAGATGTTGAGGACCGATGCCGCCTCGGATTTTTCGAGGTAGGGCAGCGCCGCACGTGTCGCCCGCACCGGCGCCAGCAGGTCGACTGAGATACTCACCGCCCAGCCGGCCTCATCGTCGCTGGTCCCAAAACCCGAGGCATTGTTGACGAGAATATCAATCCCACCGAGCGCATCCGCCGCCTCGACAATGTAGCGTGGGATCGCGGCGGCATCGGAAAGATCGCAGACCGCGGCATGCACGGTGCCGCCATGCCGCGCGATTTCGTCCCGGGTCGCAGCAAGCGTGTCAGCGCCCCGCGCGCAGATCGACACTCCGGCTCCCGCCTCGGCGAAGGCCAACGCGATCGACCGGCCGATGCCGCGGCTGCCCCCGGCGACAACGGCACGCTTGCCGGCAATATCGATCTTCATGCTTCCTCCTCTCGTTCGTGCGGCGCAGCATGGTCTACTGCAGAGTGCAACAGAAGGGCTAGCCGATGATCAAGAGCATCTCATTGCTGACCCGCAAGGCGGGATTGTCGCATCAGGAATTCGTCCGGCACTGGTTAGAGGTACATGCGCCGCTCGCGCATGCGGTTCCGGGGCTCCGCCGTTATGTGCAGTCACATATTGTCGGCGAACGCACCCGGCCCGACATTCCGGTGACCGATGTCGAAATCGATGGCATCGCCGAAACCTGGTACGACGACCGCGCCGCCATGGAACGCTCCAATGCCTCGCCCGAAGCCAAGGCGCTGCACGCCGACGGAGCCTTGTTTATTGGCCGGATCAAAAGCTTCATCACTGAGGAGAAGGTGATCATCCCGCGGGAGTGAGCATGCAGGAAGACAAGCTTCGCTATCTCACCGGCTTTGGCAACGAGCACGCCACCGAGGCGATGCCGGGCACACTCCCTGCCGGCCAAAATGCGCCCCAGCGACCGCCGCGCGGTCTTTACACCGAGCAAATCTCGGGCACCCCGTTCACCGCGCCGCGCGCCGAGAACCGGCGGTCTTGGATGTACCGCATCCGCCCCTCCGCGATGCATCCGCCGTTTCGCCGAATGGACAATGGGCTCGTTCGCACCGCGCCGATCAACGACGCGCCGTCGCCGCCGAACCGGCTGCGGTGGAACGCGCTGCCTTTCCCAGACGAGCCGGCGGATTTCATCGACGGGCTCATCACGATGGGTGGCAATGGCGACGCGAGCGCGCGGTGCGGAGTTGCGGTCCACATTTACCGCGCGAACAAGCCGATGGAGCGCGTCTTCTACGACGCCGACGGCGAGCTATTGATAGTGCCGCAGACAGGGCGGTTGCGGCTCGCCACCGAACTCGGCGAGGTTGTGGCGGCCCCCGGCGAAGTCGCCGTGATACCACGCGGCATAAAATTCCGGGTCGATCTGCCTGATCGCCGCGCGCGGGGCTACGTCTGCGAAAATTACGGTGGTCTCTTCCGATTGCCCGAATTGGGGCCAATCGGCGCCAATGGCCTCGCCAACCCGCGCGACTTCCGCGCGCCGGTCGCGGCCTTCGAAGACTGCGACGAGCCCACCGAGGTGGTCGCGAAATTCGAGGGCAATTTATGGGCTGCCGAGCTCGACCATTCGCCGCTCGACGTCGTCGCTTGGCACGGCAATTACACGCCGTACGTCTATGACCTCGCTTCTTTCAATACGATCGGGACTGTCAGTTTCGACCATCCCGACCCGTCGATCTTTACAGTCTTTACTTCGCCGAGCGCGACGCCGGGCACGGCCAACTGCGATTTCGTTATCTTTCCGCCGCGCTGGCTGGTGGCCGAGCATACCTTCCGCCCGCCCTGGTTTCACCGCAACTATATGAACGAGTTCATGGGCCTTGTGCACGGCGTCTACGACGCTAAGGCTGGCGGCTTTGTGCCCGGCGGCGCGTCATTGCACAATTGCATGTCCGCTCACGGCCCCGACCGCGCCACCTTCGAAAACGCGGTTGCCGCCGATCTCGCGCCGCAGAAGGTCGAGAACACGCTCGCCTTCATGTTCGAGACGCACCTCGTCATTCGCCCTACCCGTTTCGCGCTCGAAACCGACGCCCTGCAGCGCGATTACGACGCCTGCTGGGCCGGGTTCGAGAAACTGTTCGCCGGATAATCACCGAGGAGGCACGGATTCAAGATTGCTTCACCTCCGTGCTCTCCGTGGCGAAATTTCATTTTACTGATGAAAAGCTGGTCGGTTGCAGGATCTGGTTTTCGACGCGCGCGACGATCGCGCCGTTCTTTTCGGTCTCGGCCCGCGCGCTGATCCATTCAGGATCGGCCTGGAAGGCCGCCCATTTCTTTTCGCGGTCGGCCAGGGATTCCCATTTGAGAAAATAGTAGAGGGTCTGATTCGAGTCGCCGATCGCGACGGTCCAAAAGCCGGCCTGCTCGATGCCGTGCCGCTGCCAGATCCTGGTTGTGATCGTGTCAAACCGTTTCAGAAGATCTGGAAGCCGGCCGGGGATGCAATGGTAGATCCTCAGTTCGTAGAGCATGTCGTCTCCTCTCCTCTGGAGTGGTGGTCAGAAAAGGTCAGTGGAGGCGCGCTTCGACCCAGGCGGCAGTGTCAAGCAACGCCTCGTCCCGGAAGCGCTGGCCGACCAGCTGGATGCCGAGCGGCAAGCCGTTGCGGCCGTTGCCGGCGGGGAGGGTGAGGCAGGGTGTCCAAGCCAGGGTCCAGATCGCGTTGAAGCGTGCGTCGCCGGTCGAGTCGAGCCCCCTCGGAGCTTCGCCCGGGGCGCTCGGGGCGAGCAGCACGTCCACCTCGGCGAATATGTCGTCGAGGTTGCGGCGAAACGCCTCCGCCGTCTCGATCGCCTCGATATAGGCGGCGAGCGGCAGCGCGCGGCCCGGTGCGAGCAGCCCGTCACGCAGCGCGGGGCTAAGTTTTTTTCCGTGTACTTCATACTCGTAGGCGTAATTGCGCGCCGCTTCGAACTCGAAGATGCGCCGATGGTGGTCGAGGATATCGGCCGGGGTCAATGTCACTTCTCGCACTTCAGCCCCCGCTCTGCTCAGTATCGCGGTGGTGTGTTCGAGCAAGGCGTGCGTATCCCGGTCCGCATGCTCCCACACCGGGGTGCGGCAAAAGCCAATGCGCGGAGCGGCCGATGCTCGGTCGACTTTGTGCGGTTCCTGCGCCAACAAAACGCCACGCAACAACGCAACGTCTTCGAGGCTGCGGCAGATGATCCCGAGGGTATCGAGATTGTGGCACTGCATCTTCACGCCGACCCGGCTGAACTCGCCAAAGCTCGGCTTGTAGCCGATAACGCCGCAGAACGCTGCCGGGCGGATGACCGAGCCGCCAGTCTGAGTGCCGAGCGCCAACGGCACCTGAAAATCGGCTACGGCTGCCGCCGAGCCACTCGACGATCCGCCGGGGGTGTGGTCGGCGTTGTGCGGATGGACGGTCGGGCCGGGATGGCGGTTGGCGAACTCGGTCGTGACGGTCTTGCCGAGGATTACTCCCGAGGCGGCGCGGATCAGCGCGACGCAGGCCGCGTCGGCAAAAGGGCGGTTGCCGGTGTAGATCGGCGAGCCGTGCCCGGTCGGCATGTCGGCCGTATCGATGATATCCTTGATCCCGACCGGGATGCCGGCCAACCGGCTTTTGCGCCCGCCGCGGTCGACCGCGCGCGCCTGGGCGATCGCCTGCTCCGGATCGAGCCACGTCCAGGCCTTGATCTCGGCGCCCGCGCGGGCTCGCTCCAGGCAGGCGCGTGTTAGCGCCTCGGCCGTCATTGTTCCGGCCCTGAGCCGGTCGACCGCCTCGGTGGCAGTCAGACGCTCGGGGCCATTCATCGCCGATCTCCCTCGCCGAGCCGCTGCTCGACCCAGAGTGCGACCTGCAGCAAAGGCTCGTCGGCATGCCGGCGGGCAACCAGCTGGATGCCGACCGGCAAGCCGTCCGGTCCGCTTCCGGCCGGTAAAGTTACGCAAGGCATAAAGAGCTGCGTCCACAGCGCGTTGAAGACTGCCGAGCCGGTATCGCCGAGGCCCCGAGGGGCCTGCCCTGCAGCCGGCAGGGTGAGGATCGCGTCGAAGCCGGAGGCCCATTCTTGTGCGGCCTTTCGCGCCTTCTCTGCACCGCGGCAGGCAGAACGGAAGGCGTCGAGCGACAGCTCGCGGCCGAGCGCAATCTTCTCGTCGCGCAGCCGTGGGCTCAGCAGGGCCTCATGCCGGTGGAGTTCGGGCATGTGGTTGCGCAAGCCCTCGAAGGAGCCGAGCACACGCTGCCACTCGTCCGCTTCGGCGCATTCCGGCGGCAGCTCGGTCTCGCCGACGGAGACACCCGCGGCGGTGAGGCGTTCGGCCGCCGCCTCGATCACCGCCCGGCCTTCGGGCTGCGCCTCGTTCCAGTGCGGGCCGCGGCACAGGCGGAGCCGTGGCGCGGTCTGCGGGACCGCCGGCGGCGAATAGGGGATCGCCATCATCGCCGCTCGAAACAGCGCGATGTCGCCCACCGAGCGTGCCATGATCCCGACGGTGTCGAGCGCCTCGGTGTTGATCCGCATCCCGGCCGGCGGGAACAGCCCGAAGCTCGGTTTGAACCCGACAACCCCGCAATAGGCTGCCGGCCGGATCACCGAGCCGCCGGTCTGCGTGCCGATGGCCAGCGGCACCATGTAATCTGCGACCGCCGCCGCCGAGCCACTCGACGATCCGCCCGGAGTGAAATCAGGGTCGTGCGGGTTCGTCGTCGGCCCGGGGTGACGGTTGGCAAATTCGGTTGTCACTGTCTTGCCGAGCAGGACGCCGCCGGCGGCGCGCGGCAGAGCCGCGGCGCTGGCGTCATTCGCTGGCCGGCAGCCGGTATAAATCGGCGAGCCGTAAGTCGTCGGCATGTCAGCGGTGTCGAAAATATCCTTGATGCCAAATGGCACGCCTCTAAGCAGGGTGGTTTGGCGGACCGTATCGGCCCGGCGCGCCTCGGCCAACGCCGCTTCTGCGTCCAGATGGCTCCACGCGCGCACCACCCCTTCGCGCTCGAGTATGCGCGCGAGGCAGCTGCGGACGATGGCTTCGGCCGTCAGTTCGCCACCCTCGATTAAGCGAACCAGGCTGGTGGCAGAAAGAAGGTGCGGTTCGACTTTCGGCATTAAAGGCACCCCGAGCCGGCACTGATTTGGTATTTAGCCACAGTGGGAAGCGGAGCGCATGCAGGAATTGCGGCCGCGCGTTTGCCCCATTCGCCTGGAACGGCCATAACATTCTTTGCTGGACGCAATGATCTCGCAAGACGCAAGCCCGCCCGCCCTTCCAGTCCCTCCTCCTCGAGCCGGCAATCATTTGGCCGAGGTTGTCGCCGGTCCGAAAGGACCGGTTGCCGTTTATCATTTCTCATTCGAAGGGCGACGCGGGCGGCGGCTGCTGGTCTTGAAGCTCGACCATTACGGCGACTTCCTGATCGCATTGCCCGCATTGAAAAAGCTGCGCGAAACCTTCGCAGCCGATCACATAACCCTGGTTTGCGGATCGTGGAACGTCGAGCTCGCGCGCCGGCTCGGCGTCGCGGACGAGATTTGTACCTATGATTTCTTCCCCGAAAACGGGGCCTTCTGGACCGGGCTGCCGTATGAGGGCCTGGGACGCTTCCACGAAGTGTGCCGCGGCCAGTTCGACATCGCGGTCGACCTTCGGGTGGATGAAGACACTCGGTTTCTGCTCGAACATATTGATGCCAGGGCGAGGTGCGGGATTGGCGTGCGAGCCCGCTACCCGTTTTTGGACATCGTGCTGCCGCCGCAATTCGAGCAGCGCGAGAGCGAGGGCCGATGGATTTCCATCGGGCCGGACCGCTTTCAGTCACGGATGCCGAAGCGGACACCTTTTTTCCACGAGAACGATTTCTCGGTGACCAACACGCATCTCGTCTTCGGTCCGTACATCCTTTTACCTCGGGGTAGCTTGCGAGCGTACTTTGGATTGCGGTTACTGAGTTTGTTCCCGCGCCTTTCCCGGGTAAGGATAGTGATCGACGCTACCCGCGCTTCCGGAGACCAGATCGTCGCGACTGGGCGGGTATCGTGGGATCATAGTGGGGAGCCGCGCGGCGCGACCCTTGAATTCACCAATGACGATCCCGCTTCCCTCTATGAATTTCGCATTCATGCGCGAGGACGCCCCATTCTTTCGCGTTTGCGGTTTTTCGGTGTGCGGATCGAGCAGATCGGCGGATCGAGCGCGCGGCTCAAGCGCGCAGAGCTGCATGTCGGCGAACAACTATCGCAGCTAGCAGATTTGATTAGTCAGCGCACCGGCAGCCTCTACTCACCCGAGTTGTTCGCTCGAAGGCCGGCCAGCTTCGAACTGACCGGAGGAGACGCATCGACAAATCAGATCGTCGTGTCTCCGCTCAGCAATTCGGACCTTCGCGACTGGGGGATGGCGAATTACGCGAGACTGATTTCGCTGCTGCTTGATAGGACCGATTGCCGCATCATGCTAGTTGGCTCCGGCGCGCAACGGCGCCAGCTTGATCGCCTTCTCGAGGAGAATGGACGAGATCCGCGCATCAGCAACCTCGCGGGCACAAGCGACTGGTTCGGAACCGCGGAGATTATCCGCGCAGCCGATCTGGTGATCAGCAATAATTCAGGGGTTGCGCACCTCGCGGCGGCTTGCGGCACCCCGACCCTGGCGATTTACTCCGGTAGCCACCAGCCGCAGGAATGGGGCCCGCGCGGCAACAATGTCCGCGCCGTTATGGCGCTGGTGCCCTGCTCGCCCTGCGGCTACGACAAGCTGGAGGAATGCCCGAACGACCATCAGTGCATGAGGCAAATCGCGCCGGAAACGATCGCCGATCGAGCGATCGAGATGCTGACAGGCCTATCCCAGCGCCAGTCGAGGTCCAATCCTCATCCCCGCAAGATCGGCACGCCTTTGAGTTCAAGAGATCAATGGCAAAGGTAGGCCGATACGAGGTGCCCGAGGACTGGCCAGTCAGGGGCGAGTCAGGCGGCGCCTTCAATGAAAGGCTGCGCAATGGCTTCTTTTCCGCCTACCTGGCCGGTGAAGTCACGATCGATGTCGGGTATCGCGGCGCCTCCCCGGATGCAGTCCCCGTGTTGCCGCATGCGCTCGGCGTGGACGTGGATTACCCCGGGTATGATGGAAAAAAGCTGCCATTCCCGGACGACAGCGTCGACACTGTCTATTCCAGCCACATGCTTGAACACGTCGACGACTTCCGGACGACCATTCGGGATTGGCATCGGGTCGTCAGACCGGGCGGCTTTATTGTCTGCATCGTTCCGCATCAGTTCCTGTACGAGAAACGGCGCAGTATGCCCTCGTCATGGAATGGTGACCACAAGCGCTTCTACACCCCGGCATCGTTGCTTTGGGAATTCGAAACGTCATTGCGGCCGAACACGTACCGGGTTCGTCATTTGCGCGATAATGACGAGGGCTACACGTATGAAATAGGACCAGAAGCGCACTCCGGCGGGGGCTACGAAATCGAACTCGTGGTCCAGAAGATCGCGCCGCCCGAATGGGATCTCGCCGGTCCTCTGGGCCCGTTTCAAGACTATCCGGAGCAGGCAATTGACGAAGTTTCCCGTCTCAAAGCCGAATGCGAGGCGTTGTCCCGCGAGAGTGCCCGATGGTTCGACGCGGCAATCTTGGCGAAGGCGGAGGGGGTGCTTCAGTCACCGCGCTCGGGTGGAGCGCGTGCCCTCGCCGGGCTTTTTCGCGCAAGCCGCTCCCCGACCGCGTCAGCATTGGCCGACCGTGCCCGAGACAGGGGAGAATGGGAACGGGCGGCGAGGTTCTATCTCGATGCTATCGCGGGGAGCCCCGTGATTCCCGAGCTATGGCTGCAACTCGGAGCGGCCCTTCAGGCAGCTGGGAAAAGCCCGGAAGCAGAGTTCGCCTATCGCCGAGCCGCGACGCTTCGGGCGGACTAGAGGAAAGGATGGAATTACCCGAGCGGCCGGGGCAGAGTTAAGGCAGTCCGAAGGCCAACTTTGGGAGGAGCCGAGCATGCCTCAATCCGCGATCCCACCGGGCCGTCATGCGCCGGTTCGTCCGGACTGGCTGAACAAACGCCGCGAGGAGATCCTCGAACCCGGTCTGCCGATCGTCGACCCGCACCATCATTTGTGGGACCGGCCCGGCAACCGCTATCTGTTCGAGGATCTCCTCGAGGACGCCGGCAGTGGGCACAACATCGTTGCGACCTGCTTCGAGGAATGCCGGGAGATGTATCGGGCGGATGGGCCGCAGGAGGAGAAGTCGCTCGGCGAAACCGAATTCGTCAACGGCGTCGCGGCGATGAGCGCGTCAGGCAAGTATGGGGCGGCACGCTGCTGCGCCGGCATTATCGGCAATGTCGATTTGCGCATCGGGAGCCGAGCCAAGGCCGTGCTCGAGCGGCACGTCGCCCTCTCGGGGGGCCGCTTTAAGGGCATCCGCAACGGCGCGACTTGGCACGAGGATCCGAGCCTCTCGATCTACTGCTCCGGCGCCCCCCGGGGACTCTACCGCGATCCCGGGTTCCGCGACGGGTTCGCCGGCCTCGCGTCACTCGGCCTGGCCTTTGATGCATGGCTCTTCCACACACAACTCGGCGATGCCGCGGATTTGGCGCGCGCCTTCCCGCAAGCGACGATCGTTTTGAACCACGTAGGCGGCGCGCTCGCGATCGGCCCTTACGCCGGCAAGCGCGAGGAGGGCTTTGCCGAATGGCGCGACGGCATCCGCCAGGTTGCCAGTTTTCCCAACACCTATGTGAAGCTGGGTGGGCTCGGCATGAAACTGACCGGCTTCACTTTTTTCGAGAACGACATGCCGCCCTCCTCTGAAGACCTGGAAAAGGCATGGCGGCCTTATGTCGAGACTTGCATCAACGCCTTTGGGCCGCAGCGCTCGATGTTCGAGAGCAATTTCCCGGTCGACAAGGGCATGTGCAGCTATCCGGTGATGTGGAACGCCTTCAAACGCATCGCCGCCGGCTGCTCTGCCGACGAAAAGGCAGCGCTGTTCGGCGGTGCGGCTAAAAACGCGTATCGACTGGCGATCTGATAGCGGCCCCTCACCCCAACCCTCTCCCGGCGTGCGAGAGGCACCAAGCGACTGATGAGAAGAAAAGGAGACGACGATGCCGCTGCCCAATGATGCGGATGCGACCACGCCCAAATACCTCCGCGACAAATATGCGATCGTCGGGGTCGGCGAGACGACCTACACACGCGGGTCAGGCAGGACGACGCGGGCTCTGGGGTCCTGGGCGGTCAGAAACGCGATCCTCGATACGGGGCTGAAGCCCAGCGACGTCGACGGCATGCTGTCATACCAGGGGGGCGATTCGACTTCGGGAACGTTCATTTCGGGCGATCTCGGAATCCGCCTCAATTTCTATATGGACGTATTCGGCGGCGGCTCGTCGACCGAGGCGCTGATCGGCATTGCCATCGGCCTGATCGAGGCCGGCTGCTGCAAAGTGGTGGCGATCTTCCGCTCGATGAACGGCTATTCGCAGGTGCGCATCGGCGGCACCGGCGCGCGCTCGGCGGCACCGGTCGGCGGCGATATGCTGCACAACCGCGCCTATGGCTGGCAGAGCGCCGGACAGAGTTTCGCGCCGACCTTCATGCGACACATGTACGATTACGGCACCAGGCCCGAGCAGGTTGCGATGGTCAAGGTGGCGCACAGCCACCACGCCTCGAACAATCCGAAGGCCTATTACAAAAAGCGCTTCACGGTGGAAGACGTTCTCAACAGTCGCATCATCTGCAAACCGCTGCATCTCTTGGACTGCTGCGTCGAGACCGACAATGCAACAGCAATTATCGTGACCTCGGCCGAGCGTGCTCGCGACTGCAAGCAACCGCTGGTGCTGATCCGCGGCGTCGTCGGGCGCTGCAACAAGCCGCGTCTCGACATGCATTACCAGCACGGGCCGATCTCGACCGTGGCCGGTTATTACGCCCGGCAGATCCTGTGGCCCAATGCCGGGGTAGGGCCGGAGGACATCGACATCACCGGTTCCTACGACGCTTTCACCTTCACGACGATGCTGCAACTCGAGGATTACGGTTTTTGCAAGAAGGGGGAGGGCGGTGAGTATGTCAGCAGCGGTGCGATTCAGCTCGGCGGGCGGCGGCCGAACAATACGAGCGGCGGGCATCTCTGCGAGGGCTACACCCACGGCATGAACATGGTTATCGAGAACACCCGGCAGCTCCGCCACAACGCCGATGATTCCTGCCCGATCGGCGCCGATGGCAAACGCCAGCACACCTACGACTACCGCGAGGGCGGCTGCCGTCAGGTGAAGGATGTCGAGGTCAGCGCCAATCTCGGCTGGGCCAACCCGTCGACCGCCTCGTCGATGGTCATGCGGCGCGGCTGACAAGGAGATACAGCATGGCTATTCGCGGCGAATACCTGGGTATGGGGCTGACAGTCGACGATCTAGATGTCGAAAACCTCGAATATTTTCGCCACTGCGCAGAGCACGATTTCCATCTGCAGGCCTGTGCGCAGTGCGGTCGGCTGCGCTACCCGCCGACCACGGCCTGCCCATGGTGCGCTACTCTGGAATCGACGTGGAAGAAGGTCGAGGGGAAGGGAGCGGTGCATTCCTACAGCGAGGTTCACCACGCCATCCAACCCGCCTTTCGCGGTAAAACCCCCTATCTGATCCTGCTCGTCGATCTCGATACCCAGAAGGGCGAACCGACTCCGGACGAAGCGCTGCGCGTCGTCGGGAATCTGTGCACGCCCGACGGTCAGTTGGCCCCGGCGGACCAGGTGCGCCGTGTTGGCATCGGCACCCGCGTGCGGATGGTGTTCAGCGACGTCGCTCCCGGTCTCTCCCTGCCGCAATGGACGACCGACGAAACCGCCGCTCAGCCCTCAAGCATCTGGCGCTACCCTCAGGAATAGACTTGGCTTCGCTGGTGCGCCGCGCTTCGAGGTCCCGCGGGGCTCAGGAATATTTGAGATAATCCAAGAGGTGGCGAACAGGGCGTTAGAGTGGCGCGTCGAGGAGGCCTGCCTCAACGCATGGCCGGCCTTCCGCGAAGTGCTGCTCGACGGCTGGCTGTTGCGGTTCAGTGAAGGCCTGACCCGACGCGCGAATTCGGTGAACCCCCTCGGGCCTGTCGCACACGTCGATCTGCGGGCTTGCGAGGCGCTCTATCGGCGATCCCGCCTGCCGACGATCTTTCGCGTTTTGACGCTTTTAGATGCCTCGATCGACGATCGTCTCGCCGAAGCCGGCTACACCGCAGAAGGCGAAAGTTGCGTTCTGTATGGTCCGATCGAAGATGTCGAGGCCACCCTAGATCCGGATGTGCAGCTACTGGACCAACCGACCTCGCAATGGTTTGCCGCTATGGCTGCTCTGCAGACCCACTCGAGCGAGCAAGCCGCGAGCTATCGCCGGATTGTCGGCCAGCTGGCCGTTCCGGCCGCCTTCGCCGCACTCTCCAATGAGGCAGGCACACTTGCCCTTGCTTACGGTGCGCTTCACAACGGCTTGCTGTGTTACGAATCGGTCATCACCGACAGCAGCAGCCGCAGACGAGGGTATAGCCGCCGGATCATTACCGCCTTGGCTGCGTGGGCCAAAGACCAGGGAGCGGTCGGCGCGTGCCTTGAAGTGGAAGCCCACAACGTTCCTGCCCGGGCGCTGTACAAAGCCATCGGATTGAATGAGGAACTCTACCGTTACCACTATCGGCGCGAGCCGGCCCCTGACGCTCGGCTGTGACAAAGATGTGAAAACAATCCGCGGCCGCCGTCCCGGCCTGCGCGCGATGGTAAGATTGCGATCCGGATCAACAACCGAGCTGCCCGAATGAGCGCGGTGGAACTTTGCCTCAGCCCGAGCGACCTCGCACGCGAGATGGGCGCGATGCGCGTGTGGCTTGATCAGCACCGTTTCGAGCCGTCAAGCTTTTCATGCCGCGATGTTGATGATGCGGTGCTCGTGTCCCTCGAGTTCAAGATCGCTTATCAAGCCCACGCTTTCGCCGAGCGCTTCGGCGGCCGAGCCGACGGGCCGCCGATAACCAGCCCCGCTTCGCAGTTGCCGCCGGTGGAAATCGAAGCGGGGGTCTCGGCGTCGGGCATCGCCGGCTGAACACCCCCGCCCTCTGCCAAGCGAGGGGTCAACCGCGGGATCGCGATTAGACGATCCCGTCCTCGCGTAGTTTTTCGATCTCCACGAGGTCCAATCCGAGCCAATCATGGAACACCTCGGCGGTGTGCTCGCCGAGCAGAGGGGCAGGCTTGATCGGCGGCGGCGCGCCGTCGAACCGGACGGGCCAGGTGGGCATCGTCATTTGCCAATCGCCATGGTGCATGGTTTGCAGGATGCCGCGCTTTGCAAAACTCGGCTCCTTAGTCAGCTCCATTGAGTCGAAGACGGCGCCCGCGGGCACGCCGGCGCCGCTGATCCGGGCCATTGCCTCCTCCTTGGTGTGCTGGCGCGTCCAGGAGGCGATGATCTCGTCGACCTCGGCTTCGTGCTCGACCCGGGCGGCGGCGGTGTCGTAGCGCGGATCACCGATCAAGTCCTCACGTCCGATGAGCTTTAAGAGCCGCGGCCAATGCTCGGGGTTGGCACGGCTGGTGAGCAGGTAGACGTAGTCGTTCGGGCCTTCGGGCTTGCACGGATAGATGCCGGAGGGGGCATTGTTGCCGGCCGCCGGCCGGCGCGGCGCCGCGGTGCCGAGGCGGGCCTGACTGATAAACATGCCGCGGCTGTAATGCATGACCGAATCCTGCATCGCCGCCTGGAGCCTCCTTCCCTTGCCGGTTTGGATGCGCTGGTAGAGAGCGCTGACGATGCTGAAGGCGAGCAGCATGCCGGTTCCGGTGTCGCCGATCGTCGGCCCGGGCTTGATCGGCCTGCCGCCGGGCTCACCGGTGATGCTCATCGCACCGCCGCAAGCCTGCGCAATCGGGTCGAAGCACAGCCCGTTTTCGTAAGGGCTGCCCGCACCGAATCCCTTGACCTGCGCATAGACGATGCGCGGGTTGAGGGCGCTCACGACGTCGTAGCCAAGGCCCAGGCGTTCGACCGCGCCCGGCGCGAAGTTCTCGGTGAAGACATCGGCTTGCTTGGCCATTTCCTTGACCAGAGCCAACCCGCGTTCGGATTTGAGGTTGACCGTGATTGACTTCTTGTTGGCGTTGTATGCCATGAAATAATAAGGGTCGGGCATTCCGATGCGGCCGGCTTCGCCGCCCTTCGGGTTCTCGACCTTGACGACTTCTGCTCCCATCCAGGCGAGCGCCTCGGTGCAGCTCGTCCCGGCCTCGAACTGAGTCAAATCGAGGACCTTGATACCGGCCAGGCAATTTGGTGATACGGCGTTTCCGTCCATTTTGATTACTCCCTAAAGAACCGCTCCCACTACCCTCACCCACTGAGCCCTTCAGGCTTGGTGGGTGGGGGTGTCGTTAGACTAGGCTTCAGTTCTGCCCTTCCTGCTGCAGCGTACGCTGCACGGCCGGCCGCGCCATCATCCGATCGAAATGCGCCGCCACGTTGGTGGGTAACTTCATGTTGAGCCGCTTGGCGGCCCAGAATTCGACGTAGAACAGTGCCGTATCGGCCGGCGAGAATTCACTGCCCGCAATGTAGTTCTTGCCCGCCAGCGCTTTGTCGAGGACGGCAAATCCCTTGTCGACGACCTCGCGCCCGGCGGCCTTGACCGCGTCGTGATCGGCTGCCGACGGGGCGAACCGTTCTGTGCGGAACAGCCGCGCGAAACCTTGCCCGTGCATCGTGCCGACGGCGTATTCCATCGCCTCCGTCGCACGGGTGTCGGCTTCATCGTCCTTCGGAAGCAGATTGGCCTGGCGACCGAGCCAGCGGGCGATGACCGGAAACTCCGTCAGAACCGAGCCGTCGTCACGCTCGAGCGCCGGGACCTTTGCTTTGGGGCTCACGGAGGTGAAGGGCGGTTTGAACTGGGCGCCATCGCGCAAATTCACAGCCTCGGTCTGGTAGGGTTTACCGATCTCCTCGAGCAATACGTGGATGCCGATCGAGCAGGCGCCAGGCGCATAGTAGAGCTTCATCGCGGTTCCCTCGTCTGGTTGAAAGGCTGTAATGGCGGAGGCAAATTTACCACGTGGGATGCTCTCCGCGAAAGCTGATGCCATTGCGAGCGGCGATTTCGGGCCTGATGCTTGCCGCTGCCCTTCATCCCGCTGTCGCTCGCGAGCTAGACAGCGTCAGGGCTGTCGAGCCCGGCGGTCCGGGTGTGCTGACCAAGTGCCGCAGCTGGCTCGTTGCCAGCTCCTGCAACACCTACCACCACATCGATTTGCCGCCGAGGGTCGCGGTTGGTGACACGATCGCCGTGACATTCGGCAGCAGCCCGAAGGAATACGCGTTCCCCGTCGCCCGCATAGCCCACAAGGGCCGCCACTGTGCGATCTTCAGCGAAGCCCGCGGCGATCGGCGCACTATGGACAAGATCAACGTCTCCCCGTGCTACCGGGCGGGCAAGGAGGACTGACCCCCTCGGGGCGGACAGCGCCAAAGCGGTTTCGCGATCGGAGGATAACGGCTCTTCCGCCATTAGGGCTGGCTCCTTGACTCCGGCGAGAGCTCTCCCTTAGGACCTAAAAAAGCAACCGATCGGCGATGGTCCCAATCCGGGGTGGAAACTGGCTCGCATGCCGCACCCGATTCATCCCTATAGTAGCTTAATCCTGGGTAGGGACAGCGTTAGTCAGGCGGCGAGGACCTTGCGGGCCGCCTCCACGACGTGATCAGCGGAGATCCCCGCCGCTCGCATGAGCTCCGCGGGAGTTCCAGACCCGGGCAGACCGCGGACCGCGAGATGACTTACCTGGACGGGGTGCCCTGCGTCGTTGAGCGCCTCCAGCACAGCGCTGCCGAGGCCGCCTGCCGGGTAGTGATCCTCCACGACGACCATGCGGTCCCCGGTCGCAGCTGCCGCCTCCAGGAGCGTCTGCGTGTCGATTGGCTTCACCGAGTACAAGTCCACGACCCGAGCGCTGATGCCGTCGCGCTTCAGCTCGTCTGCGGCCACTAGGCAATTTTGCAGCGTCACGCCGGCGCCAATCAGCGTGACCTGGTCATCCGGGCTGGACCGAACGACCTTGGCCCCGCCGACCAGGAAGGATTCCTCCGCCCCATAGAGCACCGGGTACGCGCCGCGGGTCGTGCGCATGTAAACGATGCCAGTGCGCTCGGCCATCTGGCGCACGAGGGCAGCCGCGCTCGTCGCGTCGCTCGGGTACAGGACGGTGGACCCCTGTACCGCCCGCATCATCGCAAGATCTTCGAGAGCCATCTGCGACGGGCCGTCCGCGCCGATCTCCACGCCGCCATGGGAACCGCACAGGCGGATATTCGCCTTCGAAATTGCCGACATCCGGATGAAGTCATAGGCGCGGGTGAAGAACGCCGCGAATGTGGAGGCAAATGGGACGTACCCTCGGACGGACAGCCCGACGGCGGCGGCGACCAGCTGCTGCTCAGCGATGAACATCTCGAAGTAACGTTCAGGATATT
>Ga0306926_10003312_pt1 | contig 16662 bp, 17 predicted proteins | sample flu12Cox44000178_FD_203759 | JGI IMG/M metagenome (GOLD analysis project Ga0306926, IMG submission 203759) | Lab enrichment of tropical soil microbial communities from Luquillo Experimental Forest, Puerto Rico - flux8day.12C.oxic.44.000.178 (v2)... | ecosystem: Environmental > Terrestrial >... | reverse complement strand
TGCACGCCCAGGATGCCGACTGCCACCGTGAACAGGCCAATGAAATAGTGCACGAAGAAGATGTTCGCCCAGAGTTCACTGCGGTGTGGCAAGCTGAGCGACCAGAAGCCAATGCCGATCGAGGTGAGCATCGCCAGCGTGAGGAGGGAGGCCAGCAGGCGGAACGTGTGCGTCATGCGCCTATTGTAGAGGCGAGTGCTCAGCCCGAAGCGCGAAGCAAGGGCGAGGCTCGGCCTTGCTTCGCGCTGCGGGCTCGGCTCTATTTCTTGTCGATCGCGAACGGCGGCGCCGGTGTGAACGGGTTAGGCAGCGGGTTCGTCACGGCCGGTGGATTGGTCGGGGGCGGCGGATTGCTCGACACGGGCGTCATCGGGGCGGGCTGCTGTTGCTGCAGGCGCAGCGAGAGCTGTTCGCCCTTTAGCTCCGCAGTCTGGCCGTTAAGTTCGACGTTGCCGCCTTGTTGAATGCTGACCTCCGCCTTGCCGTCAAGCACGAAGCTGTCGCCGGACAAGCGCAGGATGAGACGGTTGCAGGTGCCCTTCAGGCCAGAACCGAACACGGTGACATGGCCGACCGCGACCACGGCCCCTTCGGTTGTCTTCATCTCGACGTGGTCGCAAAGGATGCGGAACTCCGTTCTCTTGTTGAGTCGGGCGACGAGCACCTTCTGGCCCCCGGCGATCTCCATATGCAGCGTCCACGGACTGTTTTCGGGCTGGACCGGCTTGCCGATCGCGTTGTCCTGGGGCACCGGCTTGAGGTTGAGGCTATCCGGCTTGACGACCGGCTGAAGCTCGGGCGGGTTGGTCGCGGCGTTTTCCTTGGCGAAGCTGTTCTTGAGCCGCTTGAGCTGTTCGATAGTCGGGTCCTCGGCCTTGGCGGCCACCACGTTCGCGCTTCCCGCATCAGACTTGTTGGTTGCGGGCGCGGGGTTGTTCGGATCGGGGATCGGCGGCAGGACGATAACAAAGGGTTCTTTGTCTGAAGCCGACGGGGCCGGTTTGGCGTCCAAGGGCGGAGGAAGCGGCTCGACGGGCGGCATGACGGGTGGAAGAGCGGCCACCGATTTCCCTTGTTGCGTCGGTTGCGCTGCACCCGCCGTCGATGCCACCTGCACCGGTTTGCCCGGATTGTCTCCCTTTTCCATGCTCGGCGCTGCCGGGACCTGTCCAGTGTTACCGGAGCGCCAGCCGTTGCCGGGCCAGAAGACGTAGTAAGCCCCGAGGTTGAGCACGATCAGGGCGAATACGCCGACCTTGGCAAGCATCTGGTTCGACATGGGCCGTTCCCTGCGAAGAGGAAAGGACGCCTCCGATGCGGACCGCCGCCGATGCGGGCGGGATGGTAGCAAAGGGTGCGGGGGATGTCACGTGCAAATCCAGTTGGCAGTGGCATGTTCCAGTTGGCAGTGGCAGCTGGCAGGAGGCAGGTCCGGACTGCCTCCTGCCACCTGCCACTGCCTACTCAGAGGGTCCGGGCTGCCGCCTGCCAACTGCCACTGCCAACTGATGGTCGGGACTGCCGCCTGCCAACTGCCACTGCCAACTGATGGTCGGGAGACTTGAGACAAAGAGTCTCATCGTATGCCCTGTGCCGGGCCACGGGGCGGTGGAACTGGTGCAGTCCGATTCTCTTGGGCGTTTTCCGTGGTAGCCCGCGCTATAATAGAGCACGGGCGGCGGCGGTCCCGGAACGCAGTAGCAACCGGCTGCGCCATGCACCGGGGCGGAGATCGGCACCCTTGGCAACATCCCCTCCTCCCGTGGATTTCCGTCGTGAGCACCCTGCGCTCACCGCCGATCCTGGTCGCCCTCGTATTCGCGGAAATCGCGGACCTGGGACCGACCTTGGAAGTGATCGGCACTGTCGCCGCCTTGTTGGCCGCGATCGGCGCGGGCGTCTGGGCGTTCGTCTGGATGCGGAACTGGCGACGGCAGCTCGCCGAGGAAGCGATCTCCGACGAACCCATCGAGACCTATCAGCAAATGCTGGACGACGGCCTGATCGACGACCAGGAATTCGAGCGGATCGCGGCCCGGCTGCAGACAGGGCCAACGCCCGCGGCCCCTCTGCCCCTGGGGGCAAGGCTGGGCGCTCCCGAAACCGGTGTGCGCGCCGGTCAGCCCCCGCAACCGACCGATATCCAGGCCAAACCGCCGCCCAAAGAGTCTCCTCCCGAGTGACATAAGGTTGACAGCGGGCGGCGCCGGGCCGGCTTGGCCCAGGGCGCCCGGGAAATGCTTGCGTCGGCTTGCTGGGAAACGTAGAATTCCGCTACGGGATCGGCCGGTGAAGATTGCCGCGATCCGCTAAGGAGTTCCAATGGCGACGAAAGACTCCGGCTTCGGCAGCAGCGGACGCAAACCGACCAGCAACACCGGTCGGAACCGCAACGCTTTCTGCTCGTTTTGCCGGAAGAGCTATCGCGATGTCGGCCCCCTCGTCGAAGGCCCCGGCGACGTCTACATCTGCGGCGAGTGCATCGAGCTGTGCCAGGCCATCATCGATCAGGAAAAAAAACGCCGCGGCGTCACCAAGAGCAGCGTCACCAATATCCCGTCGCCCCGCTCCATCAAGGACAAGCTTGACCAGTACATCATCGGCCAGAACCGCGCCAAGAAGGTGCTGTCGGTCGCCGTCCATAACCACTACAAGCGGCTCAGTCTCGGCGAAGAGGGGAGCCATCACGACGTCGAGGTCGACAAGAGCAACATCCTGCTGATCGGCCCGACCGGCAGCGGCAAGACGCTACTCGCCCGCACCCTCGCCAAGATCCTTGATGTGCCGTTCGCCATCGGCGACGCGACGACGCTGACTGAGGCCGGCTACGTTGGCGAAGACGTCGAGAATCTGCTGCTGAAGCTCTTGCATGCGGCCGACTTCGACATCGAAGCGGCTCAGCGCGGCATCGTCTATATCGACGAGGTCGACAAGATCGCCAAGACGACACAGAACGTCTCGATCACCCGCGACGTGTCCGGCGAAGGCGTCCAGCAAGCCCTCCTCAAGATGCTCGAAGGGACCGTCAGCAACGTCCCGCCGCAGGGCGGCCGTAAACACCCCGAACAGCAGTACATCCAGGTCGACACGACGAACATCCTGTTCATCTGCGGCGGCACGTTCGTCGGCCTCGACAATATCATCTCGCGGCGCGTCGGCACGGGCAACTTCGGCTTCGGCGGCAAGGGAGGCAACCCCGACCGCGAACTTGGCGAGTTGCTCGCCCAGGTGACCAGCGACGACCTGCTGGAATTCGGCATGATCCCCGAGTTCATCGGCAGATTGCCGGTCCTTGCCCCGCTCGATCCGCTCGATGAAGACGCACTGATGCGGATTCTCACCGAGCCGCGGAACGCGCTGGTCCGCCAGTACAAGAAGCTGTTCGAGATGGAAGGGGCCGAGCTGGAGTTCACCCCGGCGGCGCTGAAGCTGATCGCCAAGCTGGCTCGCGAGCGCGACACCGGGGCCCGCGGCCTTCGCAGCATCGTTGAAGAAGTGATGACCGACATCATGTTCGAGCTGCCCGAGCTGGAGCACAAGGACAAGTACATCATCAACGAAGACGTCCTGCGCGGGCAGAAGCCGATCCTGGAAAAGCTCGCCCCGCCCGTGCCGCCGATCTCGCCGGAGATCAGCGAGAAGAAGAGCGCGTAATTCCAGTTAGCCCGACGCGCAAGCGAGGGCATCCCTCGCTTGCGCGTCGGGCTAACGGAGAACCACCGCTAAACGCTTTCAATTCGCGCCAATCCGTGTTACATTTGCCGCCATGTCCCGCCCCAAGCCGCCGCCGGTGCGCCTTGCTGAGATGACGCCGGGCCAATCCGGCGATTTCTTTGCGCTGTTGGCCAGTCGCACGCGCGGCGCCCGGCGTGACGGCAAGCCGTTCTTCACCTGCCGATTCCGCGATTCGGGTCGCGTCGTTACGGCGATGATCTGGTCCGACGGCGACCGGTTCGAGGAGTGTGAGCAACAGTGGCAAGAAGGCCAGTTCTACAAGATCCGTGGCCGCTTTGAGGAGCATCCGACGTACGGGCCACAGATTGAGATTCAGAATATCCGTGCCGTCACCGGCGACGATCGCTCAGATGGCTTTGATCCGTTCGATTTCGTCGAGCATTCGCGCTTCGATCCGGAGGTCATGTTCGCCGAGCTGCGGGCACTTGCAGAGACGGAGATCGCTGATCTGCCGTTACGCAAGCTCGTCTGCTCGATCCTCGATCAGAACGCCGGCCAGCTCAAGCAGGCGCCGGCGACGCTGCGCAACTTCCATCCATTCGCCGGCGGCCTGATCGAGCACGCATTGTCGGTGACGCACACCTGCACGATGCTCGCGGACAAATACGTCGCTCTCTATCCGGATGTGAAGCTCAACCGCGACCTGATCATCGCCGGCGCGATGCTGCACGACGTCGGCCGGACGCGAGAGCTGAGCGATGATGTGGTGAGCGTGCAGCAGACCGTTGAAGGCCGATTCCTCGGGCACGTCCTGATCGGCCGCGACATGGTGCGCGACGCCGCACGAGAGCAAGGCGACGTGAATCCGGAGCTGGTGCAGATGCTCGAGCACATCATTCTGTCGCACCTGACGCTGCCGGAGTGGGGTTCGCCAAGGTTACCCCTCATCCCGGAAGTGCTCATCATCCATCACGCCGACGATCTCGACGCGAAGCTGGAGATGTACGCCCGGTGCCTCATCAAGGACAAGGAGCCGGGGGCGTTCACGGCGCGGGACCCGGTGCTGGGCCGGCCGCTGTACAAGGGGCGGAGCGTGTAGTTTACGCGCCGACACTTGCCGCCAAGCCGGCTGCGTATTCAGGATACCGCAGCTCCGGGCGCAATTCTTCCATCATTCGTGCGTTGCGGATGCGGCGATTGGCCAACTCATGCGGAGGCACCTCCGCTGTCGGCGGAGCAAATCGTGGTGCCGGGGCGCCGAGCACGCGCGCCAGCGCTGTGTAGAAATCGCGGCGGCGGACCGGGGTGCCATCGCAGACGTTGTAGATACGGCCTGGCGTGCCTCGCGCTTCGGCGGCGAGGATTACGCGAGCGCCGTCGTCGGCGTGAGTCAGGTTGAGCCACTTGTCCGCATCGCCAATGATCGGCTCGCCGCGCTCGATGGCCGCACGCCGAAGCAACCGGCCGGGGCCGTAAATGCCGCCGAAACGCAGGATAATGTGACTGTCTTCGCTTAGCGCTCGCAGGTGCCTGCGAGCGCTAAACGAAGACAAGGTTCGCTCCGCCTCGAGCACGATCCGACCGCTTTCCTCTTGCGGCTCCGTTGGCGACTTCTCATCCACCCAGCCGCCGTCGCTCTGCCCGTAAACGCTCGAGCTGCTGACGTAAATGAACCGACCGAAGCCCGAGCCGGAAGCGTGAGCGACGGAGAGCACATTCGCCAACCCATCGACATATACTGCCCGCATTGTCGCCCCGGAGGAGCGATCGAAACCGACCGCGTAGAGCAGCGTGTCCACTTGCGGCAACTGAGTGAGGCTCGCGCGGTCGAGCACGTCGCAGACCAGCGGCTCCAGTCCCTCGGCACGAAAACGATTCGCTTCCTCCGCATGGCGCGTTGTGGCGAACACGTGATCGCCCGAGTCACGCCAAAGAGCCGCGACACGCTGGCCCAAATAGCCGCAGCCGATTACCAGTTTCCGCATCACCGACCTCGCGCAGACACGCCTTTGCTGATCGTGCTAGAGTGGATAATAGCAGCGTACAGGACGCCCGCATGACGCGTCGGCGTCACTCTTTGTCCGAGGCTCACTCATGGAAGCGAACAATAACGGCAACGGCAAATACCATCCCAATCCCGTCTTCGAAAACTCCCCTACGTTCCAGATGGCTGTCCGGCAGCTCGAATCGGTCGCCGAGGCCATCGACCTCGATCCGGACATTCTCGAGCGGCTACGCGTGCCCAAGCGGGCCATGGTCGTCACCGTGCCGATCCGCATGGATGACGGCCACACGCTGAACTTCACCGGCTTCCGCGTGCAGCATAGCCTGACGAGCGGGCCATCGAAAGGCGGCACGCGTTATCACCCCAGCGTCGACCTCGGCGAAGTCGCGGCGCTCGCCATGTGGATGACCTGGAAATGCGCAATCATGAACCTGCCGTTCGGCGGCGCCAAGGGCGGCATCGCCTGCGACCCCGATCAGCTCACGCGCGGCGAGAAGGAACGGCTCACGCGCCGTTACACCGAAGAGCTGCTGCCGATCATCGGTCCGCGCATGGACGTGCCGGCCCCCGACCTCGGCACCGACGAGCAGACGATGGCGTGGATGATGGACACCTATAGCATGGCCGTCGGCTACGCCTGTCCGGAAATCGTCACCGGCAAGCCGGTCGAGCTGGGCGGCTGCGTCGGCAGGCGCGAAGCAACCGGCCGCGGCGTCGTTTACTGTGTCATGCAGGCCCTCCGTGAGCTGAACATCAGGGCGGAGGATGCGACCGCGGTCGTGCAGGGATTCGGCAATGTCGGCGCCGTCACGTGCCAGGAACTGCACCAGCGCGGCGTCAAGATCGTCGGCGTCGGCGATCGCTATGGCGCGATCGCCAATCCCGAACGGATTGACATTCCGGCGCTCGTGCGGCACTGCTCGAGCGGTAAGCTGCTCAAGCACTTCCCCAGCGCCCGTGAGATCGCGCCGGGCGAACTGTTGACGATGCCGTGCACGATCCTGGTGCCCGCGGCGCTCGAACGGCAAATCACCGCGGCAAACGCCGGCAAGCTTCGCTGCCGGGTCCTGGCGGAGGCGGCCAATGGTCCGACGACGCCCGAAGCCGACGCCATACTCAGGTCGAGCGACATCTTCATCATTCCCGACGTCCTGTGCAACGCGGGCGGCGTGACGGTGTCGTATTTCGAATGGGTACAGGACATGCAGCAGTTTTTCTGGGATGAAGCGCAGGTCAATCAGAAGCTCGAAGAGCTCATGCTCAAGGGCTTCCACCAGGTCCGCAGCCTTGCCAAGGAACGCAACCTGCCGATGCGCACCGCCGGCCTCAGCCTCGGCGTGCAGAAGGTCGCGAAGGAAAAGGTCCGCCGCGGGCTGTATCCCTGAGAAAAATCAAACCACGGATGACACGGATTACACGGATGCGGCGCGGATCTCCCATCCGTGTCATCCGTGCCATCCGTGGTGTGTCTGTTCTGAAGACGTGTTGACCGAGTTGTGTTCCCTCCGTATGGTGCTCGCCTTCCACGCGGGCATTGCAGGAAGGGAGCGCAAAATGGGACGACTCACGCGTCGGCTGATCCTGTGCGGCGTTTGCCTGGCTTGCCTGGGTTCGACGGGCTGCCTGCAAGTGCCGTTCTATCTTCCCGAGTACGGCAAGGTGTCCGCGACCCGGCCCGGTTGCGAGCCGCGCGAGGTCCATGCCTTCCGCGTCGACGTCACGCAGAAGATCGAGCTGAAGGATGGCCCGCCGCCGGAGTTCAAGACGACCGGCACGAATGTGGAAAACTTGCAGCTCACCCGCATCCCGCTGGCGGACGACGGCACGACACCGTCGCAGGTCGCGTTCAACTGCGCCTCTGGCTGGACCTACGTCGGCTTCTGGAACTTCGTGAACACTTGCACGAGCCATGCCGTGGCGGTCCGACTGTACCGCCCAGGCTTTGAAACGATCGAGCTGAAGGCGGGACATGATCCGCGCGAGATGCAGTGGCACGAGGCGCTGGACCTCGCGGCGCAGGAGAAAGCGATCGACAATCTGCTCGGCGCCAACCCGCTCGAGACCGGCAAGTCGCTGTCCAATGAACTCCAGCGCCGGCTGGAACCGGGATCAAAGTCAACTGCCCACCGCGACGCCTTGCTGTTCGCATCTCGGGAGTACGAGCGGATAGCCCGCGCCGTGTCGCCGGATGAACTGGACGGCTCCGCGTTCCGCGCTCGCCTCATGGAGAAGTCACGTCGGCTGAAGTCGCTGGCGGACGGCCAGAAGGGCTGAGCTTGACTTCCGGTAAAACGCTGCGGGGCAGGACATCCGTCCTGCCCCGTTTGCTTTGTCATGCGTTAGTTCGGAACCTGCATCGGCGGCGGGCCGAGCGTGGCCGGTCGAGCCGTCGCCGGTTGCACGGGCGCGGGGCTAGCCGGCACATTGCTTGGCACCGGCTGAACGACGGGTCCGGGTTGCACCACCACCGGGGCAGGCTGCACAACGACCGGTGGGGAGACCACCACGACGCTCGGGTAGACGTAATAGGGGCGGTAATACGGCCGGTAGTAATACGGATACGGTGCAATCGGAATACCAATGCCGATGCCGATGCGGACTTGTGCCTGAGCCGAAGCGGCAGACATGAGCACGCCGGCCAAGGCGGCGACGATCAACAGGCGACGCATGGTTCGATCTCCTCTTGGGCTCTCTCCCCGATTGCCTTATCGACGCGCCCGTTTCACCGCAACATTAGACCTTCGTAACGTCGCAAACTGGGAAAACTGGGGTGATTGTCCCGTCGCCATCTCATCCGGGAAACTACCGGTGCCCTTGGAGGTCTTTGCACAGAAACCGGGGTGTTTCAGATATATCAAATACGCAAGACATTAATGCGACAGCCTTTACGGATTTCGCCTTCGGAACCGGCATGCCTGGATTTCTGTGCAAGGGGGTGTGTCTGGGGGGTGCTCTGCACAGAAATCGTGGAATGAAACGCGGTGAAACGCGCGATTCCGGGATGGCCCACTTTTGCCACAGCCAGCCGCACCTGCACCTACGGCGCCAGCGTTCGAAGTTTCGGCGGCGGGCGCGCAGACCCATCCAGGCCCGAAAATGTCGTCCGTAGCGGTTGTGACGGCCCCCCGCCCGTGAAAATCGCTACGGTCCGCCTGCCTTACCATTGCGTCGCGACCCGCGAAATGCCACCTTTAGGTAAGGTTTGCCTCGTTTGCCCCCGCGCGCAAACCCCACCAACCCGCAACACAGGGGATGAGCATGAGAAACTGGCTAATCACGCTGATCGTTCTGCCCGCGCTGACGGCTCCGGCCTTGGCAAATGATCCGCACGATCCGCCGCCGCATCAGCCCTATCCGTGGGCGCCCGACTACGTCATCACCGACTGGCACGGCTACAGCGTTTGGCCGCCGGGCACCCACTTTCAGAAGCAGGTCGTCAGCGGCTACCACCCGCATTGGTATCCGGCCCAGGTGCCGACCGTGGTCCCGAAGATCACCTACAAGGTCGAGACGCAGAAGGTGACGACGTTCGTCCACGAGGCGAAAGAGGTGAACGAGAAGCAGAAGTACCTGACGTACACGCCGGTGCCGCGGCTGGTCGAGCGCCCCATCACCACGTTCGTGCTGCTGCCGCTGCTGCTGGCTGACCCGGCCGGCCTGCCGATGATCACCTGCCGTGTCGAGGTGAAGGAGCACAAGGTGAAATACACCGTATACGATTACCGGCCGGTGGAGAAGGAAACCGTCGTGAAGGTGACCCGGATGGTGCCGACGCCGAAGGTGATCGAGTACAGGCAGGCGGTGCCGATTGTCATCTACAACCAGGAGATGACGACCGAATGGCATCACATCATGGTGCCGTACCAGCGCATCGTGGACGTCCCGGTGATCGGGCACTCGCCGCAGTTGTTCTGGCCGTAGGCCGGTCGCGGGTTAGCCGCTTGCGGCGTTGCCCCCGCTACGCCGCAAGCGGCCGACTCTTCTGTCCGTTGACCACGTTCTGCACGTATTCGAACATCTCTTCCTCGAATCGCTCGGTGCGAAAGCGCAGCGCATTGCGACGCATGACGGCCGGGTCGAAATCGGCGCGGTGCCGCTCGAACTCCTCAATTCCATCAACAAGCGCATCAACGCTCTGTTCGTTAAACCACACGCCGGTCGGTGCAGCACTGCTGTCGAGCGGAACAACGGTCTCCGTGGCCCCGCCGCTGGCTAGCGCGATCACCGGGGTGCCGCATGCCTGTGCTTCCACCGGGACGATGCCGAAATCCTCCTCGCCGGGGAACAAGAGCGCCCGGCAGCGGCACAGATGGTCGCGCACCACCGCATCGCTTTGCCAGCCGAGGAAATGCGCATCGGGACCCGCCAGCCGGCGCAGCTTCCGTTCGTCCTGCCCGGAACCGATGACGACAAGCTTGCGCCCCATTCGCCGGCATGCCTCCAGAGCCAGGTCCAGCCGCTTATACGGAGCGAACGCCGACAGGATGAGGTAATAATCATCGCGCGGCAGGTCGGCCGGATGATAGAAATCGGTGTCGACCGGCGGATAGATCATCGCGCTGTCACGCCCATAGCAATCGCGGATGCGCCGTCGCACGACTTCACTGATCGCGATGAAGTGGGTAACCGTCGCCGCGGTGCGCTGATCCCATTCGCGCAAACGGGCCAGCAAACGATCAATCAGCCATTGCTTCGGCCCGCGCCCGGAGAAGTACGCATCCTTCATGTGCCAGGCATAGCGCATCGGCGTAAGGCAATAGCAGACATGCGGCACTCCCTCGGGCGGCTGCACCCCCTTGGCGACGCAATGGCTGATGCTCAGGACCAGGTCGCATGCTGGCAACCGCCAGCGCACGGCCCGTGGCATCAGAGGGAGCAGATAGCGATAATAGCGATTGACGCCCGGCAGCCACTGCAACAAGCTCGTGCGGATCGGCCGATCCTCGATTGCCGCACTCACCGAGCCGTGGCGGTACAGCACGGTATAGAGCGGCGCCCCGGGGCAACGACGGCAGAACACCTCGAGCACCTTTTCACCACCGCGCATGCCGGTCAGCCAGTCATGGACCAGCACCATGCGTCCCGGGGCATCCATGCCATTGTCCCTCTTCGTTTAGCGCTCGCAGGCGCAATCAAGATAACGTGCCCGCCGCCACCGGCCTAGACGAACTTTCCGCTTCCCGCGTCAGGAACTGCACGGTATGATCGGATCTACCTCGCACTCGAATTCCGCCTGGATGGCCCGATGAATGCTGAAGCATCGTCCGCCCCGAGTTCCCCGCGCACGGTCCTGGTCGTCGAGGACGAAGGGCCGATCCGGACGATCATCACCCTTGCACTCGAAGCGAAGGGCTATCGCCTGTTGGTGGCTGCCGATGGCGCCGAGGGAATTCAACGCGCCCAGCAGCACGCTGGCCCCATCGATCTGGTCATTACCGATGTGCTACTCCCTGGGATCAGCGGCAGCGATGTCGTTCGCGAGCTGCTGAAGAGCCGGCCCGACCTGCACGTCATTTACTTATCCGGCTATCTGGGGAACGAGCACGAGCTGCCGGCGGGCCAAACCGGCAAGATGCGTTTTCTCTCCAAGCCGTTCACGCCGCGGCAGTTGTTGGAGGCGGTGGCCGCGGTGTTTGCGACCTGATCGCCGCTTGCGGTTTCGTGCGAAACTGCATTCGTCAGGCGCTGCCCGTGACCGTTTTGAGATCTGCCCGCGCGTTTTCGTAGGTCTCGCTGAATCCCAGCACGCGCGGGTCCGGCGTCTCGCCCCACGTGGCGCACGCTTGTCTATAAATGTCCGGCCACCAGTTCGCGTGTTTGGTGAGCCCCTGCTCGCGCACCGACTGCCAGTTGCTGAGGATGCGCGACCAACACTCGTCGCCGTAAGCCAGCGCCTGTTTCCATTCGCCGATCGCCGGGATGTACCACAATCGGCCGAGCTGGGCGTGCAGCACTTCGTCGGCCCAATCATAGTCTTGCATGGTCGCGGACAGCGCCACGCCGGACTCGACGCCCTGCTCCCACTCGTAGCGCTTGCCGGTCTTGTTCATCAGCCCTTGCTCGATGAAATAGAGCACCGCGTGCCGCTCGATCGGCGTACACTCCGTGTTGAGGCGGTACGACCAGTTATGGGTAATGCACGCCTTGGTCCAGTCGACGCCGAGCGCGACGAAGCCGACCTCGCCCATCATGGCGTGGCGAGCCTCATCCCAGAGCTGCCGCGACATGTCCCGGTAGTATTCCCAGGGCTTCCCCTTGGTCTCGACGATGATGCTCGCCATCATCTCCGGCACGTCAATCTCGCGCAGTCTCTTGAAGAGCATCATCAGTGTCTTCGGCTTGGCCGGCAGCGATTTGTCGTAGATAAACGACTCCGCGTTAACGCCCTGGTTCCAGAGGTCGCCGAAACGTTCGTCACGGCGTGGAATGCGATCATAAACGTAAGTTTTCGCGGAAAACCGTCGTGTGACCTCTTCGTTTAGCGCTCGCGACGCGCCATCCATTGCTCCCGCCATCTCGATCAACTGCTCGAGATACGCGAGCCACTCTGCATACTCCGTCCGTTTCGCCGCATCGACGAGCCGAGCAATGCACCGCTCGCCGAAGTCGAGCATGTCGGCCAATTCGAGCTGAGCAAAACGCACGACGCGAATAGACGGCGCATCGGCCAGCGGGTTGGTATCGTTGCGATGCCGTTTCAATGCCGCATCGAGCGCCGGCAGCGCCTTTTCATAGATGCCGAGCAGCATCGCTTCGGTGGTCGGCGCCGCGCGGATCTCGTCGAACAGCACTTCGAGCGCCGGATGCGGCACATCTTCGAGCCCCAGGGGCGGCTCGCGCATCTCACCAACGCGAGTGCGAATCGCCTGAACGTGCTCGGAGCAAAGATAGGAGTGCAGCGAGAAACCCGTCTTGAGTTCGTAGATCGGCTCGGCAGTGATGCGCGCCATCAGAATCTCATGGAGGCGAACGAACGCGTAGTGGTACCGCTTGAGCCGGGCGACGCAGGCCTCGACGCTCAGGCCGGGCCGGGCCGCCTCGTCGATGGTCGCCAGCCCGGCCAGGGTCGGCAAGCCGCGGTAGGAGTGATAATCGCTCGGGTTCATGGCGCGATCTCAGATTGAGCGCAGAGCAAAGGGGTGCCGATATCCGGCATTATAGCCGGCCGGCTGCGTGGACGCGCCCCGGCAAGATGTCGCGATTGTGCCGGATACTCGGGCCAATCCCAGCGCTCGACAGCCTGATGTCTCAACCACTACTGAATGACTTGAGTGTCACGGTTTCCAGCGATGCGCTGGGCGTCCTCGCCGCGCCGACTTTTGAATCCGAGGAAGTGATTCCGCCGGTGCATACGCGCACGCTCCCCGCTTTCGATCGCCCGCTCCAGTCAACGGTACGCGCGATCGGCCTCTTGGGTCGGTTGCCGTGGGTGCGGTCACTCGGCAAACTCGAGATGACGGTGACGACGCAGGGCTGGAAGTTCCCCGTCCCCGGCGAGCCGGCCGCGCTGCAAATCGTGCGGCAGGAGCCGACATGTCCATCGACCGTTCGCAGCCGCACAGCGGTCAAGCCGCCCAGCGACATGGTGATGTTCAAGGATCGGCTGCTCTATTTGCTGCAGCCGCCGCTCGAAAACCTGTTCACGAGCCGGCAGATCGAGCTGCCGTTCCAGCCGTATCCCTACCAGATCAAGGGAATCGCCTTTTTGATGCCGCGGCATGCCGCCCTGCTCGCCGACGAGATGGGTCTGGGAAAGACGGCCCAGGTCATCATCGCGCTGCGGCTCTTGCTCAACAGCCGCATTATTCGGCGCGTGCTCATCGTTTGTCCGAAGTCGATCGTCTTCAACTGGACGCGCGAACTGCACACCTGGGCCGAGGACATGCCGTTCGAGATCATCGGCGGCGACACGCCGACCCGGCAGACGCAATGGCGCGCCTCGCGCTGCCCGGTGAAGCTCATTAACTACGAGCTGCTCACGCGCGACGTCGACTTCGCGGCCGACCCGGACGTTCACTTCGATGTGGTGGTGCTCGACGAGGCCCAGCGCATCAAGAACGCGGAATCGAAGACGGCAAAGGTCGTACAGAGCATCTCGCGCGACCGAAGCTGGGCGATGACCGGCACGCCCATCGAAAACCGCGTCGACGATCTAGTCAACATTTTCGCCTTTGTCGATCCCGGCCGAATCCCGCCGGAAACATCGCCGAAGTTGTTGCCGGACCTGACCCGCGATTCGATCCTGCGGCGAGTGAAGGAAGAGGTCGCGGCCGACATGCCGGCCAAGGTGATTCAGGACGTCTTCCTGGAGCTCACGCCGGCTCAGCGCGCCAGCTACGACCGCGCGGAGAACGAGGGCGTCATCCAGCTCGACGCGCTTGGCGACACGATCACGGTGCGCCACGTTTTCGAGTTGATCCTGCGGCTCAAGCAGATCTGCAACTTCGACCCGGCGACCCGCGACAGTGCCAAGCTCGAACAGCTCCTCGCTGACATGCAGGAGGTTGCCGCCAGTGGCCGCAAGGCAATCGTCTTCTCGCAATTCGTCGAGCCGCTCGAGTACCTGGCGGAGGCGCTCGCCCCGTCTGGGCCGCTGCTCTATCACGGCCGGGTGCCGCACCGCGAGCGGCAGGCGATCCTCGATCGCTTCAAGAGCGATAAGACCCAGCATGTCTTGCTGATGAGCTACGGCACCGGGAGCGTCGGCTTGAATCTGCAATTCGCGAACTATGTGTTCCTGTTCGACCGCTGGTGGAACCCCGCGATCGAAGACCAGGCGATCAACCGGGCCCATCGCATAGGCCAGAAGTCCACGGTGTTCGTCAAGCGTTTTGTGACGCCCGGCACGATTGAGGGCCGCATCGCGGAGATTCTGGAGAAGAAGCGAGCGCTGTTCGAGGAGATGATCGGTCAGAACGGACCGCCGACGTCGCTGGGGTTGAATGAGGCGGAGATATTCGGATTGTTCAACGTGCGTGCGAGGCCCCGCTTGCGGGTTAGCGGGCCACGCGCGCCAGCCGCTAATCTGCAAGCGGCGCCCTGAGCCACTCCAGGTTCACCGCGTTGTGTACCGCTTCCCCCGTCAGAATCCGCCGCGCTTCGATCGCCCCCTTTGTCCGCATCTCCTGAAAACCCTCCACCGAATAGAACGCGGCGTGCGGCGTCAGGACCACCCCCTCATGCCGCCGCAGCCGTTCGTCGCGCAGAGGTTCCTCCTCTACCACGTCGAGCGCCGCGTAACTAACCTGACCGCTATCGAGTGCCGCCAGCAACGCATCGGCATCGACACAAGGCCCGCGCGCGGTGTTAATCACATAGGCGCCGCGCGGCAACATCGGTAGTGTCTTGGCGCCAAGAATGTGCCGCGTCTCCGCCGTCAGCGGGCAGTGCAAGCTGATGAATTCCGATTGCGGCAACAGCTCCTCGAGCTTGGCGCAGCGTTCGACGCCGAGCGCTTTCTCGATGCCGTCCGGCTTGTACGGGTCGCAGATCACGACGCGCATGCCGATCGCCTTGGCCCGCAGCGCCATCGCCGTGCCGATCCGGCCGCAGCCGACGATGCCGAGCGTGCGGCCGCGCAGCCGCGGAGTGCCGAACACGGTCTGGATGTCCCAGCCGCCGGCTTTGATCGCTTGTTGCGACGGCACGAACCGGCGGGCCAGCGCGAGCAGCAACATCAGCGCGTGGTCGGCGACATCCTCGGTGCCGTAATCGGGGACGTTGCAGACGACGATGCCGTGCCGGCCCGCGGCCTGGATGTCGACATTGTCGTAGCCGACGCCGCAGCGGATGATTCCACGGCACTTCGTCAGGGCCGATATCGAGCGCTCGGTCAGCTTGATCGTGTGATAGACGAGCAGCACGTCGGCGTTCGCGCCGTGGCGTGCGACGTCGGCCTCGTCGTTGGTCTGCAGCATCGTGATGTCGGCGATGTCGTCGAGCGCCTTGCGCTCGGGGCCGATCTCCGCGAGGGAATCGGTGACGACAACCTGGGGACGTGGTATCAAGGAATTCCTCCGTCGCTTGCGGGTTAGCAGCCCGCGCGGGCCGCTAACCCGCAAGCGATCAACTCATATGCTATGAGCACAATGCGCAGCGCACTCTTGCTCGCGGTGTTCCTACTCGCCTCGGCGCTTCCCGCCGGCGACAAGGAAAAGCTCTTCGTCGCCACCCCGCTTGTCGGCGGCTTCACCGCCGGCATCGAAGGGCCGAACTGCGACAAGGACGGCAACATCTACGTCGTCAACTTCCAGAAGGAACAGACCATCGGCAAGGTGACGCCGGCCGGCAAGGCCGAGGTCTTCGTCACGCTGCCCGGCAAGAGCACCGGCAACGGCATCGTATTCGATCGTCAGGGATTCATGTACGTCGCCGACTACGCCGTCCACAATGTCCTCCAGATCGACATCAAGACCAAGGAGATCACCGTTTACGCCCACGAACCGAAGATGAACCAGCCCAACGATCTTGCCATCGCTCCCGACGGCACCCTCTACGCCAGCGATCCCAACTGGGGCAAGGACACCGGCCAGGTCTGGCGCATCGACACCAAGGGCAAGGTCACCTTGGTCGCGCCGAACATGGGCACCACCAACGGCATCGAGGTCAGCCCCGACGGCAAGACGCTCTACGTCAACGAAAGCGTTCAGCGCAACATCTGGGCCTTCCCGATCATGGAGGGCGGCTCGCTCGGCGACAAGAAACTGCTCCAGAAGTTTGACGACCACGGCTTCGACGGCATGCGCTGCGATGTGGCCGGCAATCTCTATGTGACGCGCTACGGCAAAGGGACGGTCGCTGTCGTCTCGCCGAAGGGCGAGGTACTGCGCGAGATCGACGTGCTCGGCAAGATGCCGAGCAACCTCTGCTTCGGCGGTCCCGACGGCAAGACCGTCTACGTCACCGAGGTCGAACATCGGCGCCTCGTGCAGTTCCGCGTCGATCAGCCGGGGTTGGCATGGAAACGCTGGCAGGAAAAGTGA
>Ga0306926_10003309_pt1 | contig 16667 bp, 15 predicted proteins | sample flu12Cox44000178_FD_203759 | JGI IMG/M metagenome (GOLD analysis project Ga0306926, IMG submission 203759) | Lab enrichment of tropical soil microbial communities from Luquillo Experimental Forest, Puerto Rico - flux8day.12C.oxic.44.000.178 (v2)... | ecosystem: Environmental > Terrestrial >... | reverse complement strand
AACCTTCACGGCTGTGAGGCCACTGGCACCTGAAGCCAGCGCGTCTACCAATTCCGCCACCTGGGCATGGGGCCGCTAGTTAAGGATCGGTCGCGCGGTTGTCAAATTTCGCAAACGTCCATTTCCAGGAAGCATGATTTCCCGCAAAACACGCGCCTTCGCCGACGCCGCGGATCGAAATCCGGCGCCCGCCCTGCACTCATGCGGCCTTGCAAGGCGTGATCATGCTCGAACAGGCTGTACACCATGGGTTTGATGGCGTATCGGCAGGCGGTTAAATAGGGCGGCAAAGAGCCGAAATTGACCCGCAGGAACTTGAACGCCATGGCATCGAATCTGGACACCCTGGTCACAATTTTCGGAGGATCGGGTTTTCTTGGACGAAGCGTGGTCCGCGCCCTCTGCAAGCGCGAATATCGCATTCGCGTCGCGGTGCGGCGGCCGGAACTGGCCGGCCACCTGCAGCCGCTGGGCAGGGTCGGCCAAATTCATGCGGTGCAGGCCAATCTGCGCTACCCGGCCTCGGTCGAGGCGGCGATGCGCGGCGCCCAGATCGCGATCAACCTGGTTGGCATCCTCGCCCCGAGCGGCGCGCAGACCTTCGATTCGGTGCAGGCTCAAGGCGCGGGCGCGGTGGCGAAGGCCGCCGTCACGGCCGGCGCACGGATGATCCACGTTTCCGCGATCGGGGCCGATGAGAATTCGCCCTCGCACTACGCGCGCTCCAAGGCTGCCGGCGAAAAGGCCGTGCTGTTGGCCACGCCAACCGCCACGATCTTCCGCCCCTCCGTCGTGTTCGGGCCTGAGGATGACTTCACCAATCGCTTTGCGGCGCTGGCGCAGATGTCGCCGGTTCTGCCGCTGATCGGCGGCGGCCTGACGAAACTGCAGCCGGTCTATGTCGGCGACGTCGCCACCGCGATTGCCGAGGCCGTGGACGGCAAGGCAAGATCCGGCGCCACCTACGAGCTCGGCGGTCCGGAAGTGCTGAGCATGCGCGAGATCATGGAGCTCATCGTTGCGATCACCGAACGCAAGCGCATGCTGGTGTCGCTGCCGTTCCGCCTCGCCAGATTGCAGGCGCTGTTCCTGCAATTTGCGCCGGGGCCATTGAAGCTGACACCCGACCAGGTCGAGCTGTTGCGCAGCGACAATGTCGTGTCGGAGACTACAAAGGCTGAAGGGCTCACGCTGGAAGGGCTAGGGATTTTGTCCGACTCAATGGAAGCGGTCCTGCCGCAATATCTCTGGCGCTTCCGAAAAGCGGGACAGTTCTCGCAGCCGCGCGGCGTTTAGTTTCTCTTTGCAGCTCTGGTCCGAGTAAACTCGTCATTCCGAATGGCTGAGCCCGACCCATGACGGAACGAGAGTCTACTTCCCCAGTGCCAGCGCGATCAGGCCGAGCGTGCCGACGATGACGCGCCACCACGCAAACAGAGCGAAGCCGTGGCGGGTGACGTAACTCAAGAAAGTCTTCACCACGATGATCGCGGTGATGAACGACACCACGAACCCGATCGCCACTATACCTAAATGATCGGTCGTCATGTCGGCGCGGTTCTTGTAAAAATCGTACACGAACGCGCCGACCATGGTCGGAATGGCGAGGAAAAACGAGAACTCCGCCGCCGCGCGCTTGTCAGCGCCAAGCAGCATTGCCGCCACGATCGAGGCGCCCGAGCGCGATACGCCGGGAATCATGGCCAGGCACTGCGCAAACCCGATCCACAAATAGGTGAGCAGGGGAAATTTCGTGGCATCGTGGAGATACGGCTTGTGATTGATCTGATCGACCCACAACAGAATGGCGCCGCCGACGATCAGCGAAAAACACACCACCCACGGATTGAACAGCACCTCCTTGATGTATTTGCCGGCAATCAGACCAATGATGACGGCCGGCAAAAACGCCACCAGCACGCCAATGACGAAGCGGCGATCGTCCGGATTTGAAAACATGCCGAGCGCAATTCGCGACAGCTTGGCGAAATAGATCACGAGAATCGCAAGAATCGCCCCGAGCTGGATCAAAACGGTGAAAGTGTTCCAGAAACTGCCCTGGCCAAGATCGAAGAAGCGCTCGGCGAGCAGGAGATGGCCCGTCGACGAAACGGGAAGAAATTCCGTGACGCCTTCGATGATTCCCAGAATCACCGCTCTCAGCGAATCAGACATCATGACCTGGAGCTCCGACACGAATTCGAGAAGCTGGACGAGCAAACACCAACACTTTTTCCACAACCATCATTGAAGGGTCTTAGAGCGGCACACTCTTGCGATCGATATCGGGCGGAAAAAAGCCGGGTTCTTCTCGCCTATTCGCACCCCGGCCGCAACGTCAAAAAACGCGAAAACAATGGGTTTGCCTGGTGCCCCGGTTCTGACATTCGTATCGTGTTGCAGCGAGGGCCGTTACGAATGTCAGAACCACCAAAGGGACACTACCAACGTATTGATTCTAGTGTGGCTTTGGTTCAGAGCTCCGCATGACGAACTCGCATGCAGCACTGATGCGGACTTCCGAACCGCGACACCAGGTCGAAAGCTTCGGTAGTTTGGCGCGCTTACGCCGAGTCTTACCCAGTGGGAAGCTTTCTTAAAGATTACCGATTTATCAAAGGTCTCATGTTCACTCTGTTTCACCACCCCTTCTGCCCGCATTCGCGCTTTATTCGCCTCGCGATCGGCGAACTCGGCCTTGATACGCGTCTGGTGGAAGAGCGGACATGGGAACGGCGCGAAGCCTTTCTGGTGCTCAATCCTGCCGGAACGACGCCGGTATTGATGTCCGAAGGCCAGCCCGCCGTTCCGGGCGCATCGATCATCGCGGAGTATCTCGATGAGACCTGTGGCGAGGCGCTGGCGCAACGGCGGTTATTGCCGTCCGTCATGAGCGAGCGCATCGAAGTGCGGCGCCTGATGGCCTGGTTCAACGAAAAATTTTTCGAGGAAGCTTCCAACCCGCTGGTCACCGAGCGTATCTACAAGCGCTTCATGAGAGAGGATCATGGCGGCGGCCCGCCGGCCGCGGATGTGATCCGCGCGGCGAAGGCAAATGTGCGCTATCATCTGGCCTATATCGGCTGGCTGGCGCGGACGCGGAACTTTCTGGCCGGCGAGCGCCTCACCTATGCGGACCTCGCCGCCGCGGCGCATCTTTCGGCGATCGATTATCTGGGCGACGTTCCATGGGTCGAGGACGACGCGGCAAAAGCATGGTACGCGCGGGTCAAGTCCCGCCCCTCGTTCCGTCCGCTCCTGAGCGACTGGCTGGCGGGCGTGCCGGCGTCGCGGACCTACGTGGACCTCGACTTCTGAACACCCGACCTGCGCCGGTTGATCTCAAGCGGGAACTCGCCCATCAGGCACGCCTGCTCGGCTTCGACTGCATCGGTGTCACCGGTCCCGGCGCGATTGCGCAAGCGGGCCAGCATTTCCGCGAATTCCTCGCTGCAGGCAGCCATGGCGACATGGACTGGCTGGCGGCACATCCAGAACGCCGCAGCGATCCGCGCGGACTGTGGTCCGAGGTCCGCTCCGTGATCATGCTCGGCGTCAATTACGCCCCGGACGAAGATCCGCTCGCGATCCTGCAGCAGCGCACGCGCGGCGCGATCTCGGTCTATGCGCAGGGCGACGATTATCACGACGTGATCAAGAAGCGGCTGAAGGCCTTAGCGCGATGGCTCGTCGCTGCAGGTGGCGGCGAGGTCAAGGTGTTCGTCGACACCGCAGCGGTCATGGAAAAACCGCTGGCGCAGGCGGCCGGGCTCGGCTGGCAGGGCAAGCATACCAACCTTGTCTCGCGGCAGTTCGGCTCGTGGCTGTTTCTGGGCGTGATCTTCACCACGTCCGACCTGCCGCGCGAGGCGGCCGATATCGATCACTGCGGCTCATGCCGCGCCTGCCTCGACATCTGCCCAACGTCGGCCTTTCCTGCGCCCTACAAGCTCGACGCGCGGCGCTGCATTTCTTATCTCACCATTGAGAACAAGGGGCCGATTCCGCACGAATTTCGCAAAGCCATCGGCAACCGCATCTATGGCTGCGACGATTGCCTGGCGGTCTGTCCATGGAACAAATTCGCGCAGGCCTCCCGCGAAGCAAAGCTCGCGCCGCGCGAGGGGTTGCGCGCGCCCGATCTTGCCGAGCTGGCGCGGCTCGACGACGCGGCGTTTCGCGCCCTGTTTGCGAAATCGCCGGTCAAGCGTATCGGCCGCGACCGCTTCGTCCGCAATGTGCTGATGGCGATCGGCAACGCGAATGATCGCGTGCTCGCGGCCGAAGCCGAACGATTGCTTGATGATAGAAGTGAGTTGGTGCGCGGCGCCGCGGTGTGGGCTTTATCGCAACTACTAACGCCGAACGAGTTTGCGGAACTTGCATCAAAAGCTGCGCCTGCCGAATCCGATGCGACCGTGAAAGCGGAATGGCATCCGACTTAGAGAATCTCAACCGATCTCTGCAACTGCCGCGATGATCCGCGCAATGTCCTGCGGCCGCGACAACCGATGATCGCCGTCCTGGATCATGGTCAGCACCACATCATCGGCCGGCAGCCGGTGCACGAGCGCAAAGGCGTGACGCCAGGGCACGTCGGGATCTCGCGCTCCCTGCAGAATGCGAATTGGGCATCCGACCTCGATGGCGCTGCCGAGCAAAAGATGCTTGCGGCCCTCTTCGATCAGGTTGCGGGTGATCGGATAGGGATCGCCATATTCGGAAGGCCGCAACCACATTCCCCTGGTTTCGATTTCCTGCCGGACTTTTAGCGAAAAACCCTTCCACATCAGCTCTTCGGTGAAGTCGGGCGCCGGCGCGATCAGCACGAGGCCGGCGAGCGAGGCGCGAGAGGCCGGGCGAGCCGCTATTTCACGCGCCAGCAGCAGTGCCATCCAGCCGCCCATCGAGGAACCGATCACCACCTGGGGTCCCTCACAGAAGCGCTCGAACACCGCGACGCTCTCTTCAAGCCAGCGCCCGATGGTGCCGTCGACGAAATCGCCGCCGGATTCGCCATGACCGGAATAATCGAACCTGACGCAGGCGCGATTTCGCATCTCGGCCCATGCCTCTAGCGCCAGCGCCTTGGTCCCCCGCATGTCGGATTTGAAGCCGCCGAGCCAGAACAACCCCGGCGAGCCGCCGGCACGGGCGCGAACCGCGATTCGGCGCGTTTCGTTCGCCCTTCCGACCTCGATGAAATGGGGATCTTGTTCGATGGCGGCGGAACTGGTCATGGATGGGTCACTCCGGCTTGTTCTGTTTGAGCGAGCCGGGCCGATCCGTCAACGCAACACCCAAGGGGCTACCGCCGCTTGCATGGCAACGGCGCAGCGTCTATGTGCGCTGGTTAGAACCATTGAGAAGGAACGGCGTTGTCGGCGTGGCCAAAATGCCTCGCATTTGATGCTTTTTTTGTCGCTGCGACGCCAGTTGGCTTGCCCGCGAAGCTTTAATCCTTCAAACTGCAATCTTCGTTCACAACTTTGGAGAAGTACCCATTCGCCGTCCCAACAGAGCTCCGCCCGCTGCTACCAAAGACGGGCCGCGTACCAATGACGAAATCCGCAACGCACAGATCCAGCTGATCGATCAGAACGGCACCAACCTAGGCACGGTCGAGACGATCGTCGCCATCAAGATGGCGCTTGAAGCCGGCATGGACCTCGTGGAAATCTCGCCCAATACCATTCCTCCCGTTTGCAAGATCATGGACTACGGGAAGTTCAAGTATTCGGCGCAAAAGAAAGCGGCTGAAGCCCGCAAAAAGCAGAAGATCGTCGAGATCAAGGAGATCAAGCTCCGGCCGATGATCGACGACCACGACTATGATGTGAAGATGCGTGCCATGCAGCGCTTCTTCGAAGAGGGCGACAAGGTCAAGGTCACCTTGCGCTACCGTGGCCGTGAAATGGCGCATCAGGAAATCGGCACCAAGCTTTTGGACAAGGTCAAAAGCGACGTCGCGGAGTTCGCCAAAGTCGAGCAGGACGCGCGTTTCGAGGGCCGCCAGGTCGTGATGGTTCTGGCGCCGCGCTGATCGCGCCCGATCGGTGCTTTCCGATTTCGAGTGAACAATCGTCCCCGCCCAGACGGGGACGATTTGCAAGAAAGCCTTAGCCTCGCCTTGCCTGCCAGATGCCGCTGCAGCGGTCGCCCGAGATGATCCCGCTCCACCTGCCTGTGCCGGAATTGCCGACCAGGCGGCCGGTGCCGCTGGCCGCGGACAATCCGAGGCTGATCCGGACGGAGACATAACCGGCGCCGCTGATCCCCCCGGTCACCTTGCCGCCTCCGGCGGAGGAGACGCGGTTGCCCGAGACAGTGAAGGGGGCGCTGTTGGTCGAACTGCAATTGCCGGCGCGCGTGAAAAAATACACGTTCCAGACGCCGTCATAGGATCCGAACGACCGCGCGGCCCTCGCGTTCGCCGGGTTGGGCCCGGCGGCGGCGCCTGCAAGAACGATCAGGGCAAATATTCCCGGCCAGGCGCCGGCGCGAGCGAAAAGACTTGTGAAAATGGCAAACGATCGGACCGACATTGTCGTTCTACCTGCGTTTTGAAGCGCCGCCTGCCGGCGATTTACGATTCGTCGCTTCAGCTAATTTCGTGGTTCATCGTTGCCAAGGCGTGACAGTTCTGCGATAAGCGCGACCTTCATCGCCCGGCTGATCAAGGGCTGCCGTGGCGATGCCTTGTGCAGATTGTCGCTTCTAGCGAAAATCTTAGCACTTTCAACGCTCTGGCGAGCATTTCAGTCGGGAAGCCGCCCCCTGGGCGCACTTTTCCACGACAACAGGAGAGCCAAATGCCCAAGCTGAAGACCAAGTCGGGCGCCAAAAAGCGCTTCAAGGTGACCGCAACCGGCAAAGTGATGCACGCTCAGCGCGGCAAGCGTCACGGCATGATCAAGCGGACGAAGAAGCAGATTCGCCAGTTGCGCGGCACCCGCGTGCTGTTCAAGACCGACGGCGACAACGTCAAGAAATATTTCCTGCCGAACGCCTGATCGCGCCGTTAGCCTGGCCGCGTCCGCGCGGCGATCCGTCACCCATTTTTCACTGTTCAAGGAGACCCGTCATGTCTCGCGTCAAACGCGGTGTGACCTCTCACGCCAAGCACAAGAAAGTCTACAAGGCCGCCAAGGGTTTTTACGGCCGCCGCAAGAACACCATCCGCGCCGCGAAGGCCGCGGTCGAAAAGGCCGGGCAATACGCGTTCCGCGACCGCAAGCGCAAGAAGCGCACGTTCCGCGCGCTGTGGATTCAGCGCCTCAACGCCGCGGTGCGCCCGTTCGGCATGACCTACAGCGTCTTCATCAACGGCCTTTCGAAGTCGGGGATCACGGTCGATCGCAAGGTGCTCTCGGACCTCGCCATCCACGAGCCGGCGGCGTTCCAGGCGATCGCCGAGAAGGCCAAGGCGGCGCTCGCGGCGTAAGTTTTTTTCCCTCCCCTGGAGGGGGTGGGTCGACACGATCGGTGCCGCACAGCGGCGCCGGGAGAGTCGGGGTGGGGTGTCCTTCCGACTTGCTTGCACGCCCCTGTAGTTTCTTTCACCCCACCCGGTTCACCGTGGTCTCCCTGAAACGCGGTTTGAACTCGTCCGGGGTTTGAGTCCTCGGGTCGGAGGATCACCAATCACGAACCGGTAACGCGAATGTCTGATCTCAACACCTTGCAGGAACAAATTCTCGCGGAGATCGCTGCGGCTTCCGACGAGACCGCGCTGGAAGCCGTGCGCGTCGCAGCGCTTGGCAAGAAGGGCTCGATCTCGGCCTTGCTCGCCACCCTCGGCAAAATGTCGCCGGAGGAGCGCAAGACGCAAGGCGCCGCGATCAACCTCGCCAAGGACAGGGTCACGCAAGCGTTCACCGCGCGCCGAGAAATCCTCAAATCCGCCGCACTCGACGCCCGGCTTGCCACCGAGACCATCGACGTCACGCTTCCGGTGCGCGAGGCCCTCGCCGAACAGGGCCGGATCCATCCCCTAAGCCAGGTGATGGACGAACTCACCGCCATCTTCGCCGACATGGGATTTTCCATTGCCGAAGGTCCCGACATCGAGACCGACGACTACAATTTCACCAGGCTGAATTTTCCCGAAGGCCATCCGGCGCGCGAGATGCATGACACGTTCTTCTTTCCCCCGAAGCAGGACGGCTCGCGCATGCTGCTGCGTACCCACACCTCTCCGGTGCAGGTGCGCACCATGTTGTCGCAAAAGCCGCCGATCCGGGTCATTTGCCCGGGCCGCACCTATCGCATCGATTCCGATGCCACGCATACGCCGCAGTTTCACCAGGTCGAAGGTCTCGTGGTCGACAAGGGGTCGCATCTTGGTCATCTCAAGTGGATCCTGCACGAATTCTGCAAGGCGTTCTTCGAGGTCGATCGCCTCAACATGCGCTTCCGCCCGTCGTTCTTTCCGTTCACCGAACCTTCGCTCGAGGCCGACATCCAGTGCCGGCGCGACAAGGGCGAAATCCGCTTCGGCGAGGGCGAGGACTGGCTCGAGATTCTCGGCTGCGGCATGGTGCACCCCAACGTGCTGCGTGCCTGCGGCATCGATCCCGACGTCTACCAGGGTTTTGCCTGGGGCATGGGCATCGATCGCATCGCCATGCTGAAATACGGCATGCACGATCTGCGGCAATTGTTCGAGAGCGACGTGCGCTGGCTTTCCCATTATGGCTTCAAGCCGCTCGAGGTGCCGACGCTCGCGGGAGGGCTGAGCTCGTGAGGTCGCGGCGATCGCAAATTTCTGGGGAGCAGCCGAACGCTCCCTCCGCTCCCTCCGTTCCCTCCCCCCTTGTGGGGGAGGGTAAGGGGGGAGGGAGCCGAAAGGCTGTCCCATACGGGACCGAAAGCGCTTCTGAGGACCGAGGCTCGCAGCCATGAAATTCACTCTCTCCTGGCTGAAGGACCATCTCGACACCGACGAGCCCACCGAAAAGCTCGCCGACAAGCTCACTATGATCGGGCTCGAAGTCGAGAGCATCGAGGACAAGACGAAGGCACTCGCACCCTTCACCATTGCGCGCGTGATCTCGGCCGAGCAGCACCCCAATGCGGATCGCCTGAGGGTCTGCATGGTCGACACCGGCAACGGTAGCGCCCCGGTGCAGGTCGTGTGCGGCGCGCCAAATGCGCGCGCGGGTCTCGTCAGCGTCTTCTCGGCTCCCGGAACCTACATTCCCGGCAAGAACATCACGCTCGGCGTCGGCACCATTCGCGGCGTCGAAAGCCGCGGCATGCTGTGTTCGGCCGCCGAATTGCAAATTTCCGAAGACCACGACGGCATCATGGAATTGCCCGCCGACGCGCCGATCGGTACTGCCTATGCGGAGTGGGCCGGGCTCGGCGATCCCGTGTTCGAGATCAACCTGACACCGAACCGGCCAGACTGCACCGGAGTGCACGGAATCGCGCGCGATCTCTCCGCCGCCGACATGGGCAAGTTCAGGGATCCCGCGATCCGGCCGATCAAGGGCGAATTCCCATGCCCGGTGAAAGTCCGAATCGAAGATCCAAGCCTGTGTCCGGGGTTTGCGTTGCGGCTGGTGCGTGGCGTCAGGAACGTCGCGTCGCCGCAATGGCTGCAAAGGCGCCTGACCTCGATCGGTCTGCGGCCGATCAACGCGCTGGTCGATATTACCAACTTCATGACCTATGACCGCGCCCGGCCGCTGCATGTCTTCGATGCGGCCAAGGTGACAGGCAATCTCACCGTGCGCCGCGCGCGCGAGGGCGAGGCGCTGCTGGCACTCGACGGCCGCACCTATGCGCTCGACAGCCAGATTTGCGTGATTGCGGATGAGCACGGCGTCGAATCGCTTGCCGGCATCATGGGCGGCGAAGCCTCCGGCTGTTCGGAGACCACCACCGACGTGCTGATCGAATCGGCGCTGTGGAACGAGATCAATATCGCCCAGACCGGCCGCAAGCTCGGCATCAATTCGGACGCGCGGTATCGGTTCGAGCGCGGCGTCGATCCGGCGTTCATGGTGCCAGGACTCGAGATGGCCACACGGCTGGTGATGGAGATCTGCGGCGGCTCGCCTTCCGAAAACGTGGTCGCGGGCAAATCGTTCGGCGACGATCGCGTGATCGATTTTCCGCTGAACGAGGTCAAGCGCCTCGCCGGCATCGACGTGCCACTGACCGAGGTCAAGCGCATCCTCACCCATCTCGGATTCATGCTGGCGGGCAGCGGGGCGGTGGTGAAGGTCGCGGTCCCTTCGTGGCGCTCGGACATCCACGGCAAGGCCGATATTGTCGAGGAAATCATCCGTATCGTCGGCATCGACAAGGTGCCAGAGACGCCGTTCGACCGTGGCGAGACGCCGCGCGAGCCGATCCTTAAATCCATCCAGCTGCGCACCCGCCGCGCCAAGCGTGCGCTCGCCGCGCGCGGCATGGTCGAGGTGGTGACGTGGTCGTTCATCTCCAAATCCCATGCCGAGCTGTTCGGCGGCGGCGAGGCCGAGCTCGCGCTTGCCAACCCGATCGCCTCTGATCTTTCCGACATGCGGCCGAGCCTGCTGCCGGGCCTGGTCGGTGCAGCGCAGGCCAATTCCGACCGCGGCTTTCCGGATGTCGCACTGTTCGAAGTGGGCCAGGTGTTCAGGGGTGACATGCCGGAAGACCAGCTCACCGCCGCCGCGGGCGTGCGGCATGGCTTCGCCTCATCGCAAGGTATCGGGCGGCACTGGCCCGGTTCGGCGATTGCCGACGCGCTCGATGCCAAGGCGGACGCGTTTGCAGTATTGTCCGCTGCCGGCGCGCCGATGCAGGCGCTGCAGGTCGTGCCCGGCGGCGCCACCTGGCTGCATCCGGGGCGCTCCGGCACGATCCAGATCGGACCGCAAAATGTGCTCGGCTTTTTCGGCGAGTTGCATCCGCGCGCACTCGAGGCGTTGGGCGCCGATGGCCCGCTGATCGCGTTCGAGGTCATCCTGGATCGCGTTCCCGAGGTCAAACAGAAGCCGACGCGTGCCAAGCCTGCCCTCGAACTTTCGCCGTTCCAGCCCGTATCGCGGGATTTCGCCTTCATCGTCGATCGCGCGGTGCGGGCCGGCGATATCGTCCGCGCGGCGCAAGGCGTGGACAAGAAGCTGATCACGACCGTGACGGTATTCGACGTCTACGAAGGCAAGGGCATCGACGAAGGCAAGAAATCCGTCGCGATCGCGGTCACGATGCAGCCGCGCGAGAAGACCATGACCGATCAGGAGATCGACGCGGTCGCCGCAAAAATCGTCACCGAGGTCAACAAGAAGACCGGCGGCGTACTGCGCTGACACTCACGCTCCGCGCCGCCGCGGCGCGCGCGAGGGCGCAGCGGGTGGCTCGCTGATCGCGCCGATCTTTCTTAAGGCCGCCTCGGCCGCGCGTTCGCCGCTTTCCCAGGCGCCGTCGACCGTACCCCACAGCGTCTCGTGCGTCGCTTCGCCGGCGAGGAACACGTTGCCGAAGGGCTCGCTGAGGGTTTTGCGCAATGGTTGCGCGCCCGGCGGAGCGACGGACATCGCGCCGAGCGCAAACGGCGATGCATTCCAGCGCGTGGCGCTCGATTTTTTGACCGCGCTTGCGATATCGTTGCCGAACAGTTTCGTCAACCATTCGACCGCGAACGCCACCATCGCCTTTTCCCCCTGGGCGGACAGGTCGCGGCCGAACGAGCCCGCCACATCGATCACGCACAACGACGATCCGCCGATGTTTGCCGACAGGAGCGCAGTGCGCGTCGAGTTGCTCTGTTCGATCACCGTGTCATCGCGCGAAAGGCCGAGCGGATTGCCGGGTAGTTGCAGGGCAATCCGATCGTAGCTGCCGAGCGTGAGTTTTGCCGCAGCGTCAAACTGGCGCCTGGGCATCTCGGGCGTGAATTTGATGTTTCCCGCGGCGAGCACGTTGCTGGAGACGGTGACGACGGCGGCGCGCGCAGCGATCTTGCCTGCCGGCGTCTCGACCACAACGTCGCGATTGCTCCAACCGATCTGGCTCGCGGGCGCAGAGAGCGAGATCGGGATCTGCGCGCCGAGCCTGGCGACCAGGGCGCCGAGCCCCTGGCGACAGCCGACCATCGCGCTGCGGTCTTGGGCGCGGGCTCTGTCCATGACCGAAATATCCCTAAGATCCTTGCCCGTGCCGTTTGCACCGAGCACGAATTCGGTCGTCCCTGCCCAGTCGCCGAGATCTCTCGGCAATACCGAGGCGCAGGATTGATCGGTCTTGCCGCGAGAAGCGTCGTCGATAGCACGGTTGGCGTGTACAAGCGCGGCGAGAAATTGCTCGGTTTCTCCGGCGCGCGCATTTCGCTGGCCGATGCGGATCTTTTGCGCAATTGGCGCTGCGGAGACCTCAAGCCCGGCGTTGCGCGCCAGGCGGACCATCGGATTGGTATCGGGATTGTGCATCCATCGTGCGCCGCGATCGAACGGCACGTCGAATGTCGCGGTGTCGGTGAGGCAACGGCCACCGATCACGGGTGCGGCCTCCAGCACGATGACCTTGCGGTTCGCGGCCTGGACACGCCGCGCCGCCGCAATGCCGGCTGCACCGGCGCCGACCACGACGATATCGGCGTCACGCGGTGCTGGCGCAGCCCATGCGCGACGTCCAAGGCCGGACCCCGCCGCAATCGCGGCCGCGGATGCAGACAACAGGTCGCGTCGCCTCATCGCCATATCATGGTTTCCAGAGTTTTGAGACCGAGGGGAACGTCAAGCGAACTTCCGCATCCAAGCAATGACCAGGGAGGGTTTGACATTCGCCACCTACTCTACTGGCGGCGAGTTTGAAAAGCGAATGTCAAGTCCAAAACTGCACTGAATACTTGTATTTGCTGACGGCCGCGGGTTCCGACTTTCGAAAAAGTGACTGGCAAGCCGGGATACCGATGTCGAAATTTGACGAGTGGCCGCGACCGCCATGGTGAATCAATCATGATCGATCGGCCCTGCGCATGAACTAAATTGCAACTGCTTTCGGTCATGATAAGGCTTTAAAAAAGCGGCTGATAAGGTCGTTTGGGGAAGACCTCATGGGCGTGATGCTCGACACCATCGGCAAATGGATCGCTTCCTATCTGCAGAAGGAAGTGCCGGGCTATGAGCCGTTCACGCCGAGCGATCCGGATCACCTGCGCGGCGTGATGGAACCGGGCGACGTCCTCCTCGTCGAGGGCAACAACCGCGTCTCCGGCATCATCAAATATCTCACCCAGTCGACATGGTCGCATGCTGCGCTCTTCGTCGGCCCGATCGACGGTGCTGCCGAACTGAACGGTGAGCCGCATGTGCTGATCGAAGCCAATATCGGCGAGGGCGTCACCTCGGCACCGCTGTCGAAATATTTCAGCTATCACACGCGGGTCTGCCGGCCGGTCGGCCTGACCTACGAGGACCGCTACACGGTGTGCCGCTATGCCATCAACCGCATCGGCTTCGGCTATGACACCAAGAATATTCTCGACCTGATGCGCTATCTCTTTCCGCTGCCGATCCCGCAGCGCTGGCGGCGGCGCATGATCGCGTTCGGGTCCGGCGATCCCACCAAGATCATCTGCTCGGCGCTGATTGCGCAAGCCTTCGATGCCGTACGCTACCCGATCCTGCCCAGGATCACGCGCGCCGGCTCCCGCCAGGCGCGACGCGAAATTCTGCACATCCGCGATTCGTCGCTCTATATGCCGCGCGATTTCGACATCTCGCCCTATTTCGAAATCGTCAAGCCCACCATCATCCACGGTTTCGATTACACCGCCTTGCACTGGGCTGATAAACAAAAGCCGCTCCAGGAGGTGGCGGGCCAATTTGGTGTGTTTCCAGAAACGCTCAAGTCGCCGCCGCTCATTCCTGAAGAGACTGACGAAGACGAAGAAACGGCGTTTCCGGCTGGGGAAGTAGTGCTGGAAGAGGAAGTGGTGCTGATCGAGTGCGTGACAGTGACGACGAATATCTCGTCTTGAGTCCGGGAGTGGACTAGACGCCGCACCGGGATCATTGCACAGCGACGCCGCCGATCGGGCTCGGACGTTTCGCCGCTGCCAGCCGCCGGTATTCAGCCCCGCCCCGCGCACTGCCGAACAGCCGAGCCACCCTTGCCGAAGCAAGGCGGCATGTCTACCTGTCGCGGGGGCTTTCGCGAAGGGACAAAACCACCATGCTGGATGCCGCCGTCAAGGCGCTGTCGCAAATCATCTCGCCGCCGATGCGTTCCATTCTATGGCGGTCGATCGGGCTTGCGCTGGTGCTGATCGTGATCGTGTCGATCGGCCTGCAGCGGCTCTTGAGCTGGCTTGCGACCTCGGGCGAACACTGGCTCGAGGCGATACTGGGCCCCAACTCCGAGACGCCGCTGAACATCCTTGCCTGGATCGTTTCGATCGCCGCCGGACTCGGCATCGTCGTGGGCGCAATCTTCCTGATGCCAGCGATCACCTCGCTGGTCGCCAGCGTGTTCGTCGACGAGGTTGCCGACCATGTCGAGCATGAACACTATCCGGCTGAGCGGCCCGGCATGGCCCTTCCGTTCAGCCTTGCCATGACCGAAGGCATCAAGACGGCATTGCTCACGATCCTGGTGTACCTGATCGCGCTCCCCTTCGTATTCTTTGCGGGCGCCGGTTTCCTCGCCTTCTTCGTCGCAACCGCATGGCTGTTGGGCCGTGAATATTTCGAACTCGCGGCGATGCGGTTCCGGCCGCCGGAAGAGGCCAAGGCGATGCGGAGGGACAACGCCGCAATCATCTTCACGGCGGGCCTCATTATCGCGGCCTTCGTGTCGATCCCGATCGTCAATCTGGCGACGCCGCTGTTCGGCATGGCGTTCATGGTTCACATGCACAAGCGCCTGAGCGGACCTGATGCGGCGAATTTGAAGTTCCTATCAGCGTAGCCGCGATATCGTTATAGGAGCTTCAAATTCGAAGCCGCATCAGAAACTAATAACTACTAGAGCTCCTTTGATTCCGAAGTTCGCATCAGAGGTCGCCGCAATGACTTGCGAACTTCGGAATCGGAGCTCTAGGTGCGGCGCTGGTCGAGCCGTCGCGCAGGACGGGCATCCCTTACGTGTGATTTTCAATCGCGAGAGAAACGCGAGTTGGCGCGTCTGCGGACGGCGCGGAGGCTTACGGCGTTGTGGGGGCTGCTTTCTCCAGCCAGTCCTTCGTACTCTTGAGATCGGCGGTCTCAAAACCCTCGTCAAACTGGTGATAGATCGGCACAAGAATCCCCTCGGCTTCGCTGCGTCGGCCTCGGGCTTCGAGGAGTTTTGCGAGGCTGATTGCCGCTCGCAATTCAAGAAGGCGAGCCCCTTGGGCATGAGCCCCTCCAAGAGCTCGGCGTAGAAAGCTTTCCGCTTCATCGCCATCGTGGACTTTAAGGAGCAACTCACCCTTCAATCGATCCAGTTCGGGTGCGAACCAGACGTCGCCGCTATCGCCGTCCGCTTCATCGATGAGCCGCGATGCTTCGTCCGTCTCACCGGCAATCAAATGCGCCTCTACCGCTCGTGCGAGCCGATAGCGATGGTGCAATTTGGAGCCCGTCTTGCGCCAATTAGCCAGCCCTTCCCGCATCAGGGCGATGCCGTGGTCGGTTTCTCCTTGCATGACATGCGCCCAAGCGCGCAGCATGGTCGCGTTCGCTACGCCAACGGCTGATCCGTGCATGGCGAGCAGCGGAAGGACTTCGCTCACGTAGTCCTCTACTTTCGCTGGCTCCCGGCGAATTTGATACAGCTCCGCTGCGAACCAGAGCGCCTGTGCGAGAGTGTGGGGATGGTCAAGACTGCGTGCAAGTGCGAGGCCTTTCTGCATTTCTTCAACGGCTTGATCCAAATATCCCATTGTCGCCGCTATAACCGCATTGGACGCGTATCCGCAAACTCCGAGATCATGTCCTCCATATTGCAGGGCTTGCTGCCCATGCGCCTCGCGTCGATAGAGGGCTACTCCCTTTTCGATGTGATGACGCGCTGTTGCCAGATCGCCTGCCGCCATGAAGGATGGCCAGGCGGCGTGATGCGCCTGTAGGGTGAGTTCAGAATTGCCGCTGGCGTTGGCCATCCCGAACAGCTCGTTCACCAGACGCGCGGCCGCCGCATGGTCACCGCGTGAAAAAGCGATGAGCCATGCGCCCCACACGGTCGGAAAAAGGTCCGCGACCCGGTGCCCTGCGCTCGCCAGTTCCCGGGCTCTCGCATATACCTGACCGATCTCGGGTGCCACCGATGACTTTGTCGTCATCAAGGCAGGCCCCAGGGCGATCAGGAGCTGCAACTCCTGATCGGCGCAGCCGGCTCTCTCCGGGAGCGTTTCAAGAAGTTGCAGCGCGTTTCGAAAATGAGTGATCGCCTCCTTGTTGGCTGACGCCTTGGTCGCGCGGTCTCCTGCGCGTTGCCAGCAGGTGATCGCCTGTCGCGGCAACGCAGCAAGGGAATAGTGCCGCGCCAGAAGCTCGGGCTGGCTGTCGCCGACATCGAACTGTTGGTCAAGAACGGTTGCGATACGAGCATGCAGCAGCAGTCGCTTCTCGCGGAGCAGGGTGTCGTAAGCAACATCCTGCACGAGCGCATGCTTGAACAGGTAATGCGCGTCCGGAGGCAGGCCCTGGCGAAACAACAAGCCGGCCTCAACGAGACGATCGAGTGCC
>Ga0306926_10003307_pt1 | contig 16673 bp, 16 predicted proteins | sample flu12Cox44000178_FD_203759 | JGI IMG/M metagenome (GOLD analysis project Ga0306926, IMG submission 203759) | Lab enrichment of tropical soil microbial communities from Luquillo Experimental Forest, Puerto Rico - flux8day.12C.oxic.44.000.178 (v2)... | ecosystem: Environmental > Terrestrial >... | reverse complement strand
TGTACGCGACGGTTAACGGCACATGGCCAGCGAGGTTCTTCCGGGACTTGGCTCCCATCACAATCAGATTGGCGTTCGATTCCTTGGCTGCGACCAGGATTTCCTCGACGGCCGAACCAAAGGTCACGCGAAACTCCGGCTTACACCAGTCTTCAATACCGTGCGGCATCAACTGCTTCATCCGCCCGACATTGATTTCCTTCTGTCGGGCAACACTCTCTTCGGTATACGTCGCGGCACTCTCAATCACATGGAGCAGCGTCAGGTGAGCGCCATGCTCTTGCGCAAGGGAGAGAGCATAGGCAACGGCTCTTTCCGCTCCCGGCCCGAAATCCGTTGCGAACACAATATTACCGAGTTCCACTTCCTTGCTGGTTTGACCCTTTACGGCTGGACCAACAGTTAGAACCGGCGCGTCCGCCTGGCGGAAAATCTCCTCCGCGACCGAGCCGATTAGGATTTTCTGGACCTTGCCCCGGCCGTGTGTTCCTGCGACGACCAGATCAATTTCATGCTCTGCGATCAGCTTTTCCAACGTTGGCCACACGTTGCCCTCTTCCATCAGGACTTCATGGGGAAGGCCGCGCAACTTTCCGGAAATCAATAGGTCGGTGATGCCCTCCTCGGCAGCCTGGCGCACTTTTTCGTAGGTAGCTTGGGCCAGCTGCGGTTCGGCAAACTGGAACGGGTCTGGGCTGATCACGTGGGTCAAGTAAATACGCGCGTCATAACGCCGCGCCAGCGTAATGGCGTAGTCCAAAGCACGATCGGAAGCTTCCGAAAAGTCCGTCGTGACCAGGATCTTGGTCAGAGACACCCTCTTGCCGGATTCCAAGGTCGATTTAACATGTTCCGCAACCTGCGGCATAATAGCTCTCCCTCCTGAATCAAAATGCCTGATTCGCACCAGAGTCAGGGCGTTCTCTCATTCATACGTAGGAGGTGCACGCGCGCTGCCAGAGTCCTTTCCCGTTTAGTATTCGAAACAAACCGCTTGTGCCGGTCTTGCGACCCTCAACTCGCCGCAATGAGCCAACTTCCGCAGGAATCTGCGCCGAATCACCTAACTGTGGGGAAAGAAAACTTGCGGATCTTGTGCTGCGCAACGAGCTGATGAAAAACTCCGGTCCAAAACAAAAGGCAGCGGCCAGCTAATCGATCAGCCCGTTATGCGGGCGTTCGCCGTCGACTCTTCGACGCCTCGTTCTAGTCTTGCTGGCCGCTGCCGAACTCTTCTTTGTGGGCGTCCCTTTTTCCGACGTATCCTTTCGAGCCTTCACCGCGAGCCCGACCGTCGAAAAAGGAACGCCCACTGCTCAGCGTTTCGACAATCGCTCCACTGCCTAATTGCTAAGCGATAGAGAGATATGCAGCTCGGGTTCCTTTCAGGCGGTAGGAAGGAGCACTCTAAGTCGCAGCCATTCAAGGTCTTGCAGGTATTGACCCGTTGCAACCTGTGGTCTGCTCTGAAAGGGATTGCGAGTTTTCACACTCCTTCGCGTGATCTCACGCACCATTCGTCGGTTCTTCACACCGTTTTTTTTGCGGGAAGGAAATTGACCCTTACTGAGAACTGGCGGGAGCTGCCGGCTCTTGCTCCTCGGAATGCGAAAGCCCGAACTTCTTCATCTTGTAACGCAATGCGTCTCGGCTGATGTTTAGCAGTTTGGCCGCCCTGATCTGGTTGCCGTGAGACTGCTGCAATGCCAATTCAACCAAGGCATGCTCCACATCCTCGAGCGACGTGCCACCTTCCGGAATCGACAAAGGAGGCAGGCGGCGCTTCCCTGGAGTCGCGGGAGCCTCGCTCGTGGCGTCTACGGCGTTTTCGCTCCGGCTCGCGAAACTGCGCCCGCTGGCCACCGAGAAAGGCAGGTCCTCCGGCTTCAGCAGATTGCCTTCTTCCAGAATCATCGAGCGCTCCAGCGCATTCTTCAGTTCGCGGACATTCCCGGGCCAATCGTAGTTCATCAGCAAGCGCCTGGTCTCTTCCGTCAAGCCCTGTACGGACTTGCGAAATTTCCGGTTGTAGTGCACCAGGAAGAAGTCCACCAGCGGCAGGATGTCTTCCTTCCGCTCGCGCAGGGCGGGCAGGTAGATCGCAATGATGGCCAGCCGGTAGAACAGGTCTTGGCGGAAGCGGCCCTCCCGCACTTCCCGCTCGAGATCGCGATTCGAAGCGGCGATAACCCGCACGTTCACCTGGATGTCGCGCACGCCACCTACGCGGCGAATCACTTGGTCTTCGAGCACGCGAAGCAATTTCGCCTGCAAGAGCGGAGAAAGCTCCCCGATTTCATCGAGGAAAAGCGTTCCCCCATCAGCAACCTCAAACAGACCTTTTTTCATGGCCTTGGCGTCGGTAAAGGCTCCCTTTTCGTGACCAAATAGCTCCGCCTCCATCAAGGTTTCCGGAATCGCCGAGCAATTGATGGCCACAAAGGGGCGTTCCGACCGGGAACTCCGGTAGTGCATGGCCTTCGCTACCAGGTCCTTGCCTGTGCCGCTTTCGCCCTGGATCAGAATGGTCGTAGCTTCGCTCGCCGCCACCTTGTACACAAACTTCATCAACTCCGTGATCTTTCGCGACTCCCCGATCACGTCGTGGTATCCGGTGCGTCTCCGCACCTCGCCGCGCAGCGATTCCACCTCGGTGCGCAGAGCTCCCGCCTCCAGTGCGTTTTGCAGCGTGACGTTCAGTTCATCGAAATTGATCGGTTTGCTGACGAAGTCATACGCGCCTAGTCGCAGCGCCGCTTTCACGTCATCCAGTTGCGGGTCCGCGGTCATCATTATGATGCTGCGGGTTTCGCCCGCCTGCTTCAGCTTTTCCAGTACTTCAATGCCGCTCAAGTCCGGCAGATGGACATCCAGCAGCACCGCGTCCACAAACTCATTTTGCAGCGCGCGAAGCGCTTCTTCGCCGGTTTCCGCCTCCAACGCTTGATAGCCGTACTCGGCGCACTTCTGCGTAAGCGCCCATCGGACTAGCTTTTCATCGTCAACAATCAGAATACGCTTCTGGCCCATCGCACAATCCTATCACTAGCGTGCTATCCGTGACTGACTCGTCTTCAGGCCGTCAATCGGAAGCCAAATTTTGAACTGCGAGCCCTTACCAGGTGTGCTGCTGGCTTCAATATTGCCGCCGTGCGAGTGCACGATACCCTTCGCTAGAGACAATCCCAGACCGGTACCTTCGCTCCGCGTCGTGAAGAAGGGTTTGAAAATCTTCGGCAGCGCCTCCGCCGAAATCCCCCGGCCGGTGTCGCAAACCTGAATCACCGCTTGTTCGCCCTCTTGCGTCAAGTTCACGCGGATCTGCCCGCTTCCGCTAATCGCCTGGATCCCGTTCAGTAGCAGGTTCAACACCACTTGCTGAATGAGCGCGGGGTCGTGCCGGACTTTTGGCAACGACGAATTGGCTTCGAACTGAATCTGAATAGGCTTGGTCAAAACCTGCTGCCGCGAAAGCAGGATCGCCTGCTCGATCGTGGTATTCAAGTCGGCTGGATGAAAATCCGGTGGCCGTGGACGGGCATAGGAGAGCAAATCATTCAAGATGGCCTGAATATGAAAAACCTCCCGCTGAACTTCTCCAAGAACCGCTCGGCTTGGGCTGTGCGGAGGAAGCTCCTTGCCCATCACGTCCACAACACCCGCGATGCCCGCAAGCGGATTGCGAATCTCGTGCGCCAGACCCGCCGCCAGTTCGCCAAGAGTGGCCAGGTGCTCGGCTCGCGCCATTTCGCGTTTGTGCAGTTCATCCAACTCGCGGCGGTTTTGATCGAGCTGCTGCACCATCTCGTTAAACTGGCGGCCGAGCTGCCCTATGTCGTCATCCCGCTTGGCGAAGGAAACCCTTGAGGTCAGGTCACCAAGCCGTATGCGTCTTATCGTGCCCATCAATTCTTCCAGCGGGCGTTCCACCAGCACCAGCAAGACGGAAAGCAGCACGAAACACAGCAGAATTGCGCAGGCCACTCCTGCCAACAGAATCCATTGGAACTCGTGTATCTCCAGTGACTGCAGCAACGCCAGGATCGCGACCAGACTGGCGCCCAACACCGCAATAATCGGAATGAAAACCTTCCATTGCCATCGTATACCGGTGGCCCACCGCACGAATTGGGGCAGGTTCATGTCTGTATCACACCAAAGAGCCCTCTGAGACGCAAGTGCAGCTGCGCTCGATAACGCGAAACCGTTTCAATCCGTGCGCCGTGCAGTTCGTTGAACGCATCGAATTTTCGAGGAGAATCTCTTATGCCACTTGTGCGTATTTCCCTTCGTGAGGGCACCACTCCGGAGTATCGCAGAGCCATTGCCGATGGGGTGCATCGGGCCTTGCTGGAGGCTCTGGCGGTTCCCGTCGACGACAGGTTTCAGGTTATTACCGAGCACGACGCGGATGGTCTGATCTACGACCCGCAGTATCTTGGTATTCAGCGTTCCGATCGGGTCGTGTTCGTGCAAATCACTCTGAGCGCCGGTCGCAAACCGCAGCAGAAACGCCAGCTTTACAAGCGCATGGCAGAGATATTCGCCGAAAATCCCGGCTTGCGTCCGGAAGACCTCGTGATCAATCTCGTTGAAGTCGCCTGGGAGAACTGGTCATTCGGAAATGGTGAAGCCCAATATATGGACAGGTGATCCGCTTTTGGTCCCGCTTCCGCTCCCGCACTGCATCCGGTAGATTTGGAGAATGCGCCAGTTCCCAAGTTGGTTCGTTGCCTGGGTCCTTGTTTCCTCCGCGGCGATCCTTGTCGCGGCCCGATCAAATACGGAAGCGTCGGCCGCAACTTCATTTCTTGGATTCGATGCGAACGACTATCCCGGCGACGATGCCCTCCCGGTCCTCCGCAAGACATTTTCTTTCACGAGTTTTTGGCTGGGTCCAGCTCCGGGCGAGAAACGGAGCACTTGGCTCGGCAAACGTGCCTTGCTTGAGTCACGCGGTTTCGGCTTTGTGGTTTTGTACAACGGCCGAGAAAGCCGCAAACTGAAATCGCTTGCCGATGGGCATCAAAAGGGTGGAATTGACGCTCAAACTGCCGCGAGTCTCGCTCGCCAGGAAGGTTTCCCTTCCGGCACGGTCATTTTCCTTGATATTGAAGAGGGTGGCCGCTTGCCCGAGAGCTACCATGAATACGTTCGGGCTTGGTTCGACGAACTCGCCCGGCTACGCTTTCACGCCGGTGCCTACTGTTCCGCGGTCCCGGTCGGCGAAGGCCAGGGCAACACGATGATCACCGCAAGAGACCTGCAGGACCACTTGGACGGTCGCAAACTGATTTTTTGGATTTTCAACGACGTGTGCCCGCCTTCGCCGGGTTGCGTTTTTGCGAACATCCCGCCCCTGTCGCAGGGTGGCTTCCCAGCCGAGGTTTGGCAGTACGCGCAATCTCCCCGCCGAACGGAACGCACGGCAAACTGCGCTGCCTCGTATGCCGCCGATGGGAATTGCTATGCTCCCGATGACACGGCCCATAAATGGTTCATTGACGCGAACGTTGCGAGGACTGCGAACCCTTCCGCGCCTCGCTACTAAACAATTCTGACCTGCTCTCTCTGGACTCAATGAAGCCTTGCCTCAGCCCACACCCTTGGTAGCTAACACCGCCGCAAACCGCCCAACAACGCTTTCCTCGGCGAGGGCGCCGCGGCCATCGCTTTTTCTGCGCATTCAAATTTCTGCATTGCTGCCGGGCTTCGCACCTCGCCGAAGGACCCTGCTTCGAAATAACTCAGTTTGTGTCAACTCTTTACCCTTCCGCCGCATCTAATAGGTTGCTAACAACTTGTTCACTTTTTCTACGCATAGCACAGATTAAAATTATTCGTAAGGTGGTGCTTCGAATCGCAGTTAACGTGTATGCGTAGGGAGTCTCCGAGCCGTCAGCCCGGCTCGCGCCTGCCATTGGCGGGCAGAAAGAAGGAGTTGCATCCTTATGGCACAGCCGTATCTTCTGGCAAGCGACTTCGACCAGACGCTCAGTTTCAACGACTCAGGTGCGGTTCTGAGCGAACTCATCGGGTTTCATGCCTTCGACGAAAAGGTCAATGGTCTGTCAAATCTCAGCCTGGTTCAGCAGGGCGCTGAACTTTCTTATCTGATTCTGCACGATCCGGGTTTCCGCAGTGTTCGTCGCGAGCACCTAATCGAAACCGGCAAGCGCGTTCGGTTGAAGCACGACATCAGCCTGTTTGCCCGGTCTCTCGACAACCTCGCCGATGGCTATAAGTTTTCCTTTTACGTCATCTCGGCCGGTCCCCAGGAAATCATCGAGTCGGCCCTCGAGGGCATCGTACCCCCCGATCACATCTTCGGCACACGTTTCCGCTTCAGCGAGTCAACCGGTGAAGTCGAATCCGTCATCCGTGCGTCCGCGGGTTGGGGCAAGATCACCGTCCTCGAAGAATTGCGCGCATCGCTTGGCATTAGCCATGACCACATCATCTATATGGGCGACGGCAGCTCGGACCTGCCTGTCATGATGCATGTCAACCAGTCCGACGGCCTTACCATTGCCGTCTCCGAAGCCAAATTCATCACCCGCGTCGCACGCCGCACCGTCTTGAGCGACAGCGCCATGAGCGTGCTTGTACCTGTCCTCGAAGAAATAATCCGATGGGATTCGGTGAAAATCCGCCGTTTTTTTGCGGCGCGCGGTCTCACCCTGCGCGAGTGGGACAAGATGCGCACCGACATGCTCACGATCGAAGAGTCAGCCGACCAGGCACCCTCAAACGTCGTTACGCAATAGCGTCCATCGCCCTGCGTTCGCCGCACGTCGTGCTGGGCGAGCGCCTCTTCTCGTGTACACGCAGAGCTCAGCCGATGATTCACGTCACAGCGCGCCGCGCGGCCGCCGGTTTTGTTATGCTGGCTGCTTCCTTGGAGGGCCCATGTCCCGCAAAAGCATTCTTATGCTAGTTGGCGACTACGTTGAAGACTATGAAGTGATGGTCCCGTTTCAATCCCTGCTGATGGTGGGTCATACTGTGCACGCCGTTTGTCCCGGAAAGAAAGCGGGGGACGCAGTTCGCACGGCAATTCACGATTTCGAAGGCGACCAAACGTATTCCGAAAAACGCGGCCATAACTTTGCCCTCAACGCGACCTTCGACGAGGTTCAAGCTCAGAACTACGATGCAGTTGTCATCCCAGGTGGACGCGCGCCCGAGTACCTTCGTCTCAATCCCAAGGTGCTTGAGGTCGTCCGGCACTTCGCTTCTGCCAACAAGCCCATCGCCGCGCTTTGTCACGGCGCGCAGGTCCTCGCCGCTGCAAAGGTTCTCCAAGGGAGAAAATGCAGTTGCTATCCGGCGACCGCTCCCGATGTTGAGCTCGCGGGTGGAAGCTACGTCGAGGTCGCCATGACCGAGGCCGTTGTTGATGGCAATCTCGTGACGGGCCCTGCTTGGCCGGCAAATCCGGCTTGGCTTGCGAAATTCCTCCACGTCCTGGGTACCCGCATCGAGCTCTAGCGATTCCGTGTTTCTTCCGCTCTGAAATTCCCAGCTTCTCGCTCTTTCTAAATTCATCCGGCGAGTAGATAATGTTCTGCTCGACATTCCATGCTAAAGCGGGTCTTGGGTCATGGCGAACATCAATGTAAAGAAAGGTGTAATTGGAATCTTAACCGGCGGCGGCGACGTTCCGGGGCTGAACCCGGCCATCCGCGCGGTTACTTTCCGCGCCCTGCGCGAAGGTTATGAGGTCATCGGAATCCGGCGTGGCTGGGGCGGTCTGGTCGATATTGTCCGCGACGACAAATACGACAATTCGAACAACTTTCAGCGTCTCACCGAAGACGTCGTGAACCGCGCCGGCCGCACCGGCGGCACTTTTCTGCACTCTTCCCGGACCAATCCCGCGCGCGTCAGCAAGGCTAGTCTCCCCGACCATTTGAAGGATCAGTACACCGAAGAGAAGAATGACCTCACCTCGGAAGTGATGAAAAACCTCGCCTGGCTTGGCATTGAGTACTTGATTCCCATTGGGGGAGACGACACCCTCAGTTACGGAGTGCGGCTCTACCAGGAGGGTGTTCGCGTTGTCGCCATTCCCAAGACCATGGACAACGACGTTCCCGGCACCGACTACTGCATCGGCTTCAGCACCTGCGTTACCCGAACAATTCAGATGACCAACGCGCTCCGTACTTCTGCGGGTTCTCACGAGCGTTTCATGGTTCTTGAAGTCTTTGGGCGCTATGCCGGCTTCACCGCCATGCTCCCGACCATGGCCGGAGCCGCCAATCGCTGCGTGATCCCCGAGCATAAGTTCAACATCGAGCAACTCACCGAATTGCTCGTTCACGATCGCAATCGCAACCCCAGCCGGTACTCCATCGTGCTCGTCTCGGAGGGTGCGATGTTCGAAGGCGGCGAAATGGTGTTTCAAAAGAGCGCTGCCGACGCCTTTGGTCACAAAAAACTCGGGGGCATCGGTGACCTGGTTTCCGAGGAGTTGACCCTGCTTTCTCTCAAGTACAACAACGGCAAGAAAATTGAGTGCATTAATCAAAAGCTCGGCTATCTGGTGCGTTGCGGCGATCCCGATGCGATCGATTCCATCGTTCCCATGGCTTACGGCAACCTGGCTCTCGACCTGCTCCTCAATCGCATCCATGGCAGGCTGGTCGTTCTCAAGAACGGCCGGTATGACAACATGCCTATCGACACGGTCACCTCGACGAAGAAAATCGTCAACGTAAAAGAGCACTACAGTACCGAGCGCCTGCGCCCCGTCTACCAAAGCTTTGAAATGAAGCCGCTATTCCTGACCACCAGCGATCTTGGGTGAGCGCTGAGCGCCCCTTGCGCCTGACTGCATTCTCCTGCATGCTAGAGCGGTGACGCCGCCTGGAACGACTCTAGCTCGTTTCGGTTTGCTTCCGCCCGCAAAATTCGCCTTTCGAGGTCTTCATGGCGACTCTTCCCGCACCCGTCGCTAGTGAGCATTATCACGCAATCATCGTGGCCTCCAGCCCCGAGATCAATCAACTGCTGGCAAACCTCTTCGATCCCACCGATTGGAGCATCCGTTACGCCGACGACAACAAGGATGCTCTGAAGCTGGCCCGGGAAAGATCCTATGATCTCATCATCACGGGTGAGAAAACCTCGGGCCAGGAAGATGTCCAACTTCTGCGCCGCTTGCGTCTCGTCCGCCCGCACACCCGGCTCGTCATCCTGACGGACGAATTCGTTCCCGGTGATGTCTTGAACTCCATCCGTGAGCACGCTTTCAGCTATTTCGCCCGCCCCTTCTCTACCGAGAAGCTGGCAGAGATTATTCGTCTTTCGATGGTCGAACCCTGCTGGGATGACGGCATTGAGATTCTTTCAGCCACGCCGGAATGGATCCGGCTTTCAGTGCGCTGCGACATTGTTGCCGCAAATCGTTTGCTTCAATTCTATCGCGAAGCCTCCGGCCTCCCGGATGCCGAGACCGAAGAAGTCGCTGGTGCCTTTCGCGAACTTCTCGTTAATGCCATGGAGCACGGCGGCAAGTTCGACCCGCAGCATTACGTCGAGGTCGGTTACGTGCGCACCAAACGTGTCGTGATGTGCCGCATCAAGGACCCCGGTGAAGGGTTCTCACTTGAGGAGTTACAACACACCGCCTTGGCGAATCCTCCCGACAATCCTTTTCACCACATGGCTGAACGGGAGGCGCGCGGAATGCGCCCGGGTGGCTTTGGCATCCTCATGGCCAAAAAGCTTGTCGATGAACTGCTGTACAACGAGCAGGGCAACGAGGTTCTGCTGGTGAAGTATCTGGGCAAGCCCGTCGAGCCCACGAAGAGCTAGTGTTCGAACAAGCCTTCGCGGTGCGCGGTTTTGACTGAAATCCGTTCGCTGCCGCGCCCTGAAAGGTAAGGGCGGAACGACCCCAGAATGCGTTGCCCGCCTCCCTCGAGCTTCGTCGAAAAAAATGCTAATTCAGTCGGAAGGTGACCGTCACATTCAACTGCACGGATACGGGTTCGTCGTTCAGATACGTCGGCTCATACTTCCAGCGGCCCACCGCGTCCAGCGCCGCCTGGATCAAAAGCGGCGGTCCCGAAACGACTTTCATTTCTACGACATTGCCGTGCTCGTCCAGGACCGCGTCGATAATCACCGTTCCCGAAATGTGCGCTTGTCTTGCCAATGTGGGGTATGACGGTTCCAAGCGGAAAGTCGCTTTCGGCTCTCTTACTCGGCCACCCACCCGTATCGGCGCTTTCGGTCTGTTGTCCTTCGGCGCAATGGGCGCCGCCGCGGCTGTGGTCACTCCGCCAATCAACCCCCCGATCACTCCGCCCATGGATCCCCCGGCGACTCCGCCAGGAACGCCTCCCGCAACCCCGTTGCCGTCGACATCAGGCGGCAGCGGTGACTCTCTAATGTCCGCAATCGTTTTGGGTATTACGGTCGGTGCCACCAGTTTCCCGGCGTTCTCAAACACTTTGTGCGGCGGCATGACTTTCACGACCGTCGGCGCAGCCGGTGGCGGTGGTGGCGGTGGTGGCGGAGCAACCAGAAACGTCTGTTCAAATTGTTTCAGGTTGATCGAATCGGTGAAATAGAGTCCTGCAAAAGCCGGAGCTGCCAGGATTGACAGGTTAATGAGCAAGGAAATCAGAAAATCTACGGGGCGGGAAGTTCCTGTCATGCGGTTGTACTCGAGGACGGAAGATTGGAACGAACCCTCTTCCCGAACGATCCTCGTCGGCCGCGCAACCCGCGCTGGCGCTTGGCCTGCTTTGCGGGGCTCCAAAACCGGGGTTTCAGAATGTTCAGTCTTCTTTACCTCTACTTCGAGGGGAACTTCAGTATAGATGGACGGAGCCATAGCCTTTGCCTCCAGGCACAAGAAGCGCACGTGCCGTGCCAGCGGCAACCCTGGTATGTTGTTCCATGAATTCGAGTTAGCCGGCGTTCTCGCACCTTTGCGCCAACTGGCGCAAGTCTTTGCCCCACAATTGCGTATGGTTGCTCAGTCCGAGACCGCGTATCGTTTCACCAAGAAGTAAATCACTACCGCTCCAGCGATCGCCGCGGCCGCCGCCAGCCTCGGCAGGCTGGGCTCCTGCTGGTCTTCAAGCACATCGCCGATCGACGAGCTCAGAAAATACAATTGCGCTCCCGTCGCGAGGCTTGCAACCACTTCCACCATCGCGAATTGCCGGTAAAGCGCAAACAAAAACGTCGCGCCACATATGATCGCCGACAACAAAACTACAACGATCGCCATCACATGTTTTTTCATCCATTCCTCCGCACGCGACGTTCTTTACCATGTATCGCCGTCCGTCGGCTACTCATCGAACAAGAAGCCATTCGCTCAAGGTGAACTCATGCAGTCTCGTCAGCTCGGAAAACTTGGGCCGCGGCTCTCCGCAATCGGCTTGGGCTGTATGGGGATGTCGGAATTCTATGGTCCGCGTAACGATGCAGAGTCGATCGCCACGATTCATCGCGCCCTCGAAATGGGCATCAGCTTTCTGGATACAGCTGATGTTTATGGCTACGGCGATAACGAGGTTTTAGTCGGCAGGGCGATCCGGGGGCGGCGCGAGCAGGTTTTCCTGGCGACAAAGTTCGCCATCGTCCGTGATCGCGCCAATCCTCACGCGCGCGGCGTTAGCGGCCAGCCCGAGTACGTTCGCGCTGCCTGCGAGGCGAGTCTCAAGCGGCTCGGCGTCGAAGCGATCGATCTTTTTTACCAGCACCGCGTGGATCCCAACACGCCCATCGAGGACACCGTGGGCGCAATGGCCGATCTCGTGCGCGCGGGCAAAGTCCGCTTTCTCGGCCTTTCCGAGGCTTCGTCCGCTACCATTCGCCGGGCACACGCCGTTCACCCCGTCGCAGCACTGCAAACGGAATACTCGCTCTGGACGCGCGACCCTGAAGACGAAATCCTTCCCACGACGGGCGAACTCGGCATCGGTTTCGTTGCCTACAGCCCGCTCGGCCGCGGGTTTCTTACCGGACAGATCAAACGCTTCGAAGATCTCGCCGAGGATGACTACCGCCGTTCCTCACCGCGCTTCCAAGGGGAGAACTTCCAGAAAAATCTCGATCTCCTCGCGCGCGTCGAGCTCCTGGCGCGCGAAAAAAGCTGCACGCCAAGCCAGCTGGCCCTCGCGTGGCTTCTTGCTCAAGGCCACGACATCCTTCCTATTCCCGGCACCAAGCGCAGAAAATATTTGGAGGAAAATCTTGGCGCGCTCGACGTGCAATTGACGCCCGCCGACCTCAAGCGCATTGAAGAGGTCGCTCCCAAAGGTATTGCCTCCGGCCAGCGCTACCCGGAAGGCATGATGAAGCTCGTCAACGGCTGATTCGCTTTCGTCGCCCTGGGTGTGGTTGTCCATCTTGAGTTCGGCTGCACCGGCCTCTTGCTTGTTCGTTCGTGCCCGGCCGGTGTCCGTCTCAACGGCTCTTGCTCAATCGGTCTTCTTGCCCTTTGTTTTGCGTAATGTCGCTTGCCAATCCGGCAACGCGGCACACCCGGCCGTGCTCGTCCCGGATGACGAAGGCCCGCGCGTGGATCCAGCGTTCTTGTCCGTCCGGCCGCCTTATCCGGTACCTGACCTCGCACTTTCCCTCTTCCGGCCATGCGGCTCGCAGTTCGAGAATCTTTTTTGCTCTCTCCTTGTCTTCCGGATGAACCGCGGCCAGCCACGCTTTCGAGTCTTTGAATAGAATCTGTGAAGACCGCCCCCAGATGGCCTCAAACGCCGGGTTCACATACAGGACCTTCTGTTCAACGACATCGAACAGCCAGAAGACGTCTGGAATTGTCTCGGCCAACTTGCCGAGCAACTCCCTCGTCTCGGCTAGGGATCGACCCTCGGCTGCCCGCTTGGCCGTTTCTTCATTCAGCGTCCCAAGCGCCTGATCAAGGTCTTGGGTTTTCCGATCTAATATCGAACGCAGCAAGCCGTGAATGCTTAGCAATTCCTCCTTATCGCTGCGCGCTTGTTTCACCGCCGCCGCGACGATCAGACTCGTCGTTCCTACGATGGCCACCAGACTTCCAAGGACGATCGGTGGCTGTGTTCCGCTGGCGTACGGTCCATACCCATGCAGGGTTCCCCACGTTGCAAATCCGAAAAATATAAGGTTTGCGCCGGCGGTCTCGAGCGGACAGAACCGGAACGCCGCCCAGATCAGAAACGGGAAACACATAAACGCTTGCCCGTGCCCGCGGAGCACGGTAAGGCCGGCTGGCCCGAAGACAAGGACGGAAACCACGCTCAGTCCTGCCAGCAGTCCTACGAGTTCCAGCGTTTCCAGTGGTTGCAGGCTGTTATGGCGATTACTGAGCAGGATGATCAGAAACGGGGCGAGTCCGAGCGCCCCCAACATGTCTCCCAGCCACCACGTGACCAAAACCGGCTGGAAGTCCCCCCACCGGGCCAACCCATCCTGGCAGAGCGCGGAAACGCCGACCGTTGCACTAATCGCTGTCGCCAGTAATCCCGCAAAAACCGCGTAGCGGATGACGAACTCCGGCCTGAGAAACGCCTTGCTTCCATCAGCGTATCTCCTAACCAGAAACGCTCCGGTCAGTCCTTCCAGCAGGTTACCCGCTGCGATCTCCAGTGAATTGACCATCGCACCCGTCGTGCTGATGTTAACCAGGAATGCCCCCGCTACGATCGCCGGCCACACCCGGTACCCGCCAAGAAGGAATGCCGCGATCGAGATTCCCGTGGGTGCCCAAAGCACAGTGGCACTTGGATGCATCGAGGCGAATTGCAGCCCGAACTTTCCTGCAAGGAAATAGCTGCCCGAGACGAGTACGAGAAGGCCTACATAGTGCACCCCAGACCAGCCGGCCTCTGAGGCGCTCAGTGCCGCCTGTTGTTTTGCTTGCTCTGCCGTGCCCTCTATTGGCTCGATGAGCGGCATCGCTCCTCTCCAACCGGCGTCTGTTCGAAAGAATCGACCTTGCGAAAAGTATTGTCAAGCAATCAACTCAAAGTTCCGTTGGCTTCAAAAAATTGCCGAAAGGTTTTTAAACGCGGCCAGAATCCGATTATGCTAGGCCATCGTCGCTGCTCCCTGTTGGACCAACATGAATGTCTGGCCGCGTCAGGAGGCCTTGAATCCGTGCAATACCGAAGCCATCGGCGGCAACCCATTTGCCGTCCTCACGGCCATCGTGGCTCCCGCCATTCTCACCAACGCCTCCCTCGGTGCTTGCCTTGGGCACCAGCAACCGCCTTTGGCCGCGGGGTCGACCGCACCCGGGTGGTCCATGCCGACCTGGCCGCAACCAAACCGGGCCTCGAACCGCAGGAATGGATCGAGCAGGTGGGCTCTTTGCGGCTACGCGGCCGCATGCTTTGGAAGGCCTTTCGGATGCATGGTCATGGTTCAGGAAACACGACTCGCGATGCAGAGTCTCGCCGAGGAAGCCCGCATCCACACCACGCGCCGGCCGAACGCCACGAACGACTGACTGCAATGTGCTACCGAATCTGATCGCTTCCGCTATCGGCTATTCAGCGCCGCACTCAATTCGCTCCGTGTCTGGATCACCCGCAGAATCGCGTCGCGCGTCACCATCCCAATGATGCTGGCTGTGCCTTCCTCGCCGTGACTCACTACCGGCATCTGATTTACATCCGCCGCGATCAAGCGCTCGAGCAACCGTTGCAGCGGCTCTTCGGGCGAGGCCCACAAGATGTTCTCGCGCGGCACCATCACGGCCTGCACGGAATTGATGTGCCACTCATCGCGCGGCACCCGGTTTAGCGCCGCCACATTCATCAGGCCTACCAAACGGTCGTCCGTCGTCACGATATGAATCCTTCGACCCGTTCTCAGCACCTCGTTGCTGTACTCCGCGAGGCTCATATTGCCAGGCGCTGTTGGCACATCGCGGCTCATCACGTCTGCGGCACGCAGCCCGCTGAGCGTTTCTTGAATCGTCACCTGCGCCACGCTCGCTTGCGCCGCATTCAGCAGGAACCAGCCGATGAAGCCCAGCCAGATTCCTCCCCATCTCCCGTTGATTGCCGACCACACTCCAAAAATGATCATGCCGTAGGCGATAATCTTGCCGCTTGCCCCTGCGACTCGCGTGGCGCGCGCATAGTCCTTGGTTGCCCCCCACACCATTGCTCGAAAGATCCGGCCTCCATCGAGCGGGAATCCAGGGAGCAGGTTAAATGCCGCCAGCAGAAAATTGGTTTCATACAGGTGGGTTGAAAGGGCGCCCAGCATCTGGCTGTAAGGAAAAATCCTTGTCAGCAGGTAAAACAAGCCTGCAAGGAATCCGCTCGCCAGCGGACCCGCAATGGCGATGTTGAATTCCTGAATGGCCTTCGTGGGTTCGCGTCCGATCCGCGCGAGTCCGCCAAAAATAAACAGCGTGATCGACAGAACTTTAATCTTGTACCGCTGCGCAACCACGCTATGGGCCAGTTCGTGAAATACGACGGAGGCGAAAAACAATGTGCTCGTTAGGATCCCCAGGACCCAGTGCTCCGCCGTCGTCCATTGCGGGTGCTCTTGCGTAAATTGTATCGCCAGCGAAAGCGTGATCAGCCCAAAAATCAGGATCCAGCTCAGGTCCAGATAAATCGGTATCCCGAAAATCCGGCCAATTCGGATTCCCTGCGGTTCGGACATGCAAAACCTCGTTATGCCTATTCCGCTCTAGACTACCGCTGAATACCCGGCGCACCAAACCTCGCCGTCGCTGCCTTTCGGCCGGTTTTTGTTCACGCCGTCTTTAGGGCGCGCCGGGCCTCTCTGCGGCAGGTGGCGGTTCTTCTGTTATCCCGGCCGAAGGGCCGCTCGTTCTAAATTCCCTCTACCAGCGGCGCGTCCGCGCGTACACGGCGTGTCTTCTACCCCACGGTTTCACAACCCGCCATGTGGGCTAACCCACGTATTTGCAGTCTTCTGCGATTGGCCGCCGATGTGCCACGTCTCTCGGCGTAGGGCACCGAGGAGGCACCCCATGCAGCGGCGAATGGCAAAGGCAAATCTGAGGCGACCCAACAACCCGATCCTGAAATCCGCACTCATCGCTGTGGCCGTAGCGCTTTCCGACATCGAGGAGCTGTTCGCCCGCGTGAAGGTGGGTGACCGCGTCTCCCTGATCGCGGAACAAACCGACGAGGTTGCCCAGATTTTCGGTCCCGCACCCGCCTCTTCGAGCGCCCAGACCCGGATAGCAAGGAACGAACCCCGATCTTCGTCCGCAGACGAGCAAAGCGGCGACCGCTGAACCAGATTCCCAGTCCGCAAAGGAGAAACCCAAATGGACACCATGTTTGGATGCGCAAGTCTAGTGATTACGACCGTGGTGGCGTTATTTATGGCCCTGGCCCTTCAAGGCCTCCTCTTGCGCGCCCTGGTTGCCCTGATGCAGCCGGCAACAGCCGACCGGCGCGCCCCAAAACCCGGACTTGGTCAAGGCGCGAGGCTCGTCGCCCGGGCCTTTGAGAGGGCGCGCTAAGGCGGCCGACGAATTTCCTGGCTCCGGCAAGCCATTCCTGCAAGGTCCCCGATGTCAGCCGTTCCAGGAATAGGAGAGAAAGGACAAAACCATGCTCGCTTTGAAATTCTTCCTGATGGTTCTCGGTCTGGGCCTGTTCGGCAGCGCGGGAATCATCGTTGGGTACGACGTTTATGTGGCTGCAAGACTC